>WNFQ01008475.1_pt1 | contig 14452 bp, 9 predicted proteins | sample 5400171 | NCBI WGS metagenome assembly WNFQ01 (sample SAMN13153356, study PRJNA577476) | soil metagenome | isolation source: 20 cm soil under Madrone tree | place: USA:California | collected 2016-06-14
CCTCCAGCTTCGGATCGCCATATCCACACGCGGCCCACGCCGCGCCTGGGAGGCGTGGCGATTTTTCTCACACTCTGGTGCATCGCGCTGCTGGCCCACTGGGTGCCAGAGCATTTCGGTATGAGCGAATTTCCGTTGTCTCAGCTCACGGTGAAGATCCTTGGGCCGGCAACGATTATTTTCCTGCTCGGGCTGATAGATGATTTTGTTGAACTCAGCGCCTACATCAAATTTTCCGTTCAGGCTTTGGCGGCCGTGCTCCTGTATTGCAATGGTATCGGAATTTCCCGGCTGACACTCCTCGCGGGCCACCCCCATCTGGGATGGCTGGTCGGACTCCCGTTGACAATTCTTTGGGTTCTCTGGATTACCAATGCTTTCAACCTGATTGATGGCCTTGATGGGCTGGCGGCGGGCTCGGCGTTGCTATCAACCCTGGTGAGCTGCGTTGTGGCGATGGTGGGCCATAATGAAGTGGTTCTGATTCTCACGCTCGCCCTGGCTGGCGCGATCAGCGGGTTTCTGCGCTACAACTTCAATCCGGCTTCGATATTTCTCGGCGATTGTGGCAGTTTGTTGATCGGTTTCCTGATCAGCGCCATCGCTATCGCTGGCTCGCACAAATCTCCGACCATGGTGGCGGTCGCGATCCCCATTGTCTCCTTGGGACTGCCGATCCTGGACGTAGCGTTCGCTGTGTTGCGGCGTTTCCTCAGTTATAAACGATTGTTCGCCCCCGATCGCGAACATATACATCACAAATTGCTCGGCCGGGGCATTTCGCACCGGCAAACCGTGCTGGTGCTGTATAGCGTCAGCGCATGCTTTTGCCTCTTCAGCCTGCTGCTCCTGAACCCCGGCGGCGCCGCACTTGCAGCGGTTCTCGTTGTCGTGGGAATTGGCGTGTTGATTGGCGTGCAGCAGCTGAAGTATCACGAGTTTCTGGAACTCGGGCGCGTCGCCAGCAGGACCCTGAATCAGCGCCACGCAATCGCCAATGGTATCAGCGTGCGGCGAACAGCAGACAGACTGGAGACTTGCACTACCTTGCCTCAGTTTTGTCAGATTTTGCGGGACTGCCTGGAACCGATCGGATTTGATGGCTTCGGTCTTTACCTTTCGGGGGGATTGCCAGCGGAAGCGGATCTTGGCCCTTTCAAGAGAGTGGACCGGACCAAGGTTCAATATTTCTGGGATCAATTGCCGGAACCCTGCGATGCCAACTGGAGTTTGACGTTCAGCCTGGCGAAACAAAATGGGAAGTCACTGGGCGGATTCACTCTATATAGGAAGAATACGGCTTCACCTCTTTGGATGGACCTCGATGCGTTTACGACGACCGGGTTCTCCAACGCTATCGAGGCTTGCGTGGAGAATATTCAAAATGCCTGGCCGGATTACAGCGAAGAAGAAAAGAGCCAGAAGCCTGCCTACGAACCAGCCGGCACCGCGGTTCGTTCCGGGTTCCGCCAATCCATTCCCGCTCGAAGCTCTGGCTAGCTCTCAATAGCAAGTTACGCTGCGGCAATGACAGGGCCGCCTAAATGAACATGGAACACAACAGACCGACACTGATATACCGGCGACAAAAGATGCCACAAGGTTTCTCTAAATCGATTATCTCGACGCCCTCAGAGCGGCCAGCTTGGCTGGTGTTCAACCTCCGAATCATGGCACTTGGTTTGGCTGGCGCCTTCTTGATCGCGGGTGCCGCCGCGCAAAATCCGCCTGCAAGTGCGTCCAACGGGCAAACGGCAAAGTGCGATAACCAGATTCGCTCAACCTATCTGCTGGGACCTGACGACCAATTGGACATTTCCGCCCCTGAGCTGACCGACGTCAACAATAAGCCGGTTCGCATTGATGGCCAGGGCGATATCGCGGTGCCGCTGGCCGGATCGGTCCATGTAGCTGGTTTGACCGTCCAGCAGACCGAGCAACAGCTGGACAAAGTTTTGAGCAAGTACATTCGGCACCCACAAGTTGTTGTCAACGTCACGGAGGTGCGCAGCCAGCCAGTCTCTGTGCTGGGCGCTGTGAATTCTCCGGGTGTCCACCAGGTGCAGGGGCACAAAACTGTGATGGAGATGCTGGCGATGGCCGGCGGGATCCGCCAGGACGCCGGGTACAGCATTCGAATCACCCGGCAATTGGAGTGGGGTTGCATCCCCTTGCCCGGCGCGCAGCTTGATCCTTCGGGCAAGTTCAGCGTAGCTGAGGTGAACCTTAGAAAAATCATGGACGCAAAGGCTCCCGAAGAGAATATTCAGATTTTTCCACACGACGTCATTTCTGTTCCGAAGGCGGAAATGGTCTACGTGATCGGCGAAGTTCATCGTTCCGGCGGCTTCGTTCTCGGCGAACACAAGTCCATCTCCGTACTGCAGGCGCTTTCGCTGGCGGAAGGCCTGAATACCGGCGCCGACCCGCGCCATGCAAAGATTCTGCGGTTGAATGCCAGCGCTGATCAGCGGGAAGAATTAAAGGTGGATGTTAAGGATGCCCTCAACGGCAAAAAGCCTGACACCCCCATGCAAGGTGAAGACATTTTATTCATACCGGGCAGCACCGGCAAAAAAGCGGCATTGCGCGGACTGGAAGCGGCGATTCAGACAGGAACTGGCTTGGCGGTCTGGCGCATACCTTGAGATCAACTTTAAGGGGCTGAAATGAGAGCTTCGGAATTTCCAATTCAGAGAAGAAATCCCCGTTCCACGGACGTTGATCTGTGGAATGAGCAGCGTCCCATGCCGTACAAGCATGTGGAATCGCCTCCGCCAGAGACCGGTGGGCCGGGGAGCTACGACAGCCTGGTGGATCACTGGCAAATTCTGTTCCGCCATCGAAAGACACTGCTTGCCTTCGTGGTTGCGGGTTTGGTCGCGGCGATCTTAATCAGCCTTATCCAGACACCGATCTATCGCGTACGGACTTCCCTTGAAATTCAGGGCACGAGTTTTCTGGACCCGAAGGGCACGAACGACACTGGCGGGAACTACGCTTCGCCGGAGTCGTACGTCGAGACCCAAGTCAAACTGCTGCAGAGCGAATCGTTGCTGGAGCACGTGATTGACAAACTGAAGCTGCAAAATGAGCAGCCAAAATCCGGGTTGCGGGCATTTACGTGGCGCATTCACCGCATGCTCCAATTCTCCGACCCCTCGGGTCTACCGGAACGCGAGAAATTGATGCGCGAGATCGAGCGCAATTTGACTGTTCGCACATCGGGCAGCTCTCGCTTGCTGGAAGTGACGTATGAGTCGCCGGATCCCAAGGGAGCGGCAGATTTTGCGAACACACTGGTCAGCCAATTCATCGAACTGAGCCAGGAGGAAAGATGGAAAGCTGCACAGGGCACCGCCGAATGGCTGACGAGCCACCTGGACAAAATGAAGGCTCAACTCGAACAGTCCGAGACGCAGATGCAGGAGTATGCGCGCACCTCCGGGTTGTCCTTCACTTCTGAGAAAGAAAACCTGGCGGAGAGCCGGCTGAAGGAGTTACAGGACGATCTTTCGAAGGCCCAGGCAGACCGCATCGGCAGCCAGGCGAAACTGGAAGGGGCGAAGAACAATCCAGCAGATACCTTGCCGGAAGTCCTCGACGACACGACGATGCGCGAGTATCGCCAGCGGCTGACGGATTTGCAGCGGCAGTATGCCGAGCTCGGCGCCACGCTTACACCGGAACATTACAAAGTTCAACGCGTGCAGGCGCAGATTGACGAACTGAAGTCCGCGATGCAGAGAGAACGCGGGAACGTGGTTCGCCGCATCGGCAACGAATATTCGGCGTCGTTGCGCCGCGAGACTCTTTTGTCAAGGGCGCGCGACGTACAGGCAAAGATCGTTGCGGATCAATCGGAGAAGGCCATTCACTACGACACGCTGAAACGCGACGTGGATTCGAACCGGCACCTTTATGAAGTGATGTTGCAAAGGGTAAAAGAAGCCAGCTTGGCTTCCGCCATGCGCGACAGCAACGTGCTGGTCGTTGACCGCGCCCGGCCGCCACTTCTTCCTTACCGCCCGAGCCTGCCTATGAACTCGGCCATTGGCTTGTGCAGCGGCGTGCTTTTCGGTTTTGGATTTGTGCTGTTGCGCGAGCGCGTTAACCGCAGGATCAGCGTTCCGGGCGACGCGCAGGTTTTTCTGGATTTACCGGAGCTGGGCGTTATCCCGCTGGACGATTCAGTCCTTCCCCGTCAAATCTCTAGCGGTTTGAACCCCCGACGCCCTGCTCCGTCTCTCCCGACGTGGAAGTCGAATGGCCCGGAGCTCGCTACCTGGAAGCGCAAGCCATCGATGGTGGCGGAATGCGCCCGAACCACGCTGACTTCGATTTTGTTGCCCATCGAAAATGGCGAGGGTCCTCAGGTTATCGTGATCACCAGTCCGTGCCCGGGTGATGGCAAAACCACTGTCGCCTGCAACCTGAGTATTGCGGTTGCAGAGATCGGCCGCAAGGTTCTGCTCATCGAAGGTGATTTGCGCCGCCCGAGACTCAATAGCGTGTTTGGCGTCGGCAATAACTGGGGCTTGAGCGACGTCCTGCGCGGTGATGGTCAGCTGGAAAATGTTTCTGTGTCACACCTGGTTCGTGAAACCGAAGTGTCCGGGCTTTACCTGCTTCCGGGTGGAAGTTGCGGTGTCACCCCATCGAATCTTTTCTATTCACCGCGCATGGCGACGCTTCTGAAACGGCTGCGCGGGGAGTTTGACATGATTCTGATCGACGCCCCACCGATGATCCATCTGGCGGATGCGCGCGTGCTTGGCCACCTTTCGGACGGCGTGGTATTGGTGATCCGCGCAGGGCAGACAACGACGGAAAGCGCGCTCTCTGCTTGCCAGCGATTCGCGGAAGACGGTACACGGGTGCTCGGCACCATTCTGAACAGTTGGGATCCGAAATCCACCGGCGTATACGGCTACGGAGGTTATGCCGATTATCAGACGACGGTGAAAAGTTAGTTCAACAAAGTGAAATGCTGATCTCTCGGCCGGTGGTCACCGGGTGCCAGGAAATCGTTCCTGAATTCGCTGGGCAACGGATCTAGTAATTAGGAAACCTTCTCCTCGGCTATGCTCTTTGACTCTCCAGCGTATTTTGTTTTCTTAATCCCCGTTGTGCTGATTTACTGGCGCCTGAATCGTCGTGAGCAGAATATTTTCCTGCTGCTCGCGAGTTACTTCTTTTACGGCTGGTGGGATTGGCGCTTCCTGGCGCTGATGATCTGCAGCACAACCGCGGATTTCTTGATCGCCCGGAAAATCGATCCCGGGCGCGGGGACGCGAACCGCAGGAAATGGCTCCTTTTTTCGCTGGTTTTAAATTTCTCGATCCTTGGTACGTTCAAGTATTTCAATTTCTTTGTGGACTCTTTCTCGACGACTCTGGAAACACTGGGCTTCCACAATATTCCGATGCCGCTGATCCGGATACTGCTTCCGCCGGGGATTTCGTTCTACACGTTCCAGGAAGTGGCCTACATCGTGGATGTCTATAAAGGACGGCTGCAGCCGGCGAAATCCTTTGTCGAGTACGGCCTCTTCGTCAGTCTCTTTCCCCACTTGATCGCCGGGCCGATTCAAAGGCCGGGGCACCTTCTCCCGCAAGTGCAGCGGGAGCGGACGTTCGACGCGGATCGGGTTTTTGACGGCATCATGCTGATTTTCTCCGGGCTCATCCGTAAGTGTGTGGTTGCTGACAATTGCGCGGTGCTGGCGAATGCCGCATTTGGCGGTCAATTCGGGAAACCAACTTTGTGGGTCGTTCTACTGGGGACTTACGCATTCGCATGGCAAGTATATGGAGATTTTAGCGGCTACAGCGACATCGCGCGAGGCAGCGCCCAGTTGATGGGCTTCCATTTCATGGTCAACTTCCGGCAGCCGTACCTTTCTCAACGTCTGCAGGAATTCTGGCGGCGCTGGCATATCAGCTTGAGTTCCTGGTTACGCGATTATCTCTACATTCCGCTCGGAGGTAGCGCGGGCGGGGAGTGGAAAACTTCCCGGAACCTGATTGCCACGATGATTCTGGCCGGGCTGTGGCACGGGGCAAACTGGACCTTCGTCATTTTTGGCGCCATTCACGGCGTTGTGCTTTCCCTGGAGCGGCTGGTTTTTCCAGTCGCGAAGGGGGCGGCCGATGCGGTCCAGTCCCGGGGTTTTACCCAGTTCCTTTCCATCTGGGGGCAGCGCATTCTCACGTTCAACGTGTTTTGCCTGAGCCTGGCTTACTTTCGCGCCACGTCGCTCACGGCAGCTACGCAATACTTGGGAGGGCTTTCTGATCTTGCTTGGCGGAGCGAGTACGGAACCGCGTTCCTGATGCTGAGTCTTTTTGCTATCCCATTGTTTGTCGTGGACCTGCTAATGGAAGCTAACAACGAAGAATACCCGTTCGCAAAAACCTCTTATGCATTTCGAACTGCGCTCGCCACGGCCGCGTTCGTCGTTCTGGCGTTTTTTTCTGGGAGCAATCTCAATGCCTTCGTCTACTTCCGGTTCTAAGTCCAAGGCCATGACGTATGCGAAGGCCCTCGCGGCTGTCTGTGCCGTGCTGATACTTATGTTCGAACTTGCCTCGATTTACCTTCTGAATCACCGTTCGGCTACGTACGCGCGGATTTCGCGGCAGTACGACGAGGCTCTGAAGATACGTCCCGCAAGCGCGGGAGAACCGCCGAACGTGCTGATGGTCGGCAACTCGCTGCTGCTGCACGGGGTGCAGGTGAACCGGCTGCAGGAGATGACCTCCTCCAGCATGCGAATCTACCCTATTTTCCTGGAAGCGACGGGCTACTACGACTGGCTGTATGCGCTGCACGGGTTGTTTCTGCGTGGAGCCAGGCCGCAGGTTGTAGTTCTGGGTGTCGGCGTGAATTATTTTCTTGAAAATGGTGTGCGTCAGGATTACGCACCGATGATGTTTTTCAACGCGCGGGACACACTTGCCGTGGCTTCCGACTTGAAATTGGATCACACCGCGACCAGCAATTTATTGCTGGCGCATTCGAGCACTTTCTGGGATACGCGCAGTGCGATTCGAATGCAGGTCCTGAACCACATAGTTCCGCACCTGGAAGATCTTTTCTCCCTTGTGAATCAGAAGCCCGCGGTGCCGGAGGGCAGGGAATTCACGGAATTGACGATTCCCCGCCTCCGGAGACTGCGAGAACTATGCGATGCAAACGGAGTCAGGCTGATCCTTCTGGTGCCGCCGACTTTGGATTCTGAGAACGCAGTCAGCCAAATGGCCGCCGCTGCACAGGCCGCCGGAGTGGATGTTTCGGTGCCGATCGATCCGGCTACGCTCTCGCCGAAGTTTTACCAGCCGGACGGAATGCACCTCAACCGGGATGGAGCCGTGCTGTTTACCTCAGCGCTGGCAAAGGCTCTTCCTGAAAAGGTGATGGCGCATGAAACTCTGGCCGCACAAAAGTAGGGTGTTCTGTCCGTGGCAATCATAAAAGGTAAGGGGAGCCAAACCAATGAGCACTGAAGCTCCCAATGTGTTCGCACTTGAGCAGAGCGAGGGCTCCTCTCTGACCGCGGATTTCAGCTGGACGTTTGTCGGGAACGCCATCTATGCCGCGGGCCAGTTCGCAATTCTGATGCTGCTCACGAAGCTGGTGCGGCCGGAACTCGTCGGGCAGTACGCACTTGGCCTCGCGCTGGTTTATCCCGTGATGATGCTGTCGAACATGCAACTGCGGTCGGTGATGAATTCAAGCGTACGCGACGGCGCACAGTTTGGGCATTACTTGAGCCTTCGCCTGCTTATGACTCTGGCAGCTTTCGCGGCTATCTTCGGCATCACGCGGATCCTGCGATATGACTGGCAGTTGACCGAAGTTGTTTTGATGGTGGGGGTTGCGTACGGCATCGAAACGATCAGCGATGTGTATTATGCGCGGCTGCAACTGCACGACAGAATGGCCGAAATCTCCAAATCCTTGATGGCCCGGGCAGTGTTGTCCGTGCTTATCCTGGCTGCGGTTACTTATGCCACCAGAAGCGTAGTATGGGGAATCGCGGGCGTCGCGGTAGGGCGCGCCATCGTGCTCTTCGGATATGACACTCGGGAACGAACGCACGTTCTACGGCAACAAACAAAATGGTATTTGTTGAACGGGGAACTCGCGCCGCGATTCGATGCCGGCGAACAACGCCAACTTCTGTGGCGAAGCCTTCCGCTTGGAATCGTCGTGCTTTTGACCACGCTAAATTCCAGCATTCCCAGTTTTTTCATCAAGCATGGGATTGGTGAACGCGACCTGGGCATTTTCTCCGCGCTGGGATTGACGATCTCCGTAGGCAACATGGCCGTCGTCTCACTCGGACAATCCGCCTTCACACGTCTATCCAGAGCGTACGCAAGCGGAAATATCACGGCCTTCGGCTCGCTGCTCGTTGTGCTTCTCACTTGTGGAGCGGGCCTCGGCGTTTGCGGCATGCTCATTTCGAAATTCGCGGGGCGCGAGATTCTCACCCTGCTGTTCCGGCCCGAGTATGCAGAACGGGCTGACCTTCTCCCCTGGATCATGGCTGCCGGTGCTGTTTTGTTTATGGCGCAATTTTTGGGATTCGGGATGACTGCGGCCGGTTTTTATCATTCGCAGGTGTATCTGAACATTTTGGCCAACGTGAGCCTGGTGGCCGCGTGCTACTGGTTGGTGGCCGCCAAGGGACTGCTGGGTGCGATCCTTGCGATGCTGATTGCGGCAATCGTACAGCTTTTGGCGAGCGTCGTGATTCTCGCTGCCGCCATGCGAACGAAGTCCAATGTTCGAACGGAAACGCTCGAAGCGGCATGATACCAGCGATGCAAATCCGGTGGAAACTTGGAGAGAGCGACTCGTGAGAGAGCGCGGACAGTTCGGTGCATTTCCGGGACGTCAGGGCCCAATCGTTCCGGAAACGATGGGCGGCTTTGGGGCGGGGCAAGGGCGAGCGGCAGTGCGGAATACGCGAATGCCGTCGAAGCCGCGTCGTTTCCTCGGTGGCGGATTTGCCCGCTTGTTTGCACGCACCGAGCAGCTTTCGACTCTAGGCAAAATTGCGTTTGGTTCGCTGTGGCTGCTGGTGTTCGCGATGCCGTGGGAAGACGCGATTACGATCTCCGGGTTTGGCACCAGCGTTCGACTGATCGGGATGGTGACTCTGGGACTGGGAGTGCTGGCTGTCGTCGAACGCGGAAGAGTCAGGCGACCTGCGCTCGGTCACATCGTTATGGCGCTGTTCGTTCTGCTGGCGGCGCTGAGCTACTTGTGGAGCCTTTTTCCTGAGGGAACTCTGATCGAAGCATTCTCCTACGTCCAGCTGTTCACCATGGTTTGGCTCATCTGGGAACTGGCACCCGGTGTGGAAGAACAGATGTATCTGATGCGGGCTTACGTTTTCGGAACCTTTGTCTCTGGGATAGACACCTTTTATCTTTTTCTTTCCCACCAAGAGTCGGTGTATCAGCGCTACGCGGGCGCGAAATTAGATGCCAATGACCTGGGCCTCATCATGGCTTTAAGCATTCCGATGTCTTATTACCTGCTGATTCAGAACCACGGAAAGATGGTTTGGGTCTACAGACTCCACCTGATTCTGGCGGGAACAACCATCTTGTTGACGGCTTCAAGAGGAGCCACGCTTGCCACCGTCGTCGCCCTCGCGATCGTCCCGTTGACGCAAGCGCGCTTGGGCGGCCGGCAAAGAGTTGCGCTCCTGCTGACGGTAATCCTGCTCATCGGCGGCATTATCTTCTTCGTGCCCGAAACATCATGGGAACGCCTCGCTACGATGCCGGGCGAATTCGAGCGAGGGACGTTCACCGGTCGCACCATTATCTGGAAAGCGGGCTGGGAAATATTCCGCGCGCATCCATTCGTGGGCATTGGAGCTAACTCGTTCCGCGTTATCGTAAGCCGCGAGCTGGCGGAACCTATTCGCATGGGTGAGGCTGATCCCGCTCCGCCAGCGCACAATACTTTTTTATCGGTGCTTGTCGAGCAGGGCGTGCTCGGCTTCGCGGTTTTTTGCGGAATGCTGGGCGCCCTCGCTTTATCGCTCAGGGGCATGCCGCCTTTCCCTCAGCGGCTCTGGATTGTCTCTCTCGCGGTCTGGATCGTCGGCGTCTCCAGCTTGACATGGGAAATGCGCAAACCGACCTGGTTCTTCTTCGGCCTTTTGATGGCGCAATGCGGAAGAATTCCTCAGATGCAGCGTGATGCTCGGGCATTCGCGCGCCCGCGCCTGAACGCAGTTCCCAATTCAGCCCGCATTATGGGACTTGGAATTTCCGCGCGGAAACCCGGATGGTCGTTCTTCTCCTGAACAATTTCCTGGCCCGGACTGGCAAATTGAAATCATGAACAAGATCAAAGTAGTCCAAATCATTCCGCTGCTCAGCCCCGGTGGCGCTGAACGCGTTGCCGTCCACCTCGCAACAGGATTGAACCGCCGCCGGTATGAAACGACGGTCATTTCGCTCTCGGGACGCGTGGGATGCGACCTAGACCACATGCTGGAAGAGGCGGAGATAGAGGCTCGCTATCTCGGCAAGCACCCGGGCTTCGATTACCGCGTCTACACCCGGCTGGATAGCGTTCTGACGGAAGTCGAGCCGGATGTCATTCACACGCACTTGCACGTGCTGCGCTACTCGTTGCCTTCCATGTTGCTCATGAAACGCGTTGCTATGGTCCATACGGTCCACAATCTTGCCGAACGCGAGGTTGAACCGCGCGCGCGTCTCATTCAGCGTTATGCGCTTACTCACGGAGTGAAGCCGATTGCCGTGGCGGAAGAAGTGGCAGCAAGCCTGAAGAGCCTCTATGGAATCCAACGCTGCCGGGTGATTTCGAATTGCATCCCAACGGCCCTTTATGCGAATCCACAGACTTCGCGGAAAGACTGGCGGGCGAAGGAGGGTTTCAACGACACCGATGTGCTTTTTGTGTGCGTGGCGCGATTCGGTCCACAGAAAAACCACGCACTGCTGCTGAAATCGTTCGCCCACGGCCCGGCGTCCGATCCTCGGGCGCATCTGGTGTTGGTGGGAGAGGGAGAGTTGCGGGCGAATCTGGAAGAGCAGGCGAAGAAGCTCAACGTTGCGGGAAAAGTCCATTTTCTTGGGTTGCGCAGCGACATTCCTGATGTTTTGGGAGCAATGGATGCTTTTGTTCTGAGTTCAGACTATGAGGGGAACCCGCTCTCGGTCCTGGAAGCAATGGCGGCTGGCCTGCCGATTGTGAGCACCGCCGTAGGTGGCGTTCCAAAACTGTTTGAAGCCGGCAATGAAGGATTCCTGGTGGCGCCAGGAGATTGTCAGGGGCTCGCCAAGTCTATGAACTCGCTCCTCAAATATGAAGCGGCGCGGGAGTTTATGGGGGCTGCTGCCGCAACTCGTGCAGGGAAAAATTACGATGTAGCAAACATGGTCCGCGCCTATGAGGATGTGTACGAGGATTTGCTGGCTCATTCCCAACCTCGGAATGTGCGGAGTCTGTTCCGAGGGCCGGCGATTCCGGCCGAAGAAGAACTGGCTGGTCAGCATCGGTGAGCTTTCTGAGCGAAAAATGAGAACGAACATGATCAAGGTGATGCACATCATTACGACGCTCGGTCCGGCGGGGGCCGAAAATATGTTGTGCCGGATTGCGGGCGGGATGGACAGGGCGCGCTTTGAGAACGAGGTTGTTTCGCTGACCGGGATCCTGGATCTGGCGGAGAAGATGCGTTCCATCGGCGTGCGTGTGCGCACGCTCGGCATGAAAAAGGCTATTCCGAATCCGCTACTGGTGATGCGTCTGGCGCAATGGATCCGAGAATCGAAGCCCGATGTAATTCACACCTGGATGTATCACGCAAATCTGATTGGCAGCCTTGCGGCGCGCCTGGCGGGCAATGTGCCGGTGGTTTGGGCGATTCACCACAATGCGTATGACCCCCGCGTGGATAAGCGTCGGACCATGTTGGTGAATCGAGCATGTGCCCTTTTATCGCAAAAGTATGCCGCCCGCATTGTGTTTTGTTCGGAAGCCTCGCTTCGCACGCATAAGAAGCTCAACTACGCCGCCGAAAAACTGGAAGTGATTCCCAACGGCTTCGACCTGGAACAAGTGAAGCCCGATCCCGCGGCCCGCGAATCGTTGCGCGCGGAGTTGGGTCTTCCTCTTGATGCAATTGTGATCGGATACGCCGCTCGCTTCCATCCGCACAAGGATCACCGCAATTTTATTCAAGCCGCCGAACGTTTGCACAAACTGATGCCGCAGGTTCACTTGCAGGTTCACTTTCTCCTCTTCGGCATGGGCATTACCTGGGAGAACGCGCAGTTGGCGTCGTGGATCGATTGCGCCGGAATTCGCGGGCGTTGTCATCTGTTGGGATTGCGCCAGGATATTTCCCGTCTCTTTTCGGGAATGGATATCGCCACCACGGCCTCGCGCAGCGAAGCCTTTCCGATTGTGGTCGGCGAGGCCATGGCCTGTGGAACGCCTTGCGTCGTGACCGACGTGGGAGACTCGGCACTCATCGTGGAAAACACCGGCAGCGTCGTCCCGCCGGAGGATCCGCATTTGCTGGCCGAAGCCTGGCGGGCGCTGATTGACGCTGGGCCCGCCGTACGGCGGCGGCTCGGAATCGCGGCCAGGGACCGGGTGCAGCGCCATTTCGCGTTGCCCGCAATCGTGGAAAGTTATCAGAGTATTTACGCCCAAGTCGCGGCTCGTCCACAGCAAGAAGTGCCTTCGGCAGGACTTTCGCAGTTTGCCCGGTAGATTGCCATTCGCTGTGAAAACATGAAAACAAAATCAAATCGACCACGCTTGGTGATTGCGGTGAATTCATCCATCGCCCTCGGATTCCTGCAAGGTCAACCGGAGTATTTCCAGAACTCGGGCTTTGACGTGACCGTCCTCCGCCCCGAAAAACGGTCTGGTGAATGGGAAGTCCCTCGCCCTGATGGCGTTCGCGTCCTGGAAGTCCCCATGGAGCGGGAAATCTCACCGGTGCGAGACATTCGCTCCATCTGCCATCTATGGGGCATCCTGCGGACATTGCGCCCCACCGTCACCAATGTGGGCACACCCAAGGCAGGACTTCTCGGCGGTTTCGCGGCATGGCTGAATCGTGTTCCTTGCCGCTTTTACACGCTTCACGGCTTGCGCTTTGAGACCACCACTGGTTTGAGACGCAAACTCCTGATCCTGGCCGAGCGCTTGGCGTGCCGTTTTGCCCATCGCGTCGTTTGCGTCAGCCACAGCGTCCGAGAAAAGGCCATCGCCAGCGGTCTCGTGGATCGAGAGCGGGCGTTGATATTTGGGGCTGGAAGTTGCAATGGTGTGGATGTCGCGCGTTTCGCGCCGACGCAACAACGAATATGGCGAGCTGCAGAATTGCGACGTCAATTCGGAATCCCAGCTGATGCGCCAGTAGCTCTTTTCGTTGGACGCCTGACCTGCGACAAGGGTATTGCCGAACTCATTGAAGCCTTCTTGCAGCTTGAGAATCGAATCCCAAATCTTCGCTTGCTCTTGGTCGGCAGCTTTGAGGACGGTGACCCTCTTCCCGAGGACATTCGCAAACATCTCGAGACGCATGATCGCGTCATTTTGGCAGGGCCCGTAAACGATACCGCTCCCTACTATGCCATGGCTGATGTTCTGGTTCTGCCGAGCCACCGCGAAGGGTTGCCCACAGTCGTTCTGGAAGCGCATGCGGCTGGCAAACCGGTGATCGGAGCGGCGGCGACCGGCATCGTCGACCTGCTGGTGGATGGTGAGACCGGCCTGCTTTTTCCAGTGGGAGATGTTTCCTCGCTTGCGAATGCCATAGCCAGGCTCATCGAAGACAAGGCGTTGGCAAGGAAACTCGCAGACGCGGGCCGGGATCAAGTGAAACGCAAATTTCGACAAGAGCTGATTTGGGCTGCCCTGCGGCGGGAATACCTCAAAGTTTTACAGGGAGGAGAAACACCACACTCCTCCGCCCTCCCCCAGCACGGGAATTAGACGCAAGAAAATATCGCCCATGCATACGAAAGTAAACTTGTTTTCCTGGAGAAGGAGCTACGCGCGAGTGATTTTGCAAAGTGGAAAGGTGCCGCTGCTTGTAGCAGCAGTGTTAGTGGTCGTTGTGATTATCATAAAGGCAAATAAATCATCTTCCGCGGCCTTTCCAGCTTGGGTGGCGTCAGGTCTGGTCCGGGTAGGGAAGACGGAAGCCCCGGCAATGGTTTCTTCCATCGACCTCTCCGGTGCGCGCGGGGAGACTGTTGACGCTCAGATCATCGTGCAAGCGCCTGGCACCGGCTTGACCAATGTGAATGTGAGCGCTTCGGATCTTACTGCTCCCGGTGGCGGGACGATTCCGGCGTCAAACATAACGCTCTACCGCGAATACTATGTGACTGTCGCCGGCACGGCCAATTACGGTGGTGGCAACAATCC
>WNFQ01002069.1_pt1 | contig 14446 bp, 19 predicted proteins | sample 5400171 | NCBI WGS metagenome assembly WNFQ01 (sample SAMN13153356, study PRJNA577476) | soil metagenome | isolation source: 20 cm soil under Madrone tree | place: USA:California | collected 2016-06-14
GTCTTTTTGTTTGGGGTGCAAACATGTTTTAAGGGATGAATGAGTGTGATGAGGAGTTCGAAGGTGGGCTCCAGTTTGGGGTCAGCCACTGAAGGGCCACTTGAGCCATTCTGATGAGCAGGGGGTGGATCAATAGTGATGATTTCAGCCATCGACCAGAGCGAGGCAGCAAAAAAATGAGAGGTTGCACAGCAAGCGTGCTCAGAGTTTGCCAGGTCACCCAATTTTTTTTTTTTTTGAAACAATGAATGACAAGGTTTCTTAAATATGCTGTAAGCTGCAGTAACACTAGCTCAATCATTGTTTTGGCCATATCTCCTTCATTTCTGGGCCAATTTCAATGATCTTGGGCTCATTTGAAATGCATGGGTCACCACAGATTGTACCCATGCATGGGTACGGGTACAATGTGGGTAGAAAAATATGGACCCATACCCTACCTGTGGGTTGTACCTGTGGAATTACCCACAGGTTTACCCAGACCCCTGCTATACACTATTTGTTACCTATTCTGACTTAGTACATCATCACTGTCATATGCTGTGACCCTAGGTAGCAACAGTATATAATTGCTACCAGATACCCTTCAAGGGAGGAGGCTTTTGTCACCCTTTCTTCATCTTGCTTTCTGTGTGTGCCACCATACCCTTTTTCTCTCAGCCTCTTCAGCCCAAGGGTGCCAGATGTTAGTGCAAGCAAATGAGCTGAAAATACACCTTGCCCCTCTGTTGAAAGCTGATCATTTCCCCCCATTTTTTATCTCTGTTCATCTGAACTCACTCACACATTCAATCTGCACTACATCTGGCTGCCCCAGTGAGGCGGAATCAGAGATTCCCCTCACCACACTCCTTATTCCCTTTATTCCTTCCAACTGCTCCCTTTCATTTATCTGCAATGCTGGTAGAACTCCCAGCACTACAAAATATCCCTAACACTCTCCACCCCATCTTCAGCTCATGTCACATGCCATCCCCACCCTCAACACAACAAGATCACAGCTTGTATCACAATACTCCAGCATGGGCCCTGCCATGATGCCCTCTCCCCATTCCTGATGGGCACCATACTTCTCAGGACAAACTGGCAACCTGATAGAAGGTTTCCTTAACGAATACAAGGAGTTTGCTCACTGCTGTGGCTTAACAGACTGTCAGAAAGTGGAGGCCATCACCCGCTATGTCCCTCACTCACTAGGCGACTTCTGGAAATCCCTTAATGGATATTGGGCACGCAGCTGGCCAGACCTCAGACTCAGTCTCCAAGACACCTATAGAAGCACTACAGTCCAAGATTGCCACTGGCTCACAGGAGAAGGGCTTGCAGAATTTATTCAGCATTCCTCAGAGTTGTGCATGAGCAATGAGAATGACATGTGCTATTACTATCAATGGTTCCAGGTCCTCATCAAGCCCCTCCTGGACTCCCAAACAGTCACCACCAGCTGGTACAACATGCTCTTTTGGTTCAGGTTTCATATCAGAGACCACACCAAGATATATGTCAGACTCATTGCTAAACACCCAGATCAGCGATCTGCTGAAGCCTTTGACTGTCTAGATGTCTACAATGTTGCTAGGAGGATATTCTCGGGCAATCACCATCTACTAGTAGACTCTGAGCTTGATGACCCAAGGGATGGATCACAAGGTTTCCAGAGTGGTCAATCAGAGCATGCCCAGCAGCAATCATTTCACCCGGAGCATGACTCATAGGCAGTGGACCCATGTAGCACTCCCCCTCCAGAAGTCAAAACCAATGCTGCCTACTTCAAAGAGCTCACTCTAGAAGAAGAAGAATGCAAGGTGGAAGACCTTTTGGGACACATGGACAGACTATCAGAGTATGACAAGTCCTATGCAACATTGTATGCTGAGTGGGCTTGCAGATTCCCCATCGCTGCTCAATGTCTGCCTGAACCCTTGCTCAGTCAGCATGTGCTGCTGATGTCCATTCCCATTCGTGTCGACACACCCCCTTCTACTGCTGCCATATCTGCTGCCTCCACATCAGCCTCTGCTCCCCCTGCTGATGTATCCATCCCCATTGTCTCCCCTGCCTCCTCAGCTCCTGTCAACATCACCACTGCAATCACCAATGATGCCACAATGCCCACCTATGTTGCTGTCAGGCCTGCACCATCTGTCCCCATCCCCATTGCCTCTGATGCCCCTACCGCTGACATGCCCTCAACCACCTTTGTCTGGGATGTTGCTACTGCCCCTGCTGCCGCTCCCATTGTTCCCCCTGCTCCATCTGATCCCATTGTTGACACCTTGGCCACCCCTGCAGCTGTCTCCATTCCTGTTGCTGCACCTGCCCCTATTGTTGTCTCTGATGCCACACCTGCCCCTCCTGTTGTCCCTGCCTCTGCTGCCATGCCCACAGTCCCCATTCCCATCACTCCCATGCCTCCAGCATCTGCCTCTCCTGCAGTAATGCTCTCCAACTTCTCTCCTAGCACCAGTCCCATGCAAGAACATTTCAACACTCTGGAGCTGAATCAGGACAACTCTCTCTGGCCTGAGGAGCTGAAGCTTACTAGTAGCCTGGCCCACCCATTGCAGCAGGTGCCTGTCATCACCATCCCACCACCTCCAGTTTCAAAGGACCTGGACAAGACCTTCATGTCAACACATTCCCCAACCAGACCACATCCACTGTCATAGACCTTACTAACGAGGATAGCTCAAGCAATGACAAAGAGCATTAGTAGGGTCTTACTAACCAAGGAGGGGATGATTGATCGTTGACGTTTTCCAATGACTTGCCCATCTTATTGTCTTTACAAAGCATGTTTCTAATCACTTACTTATCCCAGAAAACTGCTTAGTAAACCATAGTCTTGTACAATACAAATAGCCCTCCTTGCTGTCTCTAGGATGGCAAGTTGAGTCTCCTGTCTAAACACCCAGAAAACCCACAATCTATCTGTCTTCTCAACTTCTCTCTCTTCGCTCACTTCCCTTCTCTTCATAGCAGATCTTGTGACATACTGCAAGGCAGTAACTGCTGCTCTCTAAGCATCCTAGGAGAGGCACTCTCTTAGCTCATCTCTAAACACTCGCACTCATACCCTCACAGTCTAGCACCCAGCTTATCCACTTTGGGTGTACCGAATCACATGACCACGTGACCACTTTAGGGCCAGTGTCAACTTGACTTCACAGATCAGTAGGAACCATGTGACTACTCTAGGGCCAGCACTATTCTTGACTTAGCTTTTCAAGTCTAAAGTCATGGTGGTGACATCCACCATCACTCCAACTTGTCCTGCCTCCCAAACCATGCCTCCCTTTTGTCGAATCGGTCCCTATTGCTCCCTCTGATGCCCAACCTGCCTCTAACACCACCTCTGCTGCTGCTGCCACCATTCTCACCATCTCAATCATTCCCATGTCTCCTGCACCCACCTCTGCTGCCCTCACACCCTCCACCTCTGTCCCTGTCACGCCTGTCCCTTCCCCTTCCACCACCACTACCCCTGCTGTTCCCACCATGCCTCCCATCCCCACCATCACTGCTAAGAAAGACCTGGCAGACAAGCTCCAAATACAATGCTTCGAGACCAGCAACTACAAAGAAGCATCAGGTGTCACCTTCTCACACACCCTCAGCCAGCTTGTGCCATCCAAACCTTGTTTGGTCACACATCATCACTCCCAGCAATGGCACCAGAACAGCCTTAATCATCAAATTGGCGTATTGTGCAACATGTTGAAGCCAACCTGCTGCATCACCCATCCATTGCAGCAGATGCTGCCTCCTGTCACCATCACACCCCCTCCTATTCTCAAGTATCCCAACAAGCTTTCCTTGCCAAGACATCCCCTAACTGAGCCACATCCCCTTTCAGCCCTCACACCAGGATCAAAAAGACCTCACAATGTTGTTAAGGAGGATGGATTGCATGTCAAATGTGCTCTGGACAATGGTGAGATGTGCTTGACCAGGGATGGTCAAGATTTTAAGCCCCTGAGAGGTGTAAGGTGGGCAGCGTGGCTGCACTTGTATGGACTACTTTGGGTGTCTCGGCCCTCCTATAGTGCCCACCACCACCTTGTGACAGGTCAATTACCACAAAAGTCCTCCAGTGTGGCAACTTCAACAGCATTTTCTATTATTTTTATATAGCCTCAAAAACACTTGCAATGAGTTTGTATGAGGTGTGAGCACATGGGGTGTGCTTTGCTAAGCTCCCCTAAAAGTTTGAAAAGTTTGAAACTTCAGATCCTCGAAAAAAGTGAACAACTGTGGGAATATATATACCCATATAGTAATTATGTTCAAATGCAGTAATTTGTGGCACAAATGTTTTTGCACCAATATCCACTAATTCCCTATTAATTACATTGATGTTCACAGACACACTTCTATTGACTTGTGTAAGACATGTTGTTCCAATTACAGTACATTATTGGCTTTCTTCACTTCTTGCTGAGTCTGGCTGCAAGAAACTTCCTGTTGGGTGGCATTGTGAACTTTCATTCACTAGAAATTGCTGGTGTCAGCACTTAAATAAATAAAAATCTCCTTTGCAAAAATGAACAGCATGGGAATATGTTACCCAATTGGGACAGAAAAAATCAGGCTACATGCAGCACATTCTTTTGGCATGTTTCTTATCAAAAAAAAACTGGCTAAGCTTTTCCCACTATTTTCTGGCCCACACAGCACTTGTGAGGAAGTGGTGGCAGGCACCATAGATATGATATCATTCCTTTTTGGACAATCCCTTTGTTACCTATTCTGACTTAGTACATTGTCACTGTCATATGCTGTGACCCTAGGTAGCAACAGTATATAATCACTACTGGATACCCTTCAAGGGAGGAGGCTTTTGTCACCCTTTCTCCATCTTGCTTTCTGTGTGTGCTGCTGTGCCCTTTTTCTCTCAGCCTCTTTAGCCTGAGGGTGCCAGATGTTAGCACAAGTGAATGAGCCAAAAATACACCTTGCCCCTCTGTTGAAAGCTGATTATTTCCCCCCCTTTTTTATCTCTGTTCATCTGAACTCACTCGTGCATTCGATCTATGCTACATTGATATGAGAAGCCTTAAGCTTCTCTTAAATCACATTCTGTTCTTCTCCATCTCATAGCCACTGCGAAGGGTCTTGCTTCGCTTCTAAGTCCTCTATCCCCCCCCTCCCCTGAAGTCTTCACAATAATAGTAAGAGCCTTGTGCTCTGCTATTTCCAGTTTCTCCATGCTAGGGCTTCACAGTGCCTAGTAGAAGAAGTACTTGGTTTGAGTCATCAACTAAGGGGCTGTACTACACAGCAAGGAAGGTGCATACATCATATGCATCTAGAAGAAGGGTAGTGCACTCTGTGCTCTGAAATCTATCCTTGGGCCTCAAGTCATGTGCAGTTATCATGAGACTAGGAACACATGACATCATCATGTGACATGACTGTGCTTATACAAGTCATATCAAGGACCAGCCCTAAAGTACCAGCCCACACCAGACTGACCCAAGTCACGAGTCTTGCTCACACAAGAATTATTGCCTATTAGCAGAACGCTTAACAGGGTGTATCAAGTTGGTGGTGGTGGTTGAATGGAAGCAGGAGCAGGGGCAACTGCAGGAGGAGCAGCAGGAGGTGAGGCAGGGGGTGCTTGACCCAGCACCATTGTGGACACATAACTGGGTGGCAAAGTGTAAATAATAACAGTGGGTGATATAAACTTAACATTTCACTTGACAGAGATGGTGTTCTTGCCAGGCCAGTAGACACGATGAGCATGCGTACTGTCGGTGTTGTATCCTACCCAGTGTGCCTGCAATCCTCAAGCATCAAGCTTCAAGCCTGACGGGTTATGCACCCATACAGATTGGCCCCATTCCAGCAACTTTGAGAGATTGGGCTTCTGCCTGTGAAGTCGCTGTAGGGCATAATAGTACCCAGAGCTTTTGTTGAGGTCTGATTCTTGAGCCAGACTGCAAATTGGAGAGCTTCAGCCCATAGATTCTTAGGTAAGTCAGCTTGGTGAAGGATGGCCTGGACACATTCTAAAAGACAACAATTGAGGGACTCAGCAATACCATTATGCTGAGGCATATTGTGCATAGTGAGACGATGCTCCATGCCTTGCTGCTTCAAGTAAGCCATAAATTCATTACTTGTGAACTCACTGCTGCAATCAGAACAAAGGTGTTTAATAGTTATGCTATGCTGAGTTTTAGCCCAAGAGGAAAAGGTTTTGTAGGCTGTGAAAGCCTCATCCTTGGTTCTGAGGATGTCTAGCCTAGTATAATGGGTGCAATTATCTGTAAATGTCACATAATAGCAATGGCCACAGAGACTATAAGTTGGTGAAGGGCCCCAGACATCTGTGTGGATCTCATGTCCAAAGGTTGTGGCTTGAGCAGCCTCACGTTCCTTGCGAATAGGTTTTCAGGTCAACTTTGCATACTCACATGAATCACAAGTGAAGGGGGGGAAGTCATCAATTAACTGAAGGCCAGTGATGGCTCTGGTGTGAATAAGAGAGCATATTGCAGTGGCAGGGATATGCTCTAGCTTCCTGTGGAGCATGAGAATATCTCCTGGCTCAGCTGAGGCATCAGCCACCAGTGCATGCTCAACCTTGAATAGGCCATTTGCACCCACCAGTATCTGTCCAACAACAGGCCTGTTTTCTCCCTTTTGTATGCTGCAAGAGTTGTCCACAAATTGGACCATGTATCCAGCCTTAACAATGCAGCTGATGGACACAACTGTTAGGCCCAAGTCAGGAGCATGCAAGGTGTCCTTCAACAGGACAGTGGTCATATCAGTGCCATTCAGAACTTGGATCTGAATGTCCCCCATGCCAATGGCATGGAAGACATGATTATTTGCTGCAGTAATTGGGCAAGCAGGGATCGTTCAATAGGTAAGAAAATGCTTATGATGTGAGGACATGTGCCTCAATGCCCCTGAATCATATAGCTTGCTATATACACCTCTAGGATGACCCTGCACAGCCAGGACTGGAATATGAGGGGCAGCCTTGTCTTTGACTCCCTTGATAGCAGCCCACACCTTGATATTGGGTGATTTCTCTGTGGTCAACACTACATTTGACTTCTCCTTCTTCTGGTCCTTCTTGCCTCACCATTTAAATCCTCCACCCTCATCACCTCCTCCCTTGGCCCAGCACTGGGCTTTAGTATGGCCCCTCTTATGGCAGTTGTTGCAATCAACATCCCACTTCTTGCAGGGCTTCTTCTTGCCTTTCTTCTGGGCTTCAGCATTAAATGCTTCATCTTGGGACTTGGGACTATTAAGAGTGTGTCAACCATACTCATCCATGGCTAACTTGACCACAGTAACTGAGGAAATTGCTGTCCTACTCAACTTGGAGGATGCGGCTATGGGTCCAAGCAGGCCAGCATATGATGCAGGCAAAGAGCCCATTACAATGAACACATACTCACTGTCAGGGATGGCTTTCCCATTGCTGCAAGCTGCTCTCAGAGATTAGTCAATTTATCAATATGGTCACACATGTTATCATCATCTCCACAGTGCATAGTTTGCAATTGCTGGCTAAGGCCAACCAAGAGCATCGTTGTTATGACCTTGCAGGGTCATGATGTTCCAGGGCTCCAAAGGTTGTTCAATAACTCAGAGAAGATTGTCTCTAAGCACGTAATGGCATCAAGAGAGTCTGTAGCTCCTTTAGACTGAGCTATAAGTCAAGTGTGAAGTGATGTCAAGCCTCCACTTAGGCAGGAGGGAAGTCCAAAGGATAAGAGGAGGTTCAAGGGAGGACTGGATTGCAAGACTGTGAAGTAACAACAAACTGGAGTGGTATGGCTCCAGTTAGCTACCCTTATATACAAGGGGACATCAGGGTACAGGGTCTGATGTCATAGGTCTAGTTCTACCAGGGTTCAGGGTGTGGAGTCAGGGCATAGGGCACTGAGTCAGAGATAAGACCCATAAGGCAAGGGTCTGGAAGATGAGGTCATAGAGGATGTCATAGATAAGCTATGATGTCATGCTCTGGACCATAGATAAGGAGTGACATAATGGTCACTCCTGTCGCATAATGAGTCACAGGGTCACAGTCACAGTTCAGGGTCAATGGTTCAAGTCAGAGGCCAGTTCCAAGTACTTACCCCAGTCCACAGCCCTAAGTGACTGTCCTGGGTGTTACGAATCCTTTTCTCTTCTTACTGTATGATATGACATAACTGGCTCCCAAGAGGCCTAGCTTGTATGGCCTGTACTGGGGTAAGTTCTAGAACCGGTCCCACTCCACTATGACGCGTTCTGTTCTTATCATGACCTGCTTCGCTCCACTATGACTTGCTCCGCTCCACTATGACTCACTCTACTCCATTATGACGCATCCTGGAACCACTTACTGTATCATGATGTCATGATCTATCCATAGGATATAAGGCAATCCCTCTGCGAGGATATGTCTCCAGAGTGTTCTTCGTTCATTGTACTACAATCCAAACCATCTTCTCCTCTTCCCTCTACCCTCTACCTCTGCCTAAGGATCAGTCCCTTAAGCAAATTGCCGCGCAACTGGAGTCCTCATAGTTGCCGAAACACTTCTTACTAAAGACCAACACTGAGCCCCTATGACTTAGTGTCATCCCAAGGATTGCTCAAGCGCCTCCAAGTGACTTGTTGCCAGATGACCCTGTAGTGTCGTAACACAAGAACTCTCTCTCTAAAAACAGCAAAGAGAAACCATGACAACCCCCATTGAAGTAACCAGGAGCAAGCTCCCCAGTGATATGGCACACATGATGCCCGCACAGAACTCGGACCCCAAAGAATACCAACAGGTCCAAAGACGAAAGAAAGATAACATCCCCCGCGACCTAATAGGAAATGCAGTCTGGTATGAGGATGACAGACAACCGGAACCAGGCTACATCATCTGGAGAGCGGACAAAAACAACAAACAAGTCATCGCTCACATCGAATACATTGAAACGGAAGACACCTGGTTCGGCCTTCACTACGTAAAAGGAATCCCCTACACGACCATAGGATCAAAGATCATCAAAGGGAAATATGGCCTGAAGAGGAAAGGGGGCAAAACCCCCAACCTCTACCTTTGGAGGAACGACCCAGAACCCCTATCAGAGGAAGAAACCCCATTGGAAATACCGACGATACTCCAGACAGCACAAGCCTCCCCGGTCCCAGAAGACCTGGAAAGCATAATCCAGGGTGTGGCTGCAATACCCATCCAAAACCAACCAATGGACGATGAGGAACCTCTCCAATACTTCACCCCAGCACCACCCATCATAGTGCCACCCATTGTCCCACCACTGATCCAGATAAATCTGGCCGAAGCTCAAGGAGTGCCGGATGAGGATGAAGAAGTTAGAGCGACAAAGGGCAGCCTGAAAGGGAGCCCACCCACCAAATTCGATGGAGATAGGAAAATGGCAAAGAAGCTCCTAAATGACTTCAAAACCTACAAATTCCTAAACCAAAAGAACGAAACAATGAGGATACTGGCCAACCGCGTTGTGCTGGCCCTCACCTTCATAAAAGGAGAACACGTCCAAGATTGGGCCCACGAAGTAATGAAGAACATGGAGGACAGGTTGGAAAGCACCCTGAACCCGATGCTGGAGACCAACGAGTACCATTGGGACTACTTCAAAGATGCCTTCAGGGACGCCTTCACTGACACCTCCAAGAGGGAAGACATGGACAACAAACTGCAGAACCTCCACATGAAGGACGGAAACCTAGACCAATACATAGCCGAATTTAATTGGCTAACCCACTTGGCCGACCAAAACGACGAAACAAGAGGCCTCATCCCCCTCTTCTGCCAAGGCCTGCCATACGGACTGGCCCAAGCCTGCATGAACCAATCGAAATGGCCAGAAACCATTCACCAATGGCAAGCAGTGGCACGAGAAGAAAACAAGCGATACACGATTAAAAAGAACCTGGGACTTGCCAGGTCCCCAAAGGATGGAAAAGAAAGGAAGCAACAATGGAAGGCAGCCCTGAAAAACAAATCAAGGGATAACTCTGTCCCCATGGAGGTGGACACCGCCCAAACCAGACGCCCTCTCACCGAACACCAGGAGAAGCTAAAAAAGGAAGGGCGATGCTTCCACTGCAAAGTTCAGGGGCATATGTCCAGGGAATGCCCAAAGAAAACCAACAAACTGCCTCCCTACACCAAAGCCCAAGCAGCAGCGACTCAACCAACAGCCACTACATCAACCGAGGCAGCCACGACCCAAACCAAGACGGACAAGGAAAAGGTCAACCAACTGGTGGCAGAACTAAAAGGGCTAAACGACAACATCCAGGACAAAGTCTTAAACGGAGTGTTCATCGGACAGGAGGATTTTTGAATTGCTCAACTTCGACGACCTGGAGAAGAGCAAAGGAACTGAATTGCTTGTACCATAACATACAGAAAATAAACGTCCCTTTTACTGTATGCGCGGAATGGTCCACGGTCAAAAAAGCCTTACTAGACAGTGGTGCGATGGACAACTTCATCGACCATCGAACCACCAAACGACTGGGGATCCAAACAGAACCCCTAAAACAACCAATTCAACTCACCAACATCAACAGAACAACCAACGAAGCGGGTTGAATTGAATGATACTGCGAAATGGCCATCCAAAGCAGACACCAGAGGCACACCACATGCTTCTACGAGACAAGCCTAGGAGAAGACCGAATAATATTCGGATACCCATGGCTACGGACCTTCAACCCCCTGGTAGATTGGGAGAAAGGAAAAGTTGTAATGCCCTGGCCAAAAGCATGGGCAAAAAGGAAAAATACCATGATCGCCACCGCTGAACAAATACCAGAAGAATACCTCCAGCACGCCAAGGTGTTCGATGAGGAAAAAGCCAACAGGTTCCCACCAAAACGAGAGGAAGACCACACAATCAACCTAAAAGAAGATGCTCCAGCAGTCTTGGACTGCAAAATCTATCCTCTATCCCACAACCAAGACACCAAACTGACGGAATTCCTGGGGGAACACCTCCACAAAGGATACATCTGAGAATCAAAATCACCATATGCCACACTGTTTTTCTTCATCAAAAAGAAAGACGGGAAACTCCGACCCATCCAAGACTACCGAAAGCTAAACGAACAGACAGTTCGTGATAACTACCCCCTCCCCCTGATCAAAACAATCCTGGAACAGCTCCAGGGATGATCCCTCTTCACCAAATTCAACATAAGATGGGGATATAACAACATCTGAATCAAAGAAGGTGATGAGTGGAAAGCCGCGTTCAAAACCCCAAAGGGACTGTTCGAACCATGAGTAATGTTCTTTGGACTAACTAACTCCCCTGCCACCTTCCAACGAACCATGAATCGCATGTTCAGAGAAATGAAGATGCGCTACCCAACGGAACTATTCGTCTACATGGACAATATCCTTATCGCCATGAACAACGACTTAACACGCCACCGAGAAATCGTCCACCAAGTCCTAGACAAACTAGAAGAGAAATCTTACTTCCTCTGACTCACCAAATGCAAGTTCGAAAAAGAAAAGGTCAACTACCTGGGAGTCGTCATCAGCCGAGAAAGGATCCATATAGACCCCATCAAAGTCGAAGGGCTGAGGAACTGGCCACGGAAGCTCGACACCCTGAAACAAGTATGATCAACGCTAGGGATACTAGGCTACCAAAGACCATTCATCCCGGGCTTCGCCCACATTGCACGACTGCTCACCAACCTCCTGAAAAAGGGGACAACCTTCCTATGGACAAACACACACAGCGAAGCCGTCGAAAAACTGATCGACATCACCCTTAACAACCCCATCCTCTACCAACCTGACCCCCTCAAACAGTTCATCCTGGAAGTTGACGCTTTGGCCTTTGCCACTGGAGCAATCCTGTACCAGGAACACGAAGGGACAAGGCAAAAGAGGCCAGTGGGATACCACTCCCAAACATTCAACCCAGCAGAACGGAACTATGATATTTATGACCAAGAGTTCCTGGCCATCATCCGCGGCCTCAAAAACTGGAGACACCTACTCGTAGGAAGCCCCCACCCCGTGATCATCCTTACAGACCACAACAACCTCCAATACTGGCGCCACCCACAACAAATCAACAGATGAATCACCCGCTACCTCCTACGACTAGCAGACTACAACGTCCAATTAAAACACCAACCAGGAGTAACGAACAAGGCTGACCACCTCTCCCGTCGACCAGACTACGACCAAGGAACCGAAGACAACCAAGAGGTCATGGCCCTCCCGGACCGACTATTCACTAACGTAATAAACCTAGCAACCCTACAAGAAGACATCCACCAATCCCAGCAAGACCACGAACCCACCTTGTACACATGGGAAAAGAAGCACCAACTAATGAAAACACCCAAAGGGTGGTACAAAGACCACAGACTCATTGTCATGGAAGACAACGTTCTAAGGAAGGGGGTAACACACCTCATTCACACCTTGGACACTGCCGGACACCCAGGAATTGCCAAAACCCTTGCCTTACTAAACAGGAACTACTGGTGGCCCAGAATGAAGAATTTCGCCACCCAATACATCAGAGGATGCGCCCTCTGCCAATCGCGCAAAAACATCACCACACAACCCAAACCACCCCAATTCCCCATTACAACGAACCCAGAAGCGCAACCATTCAAGTGCATAGTGCTAGACTTCATCACCAAACTACCACTGTCCAAAGGATACGACTCAATACTAACAATAACTGACCACAACTGTTCAAAGGGATCCATATTCATCCCATGCAAAGAAACAATTGATGCCATAGGAGTCGCTGAACTTTACAGCAAACACATGTTCCCACACTACAGCCTTCCCCAAAAGGTCATATCCAACCGAGACCCCCGATTCACAGCTACTGCGATGAGGGAACTCTGCAAAAACCTCAACATCAAACAGAACATCAGCACTGCCTACCACCCACAGACAGATGGACAGTCCGAATGAACGAACCAATGGCTAGAACAATACCTCCAAATATTCGGAAACGGAGCACAAATGGACTGGGCCAGATGGCTACCAATCGCCCAATACACCCACAACGTGTGGCCAAGCATGACAACAGGCAAGTCCCCCTTCGAACTGATCATGGGACATGTACCATACGCACACGTGGGAAAAACCCACTCCTTAGTGCCCGCAGTCGACTCCAGACTCGCCCAGACCAAAGCCATGAGGCAAACTGCGCAGCAAGCAATAATGCACGCCCAAGAGATAACGATCAGGGCGACCAAATACCAACCCTTTGAAGAAGGACAGAAGGTCTGGCTAGAAGCAACCCACCTGAAAATGATGCACCCCACGGCCAAACTTAGCCCCAGGAGATACGGACCCTTCAAGATAACAAAAAAACTCTCACACGTGGTCTATCAGCTGCGCATTCCGCAGCAATGGAAAATCCACAACGTCTTCCACGCAGCACTCCTCACCCCATATAAGGAAATGGAGGAGCACGGACCAAACTACCACGAGCCTCCCCCAGACATCATTGAAGGTGAACCAGAATGGGAGGTGGAGCAAATCGTGGGAGCAAGGCACTTTGGATGCTCCAAACAACTCCAATACAGAGTCAGGTGGACAGGATACTCCGATGTGCATGACACCTGGGAAACTGCGGATGACGTACACACTCCACAGTTAACTGCAGAGTTCTGGAAAGGAAACCAAGTGCTGGCCCGACAAATGGCATATAAACCCATGCCTGTCGAAGAAATGCAAACCAACTCCCTCTCCATATCACTCATGACAACCCATGGATCAGACCACGACAACCAACCTCACCCTCACCAAAGCCAAGTCACAAGTGATGAGGAGCATCCTCACCCCCCTTCGACCGATAATGGAAGAAGCCACTCCGAACCAGACCCCGACTGAGGACAAGATCTTCTTCGATATCACCCTCCCACTCCTTACGCACCTACAAACGTCGCTCACGGGCATAGTGTCTGCGGCCTCACTCTGGAGGCAGATACAGGAGACGATCCAGCTCGAGTGCATGATGGATGGACAGTGGCACCAGATGGGGGACTATGTGGTCCTAATGGTAAAGTTTGGCATCCGCGACACTTCGGTGACCAGTATGCAATTAGCACGGTTGATGAGGATGGTGCACTGGGGACCACTCCATATGTGCGTTATGCAATTAATCCCCAGGGCAATCCTACTGTCTATGGGATTTTTCGACAAGACGGAATCGTACACAGCAAACCTCTCAAGGCTCTGGCCAGCCACTGACTGGGAACTTCACGTGAGGGCCACCTCGACTGGCTCGATGGGCGATTCTCACTACGCGCCCTAATCGATGCGGAGTTGAGAGACCTTGACGACGTCGGCATCGAAGCCGACGTCTACCGCCTAAGGAAGGTGGCCTTTGACAAAAAAGACCTGGAGGAGCGAGACCGAGAGTTGAGCCGAGACTGGGCTCAGTGGTACCAC
>WNFQ01002070.1_pt1 | contig 14444 bp, 9 predicted proteins | sample 5400171 | NCBI WGS metagenome assembly WNFQ01 (sample SAMN13153356, study PRJNA577476) | soil metagenome | isolation source: 20 cm soil under Madrone tree | place: USA:California | collected 2016-06-14
TTCCTACGCAACTGAAGCTTCGACAAATGAGTTTGGCGTTCGCATCGCGCTTGGTGCGCAGTCGAGTGACGTCATATGGATGGTCCTCCGAAGAGGCTTGCTCTTGACTTTGGTCGGATTGGTGATCGGATTCGCCGCTGCACTGGGATTAACGCGATTGTTGATATCGTTTCTTTATGGAGTGAGTCCGACCGACCCAACCACCTACGTGGGAGTGGCGCTGCTAGTTGGATCGATGGCTCTAGTGGCTTCCTATCTTCCAGCTCGTCGTGCCACTCGGGTTGATCCTATGGTAGCCCTGCGGTACGAGTAGTTGCTCGCGATGCAACTAATGCCCATCTGGAAGGGCGCGCCGCATTCGAGCGTCGGCCCTCCGATGGGCTAAAGGTAAAAAATTGGCCGAATCAGACTACGCGAGATATCCTAGAGCCGAGACCAACGCCATGGGACAGATCTTCACGAATCTCATCCACGATCTGCGCTTCGCCTTCCGGCAGATTCGGAAACAGCCGGGGTTCGCCCTTATTGCCGTGATCGTTCTAGGGCTTGGGATCGGCGGTTCGACGGCAGTCTTCAGCGTGCTTTATCAGGCTCTACTCAAGCCTCTCCCGTACCCAGAAGCGCAACGGCTTTTATTCGTCCACAACTTCTTTCCCAAAAAGCAGGTTTCGGTGGGGGGCGTCTCCGCGTTTGACTACGCCGAAATCAGGCGACACACAGATGTGTTTGCGAGCGCCGGCATCTTCTACTGGAACGATCTAACCCTGACCGGTCTGAACGACGCACGGCATATCAATGTCGTCAACGCGTCTGCGACGCTCTTTGATGTTCTCGGCGTGAAGGCACAGTTGGGACGAACCTTCTCCGAAGCAGAAGATCAATATGGGGCTGTCGGGACCACACTCCTGAGCGATGGTTTGTGGCGCAGTGCTTTCGGCGCCGATCCTAATGTGCTCGGTCGCATCATCCATTTGAATGGAGCGCCCTACACGGTGGTCGGTGTCATGCCGCGTAGCTTCCAGTTCCCCTCGCACGAAACTCAGCTCTGGATTCCCGTTGCTCTGAAGCAGGGTGAGTTTACGATCCAGGGAGGACGGCTGGAGAAGTGGCTGCATATGGTCGTACGGCTTTCTCCCGATGTGACTCCCGAAAGAACGAAATCGGCGCTGCAAGCGATCGGCGACACACTGACATCCAGCTTCCCATCGTTTTATCCGCAAAGCGACGGGTGGCATTTCACCACGCGGCAGCTCGGCGATGAGCAAACTGAGGCGATCCGGCGCTGGCTCTATCTCGCATTTGGCGCTGTGTTTTCGGTTTTGCTGATTGCCTGCATCAATGTCAGCGGTTTGCTGTTGATTCGAGCGACCGCAAGGAATAGCGAAGTCGCCGTGAGAATGGCAATTGGGGCTACGAAATATCGGATTGTCCGGCAGATGCTGACCGAAACAGGCGTTTTGGTTTTTTCAGGTTGCATCTTGGGCATACTTTTCGCGATTTGGGCTGTTCACCTTGTCAATCTCTACGGACCACTTTCGCAGCCCACACCAGTTCAGAGTTGGACTCTGCTTTTTGCATTGGCGCTGGCACTCATGAGCACGATCTGCGCGGGACTGCTGCCGGCGCTGCTCACCGCGGAACTGCCCGTTGAACAAGCATTGAAAGGCGGGGCAACGCGCACCTCAACAAGTGGCGGCGGCTGGCGGAACGGAATTGTGGCTGCCCAGATCGCCTTGGCGGTCGCCCTCATTTTTACGGCCGCGCAGTTGAGTCGCAGCTTCCTGAATCTGACGCGCGTACCGGCAGGGTTCGAGCAGCTTCACGTTTGGACCGGAGCGCTTGATCTGTCGAGCCGGAGCTACGTCGCTGATCAGAGTTGGAACACAAGGTTCTTCGAACCATTGCTAGAGGAGTTGACATCCTTACCCGGAGTCGAGGCGGCCTCGGGCGCTAACGCGATTCCGTTCAATCCGAGCGGAATCTGGACCGAAGAATTGCAATTGCCGGAGCGGCCGAAGAGCAACCCACCTCCGGAAGCGCAGATTAGCATCACCTTCCCCGGCTACTTCGAAGCGATAGGGATTCCGCTGTTGCGAGGCCGTACGTTTACGAATCGCGACCGGGCCGGATCGCCGCTAGTTGCCGTGATCGATGAAGAATTGGCGCACCGCTATTTCCCGGGCGAGGAACCAGTCGGAAAACTTATCGGAAGCGGCGGAGCGAGCACCCCGGCTCACATCATCGGCGTTGTTGGCAGCGTGCATAATAGTGACTTGGGCGGACCTCACGAACCGGAAGTCTACTATCCTGAGTTACAAGAGCGGACCGAATCAACGTACCTGGTGCTGCGCACCAAGGGCGACGTGGACCCCACAGTGGCAGTGCGCATGGCCATCGCCAAATTCGATCCTGGCGTCGCGCTGTACGATGTGCAGCCCATGGATGAGCGGGTCGCCGAGTCTTTGAAGCTGCGGCGTTTTGTCGCATTCCTACTAAATGGCTTGGCAATCACGGGCATGGTGCTCGCGGTCGTCGGCTTGTATGCTTCGCTCGCTCATCTAGTTGAGCTTCGCCGCCGCGAGATCGGCATACGGCTTGCGCTCGGCGCAATGCAGTCCCAAGTTGTGCGAATGATTCTCGCGCGCGGGGGGATCGTCGTCGCCTCAGGTCTCGTCGCCGGTACTTTGGGTGCGATCATCGCGGGGTTAGCGGTGCGAAGTCAGTTGTTTGGCGTGGAGCTTACTGATGTGTTGACCTGGATCAGTGTGCTCGGCGCAATTCTGATCGTCGCGGTATTCTCAGCAGGTTTCCCAGCCTGGCGCGCAGCGCGGATCGACGCGTCAGTCGCACTTCGCCACGAGTGACGGATTCTAAATTGTCGGTTGCCCCGAGATCGTTCGGATGTCGCAGGAGCTGTCCGCTTCGTTGAATCTCTGCAAACGCCTTAAGTGTCGACCGAACCGATCAACTACCGGATGGGCCGCAAACTCGGAAACTGTCCACAATAAAAACGGAGATCTGGGAAACGGCGGCTCCTCTGCGCTACCCCAAACAGCCCCACTGCTAACTGCCAACTGTTGCCAGAATAGGGCATTATACTGGCGTCCAAAGAACCTCTAAGGGTTTCTAAGGGACATTGGGAAAATCAGTAAGTGGCAATAAACCGGGGAATTTAGCGGTTTTTCTTCGGTTTTCTTCAATAACCGATTTACAATCCCATCTCGTCCACCATCTTTTCAATTGCTTCGCTGCTTCTTCGCTCACTGCAATAAGTTGCAGCGTTTATTCGTTTATTCCAAGAGAGGTGTTTGGTACCCACAATTGTTCCAACAAGAGGCAACGTTCGCCAGGTTCCGTGCGTTGCTGAAAGCTTGGGTGATCCCAATCTGTAGCGGGTCGCCCTTTGCATGTTATATGCTCCGGAAACCATGCCAGTTAAAAGACGCTTAGTCAAATGCCGAGTTTGCACAGCATCCGTGGTCGCTAGCAGTCCGCGGCTGCTAACGATTCCAAGTGCTGCTGGTTACTTATCGTGCTCCGTTTGGTCCATACGGAACCTGATTTGGAAGAGGGCGATTCCACATATCCAGATCGGGAAACGATTCCTGCTGGACAGGGCGGACCTCGACAGCTACGTTGAGAAGAACAAGGTGCGAAGTTAAATCGAGCCGCGGAATCTGCCGGGACTCTTCGCTTCCTCTCTTCCCGCCTACCAGATGTCTCCTGTGCTGACAAGAAGGTTATAGCATTTGCGCACAGCGCAGCAGGACCGATGCGGAGGCAAACAGGCGGTAGAGGGATGATTCGCGCCATGTACCCCGCGTGTACCTCAATGCGGGACTTCTGCCCATTCTAACGTTTCTGCCGTCTTGATAAATCAGCAACTTACGTCTTATGAATGGAGCCTACGGGTTCGAATCCCACCCGCGCCTCCACGCACAGGCCGCTGCATTCCTGCAAACAAAACTGCTAGCAGAATTATCTGCCTGTGGCTTCCTGAGGAGCACACGCAAGCGCCGGGATACGCATTTGCCGCTTCCGTATCTGCTTGCTGCGAGAGATGCAAGTAGCGCTTCAGAAGGTAAGCCGGGTTTTTGTCCTCATAGGTGAAGTCAAGAAATGCGAATGCGGGGATGATATACCCAAACCCCAAACGGGCCAGCGAGACATGCAGGCTGCCCCTCTGCAGTGTGTCGTTCTCGATTCTCGCTACTTCGCGGGAGCCGCTGCAGACAACGTGTACTCACCGCTGCATGTGTGGTCTAAACCTCCGGCCGCGTTGCCCGTAAGTTTACCCGTGCCCAGGCCCTTGATGCCCCAGCATTCTTCCTACTATACGCAAAGTTCTTCCTTATTCTCCGATCTATCCCGTGCATTCCCGCCAAAAGGTGAAGTTTGTTGGTTTTAGAACACCCATCCTTAGTCAACTTTGGCCCTGAAAATGCCCATGCATTGAAAGTCCTCGCGTTTCTGGTCTATCCAAAGCGCGAATTGTCCGCCATGCCTCGAGCGATTGGCGATGTGTCTAAGAATTCAGGAGGAGAAGAAATATGCGACGCTATCTGATTGCCAGTTGTTTGGTGTTGGCCGTTTTCACCCTATTCTCGGCGACCCCAGCACAGGCCGATACAATCGATAATTTCACCTATCAAGCCGAGGGCAACACATTTACCTGGCAACTGCCGTCTTCACCAACCATATTGGCATCCGACTTCTTGCCGGGTCTTGCTTTCGGCATCCCAGACGTTGCGTATGCTGAAAACGACATTCCACAAAACCCAGCCAGTCTTACCTTCCTTTCGCTCCCTCTCGGGGGCGGATTTTTTTTGGGTGATATAATTCAAGGTATAGTTCCTATACTCGCTTCTGGATCGCAGATCTATTCTGGTCCCGAGGACGCTCCTACTTTCTTGACGGGCACGTTCTGCCTGACTGATTTTAGTAGCGGTGGTGCGGATGGCATACCGGCAACACTTACGATAACGTCCGTCCCCGAGCCCTCCAGCCTGATGCTACTTGGCACTGGAATGCTCGCTCTGTTGGGTTTTGCACTCAAGAAAGCTATCCGTATAGCGGCATAACGCATCGAATTTGAACGATGCCCCGTGGCGGTTTTCTTTTTTCGCCGCGGCAATTTGGGGTACCTGTTGACAGCAATTCCGGGCGCAGCACGCACCCGGTCTCACGAAGGTTCGTGATGGATCCTGAAGCCGGCATCCGCAAATCGGTGTTTCGTCCTCAGCACTCCATGTATTTTGAAACCAGCCGGGAGACGAAAATCCCGATTTGAGTAGCCTACTCTATTTGTCGCTCAAGCGGATTTGCTCCTGGTATTCCCTCAGTGAGAGATGACCCAGAAAATCCCGCAGAGTTGAGGCCCCTTGGAGTCCCGGACGTAGTTGTTCCGCAGCTACTACAATTGCAGCGGATCTCCCATGGCTACCAGTCAACCAGGCCCTAGCGAGAAGGAATTTCACCATCCAGGAATTGCTTGTAAATGTGCCGTCGACCGAGTACCAGTTCCAGATAACGAGGGAAGCTTGCGTTGAATGCACAGTAGTTTCGCGGACGCTGAACTCGCGACCGGAGGAACTCACCGGGACCGTTCTGTCTCCAGTGCGGACCCACTCCGTTGGTTCATATACCCGATTATCCGAACCGATCAGCTTTGCGCCCTTTTGCCGGGCGCCGTAACACTTTACGTAGAGCTTCACTATGGTATCCTCCGCCCGGTAAGCCTGCATGCGTTCTGCAGCTGGCCCTAGGAAACGGGGTGTCCACCCATAGAGGTTCTGGTCAGAGGCCTTCCAGGGTAGAGTGACGACTGCAAGCACACCACTGCCCGACATTTCCTCCTGCGGGGAGGAGGCCAAAAATCGCCCTGAGAACGGCGCCAGGCCGGCAATCAAGACTGCAAGCGCGGCGAAAAGACCTGAGCGCAAGAGAGCGCCCGCTGGAACTGGCAGAGGGGCGGCAACAACTGTGGATGGCAATCTCTCACTATCCTCGGCTGGCAAGCGAGGAGAGATATGTCGATCGGTTTCCCGCCAATACAGGCCGACAAGCATCAAAGAAGTGGACACGATAGCGAAGAAAATGAAACCCGCGAGGACATGGTCAACGCGAACGGCCAATCTACCTCCCGCCAAATATCCAAGAAGAATGATTCCATAGACGCGCAGACCGTTTGCCAGCACTGGAACAATGAATGACGCAACGAGGAAGCTGACACGGCGAACCCAACTCCGATACATAACCCCGGCGTACGCAAACCCAACTGCGAGTGACGCAAGAAGGTAGCTGATACCACTGCATGCCTCCGCCACCTCCCACTTGCCATAGGGAACCGAAATGAACCGCCCTTCGAGCAGCACAGGTATGCGAGTAAGTTCAAGCAGTCTGACGGCAGACCAGGCGCTGAAGTCCTGCAGAAGCGGAATGAGATCCTGGCCAACAGGTATGGCAAACATCAGAAATCCGAGTGGGAAGAGCAGTTGATCACCGGCTCGCTTGCCAACCAGTCCCCAAACAAAAACAACAATGATAGACACGAAACAGAAATGTTCGAGGAAATTGGTTGCAGTCAAATCACCCACGAGCCAGCCGAATCCCAAGGAGGCGATGCCCGGCAGTACCCAAAATGCCGAGGCGGGAGTGAACTTCGCGAGCTGCTCGCGGTTCCTCCAAGCAAGAAATCCAGCTATTGGAACTGTCAAAAATGCATAAGAATATGAGCTCGTGTTCCATTGTTCGACGAGAGACACAACCGTGCTCCAGTAAAGAAGAAGAAGGATAATCAGAGACAAGAGCAACAGTATAGCTATGTTCCGCCAAACAGAGACCGCCGCGGTGTTCACTGGCGGCGCTCCTGGGGTGTGGTGCACTTGCTTCGTGTATTTCGACCAAAAAGCAATAGGAACATTATTTACGCTCACCAGACGTGCGGGCGAAATCGCTTTCGCATGGCAGCGTTTCCTCGCTCGCCATGGCCACTTCAGATGTCGCCACGCTAGACGGCCGAGATCATTTGGCGTCGTCAAGCTTGGCAAGCGCTTGTCGAATTTCCTCCGCGTGAGGAGATTTCGGGTCCAGTTGAAGGACGCGTCGAAAACTCGCCTTCGCAAGTTCGGGTTTGTTCGTTTTTTGGGAGGCCAGGCCAAGATGATAAAAGTAGGTCGGATTCTTAGGAGCCTTCTTGGTTGCCTCCTGGAGCAGAGTCACGGCCGAATCGAATATACCCATCTTGTAGAAGGCGCAACCGAGGGTGTCCGCGGCGTTGGGCGAATCCGGCATGCCTTTCCGCGCGGTCTGCGCCAGAGAAACAACGTAACCCAAATCGCCGCCATGCTCGAGAAGCAAGTAGCTGAGATTGTTGGCAATTGCTGGTTGATCGGGTTCCGCCTCATGCGCCTTGCGATAAATTTGTTCAGCTTTTTGCCAATCACCGTGTTTTTCATGCAAAAGTCCAAGGGCCAGGTATGCCTCTACATCATGAGGTTTCTGCTTGATGATCCGCTCGTAGTTGGCTGCCGCGGCGGCATCTTCACCCGCCATACCCTGAAGTTGGGCTAGCAGAAAGACTGCGCTCCAGTTTCCGTTGTCGAGTGCTATCGACTTTTCGAGCGCGACCCGCGCTTCCGCATTTTTCTGATTGGCTAGGAGCGCTTTCGCCACTAAGAGGTGGTCGGCGGCACTATCCGGAAATTTTGCGACTTGAGCCTGGGCGAGGCGTACTGCCATCTCTGGCTTTTTTTGAATAAGAAATACACTGATTAAACCCTGGAGCGCCTCGGTGGAGTGAGAGTTCAGCACCAGGGCTTGCTCGTAGAATTTCTTGGCCTCCGGCAGGCGTTTTTGAAGGAGGCGCACGTCACCCAGGCCCGCATAGGCGGCTGGGTTCTTCGGCGAACCTTTAAGGGCCGCCTGAAAGTCCAATTCCGCTCCGGTCGCGTCACCCTTCCGGAGGCGGGCAATCCCGGGAAAGACGTGTGCTTGGGGAGAGGCAGGTACTGCCATGAGCCAGTCATTCGAGGATTGATCCAGCAGTTTGACATCGCCCCCGAGGAAGGCGAAGCGCGTCAAAGCTTCTCTTGCCTCAAGTAAAGAAGGATTTTGCTTCAGCGCCTCGCGAAACTCTCCTGCAGCCAGAGCGAGTTTTCCGGTTGAAGCGTACGAGACACCCAGCTCCAGGTGACCTAAGGCGTTCGCAGGAGTGCTGTGCACCACACTCTCGAGAATGGGTATGGCCTCCGCAGACTTCTGCTGACGGTTGAGAATCTGCCCCTTGGTGACCAGTGCATCGGTATCACGAGAGTTCTCTCCCAGGATTGCCTCGTTCAGCTCGTTTGCCGGTTCCAACTGTTTGTCACGAATCAAAAGTTCAATGTATCGTTTTCGAACAAAGAGATCTTTGGGGTGCTGCTGATACAACGAGGCGTATTCGGCAGCCGCCTTTGCAAAATCGCCGGTGGCCAGGTAGAACTCACCCAGCAGCCTGTAGCCCTCGGGTTGCTCTGGCATCATTTTCTTGGCATTCTGAAGATTCTGCTCCGCGAAGCCTTTCTTTCCCCAAAGGACGTACAAGGAAGTAAGCGCAGCCCATGGAGCGAGGCTCTTCGGCATCGCAGCAGATGCTGCACGGTACTGCGTTTCTGCATCGGCCCAGTTCCTTCGTCGTTGGTAGAAGTCACCCAGAGACATGCGTGAGGCGAGGGATGTAGGTTCGAGTGAAACGGCTTTCCGGAAGTCTTGCTCGGCATCATCCAATTGTCCAAGCTTTTCATGGATTATGCCGAGGGTCAGATAAGGGGCCGCATCATTCGGCGCCGTGGAAACGGCTTGTCCGGCCTCTGCGACAGCATCCTGCAGATTGCCCAATTCGGCGTCGCTGGTGGCCAGCAAAATCTGCGCCTTCACATCTGTGGGGTTGTCCTTGAGGACCAGCTGAGCGCGCTCCTTGGCGTGCTTGAACTGCCGGCCCTCAAACATGAATCGACCGAGATCAAGCTGTGCCCGCGAGTTCCTGGGATCTAGTTCAACGGTGGTTAAAAGCTCTATTTGCGCTTGCAACCATTCGGCCTGTCGCAGATAGCATTGCGCGAGCTGATAGTGCGCGCTAGCGAACCGGTTATCCACCTGGACGGCATTCCGGAACTGGATGATCGCTTCCGGATAACGTCCCTTCTGGAAGTAATCCATGCCGCTCTGAAAATACCTCTGTTTTTGAACTTCCCGATCCCGATGGCAACCACTGCAGAAGAAAAAAGAGATGAGCAAAGGCGCGAGGAGAGTGGTTGCTCGCGTGAGCTTCAGGAGTCGAACGGTTATCTGAGATCTCGCGGCCACTGTCCGCCAGGTTCTTGAAATTAAGCTCAAGGGATAGGCACCAACCTCGATTATGCACCCAAATTGCTGTCCGACATGCCGGATGCCGCATGAGAGGTACAATCCTTAAGTTCAAGAGTGTGAACGATACCTACGGTCACCTGGCGGGTGATGAGGTCTTGAGGGAAACGGCGAAACGGCTGCCCTCTTCCGTGGGATCGTATGATTTCGTAGGCCGCTCCGGTGGTGAGGAATTCCTGGTGGTCCTGAACAATTGCAATCCGGCTTACGCATTGGCCCGCGCAGAGGAGATTCGCAAAGCCAGCGCCCGCACGCCGGTGCAAACGTGCAGTGGTCCCGTTCCAATTACGATGAGCTTCGGGCTCCTGCTGAGCCAGCAATGGAGCGGCCTTCCGTTGGAAGAGCTTCTTCAGCAAGCTGATTCGGCTCTCTACGCGGCCAAAGCGGCGGGACGCAACTGCGTCAAAATCACAATTCCGAAAATTGCCGCTGTTGATACGCACTCGCAGGCCCGCGAGCTTGCACCGCAGCGGCGGTGATCGCTCGGCAAGACTTGCCTCCAGAAAACCTTCTCGCTAAGCAATTCCTAAATGCCCTTAGTACCTGATTTCGCCTGTACCATCATTTGCCGCATCGCCGCTGTGGAACCAGGGGCGCGCTTCTCCCGCCAGGCTTCCAGGCGCCTGCAAGTTTCTTCCATGTTCTGGAAAAGATGCGGATTCTTGAAAGCCGCGCGCCACGTAGGAACAATCGATCGCATGCGATCCCACACCACCCAAATCTCGCCATTACTGTCGAAAAACAACTCGTCGTTGATCAACCCGCGGTTGACGATGCCCGCGACCATGTCCCAGTAGCTGATCACCATGCGAATGTAAGTATTTTCCTCGCTGCCCTGCGGATACCTTTGCATCATCTCTTCTGGAGATTCCGGATGAAAGTTTTCGACGAACCAGGCGCGCGCCTGGCGGAGCCGCGCCTCGCGCCTCATATCGTATAGACGCAGCATGAGGTTTACTTCGTCGTAAGTAATCTGGGCCATGACCGATTCTCCTGTGCGCCGGTCAAACCGGCGAGGTTGCAGTGAATGCAAAAGTCACACGAAAGTGGAGTAGCGACCCACATCGGCCCCGAGTCATGCGGAGCTGCTTGCAAAGGCAGTGTCGAAGCGTTGACAGGGGAACGTGCGGGCCGGGTATTCAGCCGCGTAAGGATCTTTTTCCGGGACGCCGACACTGTAGGAGAAAGCGGAAGGTCCCATCGGGTGCACCGATATCGCGAGGTGTGCCAGCGTCCCGCGCGGAAAGAGACGCGGTGCACGTACCGAGACTCCTCACGTGGGAACCGGGAGATCCCAAGTCCGCCCAGGGCCGCAGTTGCCTTGGGACGCATCGGGAAGTCTAAGGACGTACGCCGATGCGCGTCGTGCGGCTCATCCAGAAGTGGTTGAATGCTGGCGTGCTGGAGGATGGGAAACGAATACGTATGGAAGAGGGGACGCCCTAGGGCGGAAGTGCTTCGCCGCTCTTGGCGAACGTCTATCTTCATTACGTATTCGACCCGTGAGTCCAAGCGTGGCGTCAGAAGAGTGCGCACAGCGATGTGATCGTGGTACGATTCGCGCACGACATCGTGGTTGGATTCAAGAGCAAAGCGGATGCCGACCAGTTCCGGGCAGAACTCACGGAATGAATGAAGAAGTTCCACCTGGCGCTGCATCCCGAGAAAGCGCGCCTGCTGGAGTTCGGTCGGTTCGCGATCGATGATCAGCGGAAGCGTGGAGAAGGGAAACCGGAGACGTTCAACTTTCTCGACTTTACGCCTATCTGCATAAGGAAGAGGAGCAATGGACGGTTTACGGTGTTGCGGCAAACGATACGCAAAAGGTTGCAGGCGAAGCTGAATGAGGTGAAAGCCGGGCTTCAGCGACGCATACATGAACCCATTCCCGAACTGGGCAAATGGCTGCAAGCGGTGGTGGGTGGACACATCCGATATTACGGAGTGCCCATGAACACCCCGGCGCTGCGGGACTTTCGATTCCAGGTAGGGCGACTCTGGCTCCGCGCGCTGTCGCGGCGCAGCCAGAACGGCCGCGTTCTTTGGGATCGCATGCTGCGCCTCATCGCTCGCTGGCTGCCTCTGCCTACCGTCTGCCATCCTTATCCCCTGCGTCGCATGGGCGTCGTTACCTAAGGCAAGAGCCAGATGCGGTAGTGCCGCTTGTCCGGATCCGTGTAGGGGGTGGTGAGCAATCATGATCCCTACTCCGACTGCTCTAGTTCGCCCCGTCTGGTTGGGCTGCTTCCTGCGAGGAATGGGAAACGCCCGCCAGTTCGATGCGATGCACACTCGATATGGGTATGCCCTGCTTTTGAAATTCGATCTGGATGCGGCGGCGCAGCTCTCGCGCGACTTCATCCTGCCGTGTCGGCGCGGTCCGTACCTGCAATCGTACCGTCGATGAAGTGCGGTCAAAGCTCTGCACACCAAGGATTCGCGGCCCGTCTACCAGCGCCTGCGACCAGGCTGGATCGCCGCGCAAAGCAGCCGCGGCGGTCTCCAGCGCTTGCATCGTTTTCTCGATTTGGCTTTCCGGCGCAAGCGATACATCCACGAACGCCTGTGACCAGTCGCGACTGAGGTTGCTGACCGTGCGGATCTCCCCATTCGCGATGGATACCAGCGCGCCCCGCGCGTCACGGAGCACCGTGCGCCGCAGAGTCAGATGTTCCACACGGCCGATGTAGTCCGCGATTTGAATGGTATCGCCAACGACGTATTGGTCTTCCAGCACGATGTAGACGCCGGTGATGACATCTCGAACGAGCGTTTGCGCTCCGAAGCCCACCGCGAGGCTGGCGAGACCCGCAAGAGTTACCGCCGGCGTGATGTTGATATGAAATTCGCCTACGGCAGTCAGCAGAGCCACGACCCAGACAACTTTGCTCCCTGCGCCGTAAAGGACTCCCGCCAGCGTGCGCGTCTGTTGTTCGCGCAGCTGCGCCGGGCGCCCCTGTCCCGACGCCTGTTTGATGACCAGGTTCGTCACCGCGCGGAGCAGCCGGTTCACTACCAGCGCGATGACAAAAATTCCAATGAGACGAAGCGCGTATGGAAGCGCCAAATCCAACCAGTGATTGAAAGAACTAGGCATGATTTTGACGAGAGGGGGGAGTATAACATTGGAAGAGGTTCGAGGAAGTATCGTCCCGTGCGGCGGGCGGATTGCGCGGGCGTAAGGGGGTTTTCCAGCCATGGAACCAAGACGCAAGTTTCTAATGACTCTTATTGCCGCAGGGGTGCCTGCGGGGATCCTCGCTCTCATATCCAGTGCGCAGGTTCGCGCCCAGCGCCCGCAAAACCCTCAACAACAAAAGGAAGACGATTCGAATGCCCCGAAGATTGATCCTAAAGTGATTCTGGAGGCGAATCAAAAAGAAATTAAGAAAAGTGTTGAGAAGCTTTACGATCTGGCGAGCGAATTGAAGGCCGAAGTGGAAAAGACGGATTCAGTTCAGGTGCTCTCGGTCGCCATGTTGCGAAAGACGGACGAAATCGAAAAACTGGCGAAGGAAATCAAGTCCCGGGCGAAAGGATGAACCGCCCTGCGAGCCTGCGGGCTGAGAATGCGCGCTAGCGCCAGCGAATCATACCGGATAGAATACCAATGTCATGGAAGTTCCCGCGTGTTGGGCCTCAGGAAAATTTGAGGTGTGCCTGCTGCGCGCCAGTAGCTCAGATGGATAGAGCATTAGCCTCCGGAGCTAAGGGTCGGGGGTTCGAATCCCTCCTGGCGCGCCATTTATTTCCGGGTCCGGCCCGGAGACATGGGTAAGAAGCCGTGAAGAAACCTCGATGGAGCGCGGGACTCAGGATTTAGTGTGAGATTCCTGGAATGTCCATCTGCTACCTCTATAGAGTGTCTCGGTCCTCCTCGCTATTCTCTTACTCTCTCATGTGACTACTCCTGCGTCTTTGCCAGGCCCCTCACGTGGAATTGCCGCAGCCCCAGCTTGCTCTTGATCCATGCGTGACAAAAGTCCACGATTCTTCCCCGGCGACGCTATCTCTGCTGGGCTTCTTCACTGGCCACGTCGGCATTGGTAGTAGTCAGAATAGACCCTCCAAAGTGAAGCTTGTTTGGCCCGACCTTAGTAAATTTACCTCCTTTTTTTTGTTTCAACGCAAAGAGAACAATCATTTTGGGGATAAGGTGCCAACACTGGGAGTGGAAAGAACCCCCGGTGCTTGCGAGTGGCCCCCCAACAAAGCGGGGGATTCTCGGGGGCGCTATCTGCGCTTGCATGTCTGCAAGGAGGCCACACTGTCATGAGAAAGCTGCACCATATTGGTTTGCTTATCGCTCTTGTCTGTCTTGCGACGGGGGTCGCGAGGGCACAGTCGTTCCGGGTTCAGTGCCCACCCAGCACCGTTACTCACCCGGTGGAGGCCAACAATAATTCGGAACCGACGTACGTCGGTCCGACTTATACGGTCGGCAGTGGTTATCCGGCAGCACCCGCCAACGTGAACGGCGCAATAAAATGCCAACAGATCTCAGGCGGAGACGGTTACTCGACCATGGGTGACGGCACCCAGACGTACATGTTTTCCTTCGGACCATTGTCTGGGCTCGCGGACATCGCTAACGGCCAGCCCGGTACAGAGTTCCCGAGCGTCTTCAATACCCCGTATTCGGGCACGCCGCTGCTGCCCGGTGATCCTGCCACGACCGGCCTGCCTGCGTTTACGTACAACGGCGCCGTGGGGCTGGTTCCCGAGACTTACACCAATGCATTAGGAAACCCGGTAACGGTCATCAATGGGCACGTGGATGCCCGCCCGATCGAGGATGTCGGGGTGATGAACGGCAACATCCCTGCGCCGCTGATGGCGATCGATGAAGATGACGAATTCTTCCTCACCCTCACTAACGTCGGCATGATCATGCGGCCGGACCTGTTCGAGCAGCACACCGTCCACTTCCACGGTTATCCCAACGCCTCGGCGTTCTACGACGGCGTGCCCGACGCCTCGGTGGCCATCAACATCGGTGGGAGCTTCACGTATTACTATCTTGCGCCGGATGCCGGCAC
>WNFQ01002266.1_pt1 | contig 14444 bp, 21 predicted proteins | sample 5400171 | NCBI WGS metagenome assembly WNFQ01 (sample SAMN13153356, study PRJNA577476) | soil metagenome | isolation source: 20 cm soil under Madrone tree | place: USA:California | collected 2016-06-14
CGCGGATTCTGAGTGAACCTGGGCGTGCTCGTGCTCAGGCGACTGCGGGGCTGTAGGGGCGGGGGTGGGGATGCATTCGGGAAGGGAACCTTCATCAATTACCCCATCGTCGATAAGGGGTACATCCCCTTCATCCCCGCCGGACCAGGTGTCAACATTGACAGCTTGAAGGCTGACAGCCCAGACGCCACCAAGAAGGATAAAGATACCCAGAATGACGAGAAGGAGATGAGGTGTAGGTAAGAGTGAAACCTGGTCAAAATAGACAAGGCCATTTACAATCGAAGAGAGATTGTAAAAACAAAATGCCGCTGAGAAAGCGGTTGTGGTTTAGCACTGGGAGGGCGGGGGGAAGATGACACTTACAGGGACACACGATGGTGGGGTCCGCAAGTTTGAGAGCCCTATGCAAGTACCAGAGTTGAAGGAGAGCGAAGCCGACAAGTCCAAGGATGAGCATCCAAGCTTGCCATTTCCAGAACTGATTGCTTCCATGAATGCTGATAAGTAGGAGCTCCACGCCCGACTTGGCGAAAATAAGGCACATCCCTGATAGAATGCCCGACGTAGACGCATAGGAAATAGAGAGGAAAAGTGGAGTACGCGAACGTGGAACGTTCCTCTGGGTGGAGGAGCTGATCACAGAAACCGTGGATGCTGCTGAGGACGCCGGAACGGACTTACGAACAAGCAGCGGCGTGCGCTCGGTGGTCAAGTCAGTGACTGAATCGGTACTAATCATAAGGGGTGACGGCGGTGATGGAGGCCCGTTGCAAACGCGGCGGGAGTATGAGTACTCGGCAAGGTGTGTCTAGATAGCTGTAGTCAGAGATACAATTGTGAGTTAATGCACACTGCTTACAATCGCTAGACACACGAGGACCGCAAATCCTAGTAGGGTGAAATATGCTACAAACGCTGGACGGGCAAGTAGAACGAGCAGGTCTTCAAGGGAGTGGGTAGGTTCTGGCACTATGCCAAAGATTGCGATTAGGACAGCACCTCCCGCTATGAGGAGGGTGCCGAGGATCATCCAGAGGGAAAATACATCGCCAAGGATGAAGAAGGCAAAGAATGCGTTCCATAGAAGAGAAACTGCCCCGAGCGGGGCAAGGATGACGACAGGGAGTGAGGCAAGTTGGAATAATGAGCCAAGAAAGTTGGAGGAAATGAAGATAACTGGGAATTAACGGTCAGACGACAGATACCGGCGGAAGTATAACAACGCACGGAAACCAAGAAGCCATAGTCTGAGTTCTATCAGCATTGATCGTGAATTTGCTTAGGGGGATACTCACGGTCGACGGTGCTCCACGCGTTGGAGGTGATCCGGAAGAGCCTGGTTCAGGACATGGCTCTTGCGCTGGATTGTGAGACCTAAGCTTTGTATGCAAGAAGCAAGTAAGCCGACGATGATGCCGGCGGCAATAGATATGCCGCCATTACCGGCAGAGAGGGCGGGCATGAGGGAGGTACTTGAGGAGGAAGACAACTGCCCGCGAGTCGACCACGACGTTTTTTACTCTCAGCCACGGGCGCTGCGCTGTTCCGGCGCGTTCCACAGCCGCCGCAATCAAACACAGCAGACTGAAACCATGCCCTTTGACAAGTCTCTGCGTAACTTGCTCGAACAACCATTCGGTCCCTACCTCGAAGAAACGGTTCTCAGCGACAAATGCAAGTTTACTGCATCGAAGCCGCTCCTGCTTGTGGATTTTCAATTGGCCTATAACAACGAACCAACAGGGTAATCAATGGATTCCATCTCTAATCAGGCACATTCTCTCACACAGTCTCAGCTTTGATCGCACAGAATTCGAGGGAAACCTGACCCCATCCAATGCTGCGCACCTGCCGCCCATCCCAAGTGGCTCGCCTGTCTTGTTCCGTGGTGTCCTATCGCTCCATGCCCTCGCTCATCTCTCTGAGGAAGGCCAGAAGCACCTCAAGCATGACTTCAAAGAACGGGTCACGCGATCCGCCGTGAATGGTGTACTAGGACCCAGAAAGCATACTAATACGAACTTGGAGGTAATCTTTGCTCTGAAAGCGAAGCAAAGGAACGTCCCCGAGGCTGAAAAGTACAACATCCGGGTACTCATTCAGGGCCATATGCATTCGACAGCTAGCTTCATGAGATGTACGTCTGTGGTCCCCTGCTTCAGACGTTGAGACGTTAACTTAGACCGTAGCCGATCTTGCCCCCGATGGACTGCTTTTCCACGCCGCAAATGCTGCCAAGACTAAGTAAGCCTTGTTAAGTTCAAAGCGTTCGAGTTCTGAGGCTGAAGCGGAAAACAGATTCCGCATTTATCAAATCGTCTCGATGGACGTCGAAACATACAAATTATCTAGGACCTTTCTATTCCGACATCATACTCTCAGAACAATGAGAGATATTCTGTTCAGGGCGTTCGCCGACGGTATCCCGGCGAACAAATGCACCCCTCAGTGGTGTACCGAACGGTATCTAAGCCACCACGCTTACCAATCTCATAGTAAATGGCGGCGCATCAACTTCTTGGAAGGTGTAGAGAGCTCAGATGAAAGCTCCGGCATACCCCCAGAACAAGCTTCTCGTCCTCCTGATGCCCAAACACTTATACCGCGTCATCTTCGCAGAGTCCACAAGAATGAAATTTGGAGTATCTTCACGTCCCATTCGGAGTGGATACTGTCTCTTGTCGACTCACACAAGGATCTCAAAAGCAAGGTGAACAGCCAATCATGGAGGATTTTTCTTATAACAGTTCCAGAACTCAGGCAAAGAGCACTGTTTAATCAAGACACAGATGGAAGATGGGGTTTTAAGGATGAACAAGAAGGTGAACAAATGGACAAGGAACTCATATCTGACATCCTATCACCATCTGTGTCTGAGACAGCAGTATCTTGGCCAACAACTTCCAAGAATAAAAAGTACAAGACAAAAAAGACATCCACCAAAGTATGCTTTTTTTAATATCAATTCTGGCACTGTATTCATTTGCTTTCTAGAGTATTATTTCAGTGACAGATTCAGCAGTTTCCTCCAAGGCCCCTATCAGCACCTCTCAGACTACTGAAGATCAAATTGATAATACTTATGACTCTGATTTCACACAAGGATCCCTATCACCAACATCTTGCCATGCTAGTTTATGGCTGTCTCATCCTGCTGCTGCTCACCCCCCTGCTCACCCTGACCCTTCTCTCTATGCCATAATCCCCCATGAGATGCTCATCCCCCCCACCCTTCCACTTGATCTGCTCTGGCACTGTCCCATTGGAGGAGGCATCTGCTCATATGCTATTAACCTGTGTTCTCCTTCAGATGCTGACCTCAAGTCCATCAGCTCAATTAGTTCTCAAGACAAAGTCATCAGTTTCTTGGAAAAGCAGTGGAAGAGTGATGATGAGCAAGTGCAAGTGATATTCTATGAAATGGTGAATGCACATTGGGAGGATCACCTGAAGGAACTGGATATCAAATATGTGCACCAAGGTGATGTTGTGAGTAATTACTTTGGTCAAGACTTTTGACATTTGTACTGATCAATGTCACTCAGAAAACCTTCAAATGGATTCATCCTCAAAGACATGCTCAATGGCCTCCCCCAAAGTGGGAACTTATGAGAATGGGGAGAGAGCGGCAGCTCAAATCCCAGCCAAAGTCAGAATCAGTCGAGTACTGATCTTCACTTCATATCATGATTTGTTGATGTGTTCATCTCGACTGAATGTCGTTTCAGTCATCATTGTTGCGTACAAATGAGTTCTAATACATTTATGTCCAAGTTGCCATAGTCCCTACTATTAATACAGATTCACCGTTCGCCAGGTGTACTTAGTCCATCTCCTCGATCTGAAGTTCGTCTTCGTCATCATAATCTACATCCATACTACCCACTTCACTTCCTTCATGGTTCGCAAAGATGTGTAATCGGTTGCGAGGGCCATCAAAACCAACGCGGACAACCTCCCCGTCTCGTACACGGTCCGCAAGGAGCATGACGGACAGTGGATTAAGTAGCTCCGTCTGAATTGCCCTGTTGAGCGGACGCGCTCCATAGATGGGCGAATGGCCACTCGAAGCGAGATAGTTCTTCGCCTCTCCGTCGAGTTGAACAGTGATCTTTCGGTCCGCGAGGCGGTCCTCCACTTCTTTCAGGCGCAGGTCGACAATATGCATAATGTTTTTCTGAGAAAGTGTACGCTGAATGATGATATCGTCAGCATCAATGTCTTCTTGATTGGATTACGGGTAATGTTACTCACGAAGATAATGATCTCGTCAATGCGATTGATGAACTCGGGCGGGAAGTGGGCTCGTATGGCACCCATTACAAGCTCCCTCGTTTGGGGTCGCACGGGCCCTTCACCCATGTCGTTCAGATACGCTGCACCAAGGTTGCTGGTCATCACGATGACTGTGTTCCGGAAATCAACCACGCGACCCTGGCCATCTGTGAGGCGACCATCATCAAGAACCTGAAGGAACAGCGTGACGAATTCGCGCGATGCCTTCTCGATCTCGTCGATGAGAACTATGGAATATGGCTTTCGCCGCACATATTCCGTCAGCTGCCCACCAGAGTCATGCCCGATATAGCCAGGTGGGGCGCCGATAAGTCGTGCGATAGAATGTTTCTCCGAATATTCCGAACCATCGATGCGGATCATCGCGTCCGGGGAATCGAAGAGAAGGGTGGCGAGCTACACCGATCGTGAGTAAAAGGTTTCGATCGGGGGGTCATCCGTAACTTACCGTTTTGCTCAGAAGAGTCTTGCCAGTACCGGAAGGGCCGGCCATCAGGAAGCTGGCGATCGGCCTTTGGGAGTTGCCCAGACCGCTCCGCGACAGGCGAATGGCATTGGCAACTGCCCTCACAGCCTCCGGTTGACCCACTACGCTTTCCGATAACAATTTCTCCATGCGTAGCAGCTTTTCCTTCTCGGTGGACATTAAACGAGTGATGGGAATAGACGTCCACCTAGCTACGATCTCTGCGATTTGTTCCGGAGTAACAGTATCAGCGCCTCCGAGACCTGACTTTTCTTCATCCGCCTGCTTAGCTAGAAGAGATTCCAGGCGGTGCTGTAGGTCTGGAAGGGCATAGTATCGAAGATCTGATGCCGTTGCCAGATCATATCTGGAAAACACATGTCATTGGTCATTTTTACGCCATGTGAAATGGAGACTTCGTACCTTCTCTCTGCATCATCGGCTTTCGCTTTCAACTCGTCAATCTTTTTACGAATGTTGTTGACCTCATCGCCGCGAGATTTCTCGTTTTCGTACGCAGCAACGAGGGGAGCCAGTTGTTCATCGACTTGCGCGATCGCCTTGCGAGCTACTTGCAGTCGCTCCTTTGAAGCAGCATCTTTTTCACGCTCGAGGGCGTGGATTTCTACCTCGAGCTCGAGCTTCCGCCGTTGGAGTTTATCGATTGCTTCAGGAGCAGTTTCGCGAGTCACGCGGACGCTAAGTGAAAGAATTGAGAATATAGTATCAAATGCCAGAAGAATGAAACAGACGTACCTTGCACAAGCCTCATCCACCAAGTCAATGGCAGAGTCGGGAAGTCGTCTGGCAGTGAGATACCGATGCGCCAATGTAGCAGCCGCAATGAGAGCACCATCGAGTATTCGCACCCCGTGATGAACTTCGTATTTTTCGCGAATGCCACGAAGGATGCTTATTGTCTCGGGTACGCTGGGCTCATTCACCAAAACTTGGGCAAATCGTCGCTCCAAAGCGGCGTCGGTCTCAATATACTTCCTGTACTCTGCTAAAGTTGTCGCACCGATGCATCGCAGCTTTCCGCGGGCCAGTAGGGGCTTGAACAAGTTAGCGGCGTCCATACCACCCCCTTCGGACCCGCGGCCAGCCATAATGAGGTGCAGCTCGTCGACGAAGAGGATGACACCAGTGCCGCCGTCCTCGGCCGACTTCTCAACTTCGTTCAGAACTGATTTAATACGTTCCTCATACTCGCCCTTGTACTTTGCGCCGGCCATGAGCGCACCCATATCGAGGGAAAATACGCGGCAAACCAGAGAAGCAGGGACATCGCGGTTAACGATGCGCTGCGCCAGTCCCTCGGCAATAGAGGTCTTCCCAACACCCGGTTCACCGATGAGAACGGGGTTGTTTTTCGTCCTTCAAAGTGAGGAATATTAAATGATGAAAAGATAAAATCTGAAACACTGGCACACCTTCTGCAAAGGATACGAATGACACGACGAATCTCGTTGTCACGTCCAATCACAGGATCAATCTTGCCTTCTTCGGCAAGGGCGGTGAGGTCAACCGCGTACTTGCTGAGTGCATCAAAGCCTTGTTCAGCGGAACGATGCTCAATTCTCCTATTGCCGCGAATTTGTTCGATTGCCGTATTGAGCGCTGCCTCTGTAAGGCTGGCCTCTTTTAGGACGGGAGCCATAGAGGGGGCTTTGAGAAGTGCGGTGAGGATGTGGTCCTGAGCGATATAGGAGTCGTGCATCGTCTTTTGGAGATTCTGTGCTTCGCGTAACACGCGCGTTGTCTCTGATGCAAGAGAGACGTCATCTGGTGGCGGCGATTGGGCAGGAAGGCGAATAACGATGCGCTGCAATGCGCGTTTTACGAGGGTCTGGCATTTTCAAAGAGTTGAGTTGCAGACCAGGGACGAGTGGACATAGGGTGCACTCACGGCATCTCCACCAGCCTTTTGAATGACGGATGCAAAGAGGGGTATCTGTCGGTGTGAGGTACTTCCTGGAGCTGGCTCATCGCCAGCACCCTCATTCAGGAGTACAAACGCAATGTGTGCGGGATACACTGCATACGTAACTCTGATGAGCATTCGGAATCAGTGTCAAGGATGAAAACACACGTACCTTGAGAGTTGGCATAGTCCTTCGCGAGCTGAATGGCGGCTTGCAGGGTGGCTTCCGCCTTGTCTGTGAACTCGAAACTGAGAGCCATTGTGGCTCCTGCGGAGAGGGGGAGACGCTATTTTATAGCCCATTCTGTCGATTGTGTAGGAGGTGCTTGCATCATCCAGAATCTACTAGACTCTTTTATTTCCTTTTCCGTACTCACCCGGCGCTTCCCACACGGACCCACGGCCGCAGCCGCAGCTTAGCAAAGTCCCACCGCACCGCACTGCACCAAAGGATGCTATCAACCCGTCTTGCAGCTGGGGCTCGTCTGCGCCCGGCATTTGCCCGCTTGTCCTCCTCGGCTTCCTCTAAAGCAGCGGTGCCAGCAGAGGCCAAGCCAGTTCCCGCCGTCGTTCCACAGTCTCCAAACCGCGCTGCGACATGGTCGACGAACCAGCATCCTCGCCCAGCGGGTCAATCAGGTCCGCGCTTCGAGCAGACCACCATGGAGTTACAGCCAAACCCTCTCAGCGCAATGGAGCTCATTTCGAAAGAGCCCATCCAACTCGTTCATGGTCGCAAGGCCGTCTGTGACGGTGGTAAGTGAGCTGAACTGAACCCCACATAGAAACTTCCTGACTGTTAAGGAACTTTCCCCCCTCCCCCAATTGGCATTCTTTTCTCTTTCTGCAGGCTCTGGACCACTTGGCCACCCCAAGATCTACATCAACCTGGTTTGTGCTATCTGTCCGCTCTAAGCACGAAATATAGGACTTACTTTTCTCTCGCACAGGACAAACCTGGCCCTCAACCGTGTGGGTGAGTCAACTTCTACCTGGATCCTTTGACCAAGTTGACAGTACCGTGCTCACGCGCTTCTCGAATATAGTTATTGGTGTGTTTCCCACTTTGTATTGTGAATGGTCTTCGTTCCGCTCACCGCCGTATGTCAGCGGGCTCCGTTTCGAACAGGCTCCCCATCACGGGCATGATCACTAAGTGTATTTAATGTCTCAAAATATCGCAATATAGAAGACACATCTCCATTGAAAGTTGACGTCCATGGTGATGACTCCCATTTCAAGAGATCGACTGATGTCGCATCACTACCCCCGGCCGCTGAAAATAGTATTCCGTTAATCACGCACGATGACCAAAGATTTACTGTTTTTCTCGATGCACCCGACTGCACGAGCTGGCGGCAGACCTACGAATACATGATGTCTACTAACGTTACCTAATAGCCAGGCAAGAGCGTGCGTAATAGGCAGGTATATAATACTGCTGATAAAAAAAAAAGCTGCCGGCGAGAGTGCTTGTTGAACGAAGGATGGTGGGATTAGGGCGAAGAATAAGAGTGCCAGCAAAAATATTGAGTAAGGGACAAGGAAAACTAGAGCGCTGGAATGAACGTCAACTTGGATGAAATGTGGCTGGATGAATTTGTAAGTGCGTGCGGGTTAAATTCCTAGATAAGATGGCAGCAAGGTCATTCTCAGGGGCAGCGCGAGTAGCATAAATAGATGGTGGATGAGTGAGTGTATGCGATGAGCTCGAGGGGACAAACAACAGTGCAGGTGATCAATAAAACAACAGGAGCAGAAAATCAAAAATTATCGTCCGGAGTTGAGAATGACATTGGCGAGAGGGGTGGGCGTTCTCCGTTAGCGACTGCATCAAGGCGAGAAAAAGGTGGCAAGGCAGGCGTCGAAGGTGAGCGCTTCAAAGATAACTTCAGTGATGGTCGTGACGTCTGCAATAACAACGCAACGTAAGCATGAGCACCCCAATATTTGACAACAAAAGCGACCGACCACTTTGAAGATCGGATTGATAGCCGACTTTGGGGCAGTCCAGCCAGGGCTCGGAGACAGTCCATTCACATGCCCACCGTATGGCGATTCGCTTGTTGGAGAGGGAACAATGAGGCGTGAGGGTTTTGGCTGCTGCAGGCCTTCGTCCGCGCTATCACCACTTTGATGCAGGTTCCCCCATGATCTCGCAGGCGACAAACTTAAAGTATGGATCGGCGGAGGAGAGCCCAGGTCGGAGAGCGAGCTCGAGTCCAATGACGGTTGGGTGAGGTGTTGGCTTTGGGACTGATCTGATGCGCCTGAAATAGAATAATCATCAAAATGGCTAAGTGGAGACGATGCGGATGCTTCGCGGATTGAGCTGAACAAGCTTGGATGGGTCCGTATAGAAGGTCCAGGATCGCTGTCGTGTGTCGCAAAGGACATCACAGAAACCACAGCGCTGCTCCTTACGTCGGAGGATGACATTGAGTGGTCATCATCGAACTCGCGCTTGCGCGCCTTCGCCATTCGCTCGTATGGTCCTAGACCCGTCGCGGCATTCCCGTGAACTGGGCGATCGCGGATAGGCCCACCTCCGTTGCGTAGCTTTCTGTGTTCTGAACCGGCCAAGCGTGATGTATCTTGAGAGTTGGGCAACTGCGCGTGCGATTGCCACTTCCATACGATATCCGCCTTTGTCTGCGACTCCATAATCATGAGGTTGCGGTTCTGCATGACGGCCCGAGATTGCTCTTGCTGAGCTTTTTGCCTCTGAGCACGTCGTTCCATCTCTGCTTCCCGTGCCATGCGCGCGGCCTCTTTCTTCACCTTCTTGGGATCCTTCGGTGGGGGCGCTGCGGCGATAGATGACACTTCCGGTAGCGAATGGCTATCAGTCCTCGGTGACTGCGTTCGTTTGAGGGATGTATTGCTTTGATTTTGAGCGACAATGTGAGATTCATTCACAGGAGGTAAATGGCTCTTGTCGCCGTGACCAAACATGTTGCCAAGTCCAGGCCATCTCTGCTTCCGAAGTGGAATAGACGGAAGTTTATGCAACTTCGAAGCTGGTGCTGACACGTCATAGGGCTCGGGCTCCGCAGCATCAGAATCAGCGGAAGGCCGGGCCGGGAATTCTGGTGCCACGGGAGACGTAGCGGTGTCCATAAGCTGACCAGGAAGAGCATATTCCCCGGGAATATCGGTCTGTGGGGAAGTCATGTTCTCCCAGTCGCTTTGTAGGTTAGGTGAAGGTTCTGCACTTGGGTACGAAGAAGCGGAAGACACAGTGGTTGAATGTTGTAATGGAGGCGGGTAATGATGTTTGGAGCAAGTAAAATTCGCATATTGAGGGTCTGTCGAGTCAGATGGAGGGAAGAAAGATTGTCGATGTGACGATGATGTTTCGAAAATACCTGCGAGGTGGGACGATAGGTGAGAGGGAGGCCGCTGAACCACACGCGGTGAACTTGTGAATTGAGAAACGGGGGTAGAGAGGCCGGTGGAATGCCCAGACAACGACGTAGATACAGACAGGGCCGGCGGAACGTGAGAACGGAACTTGGTGGACTCGAGGATATACGGATGCTCCAGACAGTCAAGGCTCGTCAGGCGCGCTGAGGGATCGTACTTGAGTAGGTCAGCGATGCACTCGACAAGCTTTGGAGGAACGGAGGGATCAAAAAGAGAAGTGACATCTCTTGGTGGGATCTAGGAAAATTGCAGTGAGGAGACGACAATGGAAAGATTAGTTGCCTACTAACTTTTTGAAATGTGAAGCCAAAGTTATCCCTAGCCATTTGAACGCCTCCGTCCCATCTCCCACCGCCAATTGGTTTACCTCGTCCATCAACGCCGTAGTTCTCACAAGGATCACCAAGGACCTGAGTTATCAGGAAGAGCTGGTCGGCTTCCTTCTTCCCCGGGAAGAGAGGTCTGAGGTTGACGACCTCAGCCATGATTGTACCAAGAGCCCACATATCGACAGGGTTTGAGTAATCTCTGCTTTTAAGCAGAACCTCGGGCGCGCGATACCACCGGGTCGAGACATATTCCGTGTATGGTGGCTTGCTCCGTGTCTCACGCGCCAGGCCAAAATCGGCAAGTTTGACAGAGACCTCGACGTCTTGCTCAGGTGGGGCATCAGGTGGGGCGAGTGGAGACAAATTGCGATATGAGAGATGCCCAGTGGTGGTCACAAGAATATTTTCGGGCTTCATGTCGCGGTGGAAGTAACCTGAGGCATGGATGTGATGTAAACCCTGGACAATCTGACGGAAAACCGAAGCGACGAGACCACCAGCAAAAGGGCGACGACCGTGGCGAGATTTGATGAGTTGATATAAATGCCCCTCCATTGGTTCAAACACGAAGTAGAGTTCCTTGGTCTCTGGGAGAAGAAAAGAATCGTACAGGGGTATGATGTTTGGATGATGGGGTATTGCAAGTAGTGCCTGTTTTTCGCGGTCATTAGAGGGACGGGCCGAGGAAGTAGCATTGGTGCGCACCTCGAGTTCCTTGAGCCTTCTGCACTCATCCCAACCTTCCCATTTCCGTTTCATGCGTTTGACGGCCACGAGTTGCATATTTGCATACTCTGGCCGGCCGCCGACGACGGCCTGCATCTTTGATGCGGGTCTATTGGGGGGTAGCGCCCCATGCCAATCGCAGAGCCAGACCGTACCGAAGGAGCCATCCCCAAAGGCCTTGATGGGGGTAAATGAACGTACTGATGCTGTGTGAAAAACGTGAAGGACTGATCATGAAGAAGTAAGGAGAAGAGGGACTCACAGCTCTGTGCGTTCCCGTATCGCACACCGGTGGGGGTAATTGTACATGCGGGAATTGCGAGTGCAGTGAACGGCTCCTTCGGTGCCGGTGCGGAGGTTGGACGATGAGCATGGCCTTGGACATGTTGGTTGGACATGATCTGAGTGTGTTGCGCATTGCCCTGCTGTGCGATTTGAGGATGAAGGAGAGGTAGAGCCAGAGCGAGGGAGGACTAGAGGGGCATACACGGGGGAGGGGATGGTGGGGGGAAGAGGAAGAGATGGGAGGGAGGGAGAGGGGTGGAGAGGGAAAAGGGGAAGGGGAAGAAGAGGAAGGGAAGGCAAAGGAAGGCAGACAAGGCAAGTGGAGGGAAGAGTTCGCGCTCGTTCGCTCGATTGTCGTGGCCGCGGGTGCAGCTGGCTGGTCAGAATTGGCAACGGCTAAGCCCCATTCTTCCCTTCCGCTTGCGGTCGCTGATCCTATTTTTTTGCTGTTGTTGCTCTTCTCCCGCTTGTACTCAATCAGTCCTCGCTGCATCTCAGATCCTCTCGCCTCCCCATTCCTTGTCCGGCAGTCACATGTCCGATCTCTCCGACGTCAGCTCACTGAATGCTTCCCGACGCTTATTTCCATCCTTGCCTTTTCCCCGTCATTTCTTCCCACGTACAGATATGCCCGATCCAGCTTGATGCATTCCCTTGTTTCGGTGCCCACTTTCCTTTTCTGCTCCTCGATGTAGATCCATCTCGCAAACTCTCGAAACGTGGTTTACGCACTCCCCGCAACGACGTCAATCATGACAATGGCAGTAGCTAATGTCAATATGGCACTTCATTAAACAACTTTGAAATGCTTTCCCCATAGTGACTCCGCCGAATCACCTCGCCCAACACTGGTCCGATATCAATCACCTCGATCTTCTTGCACCTCGCCTGGTTTTCTTCTTGTGGCAACGTGTTCGTCACGATCAGCTTATCCAATGCGCTCTTCTCCACAGCCTCTAACGCGTTCCCACTCAAAATCCCGTGTGTTACCATCGCATACGACTTTTCGACTCCCGCTTCGGCTAAGTGGTGAGCCGCCAGGCATAGCGTGCCACACGTGTCGGCCATGTCGTCCACCAAGATCGCTACCTTGCCCTTGACCTCCCCGACAAGCACCATCCGTGATACCTCGTTCGCCTTCTTCCGTTCCTTGTGGAATAGTGCAAAGTCAACTCCTAACCGGTCGGCCATTGAAGTAGCCCTATAGATAGAGCATATGATTCCCTTCAGCCTAGTCGACGATATGATACGCACCTTTTAGCCCCGCCTGCGTCGGGGGAGACGATGACCACGTTTGAGAGGTCAAATTTAGTCCGTATGTAAAGTATTAGAGATGGTTCGGCATAGAGCTGGGATGCATTTGTCATCAAGCCAATTGTACGCTAGGCTGGTAAGAAATCCGACTTACGCTGTGTCAACTCATGGTGAGCGAACAAGAATGGAACACACTGTACCAGTACACTCACTTATCCACGGGGACATCGAAGAAACCCTGAATCTGCGATGCGTGTAGATCCATGGTCTTCCGTTCCGAACGCATATCCCAAGCCGAGCGTTATACATATCAGAACACGACGCAAATGTGAGTCACACCGGAAATAGAGTACGCACGATAAGATGGTCACATCCCGACTTCTGTATCATATTCGCCACCAATTTTGCCGTGATTGGTGCGCGACTCTTGTCCTTTTTGTCTTGGCGTGCGTAGGGGAATAATGGGACGACCGCGGTAATTCGCTTGGCACTGGCAATCTTGCAGGCATGGATCATAATGCAGAGTTCCATCAGGGCGGTGTTGACGGCCCCGCATCCCGTGGTGATGATGTACACGTCGTCCTCACGCACTGATTCTACAATGCGAACGTTCGTCTCGCCAATGCCACTCTGCGTTACCTCCGCGCGCGCGACCTGTACACCAAGCCTAGGGGCGGTTAGCCACCTCAGCGTGAGGCATGTATCAAGTATTCTTGCTACCGTCTGCAGATAATCTCTGCCAGGTGTGGGTGACTTGTGCCTTAGGAGGTTGACGTTCCGTCCATAAACTAGCCGGATTAAGGCAATTCGGGGGAGAGACGCACCAGTGAATATCCGAATCCCGCTGCCATTCAGCATTTTTGATGCACGGGTGCTGGAAACAGGGTCACCGTGAGAACCGGAAACGCAAGGCGAGACAACACCATTCCGACTGCGGGCCCGCATCCCTGCGCCACAGTTCCCCAATTTCGGGCCGGTTTGGGGGCCGAAATTGTCCTCGGTTCTAGGCCGCCTCGTGTTCGGTTCTAACCTTTACAGTACTCGACCCGAACCACAGTAGGCTTTTGGATGATCTCTTGGCCATCGATAACGACACGTCGGCCCCCGCCAACCCTTGGTAACGGCATCGCCATCCATAAAACCCCCGCATTTATTTGGCACTCTGTCTTCGCTGCTGGGCCTCTCAGGCGTGACATCGGTTCTCGGACACCTGGACCAAGCTCCATTAATAACCCCACCCCAAAGTAAGGTTTTTGCACTGTTTCGGATCTATATACACTTACGGTAACGCAGGTATTGTGTCGCGTCAATGAGTCTCGCCCATCAGTCTTACTTACCGGTCTAACTCAGTTAGGAGCGTGGATTCATGCATGAGTAATATTGCGGCCACGCAAATGCAAATTAGATGTCGTCCTCCAGAATTCACAATTGCGAGGGCCGGGACATGCATGGAGGCGATCGGACAGCAGCATTTCATACAACCTAGATTTTATGGCGGTTATTCTCGCCCGTAAGCACCGTGGCCGTCATCCATGACTTGCAAATTCAAGTTTGTGATGGTGCGTTTCACTCGCATTGCACACGCACTGGCATCGAGCAGCTCCGTACACCCGATGCATCTATGACATCTCCATGGGCCCCATGAAGGAGGCATGGCTAGTGCCCATTTGGCATCCCACCAGGCGGCTGTGTGATGTGACGAGTCGATCGCGATCATCTGGATTACTAGAACTCT
>WNFQ01002071.1_pt1 | contig 14443 bp, 17 predicted proteins | sample 5400171 | NCBI WGS metagenome assembly WNFQ01 (sample SAMN13153356, study PRJNA577476) | soil metagenome | isolation source: 20 cm soil under Madrone tree | place: USA:California | collected 2016-06-14
CAGAAATGGCGGAGAGGGTGGGATTCGAACCCACGGTAGAGTTCCCCCTACACTCGCTTTCGAGGCGAGCTCTTTCAACCGCTCAGACACCTCTCCGCGGTGGCTTAAGTAATCGTAGCAGACGCTTTGCACACTCAGCAATAAACTCTCAGAACGTGAGTTGCGCGGGATTTGATGCGCAGGTTCGAGTGTGGCTGCGAGGTTTTCCGGCTCACGATCAGGGCGACGTCTAGCGTCGAGTCGCGAAGAAAGACTGCAGAATCGCTGCAGATTCGCTCGCCAAAATGCCGGACATCACTTCGACCTGATGGTTCAGCTTCGGGTGGGTTAAGATCTCGAAGCAGGAGCGAACGGCGCCCCCTTTCGGATCATCACAACCGTAAACCAGGCGGGGCACTCGCGCCTGAATAATGGCCCCTGCGCACATGCTGCAAGGCTCCACGGTGACGTACAGCACGGTCCCCGCGAGGCGATAGTTGCCGAGGCCTCGGGAGGCTTCCCGCAAAACCACAATTTCGGAGTGCGCAGTGGGATCACAATCGCGTATAGTGCGATTGCCGGAGCGTGCGATGATTTTGCCCTCGTGCACTAAAATGGCGCCGACAGGCACTTCTCCTGCTGCTGCTGACGCGCGCGCTTCCTCCAGCGCTTGCTCCATAAATCCCAGGTCGGTGTGCATGTCGCGTGAGCATACCACGCGCTTGCTTGACAATTCCCGCGACGGCACAGAAACTACTCGCGCGTGCACATGGAAAAAGAAAGGCGCGGCAGAACGATTTTCTAGCGGCTGCGGGTATTGCCTTGGAGCTTAGTCCGGGGACGCTGCGCGCGTCGCGCCGCTTTTGTTGAAGAATCCCGCATGGAAATTCGACGAGATCCCATCACACAAAGCTGGGTAGTTCTAGGGCAGCGTGAATCGTTAGGCGATTCTCCGCAGCCGTGTCCCTTTGATCCCGGAACGGTGGAGAAGCGGCCCTCCATCCTAACGTGGCCCGCGGAGGGAGCCTGGCAGGTGCGCGTGCTCCCACATCCTGACCCGCTGTACCGCATCGAGGGCGAACCCGGCCGCGTTGCCGAGGGCATGTACGACAAGATGGGCGCCATCGGCGCGCACGAAGTCGTGGTGGAAACTCCGCACCACGACAAAAAGATGTCGCAGCTTAGCGACGAAGAGATCGAGCGGGTTCTGTGGGTGTGGGCCTCGCGCATTGCCGACTTAAAGAAGGATCCGCGTTTCAAGTACGTAGCTGTGTTCAAGAATCAGGGCTTGTTGGCGGGCGACGAGTGGTCGCACGCGCATTCGCAAATTACCGCTACAATTTTTGTCCCTCGGCGTATCAAATACGAGCTGAATTCCGCCGGCGAATGGTTTCGAGAGCGCGAACGCTGCATTTTCTGCGACGTCGTGCGCCAGGACGAAAAGCAAGGGAAGCGTATTGTCGATGTGCAGGGCGACTACTACGCGCTGTGCCCATACTCCTCGCGCGTGCCCTACGAAGTTTGGGTTCTGCACCGCCGGCACAATCACTTATTTGAGCAACCTCGGCCGGGTTCCAATCGCCGGCAACTCGCCGCGCTGCTAGGCCGCGTGTTGCGCCGCCTGGAAAAAGTTGCGCCGGCGTATCATTTGGTGGTGCACACAGCGCCCAACACGCTTAGCAAGAAGGGTGATCTGGCGGGCTACTGGAAAACGCTCTCCGACGATTTCCACTGGCACATCGAAATATTGCCGATCCTGGAAAAGCGCAGCAAGTCGTACAGCATCAAAGAGGTTTACTTCAATTCGGTGCTGCCGGAGCAAGCTGCGGAGCAACTTCGCGCACTGGATCCCAATACATGACGCCGCGCAACTGGCAGCGGGAGGACCCGTCCCAAAGGGGCGGAGTACTCTTCTCGCTGGTTACGCTCGTAGTGGTGCTGCTCGTATTGATCGTGCTGTATATGGCCCGGCATCCGATTTTCCGTCTGATAGGCGAAGGCTGGGTGGTTGAAGAAACGCTGGAGCACTCGGACGCCATCCTGGTCCTCGGTGATGACAATTTTTATGCCGACCGCGCCACTCGCGCCTCACAAGTCTACCGTCAGGGCCTGGGCCCGATCGTGGTCGCCAGCGGTCGCCGCTTGCGCCCTTACGCCGGCATTGCCGAATTGATGGAGCATGATTTGATCGAGCGCGGCGTGCCGAAAGACAAGATCCTGCGGGTAGCGCACGATTCTGACAGCACTCGGGAAGAAGCGAAAACGCTGGTGCAAGTGGCGAAGCAGAAAAAATGGCGCAGCGTGATTGTTGTGACCTCCAATTATCACACCCGGCGTGCTCGCTATATCTTTGCCCACATATTTCCAGAGGACATAAGAATCCAAATTACCGGCGCGCGCGATGGCGATTTCGATCCCGAGCGCTGGTGGGAAAAGCGAATATCCGTCAAAGACTTGATACGAGAGATGGCGGCCATGCTGGTCGCCATTTGGGAGCAGCACGGCGGCTCGGACGTAACTGATAAATCACCAGTTATTGCGGTACGCAGCGCACCGAACACGCTAGGGCTGGTGTAGCACGTCACGGCACACGCTACATTTGCCCCTAGGTATTTTGCTTTACACCCGCTAAGTGCTGTACTATCTTCACCGTTTCAAGTCGCGACTCCCAACCAGCCGACGAAAAGCGACTTACTGGAGTGAAAATCCTTCGTCGAGGTGTCCTGTGTGGAAGAAAGAAGACGTCAAATCTCAAGGCGTTCCGGAGACTGCAACCAGAATTTCCACAGCTTCGCCAGCGGCGGCGAGCAATCCCGCGCACGAAGCTAGTGCTGCACTTCCTATTCCCTCCAGAGTTTCCGCTTGCATCAGTCAGGGAATTCGCATCAAAGGCGAAATAACCGGCAGCGAAGATCTTTTCCTCGACGGCCTCTTCGAGGGCAAAGTGAATTTGAGCAATGGCAGCTTGACGGTCGGACCGAATGGCGAGGTCAAGGCCGACATTTTTGCGCGTGAAGTGATTGTGCGCGGCCGCGTGGACGGAAAAATCGTAGGCCGCGAAAAGATTCAACTTTGGAGCACTGGGAACGTCGCCGGAGACCTGCAAACGGAACGCCTGATGATTGAAGATGGCGCCGTACTGCGCGGCCGCATTGAAATCGAAACCGGGAAGCCTATCGATAAACGTGATGAGGCGCGTGGCGTCGCCGCTGGGAGCTCAAAAGGCGGTGTGACTTCGGTGAGCTCCGGATCGGCGGCAGACTGATGAGTTTCCTCAACAAGTTAGGCATCGGCGTGGGCGCAGGAGCGGCCAGCAGCCGGGAAGTGCCCCGGACAATGGGCATGTCTGGCAGGCCGCGCAATAACGGTCCTTCACCAGTCGTGGCAGCGGGCGCAACTCGAGGACCGGAACTTCGGGAATCCAACCGCGCTTCCAACGGGCTGAAAGAATTCTTGTGGAACCTTGAAGGACTCGGCCGCGGCGCCCTTTTGGACCTTGGCCCTGCCTGGCAAACCACCCTGAGTTTCTTCATCGAGCGCGGGTTTCGCGTTTCCTCTGAGGACCTTCTCCGCGCATGGAAGGACTTTCTGGGGGAAGAGGAAGGAAAACTGCGCGAAGCAGCTGGACGCGCGGCCCAGCACACCCTGGATGTGACTCCCTCGGCGCGCGCCGCACGTTTCCTCGAGGCCAACCTGCAATACCCGAACTCTTCATTTGACGCTATCCTGCTCTGGGACTTGCTCGACTACCTCGAACCCGTGGTATCGAAGCAAATGGTCGCGAATCTGACGGAACTGCTGCGGCCGGGCGGCGTGGTTTTTGCCATGTTTCACAGCAAGAAGCCGGAAGGTTTCCGGCGTTATCGCGTCGTGGATTCGACTACGCTGCAAGTGATTTCCTCACCCGTATTGTGTCCAGCGCAGCGCATCTATCAAAATCGGGAGATCCAGGATCTTTTCGGCCGCTACCGCACCATGAAGTCATTTGTCGGACGCGACCAGCTTCGCGAATCGCTCTTTATCAAGTAGCCGCGCGCACTTTCTCGACCCGCCTTTGCGTTTCTCTATCTCTTCGCTTGCACTCCACGCTTAGCAGGAGTAAATGAGTAGCGTGAGCTCATCAGGCTCTGGAGGGAGCATGACTCCACCGGGCTTAGAGCTGAACCAAAACTGAACACACCGCTCTCGCGGTGCGCGTCGCCCGAAAACCTGTGCGCAGTCAGCCTCGCTTCCGAGACGACACAGCAAACGAAAAATGGGGAGCCGTCGGGCTCCCCATTTCATTTACGAGTTGTGGCTCTTCGCCGTCGTGCGGGGGCGGCGATGGTGGTTGCCAGCGCGATGCTTGCTAACATGGCGGGCGTGTGAAGTGGCTTTGGTGGAAGGGGAACGCGGGCTGTCGTTGCTGGCCTGCGGAGCAGGCTCAGGTGACGCAGTCTGCCTGGGCACCGCAAGAACGGCCGGCGCCACGACCAGCACCAAGACACCTACGATGTGTTTCATTGCAAGACTCCGCGGAGTGATTCCCCGAAGTGAAGATATTGAATCACACTCATCGCGGAAAGTGTAGCAGTCCGGGAATACAATTCGCGAGGATTCTCCCAGACGATCAGGTCGTAGCCTTCAGAACCTCAGCCGCCGAACTTTGCGGCTTCCAGCCAGCGAATGGCTTCCCGTTGGTGCGCGATAATTTCGGCTTGCCATACAAGCCCTACCGCCATCATGCTCATCGCGACGACGCAGGCAGCAATAACAAAGGTTTTTTGTGTCTCTGAAGCAGGGACATGAAGGCAGCGCGCGATCCAAGCCATGGTAACAAGTCTCCTGGTACTCGGCCGCTGCGCCGTGGGCCTCACGCGAGAGTTGCCGGCAGACGCGAAGCCGCGTCGCGCTATGGCACGGGCAACTGAAGGGCCAGTCCGGGGTGCATAAAGACGCGCGTATGGTCTTCGAGAATCAATAGCTTGCAAGCGTCACGGCGAAAGTGCGCAATAGTCGTGGCGACTCGACCTGCGCAAAACGGACGATTTAGCGGTACATTTTTTCCGGTGACACTTAGGACTTGCCGCGCAGCGCCTCAACAATCCGCTCCCAAACATCCGCCGAGCCAAGCTCAAGTTCTCGAAATCGTGCTGGCGGGCGTTCTCTTGTGGCATCGGAGTTCTCCCCCAGGTTCGCGCGATCCACCAGATGAAAGCCGCGATCGCAAGCCGCGAGAAGTTCCGCAGCGCCGTTCTCCCCGGCAATTCCCACAATCTTTGGCTGCGAGCGCAAGGCCCGGGTGTACAGCTTGGAAAGCTCGCGCACGCACTGTTTCAGGTTTGCTCCAACCGCAAGCGACCATAAGACACCGCGCTGACGCAACTGCCGATGCCGATTCGCGCTCTCCTCAACGAAACGCCGCACGTCGGCCTCAGCGACGCCAGCAAAGAAGAAAAGCTCGTCGAAATCACGGTGACGCATCAATTCTGCGTGCTGCGCCGGCAGGGCTGCGTTTTGCGCCAACTCCCGAGGAGACAGAGACCGCATCGGCACCACAGCAACGCCGGTTTCCGCGGACAGCGCCTCCAAAGCTTCCGCTGCTGCCGGCTGGGGCGCCGCAACCGGCAAGCATGTGAAACGGCCAAGGCGCACGGTTTTCGCCGGACGCAAGTGGAAATAGCCTTCAGGAAGGTAAACTCCGCAGCCTCCTTCCGCGATGAATGGATGGTTATGGCCCAGTTTTCGGCGTGGATCATCAATCTGCAGGCGGGTGCGGGTGGTAACCCAAACCATCGGGATGGCCGCGTGGTCCAGCTCCGCGCTGAACTCGTCGAATCCGGGCGCCATCTTCCCGCGAACCGGTGTCAGGCCATCAACATCGCAGAAGACAATCGCGGGCGTCTGAAGCAAGGTGGCTCCGTGCAGCCAAGTCATTGTAGCGGACTTTACGCGGCTCGCTTGCTGCAACAAAAAAGGCGGGCAGCCGAAGCTGCCCGCCTTTGCGCCCGGGCCATTCGAGCCGGGCCTCTCCTTGTGTTTTACTTGCCGGAAGTCGATGCCGCCGCAGCCGTCTGTTGCGTATTCGCCTTCGGGATGCTTACGTAGCCGCTGACCTGGTCCTTGCCGACCTTATTGATCACCATCTCTTCAGGCAGACGAGTGCCGGAAGTGTAGAAGAAGACCGGTTCGTTCAGCGCCCGATTCTTCTTTTCAAAGCGCTTGTCTTCCACCGTCATCACGACGCTGTACTGGTTGCGCTTCTGGTTGATGCCTTTCAGCTCCACGGTCACATTTCCGATCTTCTGCGGTTTGTTCTTGCCTGCGATGGTGAATTCAACGTAATCGCGCTCGCCCAGCCGGCGGAGTTGGTCGATCTCATCGTGATTGCGCGCAATCAGGGTTCCCATCTCGCTGCGTGCCATCTTCAGGTCTTCGCGCGTGGTGTCCAGGTCGGTGCGAACCCCACCAACCTTGGTGTCCACGTTCTTGAGGTCATCCGAGGAGGCCTTCGTTGCGAGTTCCCCCTTGACCGAGCTATCCAGCTGAGTCAGTTTCTGAGTGGTTTCGTCGTTGAGCTTAGCGGCTTCAGCGCGAGCAGTCTTCAACTGCCCTTGCGTAATCTTGAGCTTTTTGGTCACCACATTGAGGTCGCCCTGCAGATCCGTGTTGGCCTTCTCGTCCTGCGCCAGCCGATCTTTCAATGAAGAGACGTCCTGCTGCACTGCCTGCTCCGTCGTCTTAAGCTGCGCTGCCACTGTTTGCTGGGTTGTATCAAGCTTGGAAGAAGCATTCCAGCCAAACCACAAGCCGCCTAGCGCAATAAGTCCCAGCACTACGATCGCGGGAAGCTGCCATGTGGGTGTTTCTCTGGTTTCGATAATGTGTTCGTCGGACATAGACAATCTTTTCTCCTTCACCCCTGTGGGGCGAAACTTCGTTTTAAGTACCGGCCCTTGGCGAAGGAGAGTGCATGCCTCGCGCCAAACGCCCGTGCTTGCCATATTGAACGTCCGCCTTCGTAAGTGAATGAAGGTATGGGTCTTGGTAAGCCAGGCCAGCAGACCGAGAGGACAGGCCCGGCGTACTAGTCCTGGGAAAGATTACGCACCTGAACAGTTCGACCGTGGAAAAACTGACACTGCAGGTTTTTCAGGTCTCCAAGCCCAGCTCCTGGAACGCCAATGCAAGTTGCTCGGAAGACTGGAACTGGATACCCCTGATGCCAAGCCGCTGTGCCGCCTCCACATAGGCCGCAATGTCGTCGACGTATACAGTCTCCTCTGCTCGAACCCGGCAAGCCCGCAGCGCCTCCTTGTAGATCAGGGGACTCGGCTTTGCTGCTCCTAGTACGCAGGAATAGATGCGGACCGGAAAATATGGGAAAAAATCGTAGCGCGACTCCATGTACGCCACATGTATCGGGTCAGTGTTGGACAGAAGCGCTAATCGATAGCCCTTCGAAAGCTTCTCGAAAAGTTCGTTGCTGAGTATTGGCTCAGGTTCCAGCGCCAGGTTCCACGCTTCCGTGAACTGCTCAAATGTCGCCGGCCCGCCAAACCGCTGCTTTAAGTGCAGATGCCAATCCCGCGCTGAGATGCGGCCTTCCTGCCAATCCGTCCAGCGCGGATCCTTTGCGATGGCCAACCAGAGTTCCTCCGGTGACAGCGACGTTCCGGAAGCCATCCCTTTCATTGCGCGCGCCACATCGATGCGAATCAGCACGCGTCCGATATCGAAAATGATGGCGCGAACCTTCCGAGCCGCCACGCTTACCTGGCCTCACCGCGAGTAACCGTGCGTCGCGCCCGCATGATGCTGATCACCACCGGGAGCACCGACACCACCACTATCACCGCAATCACGTAATGGATGCGCTCACCGATGTTTGGCACTGACCTCCCCAGGAAGTAACCGCCCAAAATCATCGCCCCAACCCAAAACCCGCCGCCGACAATGTCGAACATCAAATATCGCGAGTAGGGCATGTGCGCAGCCCCCGCCACTGGTGGGCAAAACGTTCGGATGATCGGTACGAACCGCGCAAAAATCACCGCGCGCCCGCCGTACTTCTCATAAAAATCGTGCGCTCGTTGCAGGTGGCTGCGGCGGAAAAAGAACGACTCTTCTCGTCTGTACAGAGCCGGCCCCGCCTTCCGTCCGATCCAGTATCCGATCTGATCGCCAAAAATGGCGCAGGCCATCACCGGAGCCAAGAGCCAGCGCAGGGGAACCACGCCCGCCGCCGCAAAGATGCCCGCCGTAACCAAAAGGGAATCGCCCGGCAGAAAAAAGCCGACGAAGAATCCGGTCTCCACAAACACAATCGTGCAGACTAGCGGAGCACCCCCGCTGCGGATGAGTTCTTTTAGTCCTTCGGGGTCGTATAGCGAGCGGAAAAAGTGAAGGATCGATTCGAGCACGCCGCGGTGGTCCTCGCCGGATTCATTGTGGCTCTCAGCGGCACAAGCTCAAACGCCCGCTCGCGAGCTGCGCAAAAAACGCCACAGCCAATACGGTAACAGAAAACGCCAAGGTCGTGTCCGCATTCGTGCCAAAGCAGGCCCGCACCGGCAAACACCGCGTACCACGCACTTAGGCTCCTCATCGCATCGCCTCCGCCAGCCACAGTTGACTGTGTTCCTGCGCGTCGCATTCGCGCATGCTTGGCCCGCGTGCCAGAAACTTCTGTATTCTTGGCAAAGCGCTGCGTGCTGCTGTCGCGCCCGCCTCTATCGCCTCATCGGCTCGCTCGAAATCGTCCCACGCCAACGATTGCACATCCGGTCGCAGCACCAGGTCCGCGTGTCGCTCCCAGACTTCGTGTTGATGCTTTTGCGCCGCAGTGACCGCCCGGCTAACTACCTGGAAAATGTTGCTTGGCGTTCCGTGATACCCATCTTGCACTCCTACCGAAACGCCCAGCACAAACTCCGCGCCCAAGTCGCGTGCCGCGCGCGTCGGCACCGGCGCCACCAGCCCGCCGTCCGCTAGGCAGCGTGTTCCAATCTCCACTGGCTCAAACAACCCAGGGAACGCGCAGCTTGCGCGTATCGCATCAATCAAATTGCCGTGCGTAATGACCACCGGCTCGCCGCTGTTCAAATCCGTGGCGACCACCGCCATAGGGATGTGCAAGTCCTCGAACTGCCGTGCCTCGAAAACACGCTCGATCAGGTCGCCCAGCCGGTGGTTGCTCGCCAAGCCCAGCCGCGAGACGCGCCACCGCGCAATGTCCCGCAAGCGCAGCGTCCTGCAAGTAGCCATGATGCGGGCCAGCGACGCACCGCTCGCATACGCTGCGCCCAGAATGCTGCCCACGCTGGTTCCCGCGATACAAGAAATAGGTACGTGGTGGTGTTCCAACACTTGAAGCACGCCCAGGTGCGCAAAACCGCGCGCGAAGCCTCCTCCCAATGCCAAGCCAATTCCTGGCCGAATGGCCGGCATTGCCCGTTCGAACGGGCCGAGTTGATGGTTGTGCGTCACGCCCCGAGAGTGCCAGCGCTCGCACGAATCGCCAATGGGTCGCGCGTCCCGAAAAAACAGTACGGATGTACTTTGAGCTGCTTAGCGCTCAAGAATGGAGGAATTCTTGAAACAGTACCTTCTTACTACCAATCTGCCCTCGCTGTACCATTCCCCTCCGCAGTACGTCGCGCGATTCTCTCCACGTTAGGACCCACCTGACGGAGGGGGCATGCACAGCGCATTTGCAGCGTGGATCGGACAGCCGGTAGTCCTGCAGATCGCACTGGGAGATATCAAGGTTCCGCTCCGCGGCAAGTTGCTGAAGGAAGGCGGCGACACCCTGAGGGTGCGCATCGGCGACAGGTGGGACGTAGATATCTACAAGACAATGGTTTTGGCCGTGGAGGAGGATTCCATGGCCACGGTTGCTGCCTAAGGAGGGTTTTGAATATGGACAGCTCAGTTCCCAAATACGTGACGCAAGGCCGAGCCGCTATGTTGCTGGGAATTCCGGAGAACGAGCTCTCCCGAATCTCCAACGAATCCGGGCTTGGCCACACCGAGCGTACCGGCAACCAAGAAGAGACTTTCTTCACCTATGAAGAGCTTCGCAAGATTTGCCTGATGACCGTGCACCAAGTGAACTAAAGGCTGCGACTTTCCTCCGGCCCCCCTCTGCTGTATCCCCAACCCCGGGTCTTCGTACCCCCCGAAGACCCGAGGTTTTTTTTACCTGCGAAACAACACGCCGCTTTTGTTGTAGGATGCCTCCCGACTTTGAGTTGTGGCGGCTCAAAAAATGCGAGGACCAATGAAAGCAATCCTAAACGGCGGCAAGGCAGTCCTGTCGCTGACGTTGCTGCTTTGTCTCGCCGCGCTAGTCCCCAAGCCCCGCGTTGCCGCGGATGAGGCGTACGACATCGCCATTCTTAACGGCCGCGTGATGGATCCCGAATCCGGCCTGGACGCCATCCGCAACGTCGGCATTCGCGCCGGAAAAATCGCCACGATTTCCACCGCGCCTCTGAATGCAAAATCCGTCATCGACGCAAAAGGTCTCGCCGTCGCACCCGGTTTCATCGATCTACACGAGCATGGCCAGGAGCCTCGCAACTACGAGTTTCAGGCCCGCGACGGCGTCACTACTTCCCTCGAACTCGAAGCCGGCACCGACGACGTCGATCGCTGGTACGCCGCCCGGGAAGGGAAGTCGCTCATCAATTTCGGCGTAAGCATCGGCCACATTCCCGTCCGCATGAAAGTGATGGGCGACCCGCAGTCCGGCATGCTCCCCACGGGCGACGCTGCCCATCGTGCTGCGTCCCCGGAAGAACTCGCCAAGATTACCGGCATGATCGAAAAAGGGTTTCGACAAGGCGCGCTCGCCGAAGGCATGGGCGTGAACTACACGCCGGGTGCGACGCACTGGGAAATCGTCGAGATGTTCCGACTCGCCGTTAAGTATGGCGCTTCCGTCCACGTTCACCTGCGTCACGGCGGACTGAAGGAACCCAACACCGGCCTTGCCGCCCTCGAAGAAGTCCTCGCCGCCGCCGCAGCGACGGGCGCTCCTCTGCACGTCGTGCACATCACCAGCATGGGTCTGAAGTACACGCCGGAGCTCATCGCCATGGTCAAAGGAGCGCAGGAACATGGTTTCGATGTCACTACCGAGTGCTATCCCTACACCGCCGGTAGCACTGCGCTGCAGTCCGCCATCTTCGATCCCGGATGGCAAGAAAATATGGGCATAACCTACAAAGATGTGCAGTGGGCTGCCACGGGAGAGCGTCTGACTGCGGAATCCTTTGCGAAGTACCGCAAAGAAGGCGGTATCGTCGTCATCCATTCCATTCCCGAAGAAGCCGCCCGCGCCGCCGTGTCTGATCCCATCGTCATGATCGCTAGCGATGGCATGCCCATCACCGGACCGAAAGTCCATCCGCGTGGCCAGGCGACATTTTCGCGCGTGCTTGGCCACTACGTGCGCGAGGAAAAAGCCCTCGACTTGATGACCGCCTTGCGCAAAATGACCTTGATGCCTGCGCAGCGCCTTGAAAAGCGCGCCCCAGCGTTCAAGGATAAGGGGCGTATACGAGTGGGCGCTGACGCCGACGTCACCATCTTCGACTCCGCTCGCGTGATCGACAAGGCCACCTTCGACGAGCCGCTGCAATACTCCGAAGGCATTCCCTTCGTGCTCGTCAATGGCGTCCTTGTTGTAAAAGACAGCCAGCTGGTCGATGGTGTTCATCCTGGCCGCGCCGCGCGGGCCCCTGTTGCCAACTAGGATGGGTCAGCGTCAACAAACGAATCCCGGCGGAGCCGCGCAGTGACTGAGTCCGCGAACACCGAGAAGAACTCCGGCGCCCGCCACGCCCTCCTCGCCGGCTTTCTTGGATGGACGCTCGACGCTTTCGATTTCTTCGTAGTCGTCTTCCTTTACGACACGCTGGCTCACCAGTTCGGCGTTCCAAAAAAGAGCATCGTCTTCACCGTTACCGCAACGCTCGCCATGCGCCCGCTCGGCGCGCTCCTGTTCGGCCTGATGTCAGACCGTTACGGCCGGCGCGTTCCGCTCATGCTCAACGTTCTCTATTTTTCAATCATTGAAGTGCTCTGCGGTTTCTCGCCTAACTACACATTTTTCCTGGTCATGCGCGCGCTCTTTGGCGTCGGCATGGGTGGAGAATGGGGCGTCGGCGCGTCGCTCGCCATGGAAGCCGCACCGGTGCGTTGGCGCGGGATTCTCAGCGGCATCTTGCAGGCCGGCTATTCCATCGGGTATCTGCTGGCCGCTGTGGCCGCGCGTTTTCTGCTGCCGGCCTTCGGCTGGCGCGCGATGTTCTGGGCCGGCGCGGCGCCCGCGCTTCTCGCGCTCTACATTCGCACGAAAGTGCCGGAGTCCGAGGCCTGGAGGCAGCATCGTGCCGCTAGCACGGGCGAAGTGCTGCGAGTAGTGGCCCGCGAATGGAAGCGCTTCGCCTATCTCGTCGCCCTGATGACCTTCATGATGTTTCTCTCCCACGGCACGCAGGATTTGTATCCGGACTTTTTGCAGGAAGTGCACAAACTTTCCGGTGCGATGCGCGCCAACGTGGCCATCATTTACAATTGCGGAGCGGTTGTCGGCGCCATCATCTTCGGCCATTTCTCGCAAGTGGCTGGCCGGCGCAAAGGCATGCTGGCCGCTCTGGGCTTGGTGCTTCTTGTGATCCCGCTGTGGGCTTTCGGGCACACCCTCCCGCTCATCATTTTTTCCGCTTTCCTGATGCAAGCAGGAGTGCAAGGCGCTTGGGGCGTAATCCCGGTGCACTTGAACGAGCTATCTGCGGACGCTGCTCGCGGCTTGATGCCCGGCCTTGCATATCAACTCGGGATTCTCCTGGCCTCGCCTACAAACTCCATCGAGTACGCACTCCGCGACCGCGTCGGCTACCAGTGGGCCATCGCTGGCTTCGAAATCGTAACCATCGCCGTGCTCACCGTCTTGCTCTGGAGGGGCAAGGAAGATCACAGCCGCAGCTTCGTCCGCAACCAGTAGCACAGGCTTCAGCCGTGTCGGCGTAGAACAACGCAAACGAAGAATCTTATACCCCTTTTCCTAAGGGCCCACCGAATCAAGACCAGTTCTTGATTGTTGGCCACAACTGCGGCAGGGAAATCTTCGGCTGGCGGCAGTAGTAGATGGTGAAGTACTCGTTGGGCATGGCGTACGGATGGCCGACCTCGCCTGCAGGTTCGATGGAGTTGAAAAAACGTTCAAGTTCCTCTCGGGGGATACCCAGGACTATGACGCTCTGGCCGGTGTAGTTCCGGGGTCCCCACAGAAAGTAGCTTTGGTGAGGGCTGATGGCTTCGGGAAGGCCGTACTTCGGTCCGAACAGATCAATCGCCGCGGCCTGGCCGTACGTGCCGGCGAGGATCGCCGTTTTTGTACGGACCTCCGGCGGAAGCGAATTGTAAATGCGGGCCGCTTCGACGGTCATCTCCTCCCATCCGAACATGTCGGCAAAGAACTGCGGGAGCGGCCCGAGTCTATCTGTCTCAACGGGCGGGGGAGTGAAATGCAAGCGTTGCGAGTAACGAATATAAGTTTCGGGGGAGAGCACCGGTATGGCCATAGGCGCTCCAATCGCGCCGGTAAACAGCAGCAGGCACATGTACGTGGGCTTGAGCCACTGCAGTCCGCGGCGAGAGAACCACGCTTCCATGGCAACCCCTCCTGCGGCGAATAGCATGGGATATGCGGGAGCCACGTAATAGGGCCGCCCATTTGCCGAAAACATGATGACCGCGAGGAGAACGAGCGAGGCCCAGCCCAGAACGCGAAACTGCTTGCCTTGCGGATGCGCAAAGTAAAACCACAGCCCCGCCAGCGCTAATGGGACGGAGGTGGGGAGCATGTGCAGCGCCACCTGGCCGAGAAATTGTAGATGCGTGAGCGGCACGTTGCGCCCGTTGCGGCGGATGTTGGCGAGCAATTCGAAAAATGGAAAGTGATGTTGGATGTTCCAGATGAGATTGGGCAAAAATATCAGGAAGGCGAGCAGGCCTCCGAGCCAGATCCAGGGCTTGAGGAGCATGGCGCGATGTTCGGTAAGCAGCAGGCCCGCAACCACGCCGGTGGCGAAGAAGACGATGCCATACTTGTTCTCAAGGGCTACGCCCGCAATGACGCCGAACCACAGCCATAATTTCTGGTTGCCCGTCTTGATGATCCGGATCAGGACCAGCGTGCATCCCGCCCAGGCCAGCGGTTCGAAAGCGTTCATCGAGATGTAGTGGTTCATCGCGAGGCAGACCCCTGCGACAAGTACCGCCAAGGCGGCCAGCGCCTGGGCAAATCTCTTTCCGCCGAGTTCGCGGGCGATCCATCCGGCGAGAAGCACAGTGCCTGCACCCGCGAATGCCGCAAATAGTCGGATGGACTGCAAGGAGTCGCCGAAAAGCAGGCGTTCGATTCTTACGATCAGGGCGATGAACGGAGGTTGGTCGACGTAGCCCCACGCCA
>WNFQ01002078.1_pt1 | contig 14435 bp, 14 predicted proteins | sample 5400171 | NCBI WGS metagenome assembly WNFQ01 (sample SAMN13153356, study PRJNA577476) | soil metagenome | isolation source: 20 cm soil under Madrone tree | place: USA:California | collected 2016-06-14
GTGTACCACTCCCGTCCCTTCAAGCTGGCTCGCTACCTATTCCACATGCTCACACCAATGTCCCCCACAGCCAAGCAAGTACCGAGGCTTCCGTTTCCCCCCCAACATGACAAAAGTCTTCAATTATTGGGGCATGCGTGACAAAGTGGACAAACTCGGCCTTGTTACGGGCCGTATCATACTGTCCAAACGTACGTGCTCTTCCCTCCTTACGTTTTGTCTTGTCGTGTCACGGCGTACAGTTGAGACGGCGTACTTGCTTGGCGTTCACTGCTGGGAACATGAGATGCTCGAGGAGGCCGGTGGGGAGTTCATCGCTCTACATGTACGTACTACCTGCGTTGAGCCCCCTGATCTATTCTTATCCAATTCAGCATGACAAGTATCGAGACATGTTGCTAGAGACGGCTCGTGAGCTCGGCGCCGAAACTCGAACAAATGCCCAAGTCGTCGAGGTCGCTGAAGACTGTCGCTCCGTCCGCTTGGCCTCTGGTGAGGTCTTAAAAGCGGATGTCATTATCGGGGCAGACGGCAGTCATGGCATTTGTCGTACAATCCTGCTTCCTCAAGACCCCCCAAAGCCCACGGGCATGATGTTGTTCAAGTACGTGCTTCTTCCCCCCTTTTTCCCTTGTTACGTTTCTAACCGGCTTCCTGATCAAAATAATTTAGTTCCGTAATACCGGCTGATCGCATTTATGCCGATCCCGAGCTGCGTTCGTTGGTGGAACAAGAGCAGGTGATTATTTCTTTCTGATCCGTCAAGCTTGATCTCATCTTAACCCACCGAAGGTGTCACAATGGGCGTGGTTTGGACACCAACGAGCATCAATTTGCTTTCCAGTCGTATGTCATGGCGCTTTTCAGCAGGATCACCCTCTCAACTTCTTTCCAGGGTCCGGCGAGAGACCTCGCTTGGTACTTTTTCGCACGGGACGATGGGGCAAAAGAAGGATGGGACGACATCTTAACCCCAGAACAGTTTGCGCCATATGTGTCCAATTCTGAGCCACGGTAACTAGCAACCTTTCACGGTTAACAAAGTTTGGATGTTGATCATGTCCCTTCCCGGTAGACTAATAAAATTGGCAAGGCTAGCAAGGCCTAACCGTATCTGTGTGATGCAACGCGCCTTTCCTGAAAACTGGGTACACGATACCGGCCGTCTTGTCGTCGTCGGGGACGCTGCACATCCATGGCCAGTACGCTGCTCTCCGCCTCTTTTGACATTCCAGACCGGCTCAATCATCTCTGATGAATACTCGCTAGCCCGGTATGATCTACGGTCCGAGCATGAGCCTGGAAGACGCCTCAGTACTGGCAAAGCTATTCTCACACCTGCGCAATGAAGATCAGATACCCTCTTTTCTGTATGCTTACCAAAATCTGCGCGAGGAGCGTTGCCAGAAAAACCGCGATCTCGATGTTGGCAATATCATATTCCAGATGGCACCTGATAATGAGGAGACCACGGAGCGTCTCGCCCAAATGCGCACAAGGTACGACGAAGGCCGGAATGTGCTTGCGGGTGACGACGAAGACAGCACCGTGGCTCAATGGGACCATAATCGCGAATTGTTCGCGTACGACGCGGAGGACGAGGCCGACAACTGGTGGGTCCAGTGGGGCCTACTCCAAGAACGCTCCAAGACATCCCACTGGGGAGATGATAACCAACAGATGTTTTCACTCGACATCAGCGTGGGTGTTTCGTGAGAAGCCGACGCCATTATGCACATGCATATGCGCGCACGCGTAGAGGGATTTTCTTAATCCCTCGTCTCGCTTCACTCTATCCTCCCGTCTCGCGCTGCTTCGGCGCTGTGCCACGTACCCATACATGACCCGCCCCAATGCTTTGAAATGACATGAGACTTCACGACACGGACTCCGAATTGTGATGATGAATACCCCTGCTTTGCCACGCTCACACTCACGTATGTACTTGCTACAGTATGTACCCCCATGTAAACGCCTCCCTTACCTCTCACGCAACCCATTCGCACCATATTTTCACGTCTCTCTGACACGCATTTATTTACAAATACCCCTGGATCTGGACTGACTACTTGCGCATTTAGGATTGAGGATTGACGTATTTTGTTACATGTCGGTAATGTCGGCAATTGTTTTAACATGTCGGCAGCTGCACTGTATAATCATCAAAACCCCTACCTATCTCCCTACATACCTATCAATGCATGCAGAAAAAAACATGAAACACTACTACATTTGTACGTGTGCCTTGCGGCCATGTGCGATGTTTTCAAGATGAGATTCTCGCCTCTGTCGATTTTATCGCACGAAAAGTCATACAGCCACACCATCCTGAGACAAGGCACAACGTCAGGCGGCTGCGACAGATTGAGCCGCCGCTCGCGGCTCACATCCTCCTCAATTTTTATCTTTACACTACTGCATTTCGGTCACGTCCATAGTATCGTCCTTGACCTTAGCCTCAGAAAATGTGACAAGTGGAAGTTAGGGAAGGAGAGGGGCGAGAGAGGCGTGCAGACAGCAAGGGGGGCTAACTTAGGAGGGATCATTTGGTCTTTGTGCCTGGTGGCTTTGAATCCGAGTGCCGTGGCTGTGGCGTTGTTGTCGCGTTCACTGGCATGGCCGCGACGTGCGTATCAGCCATTTATATACTGTCAAACTCGCGCGCCGCTCGCTGTCCAGAATTTCAGGACCGTGTCTGGAAGGAGACAAACAGTTAAACGGATTCGGGACTTTTTTCTTTCTTTCTTTCTTTCTTTCTTTCTTTCTTTATGCCCATTTTTGTTCGTGATTCTGGGTTGGTGGCGTTCATTCAAGGTTAAAGTTACACGTTACAAGTAGTAACGTTATCACGTTACAGGAGGAGAGGAAGGAAAAGAAGGTGGACGAAGAAGACGAGGTTCCGGATTTGGCATTAATGCGGTTTTTTCTTCTTTGATTGATCACTGATGCACTGATGAATTAATGACGAGAAGAAAAGATTAAAACGCGCACGAGGCAGGGGGGGAATGGAATAGAATGGATCATCCCACGGAAAAAAAAAAAAAAGGAAAAACCAGTATCATCAAGTTCAGTTCCGCCCGAAAAAAAAAATGGAGCCGCATTCGCGTTGGTCGAAAATATACAGTATAATCCCTGCATCCTTTACATACGGATATTTAGATATAATTGAATATTTTGTAGATCTGAACCGTACCATCCCCGAGGAGGAAAAAACAAAAAAACACTGCAGACCTCTCAGTTGTTATCGGTGTGGATGTGTCATTTGTCGCCCCTGCAAAAGTGACGTAAGGTAAGACAGGGGCCACGCACGCGCCCTTATCCTTACCCTTTCCTTGGAAACTCTTCACTGCCCCCATCCCCCACGTTCTATTCAATCGCTTCAATGTTTTTCCGTTCAATTTCTTATTTTTTCCTTCACTCACTACTCCACGAAACAAAAATGGACTTTTGGTTGGTCGTCGTTCCATTATTTTTCATCCGGTGGAACACTCGCCCGAACCAAGCCAAGCAAAAGCCACCAGGAGATGGCTGTGTTGGGGGGACTTGTCTCACGTGGACAAGCACTGGACCCGACCCGACCTGTCGACCGATGCCACGTCGGACTTTGATCGAAATTTGATAGAACTTGATTAACGCCGGTGGTAAATCACTGGTTTAGTTGGCACCCGCACCTGAACCAAGCAGAATTGGCCTCGTGCTCGTACCGGGCACAACAGTATTGTGGGTGGGTGCAGTATCTCATCTGGCTGAACTGTCTCTCCGGTATGTATTATCGTGTATGACTCTTCCGATACTGTGTACACAGTAATACATATCACATGCAACCCCTGAACCAGACGTCCAATCCAACAAGCTTTGAGTGGCAAAAACGGAACCGCCAAGAGGGCAGATACAGTTAATGATGGGCGCTATCCGAGTTGGATTACCCTCCCCTGTCTTGTCTTGTCTTGTCTTTCTCATCTCATCCTCCTCTCCGGGTATTCCACCTTCGGGCAATTTGACAGGTCCAGGCAGACAGCGGAATGACTCTTTGCGACTGCCAGCTACTTGCCGCAGCATCCTTTATGTGCTAGCGGTTCCGTCAAGTGATTCAGTAAGTTACAGTACAGTACTCGTAACTTATTATTAAGGGTCCTACGATAGGCGCCCCACATGAAGGGGACTACCATCCTTGGAGAACGGGCGCGGTGAATGAATTGACGTTCTATTTACTAATTGAAGCGACTGTAAATAACGAGTACAGTGTCATGGTTATGGAGACCCCTTGATGGCGCCTTTCGCGCGCCTTCCCTCACCCAGAAAGGGGGTAAAGCAGGGACAGTCAGCTGAGACAAGTGGCAGAAGACATGTCAATCAAGCAACGATAATGCCAATTGATTGGCACTGTCACGGGCCTCCTCCAATACCCATTTAGTGTCATTGCACTGTACATGGAATCAGAATCAGAGGCAGGGTGTACCTGGTAACCACAAAAGTTGTGCAAAGTGATCTATCATATCACTGATAAGGAAATAGCCGCCGACCGATAGTAAGTTAACTTACCACGCGGCAGTCAAAAACCAGTTCTCGGGCCCATCATCGTCTTCCATCATCGTCCTGGGTTTTATTCATCCGGACTTTCGTTGGCTTCAAGAGACATCTTGAATGGTGCGGATCGAAGTTATTATTTTGACCATGGTTATCTCTTATCAGCAAGCGACATCGTCATCGTCATCTTCGCCGACCGCTACGCTGTAAAGTACTTACTGTAATATGACAATGACAAGGCTCGTATGACACTTAACTTATTATCGACCCTTGGGACAAGACAATTATCATCCGAATACGAATATTTTGATTGAACTCATCGAAAATAACGAAATACATCGTGCAACTCTTCGAATCGTTCTTGAATCTCTTTCAAACTCTCATATACGCGTGGTAGAACATTGAAGCGTATGAGGTACTGTAATTTACCGATTTTTTCTCCTGAAGCGGAATGTCAGAATTGCAGGGAGAAATATGGTATGTTATGCAACCCTAATCCATAAGAGATCGTATTATGTTTTCTTTTCTGCGAGCTACGGCCTCCATTTCAACCGCAAAGCAAAAACAAGCCGGGAGACACATCAAGTAAGAGGTATTATTGAGAGAAAAAAGGAAAGAGCTTGGAGATGCGATATACAAGACCATGATGTTGGTCACGTGGAATAAGGACAACTTGAACGTACAGAGGAACAAGCACCAGTGCAGGAACGGGTAGAAAGAGTAGACAGTGTCCATTCTACGCGCCCTCCAGCGTCTCTAGACGAGCAACTTGCCTGCATAAAACGAGACAAAGGGCAGGATTATCACGCGTGCAGTAGGGTAAAAGTATGCGGAGCGAAACAGAAGACACACCTATCTCTCATGGCTTCTTGCCAGCGCTGCAGCTTTGCTACTTCGTTTACCTGGAAGCCAAAAATTCGCGGGCGGTACCGATCCGCGCGCAGCGCGACTGTGGCCGTGTTGATTGCTTCGCTAAGGCCGTCGGCGCCTTCGACGAGCTCGTCGCGCACGCGTGTTCCACGGCGGCGCGGGTCGTCTACGGTCGTGGCACCTGCACCTGGAGCGATGCCAACTGCCCCACGCGCGGGGTCTGCGGGCCCACTCTTGGGCGGAAGGAGGGCGGGGTAGACGAGGAAGAGCAGGTGCGGGAAGGAGGTGCCGAAATAGGCGCCGTCGATTGAGCCGTGGCGAGAGGATTTGGGCGAATAGATGTCCTCGCAGCGGCCACAGTAGAGCTTGACGGATTTTTCGTACGGGACGTCCGTTAGGCCGACTGGGAGGAGTGGCTGGCCTTGGCAGAGCACGCGAGGGCATCGGCCGAAATCGGCTTTTTTGTACTTGTCCAGCTGTCGGAGCAGGGTTCAGGAGAAAAGGACGGATGGCAATAGATGAGAGTTGATGTTGGGATGTATTAGATCTGAACATAAGGTGATCGCTCGTAGGATGGACGTACCATCTTGGCCAATCCCCGCGCAGTCACTATCCAGCGAGCGTGGATGAGCCCGTAGAGTAAGCGTGCCTGTATGTCTAACGTCCCACGGAGTTCCTCCTGGAAATCGTCATCTAGGTCGCAGAATTGACGGGTACTGGATGGCACAAAGATGGATCACGCGCACCGAGGTTATCAGTAATGAGGTCGAGGGCTTGCGTGTAGTTTTGGACTTCGGTGTTGAGGCCGGTGAGATTGAACCGGTCGAGAATGTAATCATCTTCTACTTCGCAGAAGTATTCGTTACCCTTTGATGAGAGGAACCAGGATATCCAGGAACTATAAATTGGGTATGCTCTTTTGAGCTTGATAGCTGATGGAGCGCGCATGTGCGCTTACTTGGAGTAATCCGAGTCAGAACCTGTTGAGGCGTCCTCCACTACGCGACGGAGCATGATAGTTTGGAGAGATCAGGTCAATACTTTGTAGCTGGCGTTGTGACTTACTCGCAGCGGTCCTCTCAGATGGCCTACAAAGTCAAGAGTGACCGTGACCGTGACACGTGAAACAATTCCATTTGTCACATCGCGGTATGCTCGTCCCTCATCGTCCTCTTGCAGGGAGAGGGAATACAGATCATATATATACTCTCGTTTCGTGGTCGTTTATATCTGTGGTAACCGTAAATTGGCCTACAAAGAGTGGGAAAATACACCCAGCCGTGGCTAAGACCGGCAGCGGTCACTGCTTCGACCCCGACACTACTTACACTCTCGACTCATGTCGCAGTGTTGCTCATGATCGCGGGTGATTTTGTTCTTCAAATGCCACCACAAAGTCCCCGTTCTCAGCTCGAGATCATCACAGGAGAAAGCGACCCTCATACGTCACCACGTCGTGGTGGCATCACCCGTCTTACCGTCGACGTTCCCTCAGCCCGACATACCCCAGGCGAAACACGCCCTTCGCGATGGCGCACACCCGAGTTTTTCCTCTACTACGCCATCTTCGTCACCGTAGTCCCATGGATGGTCTATGTGCCGGTGCAACTCAGTTCCAGTGCGTACTGCTTAGCTGTGTTTCCACCAGCATGTCGGCCTTATTCGATCCGATTTTTTTCAGAGACATATCCAAATTACGACTTGTATCGCCATAGGCTAGCAAGTGGGTGGTTTCCTGACACCGAAATTGTGAGTTTGGTGCCTTGAGCCTCCCTGAGCTTTTATACCGTGCATCGAATGGTATAGGCGTGCTTCCAACGCCTTGCCGACATTCCTTAACCAACCTACTCTCGATGGTTTCCCAAAACGTCCGAATACATGGCCTCTCGCTGATACAGCAATACAGGACAACAGCGATGCCCAGTACCGCTCCTTTCGCCTCAACCTCCCAGCCTTAGGCGCCCTCATGGCTGCGTTCTTTGCTCTAAAGTATGCGTATATGCGCCCTGTCCTTGGTGTTTCCACCCCAACCGACAGTCTACATCGACTTCCCTTCTATATCATCTCCTCACTCCTTATGCTTACCATTCTGCATGGCGCGAGCATCCTCAAAGTCCTTTGCATATTATCCATCAATTATGCGATTGCAAAGGCGACGGGTGGGACACGACTTGCTATACCCGCGACGTGGATATTCAATGGCGGTGTTCTGTTCGCGAATGAATGGTATGAGGGCTACTCGTTCGCGACGCTACACTCAGGACTCGCTTTCCTGGTGCGTCCTGCCTCTGCTTTCTCTCTCGTTCTTCTGACGGTTCTAGTAACAGGATGGCTGGCGTGGCGTATATCCGCGTTGGCACGTCAGCTTCAATATCACCATGTTACGCCTTGTCTCGTTCAGCATTGACTACCACTGGGCATGCAACCGGACCGGTATCCCGGATGTACGATCTCTCTCTCTTCACGCTGCCTTACGTTCGGCCAGATGGAGTTCTCATGCTCTGTGACTGCAGCCAGGTAGAACAGTGAGCGACAAGAAACGCGCTGCTGTGTTCCATTCGCAGGAGACGTATACGTTCAGCAACTACCTTGCTTATACTCTCTATGCACCCCTTTACATCGCGGGACCCATAATTACCTTCAATGATTTCATGTGGCAGGTCGGCACGCGCTATCCCATCGTTTGTCATTCCCACACCTCACGTTCTTACATCCAGCTCGCACGTCCTTTGGATGTCGCGCCGCGGGCGACGGCGCGATACGCCCTTCGCTTCCTCATTTCGTTACTTACGATGGAGACGCTTATCCACATCATACATGTCGTCGCGATCAAAGACGCGCGCGCGTGGAGTGGTATGACCCCTGCACAATTATCTATGCTTGGCTTTTGGAATCTCATTTTCGTCTGGCTCAAGGTATGCCGTATAATCCAATCCATATCATATACCTATTGGATAATGACACACTGATTCCGCCCAATTTTGCCCGGTTTGTGGCGTATTTTTCCTCCGGAGGGATTAGTTGCTTCTGCCTTGGCGATTCTTTCGTTTATGGGCGCTTATGGATGGCCTGGATCCGCCCGAGAACATGGTGCGTTGCATGGCGAATAACTACTCGCCCCTTGGATTCTGGCGCTCGTGGCACCGCTCGTTCAACCTCTGGATCGTGCGCTACCTCTACATTCCACTGGGCGGGACGCATAGGCTTGTCGCGACGAGCGTGTTGATTTTTACGTTTGTCGCCCTCTGGCATGACCTCAGCCCGAGGCTTTTGGCCTGGGGTTGGCTCGTGGTGATTTTCATCCTCCCGGAGGTCATGGCAAGGAAGGCACTCCCTCCCTCGATGGTGCGTTCGCCGCTATTCCTTTGATACTCTGCGTTGCGTTGAGAGCGAGTAACCTTACTTCTCTATTTATTTTCTGTGCGCAGTTTGGGGAAAGGTGGTGGTATCGCCACTTGTGTGCTATCGGGGGTGTCTTCAATATTCTGCTGATGATGGGCGCGAACCTCGTCGGATTTGTTGTTGGTATGGATGGCGCCCAGTACCTTGCGTACCAACTAGTCAGCAGCTGGAACGGTGGGCTTCTCCTCCGGGTGTCCCATCTTGCCTTTCTCTAAATATCTACGTACACGCGCAGGTATTCGTTTCCTCTTCGCCGCATGTGCCTGTCTATTTGTTGGCGTACAGCTCATGTTCGAATACCGGTGTGTTCGTTCGTTTATGTATGTGGATTACCGCTGATTGCCTTGTCCGGTTAGGGAGGAAGAGTTACGTCGCAGAATACAGCGTCGATGTTAAGTGTTTGTGGATGACGTCTAGCTATCGTATCATGGAGATCTATGTGCAATACATATATACCCCCAATTTCCTTCGATTCCACAGCATGGTATTAAGACTCGTGAATACATACCCCCAAGGAAGGTGGACTGCGTGACACCATTTGAAAGGGAGGGGAAAGGAAGAACCTTTTTCCATTCCAGAGGGCGTTCCAAAACTTCTGGCCTTGAACCTCTCGGGACTTGGAGGTGGGGATTCTGTGAGTGAAAGCCAGAATAGGTAGGTCATGCGTATGGTGAGTGGCTCGGGTGCTGGTGCTTATCAGGTACAATGCTCGGAAGCACGTCTCGAATGAGTACAGTATGTGTCATTTCGTATCCCCTTATTAATCGCTTTAACGTGCCAATTTAGTTGCGGGATCTGGTTCTTTCTTATGTTTCACGCGATGTCCTTCCATTGTCTTCATGCAAACCTCCGACTCTACCATTATTTAAGACTTCAGGGCGAAGTGCGACGGTAAACTAACCCTTACGTGTTACTATTACTATTAGTCTGATTTCAAAGATACAGCGAAGCAAGACATCCGCGACCTCCTCAAATCACTCGTCGTTGCTCGGCTCTGTGCCAAATCCGGTCCCTGTTATCAAATTATTTATGAGCTGTAATACTACCTGAGTATCATGCATGAGGCTCACTGGATGCCTAAAGGAGGTGCCAAGACTCCCTGAAACTCCATGACCTACCCACGAAATTGTGGATGCGCTCAATGACTACGAGTGTCCCAACATCTCCAGGTTTCCAACTGCAAGCAAAGAGACTTCCACTGGCAGACCTTTGAGACGAGTTTGTCGATCTAACCCTTCCAAATCTACGCATTTGTGTTACAAGGCCCACAAATCGCGGCTTCGTTGGCCAGAGATTCACATCCGAATCATAGAGCCTCTAACATCGCTCCATGGCGAAGGTGGACGAATGCAAGATGTCCTTGATTACGATCGACTCGGACCCGAGTCACCGGACCAGAGGACGTAGAGCAGGAGGCCAGAGGATATTCAACTCGCTATGGATACCCTTTCCGAGTCGGCGAATGCGACGTGAGTGATCACCGCAAAATTTTCATGAGCTCGGGTTGTTCAACACGTAGGTTTCGGTGGGTTTTTTTTGTCAAGTAGAAAGTCTACGTCGATGGTCCCCAACAATGATCGTGCACTTTGGACGAAATACATGAAGGTAAATTTCTATAACTTACTGTGAATCGAGGAGAGGCGGAAGACCGTGACAAATGCGTAGCATTGGAAGTATGGAATTGTAGGAATATCCAAGTCTAACTTGGATTCCTACCCATTTTACGATCGCTCGCCAAAATACAGAGCGCGATATGCTGCCAGTTCTACTCAACTTGAACCTCTGCAATCGGATCACGTTTAAGCAACCGTTACAGGCGAAACAGTGGTTCTTTCACCCAGAAGGCAGTAGAACAAAAGACGCCCTTCGCTCAGTCATAAGTGGCAACAAGAACAAGAAAAGTCAGCCTTGCGCCGCCTATGTATTGGTGCCACTCTTGGGGTTAAGGCCTATCGAGCCTTTTAAAACACTCAAGAATCCGTTTGTCGCGCTGCCCGTAATGTCGTACTCTTTTGACGAATAATCAGCCCATTGTCTTATATGTCCCACATAGAACTAATACAAAATCCCATCATAGACCAAAATAGTTACAAGACTCTTCCTCAAATTGTGCTGTCCTTAAGGGCTAAGATCGAAGTGCCAGTCAGACATTGGATTCGAGTCGGAAAAGGATCTCGTCAAACCTTTCTCTGGCCGCGGCATGTTTCCAGAGCAAATCTGCCATCTCTCGATTTCCTCTTCGCAACGATTGTTGATATGGTGTTTCACCCATGTCATTCATGGCGTGTATGTCCACGCCACGTTCGAGTAACAGTTTCATAAGCTCGTGCCGATCATTGCCTACTGACAGGTGTATCGGAGTCCAATGGTCCGGTTTCCTTGCGTTCACGTTTGCGCCATGATCAAGGAGCACGCGCGAGACTTCGAGGTGTCCGTCTCGTGATGCATAGTGTAGCGGCGTCCAACCCCACTCATCACGTGAATCCACCTCCGCACCACACTCGACGAGCAAGAGTACCACATCGAACTTCCCATGCCTCGTTGCTCTGTGTAACGAACTCTCGTTACTTTCATCGCGGCCGTTGATATTTACTCCCCGTTCGAGCAATGACTTCACGACGTCGATCTTCCCCCCTTCCGCTGCAGCGTGCAACGAAGCCTCGCCCTTTCCATCAGCGCCGTACTGAGCTGTGTCCAATGTCGTAGACCGTATCATATTTCGAATAGCGGCATCTGCTTTGTACTCGGCAAGGAACTTCGCGACCTCGACATGACCATTCGCCGATGCCAATTCCGCTGCAGTCTTATCAGCCTTATTGAGGACGTCGACACCAGCACCCCGCTGAAGCAACAGCTTGACAACTCCGAGGTGCCCATTATGCGATGCAGCATGCATCAGTGTCCAGCCATTGCTGTCCGCAGTATTCAAATTAGCACCATGGTCAATCAGGAGACGGACGATCGCAATTTCCCCTTCCAATACTGCTTGATGAAGTGGGGTCTCTTGCTTGTCATTGAATAAGTCGACGCTTGCACCATGCAGGACCAGCAACTCGGCAATCTTGAGGTGGCCGTTAGCCGATGCAAGATGTAATGGGCTCCAAAGATCGTCCGTCAGGACGTTCGCATCAACGCCACAGTCTAGCAACAGCCGCGCCATGTCAAGATGTCCGTACTGTGCGGTGAAGTGTATTGGGGCCCAGCTCTCGTTGTCTCGCACATATATATCGGCCCCTCGCTCCATGAGGAAGCGCCCGACTTTGACTTTCCCCTCGCGCGAGGCCAAGGCTAAAGGGGTCTTTTGGGCCCCGTCCCGGATATCGACGGCTATGGAAGCGTTGATCAACATTCGCACGACATCAAGGTGCCCCTGTTGCGATGCGATGTGTAGTGGATTCGAATTTTCGTTGTCTCCAATATGAATATTTGCACCTCGCTCAATCAGGAAGCCTATGATGTTGAGCTTCCCGCTTTGAGATGCCAGGTACAACGATGTCTCTCCGCTTCCGGTCCGAATGTCAACGTCGATGCCACACTCCAGCAAGAACTTCGCGACGTCGAGATGCCCACAATGCGAGGCGTCGTGGAATGAGGTCCAGCCTATGTAATCCCGAGAAGATACGTCTGCACCGCTGTCGACCAGAAAGCGCACTACATCGAGGTGCCCAAACAATGAGGCCAGGTCCAAGGGTGCCTCCTGCTTGCCATTCCGGCTGTCAACATTTGCACCTCCCTCAATTAGTAGCTTTGCCATTTCGACGTGCCCTTTGTGGGATGCGAGATGCAGCGCAGTCCAAAGGTCTTTATCGTATGCATTCACGTTGGAGCCGCGGTCAATCAAAAGCCGTGCAGCTTCAACGTGTCCATATCGTGACGCGGTGTGTAATGGAATGAAGCCTTCCGCATCTCGAGAATTGATGTCTGAGCCACGACCTATAAGGAAGCGTGCAACGTCAAGCCTCCCATTGCGACAGGCCAGGTGCAACGGTATTTCTTGCTCCTCATTTCGAACATCGAGACTAGCGCCAGATTCGAGTAACAGTTCCGCAATGTCACGATACCCACGTTGTGCTGCCGAATGTAGTGGAGTCCAACCTTTGTTGTCGGTGACATCCACCTTCGCGCCAGAGTTAACGAGTAGCCGCGCAATCTCGAATGATGATTCCACCATGAGTTGTCCGCCTTGTGACACCCGGTGAAGCGGAACCCTGCCGAGATGGTCCCGAGAGTTAGGATCTGCACCATTTTCAAGGAGCAGCGATGCGACATCTAAATGTCCATCAACTGATGCCGCATGTAACGCTGTTATGTGAGAACCGCCTCTGCTATTGACGTCCGGAGAATGGGAAACGATCAGGTGCTCCACGAGACCACGGAAACCACACAGTGAGGCATAATAAAGTGGCACAGCCTCTGGCCGCGTCGGGTGAATCGTGGACATGGGCCCTGTCCAATGCTGGTCGATATCGTGTAGCCACACCCATGCCGCAAAATGAGCCTTTCCGGGATCAAATAGACGCTCCATGACCTCTTGAGTATGCGTGGACACGTTTCTAAACTGAGCATGTTCAACCCAGTGTCGGGCGGCATAGGGGGCGAGAGGGAAATGAGCTATCGTATCTCTGTCGATTTTGTCATCCAATTGAAGGAGGACACTGAGGCTAGCATGTGCAAGGATGATGTGCGCAGCTTCGGGGATGATGTGATAGAATGAAAGACGATCTTCGGTCGTCGCGAGTCGCTCCGATGTCAAGTACTCTTTGACGGAAAAATGTGAGAATTGTACAATTTGTCGGCCTCCCCTATCGACGACGGCGATGAGACTAGAACATGCGGATATCACCGCCTCTTCTGCGCTTTCTGCACGCCAAGATTGGTTAAATGTAGGGGGGACTGCATCATCGAACCGGATGGCAAAGATTTCCGCAAGTTCTTCAACGAGAAGAGGACGAATAGACACCGCGAGACATTGAAACAGTCGTTGAGCAAATTCTCGTTTCTCCTCATCGATTCCCAGTAGTGTACGGCCATACGTTTCGTCCAACGTCTTCGGCAAGTCCTTCAGCACACTCCGAATATTTGCAGGAAACGTGCGACACAGCCTGTCAACTTGGCAGACAACCCAGCGGAACCTTCAAAATCACGCGCGAGTCAATTGTAAACTAAGACGTGAGATAAGGTGTACAGATATGCTTACATGCCATCCGCTTTGCCAGATAATGTATAAACAACAAGTTGCTTGTCCTCCTCTTTCCATCTCCGCATACTTCGGTCTGAACGGACAACCGACTTGATGTACTCGACAATATCCTCCTTTTGCCCGCTCTCATCATGAAGAGAAATCTTGAAACACGTCAACGGCTCGAGTACCAATCGGATATCCATCTCCGGCCGGCTAGCCACACAAAGGTGAACATTCGGAAGGTTTAAATCAGCCAGTTCTTCAATCAGCTCTAGAACCTCATCGCGGGCTGATGGCCTCCCAGGGAAATTTGGGCATTCGTCGAGAGCGTCGACAATCACGTAAATCGGGCCTTGCCCTGGCTGACTCAGCATGTCCTTCATGCATTTCGTAAGCGCGCTTGTGGTAGGCTTTCGCGTTCCGCCAGCATGGTTCGAAAATAATTGGGACAGGA
>WNFQ01011053.1_pt1 | contig 14435 bp, 20 predicted proteins | sample 5400171 | NCBI WGS metagenome assembly WNFQ01 (sample SAMN13153356, study PRJNA577476) | soil metagenome | isolation source: 20 cm soil under Madrone tree | place: USA:California | collected 2016-06-14
GCACCGCGTGCACGCCCCACCGTACGTGACCCCAAACGGGCCTGACTGGCTGTATCCAGCGCCACAGACGTCCTCAACGTCCCTTACCGCCTCTTCTCCCTTCTTCAACTATCCCAACAACTTCTTTCTCTCCTCCGCACCTTCTCCCTACAATGCGATGGGCTATGGCTCTTCGTCCTGGTCGCCTCAGCCAGGCCAGGTGCCCTTATCAACCTATTCTACCTTGAACGGCGCAACATCCGCAAACTCTCAAACCCCGCAAACTCAACTGTCTCAGACCAACATCGAGTGCGTACGCTGATTTCCCGCTCTCGCTATACGCATAAACCCATCAATTACAGCCCCGCCTTAACGACCCTCAGCACATCAACCACTCAGCTTTCATATTCCCAACCAGCCAACATTCCCCAACAACAAGCATCCCAGCATCACCTACCATTGCATTCTCAGTACCCTCAATTATCTTCACTATCTATTCCATACACACAGGCATCTCCTCCCCCTTTAGCATCGAACCTTTCCCAAGCAGCACAAAGTCAACTACAGTCACACTCGCAACAGCAACAGGTGTCCCAAGGCACGCTATCGCCATTTGCCCTCCATGCCCCCCAACACCTATCTGCCATTCCACCGTCCTCGTTCTATACCGCAGCATCCCAATCTGATCTACCCGCCTCTCCGTCCCAGAGCCGGCTAGAGGCGTTTCTCAACGGCGTCAGATCTTCTCTTCAGCCAAAGAATTTTTCCGGTGGGGCTCGTAGCGTACAGCAACTCGTCAGCAAAATCGTAGAATTTGGCATCTCGGAAGTAAGCGCACAGACAAGGCTTGATATCCTTACCAAGATCCGGGACAATGCCGGGAACAACTATTTTCGGGCCTGGCTCGAGAATATGGGCGCAATGGATATTACGCGGGAATGGCTTAAAGCAGCGGCGGCCAGCAATGCAGATTATCAAGTCCTGGAGACCGTAATGCCATTACTTCATGTGTGTTTTCCATGTCTTTATCCCCCTGCGCTGCCCTCATCGTTTTTCTGGCACTATACTTCATCTCTCGCTGTCCTGCGAAACCGTTAAATGAACTGTGCGGTTCGTAATTCTCAGATCGCGGATCGCCTGCCCTTTACGGGTGAGACGCTTGTTTCGTCTAAGATTGGCAAAATTGTGCGCAAGCTCGCCAAGGATGCTCCCATTCCGGGTGAGTGCTCTCTTTGTTTAAAATATACCTCCCTTCGTGCAGTGCCAAAACTGGGTTGCCATTTATGCACCAGTCGTAATTAATTCGTCGTGTTTGAATTTTGTAAATGATCCACAAAAAAGGGGAAGGAAATGTCTGACCATGAGAAATCATACAATGTATTTTACAGCTGTCAAGGACATGGCGGCGAATCTTGAACGAAAGTGGCGAAGTCAATTCGTTTTCATGCAGGATCAGGTCATACCTGCCGACGACGATGCACAGGGTGGGTCTTATCATGGCTGGTTCAGAGTAGGTCCGTCGAATTTACTTTCGAGTAGACACGAAACAAAAGAAACGCAAGCTCCCTGACATCCCGTCCAAGCTTGGTCCACCAGCAAAGAAGAGTGCAGTGTCCGCAGCATCGTCGTCGCGGCCTTCTGTGGTAGTCAAGAAGGAGGGGAAACCAACAGCGACGGCAACGGCAGCGGTGAAAGAATCAAAATCTGACTCCTCATTCTTCTCAGCACCCAAACAGAAACCAAAGTTGCCAAGCTTCAAAAAGGCACCGGTTGGGACGACGGCGCCGGCTGCGGCAAAGAAGGAGCCTCCAGCAAACGTTGCTCAACCCTCATCGACCGATGCCTTCCAGGAAGCCCTGAAAGGCATGAGGGCGCGCAAGCCATCGCCATCCGCACCTAGCACATCTAGCAATAACGCGCTGGCATCGTCTTCGGTATTAGCCGGTGTCAAGCCGCTCAAAAAGAAAAAATCAGTAACATGGGCTCCCGATGGGCAGCTCGAGTTAGTGAAGCTCATTGAGAGGGCGGTGTACGACGACGATCCCGTTGATGTCAGCTTCATTTTTCTATCGACAACTGTACAATACATTAATTACGTGTCACCTATGCTGATTCACAGGGTACGCCACACGCAGTGCAAAATGTACGTGAATTGGATAGGGGCGAAGGCGCCGCCCTACACGCCCACTTGTTCGAAGAACTTCTCGATTGGTCCGAGCCACAACGTAAGCGTTACTTATTTGCAAATTGTCACGCCGCACTGACGCCGCATCTCTATCTCACTAGCTATTGACATCCCAGAGGATATCGATGCGCATCCGCGAGGCGAGGGCAGCCAAGAACGTAGTGCCCAAGAGCAGCGTGAACTTACTGCACTTGGTGCATCCTATCTCGTCCAACCTATTCCTGAATCACCCGCGGATCTACCACCTGGTTTAATCCCTTCCCAAGAACAGGTCGACGAGAACGTAGTGCACATGCTTGCAGGTGCTGAGATTGACGCTCTCTCTTGGCGACCAGCCATGACAGTGGCTCCATTAGCTGGCGCAAGTGTTTCTGAACTTGTTGGGCAGCTCGCTGAGGGAGCCGACGTGGCGACAGCAGATTCACTGCCTGCGCCGGTGTTCGACCCCGCCGTATTAGCGCAGCTCGCGAACAGTATTCCACAAGAGCAGCTCCAACAGCTTGCTCAGATGTTTGCTACGCAGCAGCAGCAGCAACAGCCTCAAACACGAGGCGATCAACAAGGTTGGGATTCACAATCACCGGCGTTCTCGGCGGACACCGCCAACGCCAGTGGTACGCCACGCGATCGCTGGCCTCCGACGTCGGAAGAATCGAGATGGAGTGTGTCCGGCCGAGGACGCGGACGGGGTCGTCCAGTAGATGGAGTTAGACAGTTTAAATCGCGAATACCTTGCTCGTTCTATGCACAAGGAAGGCAAGCGCATATTCCCACGCCCTCACCGCTTTTTGCTTGATTGAAAAAACTGATGGAAATCCCGTCAAAACAGATGCAAGTACGGAGATCAATGCAATTTTAGTCATGATCAAGGTCTTAGCTAGGACGGCCAGTAGGGTGTAGTTGCTGGTTTTGTGTGGTGTCCATGGTCCGGTTGCGACTGGTCATGGGGACTCGCTGCTCGTGGGCCACGAGCATGCACCGGTAGCCCGTGGGTATGGATGGGTTTCTATTGGGTGTTCTATCAACTAGCGCAGGGTATCCTTTTTTACCACAACAACTCATTTGTGTACAAGGATACCAAGTGTATGACCGGAGTAGATACGTCAACGATCATGGGACATGAACGTGTGCGAGGATAACGGGCGGAGCCCCAACACACATGGTGTTTATGATACCGAGATATTCCATCCTTCATATCGATCTGAAAGTTTTCCCGTGGTCGAATCGATCAGCGGTAGAACTATTCCGAGGTGCATTACTAGAGTAGCTTTGTTGCGCACCAAGCACCCTGTGGAATATAGGATACGTACAGTGTGGATAAATACGATGCTATAAGACATGGACATACGGCAAATCCCGGTGCGCAAGAACAAAAGGCGGAGCAGGAAAAGAGAAAGTAAAAAGTAATGTGTCCGTAGAATACATGTACTATAATTTCTAACATATTGCAGGAAGAGATGTTTGAGCCACCGAATGCGTGCGAACGGGAGGGTGAACAGACAAGAGAAGAAAGAGAAAAAAGGGCGAGTACACAGACAAGTTTTGAAAGAATGGGTCAGGAGAGCAGATAAACATTGCCCAAGCGGGCGTCAGTTTCCACCCGTAGTCCGTCCCCGTTTCCGAGGATTACGCTTCGCAGCAGAGGAAGACTGCTCCGCATTTGTAGTGGTCGGCGACGCCATCTCACCTCCCCCTCCTTTGCGCTTCAATGTCGCGTTCGCCGTTGAGGGTGTCAATGACCCCGCAGAGGCTGGGGCAGTTGGATTGGGCGCATTTGCCTGCTGTGGCGTACCTTTCGCCTTGTCGGGCGAAGACGATGGGGAAGACGTCGATTGTGCACTTTGCGGGATCGTTGCGGGTGGGATCTGAGCAGAAGATGGTGCCGTGAATGACATGGTTGGTGTATACAGTGAATGCGTTGACGGTCCTGCACTCATACCCTCAGCGATGAATGGACCTTGAGTATGCATGGGCGTCTCCCGAATCCGTTGCACAAACTGCTTCAGTGTATCTAGCGGAGACTCATGGAATCGGTGCGTTGGAGGATTTACCAATAGATTGTACATACCCAAGGGGCCGACATGATTGGCGCGCGAGAAGGACATAAGATCAGCCATCTGCGCAACGCTTTCCGCCAGCTTGAAAGGTCACAAAAAAGTTAGAAACCTGGAGCCAAGGAAGTTTAAGATCGGCAAACGTACCTCGAGACACCTCATAGTGGCCTGTGGGATACCAAAGGCGTTCACTGGCTCTGCAGGAATTGAGGCGCGCTCAAAAGTTATCCGAGGTTCTTCCCATCTTTCGTCATCTCTCTGACTAGCCTGTCGAGGTGGTGGCTGCGGTGGTTGCGGTGGTTGCGGCGGGGGAGCAGGCAGCACACCTGCACCATTTATCGTCGGCGATGGAGTCGGGGCATTGCCGACCTGTGGGGCCTTGTTAGCGTCGAGGCGATTGCCGCCTATCGCCTCCACTGCGACGTGCTTCTCGTAGAGATTGGAGTCAAATTGGATGTGATCGATCTTAAGTATAAATGAAGTAGGAGGCACAGACTGGGCTGGGGCACCGTTCTGAGTTGCGTTAGGAGTCACAACGACATGAGCTACGAATGGTCCGCGGAGTGTTACTGTGTAGCCGTTGCGGTATCGGTACGTCCACACGGCAGAGGCACATTGTACAACCGCTTGGTTGGGTCCAACAACGCGCTCGCGCGCGCCATCGAGAGACAATGTCATAGATTTGACGCCAGACTGACTCGTAACGAGAAAAAACCGCGGAAGAACCGGTGTGCCAACCTCTGCAAAGCAAGTGAACAGACATTCTAACAGCTGCGGTTAATTCAAGACGAACCGAACACCTTTGCCTCCACTTTTTGGTTGTCTTTCCAGAGCGTTAGCTTGAGGGTCGCCGATGACGTAAAGAACTCTTCCACCATTTTCTCCCAATGTGTGAGTTGTAATTTTTGGGGCTATAAAACAACAATGAGCTAGTGAAATGGTGTTACAGACGACAGAGCACACTTTTTGATCTTCAACCGCGAGTACAGCGCTGAACTGCAAGACACGAGTCAGGGCTTGGCCAAATCCAATTGCAGGGGAATGACTACAGAGCCACGACTTGGTGAGAAATACAAACACGGCAAGGCTATTGACTATACACGAACCTTGGAAGGGAGGCACGGATGCCAGGAACACCCGGCTGTCGTGAAAGATCACTGTTGTCAGTCGACGACGCTGAAGTCAAGGGTGGGCCAGTAACAACCGAGCCCATAATTGGGCGGGGTTGTGGAGGTGGGACCGATGCACCGGTGATACCCGCCGGGTGGTGTCCTTGGAGGAGCGTTGCATTCGGAGGGAGCGTGCCGGGGGGCATACGCGGTGTAGAAGATTGCCTCGCCTGTTGCTGGGACGACGGTCGCTGAGGCTGGGACTGGGGACGGGTGGGGTTAGGAATGGGAGCACTGAGTCTCTCAGGTAGATGGGCCTGAGATAATTGCTGCTGTTGAAGTGGTGTTTGCTGGCGAGGTGGAGTGGAGTGAGATAGACCCTGGGCTGTTGGGGCCTGCTGGGGCGCCAAGCCAAGAGCCGAATGAGACGAAGAGGATGGCCGCTGTGGGGGCTGTGGGGGCATGGTTGTGAATGTCGGGTGGAATGCTTCGTTAGTGCTGCTGCCACTACTTCCAGGAAGAGCACCAGGACCGTATTGTAAGGAAGCTACCTGTGCCGGTGTCACGGTAAAGTCCGAACGGGTGGGCGATGTGGAAGAGGGGCCCGCACCACCACTGGGAAGACCGTGCATGTCCATATGTTGGGATGGTGAAGATGAGGGACGCATGAAACCAAATTGGTTTGCAGAGTTAGGCCCGACAATATGACTGGCCGGGGGATGGTGGCCGGCTTGCGAGAATGGACCGCCCGCAAATCCTGGCATTCCACCAAATGAGTTCACGCCTTCGGGGGCAGAGATTGGGCGATGCATTGGTTGCGACATGGAAGTTGCTGGCCCTTGCGGCCCTTGTGAAGGTGGCTGCGGTCCTGGGCCACCCATGCCTAGTGCACTGGAAAATCCTTGTTGTGGCGTTTGTTGTTGAGGTACGTTGCCGATCATCCCGGGTACCATATTCACACCCATGCCAGCCGAACCTCGTACTCCGGTTCCGGGTGGAACACCTGGCATGCCCACAGGTGGCTGACGAATTTGACCAACGCTTGGTTGACCCGGTAGCGAGGGTTGGCCAGGTCTTACTCCCATCTGCGGTTGGGGTTGGGACTGTGACACTGGACGCTGTGTTTGAAGGCCGCCATTCAGACCCAATCCAGGATTATTTATACCGCCGGGATGAGAACTAGGATGAGATGGCGTGAGAGGAGCGCCGACAGGCTGGGATACAGCGGTGGCACGTTGCGACTGAGAGTGGAATTCCCGTCGGCGACTATCGGCTTGTATGCGTGCCAACTGGGGGTTGTTGAAGGAACCATTAGATGAGGGTGGATTTGGAAGGAAATTCATGCTTTGATTGGCAGTAGGGAGAATGAGATTGTGGGGCTGACTAGGTGTCGATTGGCCATGCTGCTGGGTGAGGAACGTCTGAGGAATACCTTGATGAGGGAGACCAGGGCGTATCATATCCTGTTTGGTGGTCGTCTGCGAACCCGAAATGGGGAAAAGGAGGTCAGAGAGGATGCAAAGATGGTGGGGTCTTGAGCATGCACCGCAGATTCGCAGAACCCAAGTAGAGCGCTAGCGAGAAGATCGAGTAGCTGAAATGAGTGATTAGATTTCCACTCCTATACCAGCAGTCCTGGAGGAAAAAGAAAATTTCCTGTAGTAGGGAAAGGGTGAGAAAGACGTCGGCGACGTTGTTGGCGTCGAGCACGAAGTGAGGCGAATCCTTACAAAACTCGCACGGTCGGAGTCACAACAAACGTGACACACTCCGTCACGCTCCTAGAGCTCTCATGGTTCGTCAATTCAAGCATCATGAGAAGAAACTCTTAAAAAAGGTCGACTTTTTCAACGTAAGAAGCATCATCAGACTCGTTGTTTTCGTTGTCTTACGCCACTTCGTAGTGGAAGCAAGATGCGAGCCTCCGTGAGATCAAAATTATGCGCAGGTATCACATACAAGATCGGGAGGACTACCACAAGTCCGTACTGGCCCATCCTACGTCTTCATCTAGACTTATTCATGCCGCGAACTAGGTATAATAAGCTGTGCGGGTCCCTCCGGTCCCTAGCTCATCGCATCGCGCTTCTCCCTTCTCAAGATCCCTTCCGTTCTCGAATGGAGGGGCAGATTCTCTCAAAACTTTACGACATGGGTGTCCTTAATTCGCAAGCAAAGCTCAGTGATGTCGACAATAAGCTAACCGTAGCTGCTTTTTGCCGACGTCGTCTAGCCGTCATTATGGTCACTTCTAAGATGGCAGAAACAGTCAGCGCAGTGAGCACTATTGTTTTGGTTGATAGAATGTGCCAAGCTCACCCAAAACCAGGCAGTGAAATTTATTGAACAAGGCCATGTCCGTGTTGGACCTGATAACCTCACGGACCCAGCTTACCTTGTCACGCGGTAAGTTCTCTACTTGATGATGTACCAAAATATTACTTACTGCGACTTGGGTTTATCTCAAGACATATGGAGGATTTCGTCACATGGGTCGACACGTCCAAATTAAAGAGGACGGTCATGAGATATAATGACGAAGTGCGTCTAATTCTTTTCAAATATTCTGTCTCTGGTGTTGATGCCCTCTCAGCTAGACGATTTTGATCTGTTGTGATGTTGCCTTGCCCTGTTGTTTTGCCAAATTCTATGCATGGAGACGGTACAATGAGCTGACTTTCGCCACGTATATGTGTGTATTTTTATATGGTTATTGGCCCTGTAGTACGCTCGTCACGGAGGCTATATAATTGGGTGTGTCGGACCCTCGACACCGCTTTTGTAACCTTGTGGCGCACGTGAATCACGCGTCGTCGCCAGATTTGCTCTCTTTCCCGTTCCGTGATTCTGTGCCCACCTGCGCGTTGCTGTTACGGCTCTCTTTTCTTCCTCAGCTCTGTACTTGTACATATAGACTTGCGTAATCAGGCCGTGCCATGGCCGATCACGGCGATGGTAATATTAAAGTCGTGGTCCGATGTCGTCCACTTAACGCGCGAGGTGAGTCTGTATTCCATGCCTCCGACATCATTTTTCCCTGTTCACATGAAATCCAGAGCTCGCGCGCGGTGCAAAGCCACTCATTCGTATGTCCGGAAACCAAACATTTCTGGATCCGCCCGAGTCTGGGTCTGCCCAAGAGAAGGCATCATCGGGTCGCGCGACAGAACGCGAGACGATGGGGTTCTCCTTTGACAAGAGTTACTGGTCCGCGGGTCCCCGTGACGAGCCAGGCTACTGCTCACAGCAAACGCTCTTCGATGACCTCGGAAAGGAGTTGTTGGATCATGGATTTGCCGGGTTCAATGCATGTATTTTGGCCTGTGAGTTTTGCAATCGCTTTACGCGTGAACTTGTTTGACACAGCCCCAAAGATGGGCAGACCGGTGCGTGCTGTTTATGCTTTTCTTGGTTACATACCGACCTTGGAATAGGATCCGGAAAATCGTACAGGTGTGTGAAGTTCATCCAACTTGCCGCTATACTCATCTATGCTCTTCTCACTATTCCCTTCCCGACCCTACTCGGCACTCTTGTTCTTCACTTCCCTCTGATGTAGTATGATGGGCTGTAAGTTGCATTATCACATGTTTCACACGTCACGATCACTAATAGAACGCGTGGTAGATGGACCGGACAAAGGGATAATTCCTCAGACGTGTAGCGAGTTATTTGCACGCGTGACAGAGAAATGTGATGCGGACGAACACCTCAAATTTACCGTTGAGGTCTCCTACATCGAGGTGCGCTTAACGATTAAACACTCTAAGATGTCCCAATCATATCCTTCACTTGCAGATATACAATGAGAAGGTGCGCGACCTGCTCAACCCGAAGAACACAGGCAATCTTCGGGTGCGCGAACATCCGATTCTGGGTCCCTATGTAGAGGATTTGTCGAAGCTCGTGGTGAATAACTCTGAGGAAATGATGACACTCATGGACGAGGGTAATAAGGCGCGCACAGTTGCCGCAACGAATATGAATGAGACGTCAGTGACCAGTCGATTTTGCGGTGCAATGTCCTCTTATTCTTTTATTGTCTTAGATCTTCGCGTTCACACGCCGTTTTTACCCTCATACTTACCCAGATGCGTCACGATGCGGATACGAACCTCGACACAGAAAAGGTGTCGCGGATCAGGTAGGATCGCTTGTCTTCCTTCTTGTACACTCATAAACTCAGGTCTGATCTCTGGTAGCCTGGTCGACTTAGCGGGTTCCGAACGCGCAAACTCCACCGGTGCGACCGGCCAACGGTTGAAGGAGGGTGCAAACATCAACAAGTCTCTCACAACCCTTGGAAAAGTTATTTCGTCACTTGCAGCGGCCTCAAGTGGCGATGGTAAGAGAGGAAAGAAGAAAGGAGACGAATTTGTGCCATATCGTGATTCGGTGTGTATGCATACGGGGCACGTGCAGAGTACCACTGTTAACAAAGTTATCCAACTGTAAGGTCCTTACATGGCTTCTGAAGGATTCCCTCGGTGGAAATTCGAAGACAGCCATGATCGCAGCCATCTCCCCAGCCGACTACGAAGAGACACTAAGTACCCTACGGTACGCGGATCAGGCGAAGAAGATCAAAAATAAGGCTGTCGTCAATGAGGATCCAAATGCCAAACTTGTACGTGAACTCAAAGAAGAGTTGGAGATGCTCCGATGTGCGAATATGATTTGTGTTCCGCAACCGCCGTAACTGCTGACGTGTTCTTACAAACAGCTCGCGTGGCGGGCTCAAGTGGCGAAGATGTTTACGACCCAAAGATCCCAGCTGAGAAACAGAAGGTTACGTTCAGGACAAAGGACGGGACTCTCAAGACTGTCACGAAGGCTGAGCTACAAGATCAGCTCGAGTCAAGTGAGAAACTTATGCAGAGTCTCAACGAGACCTGGGAAGAGAAACTTCAACGGACGCAACAGGTCCAGAAAGAACGCGAGAAGGCTCTCGAGGAGTTGGGCATAACAGTTGAGAAAAACAATGTCGGCGTACACACACCGAAGAAGGCGCGTATATCATGCATGAGGGCCAGTCTTCTCGCTCACCTAATGTTAGATGCCACACCTTGTCAACCTGGTACGTAATCCATCTCAGTTGTGCTAATCAGGAGATCCTCACTGTCACGCAGAATGAGGGTGAGTCTGTAACCGGAAATATTTCATGGTATTCACCGTGCGCGATAGATCCACTCATGAGTGAATGCCTAATCTACCAATTAAAGCCTGGTAGAACAACGGTGAACATCACCTAATGCGACCGTCTTCTCATTCTAACCTTCACGTCCAAGGTTGGGCGCATGGACAGTGAAAAGGCTGTCCATATATGTTTGAGTGGCGATAACATACTCGAGGAACACTGCTACTTCGAAAATACGGACGGAAAAGTGACTCTATATGCGCTCCCAAATGCCATCACCGTACGTCTATATGGTCCCTTTATTCCAGGACCGCATGTAATAGTATACAGTTCCTGAACGGAAAGCAAATTTCTGCTGAACAGGTGCGGCTCTCGCTCGATGATAGGTTGCACGGCTCAAAATATGATATGTTCAGCCTCACAAGCTTCGGTCCGGCTTCCGCATCATTCTTGGTGAGTCCGTTGGTGGCTGAGGTGAACTAATTAAAATCATCGTGCGACAGGAGAACACCATGTTTTCCGGTTTAATAATCCCGAAGAAGTTCGGAAACAGCGTAATCGTGCAACCATGAAATCCAGTTTACACCTCAGTACGACTATTGTAGACCTTGAATCGCGCCCCGATTCTCCTGTTTCGTCATCCGGTGAAGTGGAAGATGTCGATTGGACCTTTGCTAAACGGGAAGCGGCATTTGCGAGACTTGGCTTAGATCCTGCCCTGGACAGCCTTCCTGACGGAGATCTAAACAAACTATATGAACGCATTACTATGGTCAAGAACATACGCGATCATAACTTGAAACATCGTCCCGAGAGTAGTCTCAGCCAGGCAGATGATGTGTGGAGCGAGTCTGGGCGCCCGTTTTCGAGTGATGCGTTGACAGACGATACAAGTGTCGATGCGGGACCGAGCCATGGCAGCCCTGACGCTGATGCCCTGAAGGAGGTTCAGAACCAGCTTGAGACGCAGCGGCAAGAATTTGAGTCGCGATTACAGGCGATCTCGGAGTCGACAGAGGCTGAAGACCTCAAAGAGGAGAAGGACCACATGCAGCACCAGCTCAAATTGGTACAAATACAAATGCGACGTCTGCTAGACGCCCGGGCCCGTGGGGAGACCGAGTTAGAGTCGGAGCTTTATGACCCAACCCTATACTCTGCCAAGCAGCTCAGGCTCATTCGAAAAGTCCTGGATAAATGGAGGGCACGTCGCTCGTTCTCGATGGCCGAAACAGTCCTATCTGCAGCCGTGTTAATAAAAGAGGCGAATGTCATCAGGTTTGCCTCTTCAATTTCCGGGTGATGGGAAAATGTTGATCGGGATTTAGCAAGGAACTTGGCAAAGACGTGATCTATAACTTCACTGTCGCCTCTGGTGGATCACTGGCCGCTCCTACCTCATCCATCAACACGATTGCTGGGCTGGATGAATTTGGAGATATTGCAGATCCCGTGTTAGTCTCCACAACTCAACCAACTGTTGCTGTGAAGGTTCTGGACAAGCGTCACAATGCCATCTACGCATGGTCGCTCGATCGCCTACGTCAGCAGGTGCAGCGCATGCGTAATCTCACCTCTTTCGTCGATCGCCCTTCATACTCCCAGCACTTTTCATCAGAAGAGCCCTTTTACAATTCTCCGCCGCCTGAATATTCATTCGTCGGGAATGCTCTAATCTCACTCGCACCCCTATCCCGTCGACTTTCCTCCACTTCTGTTGTCCCCATTTTCTGCCGATATACCGCCGAAGCAATTGGCTCTTGCCGGGTGGACATCAAGATAGTCAATGTAGTGATGACGCCCAAACACACCCCAAATTCCACCACAGCCTCCACGCGTTGTTCCTCTCCTGTGCCTTGCACGGTTCCCACGGGTAGCAAACTGAGCTTCTTTCTGACTGTCGATTCCGTCAAAGGACTTTCCCCGAATGACTTCTCCGCAGCTCATCTCCAAGTGCGTTTGTCGTCGTTCGCAGGTCCAAACCTCAAAGCGGAAGAAATATATCACTCAAATTCCGTAGATTTGGACTCTTCTACTCCATCGGACCTTAAGTTTCGACGCGCCTTCTCAATTGTGGTAAATTCGAAAGTCCTAGGTCATCTTCGGCAGGGTTACGCCCCTATCGAGCTGTTCGCATCAATGCGGTCTCAATACCTCGAAAGGATGGAACGCTGGGACGAAATGCGCGAGCAGAAAACCTATCCGCTTATCCGTGCCCCAACGCTAGATTCCAAGTCCGGAACCCTACAACCTATGCGTCGCTCCGAGACGGATTTTTGTATGGAACAGTCGCACGACGTAGTTTCCTGGCTACAGATTTGTGAACTTGGTCCAGACGGACAATACGTTCCAGTACCCGTTGTCACACAGGGTAACTTAGACCCTGGGGCTTTCAGCCTACACCAAGGTTTACAGCGGCGTGTTGTGCTCACAATGACATCGAATTCTGGGCGACAGCTCCCGTGGGCGGAGGTTGTCAAGATAAAAGTCGGCAATGTCCGTCTCCTCGATTCAAAGGGTCGGGTGCATGAATCGTCCTCCCGCTCTCTTGTCACCCTTCCGCTGCAGCAAGACCAAGTGGTCGAGTTCAGACCAGATGGATCTGGCATTTTGTCTGCAGAGTCATTGTGGGATTCGAGCATTCACAATTCGGTCTTGCTAAATCGGGTAACACCACCAAATCAGCGCGTATTTTTACAAGTTTCGTGGACCATTGCCGTCGAGAGTTGTGCGGAACCAGTTCAGTTCTCGATGGACATGGCCGTTACAATGCAAACGCGGGACGCCCGCCCGCCTTCTCGACTTGTGGCATTACTCAGTTCTACGAGGATTCTGTCCAAGATTAGCAACGTTTTCCGAGTGAGGCTATCACCCCCACTCACACGGTCACCGAAAGATCTATGGCGCTTGGACACATCGGAGAAGTACGTGCGCGGAGAAGAGATCCTTGGAGGCTGGCGTCCGCGTGGTATTACCGTCGTCGAAGATCATACAAAGCTGATTACGATGGAACGTCGTGCCGCAGACGTTCAGGCAGTGCGCGTGATCTTAGTAAACTCTCCTGTGGCCGCACAACCACCACAGGCAGACGCCGCTGTTTGGGGTTCAGAAAAGCTCCTTCAAAAGTCCCTTGAGCTTTGGCAGAAGCGCTTTGGACATCGTGGCAAGGTATGAGCTTTCAGCTGCTCGATTGTTGACTTTTTATATTCATACCTTTCCAGATTGTCCTAAGCCAGGAAGTTACCGAACTGGGGAATGCGGACAAGTCAGCTCGAAATCAAGATGCGCGTAGCCGATCCGAGTCACCGCCACAGCTTATTGCCAACACGAAGCTCGTCCCTCGCAGGTGTGTGTGATACAATATGTCCTGTTTTCTGCACATCGTTGACACTATTTAGTGATATTCCAACGAAAAAGGGTCATCTAATGATCCTTGTTGATGCCACTCATGATGTTTGGGAACGGCGGTGGTTTGTGCTCCGAAGGTGATGAAACCTCCATTCGTCCACCTCATTTCGGGCTGTTCTCACACAGTGACAGACCGTATCTCCATGTCTATAAACACTCCAACGAGATTGAAGAAGTAACTGTTATTGGTTTAGACGGGGTCAACGTAGAAAGCAATCCGGAAATGGAATCACTTCTTGGGGTAAGCCGCGGCAACATTGCACTTCGTTTCGCGTAGACGATATTAACATATCCCCAAAGAAACCATTTACATTCACACTCTTTACCTCCTCAAACTCGCACGCACTTGCGGCGCCCAATCTTAGGGAGTTGCGGGCATGGACAACGAAACTGGATCCTACACGTTTGCCGTCTTAATCGCATTTCATCGCTGATCGGTTTTTTATATGCTGGTCACTAGAGCAGTACTAGAGCGTCTATTATATCTCCGTGGAATAGTTTTACCATACCATATTTTTCCCTATCGCTCATTTATTCTCTAGAAATCATGTATGCTAGACTAT
>WNFQ01002081.1_pt1 | contig 14429 bp, 14 predicted proteins | sample 5400171 | NCBI WGS metagenome assembly WNFQ01 (sample SAMN13153356, study PRJNA577476) | soil metagenome | isolation source: 20 cm soil under Madrone tree | place: USA:California | collected 2016-06-14
TCCTGTAGTCGCTGCTCGCTCTCACGCAGCTCCTCCTCCGCCCGCTTGCGCTCGGTGATGTCTACGATGACGGTCGCGAAAAACGCCGGCGTGCTTCCAGTCGCCGGGACCAGGGTACTGCTGAGGTCCGCCCAGATTATTTTGTCGTCCTTGCGCCGGTAGCGTTTCTCGATTCGATAATCTCGTCGCTGCCCTTGGACGGACTCTGCTAGAATCGCTTCGGAAGCGGCACGGTCCTCTTCATGGCTCACTTCGAGAGCGGTGAGGCTTTGGAGTTCCTCCTCCGTGTAGCCGAGCATTTTCTGGAGAGCTAAGTTTGCCGCGATGAAGCGGCCGTCTGGAGTGACCAACGCAATGCCGGCCGACGAGTTCTCGAACAGCCTGCGCCAGCGTTCCTCACTGGCTCGGAGTGCCTCTTCGGCCTTCCTGCGATCGCTATTTTCTTGCGTCAGGTCAGCATTTAACTCGGCGAGGTCGGCATAGAGTGTGGCGTTATCTAGAGAGATCGCTGCTTGAGAGGCGAGCAGTTCCAACAGCGCAAACCGGCTGGACGTGAACACGCGGGGCGCCAAGTTGTTCTCCAGATAGAGCACTCCCATGAGCTTGGCCTGCTTAACCAGGGGCAAACAGAGCACTGAGCGGGGACGCCTTTGCCGCAGGTAGTCGTCCTCCGAAAACCGGTTCTGGGTCGAGGCGTCATCCAGAATCACGCTCTCCTGAGTTCGGACTACGTAACGAAGGAGCGACTCGGGCAGCTCGGCGGGCGTGACCAACCTTTGCCCCAGCTGCACCTCGACCTTGTCCCGGCTGGTTCTGGCTTCCGCCTCGATCCGGTGCTCTTCGCCACGAGGCAGGATCAGAAGTCCTCGCTCGGCCCCAGCGTGCTCGACTGCGATGACCAGGAGAGTTTCAATTAACTTCTCCAACACAATCTCGCCCGAGACCGCGTGCGACGCCCTTATTGCCGTCCCCAGGTCCAGCTGCTCAACGGGTGTGCCGATCGTGGCGGTGAAAGAGGCAGTCGCCCGGTCCTCGTGCAGGTGCGGGTAGCGTTGATCTAGCTGCCGCACCTTGCCGTCGGCGCCCCAGCGGAGATAGCAGTACCGGGCGTCCCGCAAGTACGCATGCGCGATCTTCTCGAGACCACGTGCCGCGTAGAAGCGCGCAGCGAGCTCGTTGGCGAGCGCCTCATTATGGACAAAACCATTAGTATGTGCCGAGCGAATGGCCTGCTCGTAAAAGTGCTCCGCCTCGAGCTCGCGCCCCTGGATGCGCGCGATCTCCGCGCTCACCAGTGCGGCGCGGGTTTCGAAATTTTCCGGGCAATTCTCCGCCCATATTTCGAGCTGTCTGTGATGGGCGGCCAGAGCCTCGAAGTGCTGCCGTCGCTGGTCGGTTATCGCGGAATCGCAGCACGCCGCATGGGAAAGCGCACCATAGAAGTGATACTCCGCCGTTTCAAAAAGGGATGCTGCTACCCTAAGCAGCCGTTGCACCCTCAATGATGCATCGACACCAGAAGCATAGTCCCCGGCAAAGAAGCGGGCTTGCAGCTTTCGGGTCCAGTACCAGCACTCGGGCAGCGCTAATACCGGTTCACTTGCCAAATGGCGCTCGAACCGAACCTCATCAAATTGCCCATCGTCGAAGGAGCCGAATTTCGGCGTCAAGCCACGGAGGGTCCGGATAAGCCCGAGCTGCGGGCTGATGAGGTCAATGACGTGACCAAATCGTGCCTTCTGGGCAAACTCGAGGCCATTCTCGGCTTCACGTTGCACCTCAACCAGCGGATCGCCCGCTGCCAGAAGGTTCGAGTTGAGGTTGTTGCAGCTGTACGCCGCAAAAGTGAGGTCGCCGGTCTTGTTCGCGGCTTCGAAAGCGCGACGCAGCAGATCACGGCAAGCCCGGAAATGTTTCGTCCATGGCATGACGTCGTATCCAAAGCACGCATAGGTCCTGGCCTGGAAGCGTTTCAAGCCGCGTTTCTCGACCAGTTCGTACCCGAGGCGACCGAATCGAAATCCGGCCTTGTAGTTGCTGAAGTGCGGTCCAGTTATGATACCAAGCCATACATAGGCGAAGCACGAACCGTCGCTGTTGCCGCGCTCGAGGCTGAGATTAACCGCCCTACAGATGGCCAGGGAAAGAAAGTTCGCATCCGTAAACAATGCCGGCGGCAAGACCTTGGTCAGAACATCCAGAGTCGCGAGGGATGCTGGGTCGCTCATCAAGGGCAGCTCAACGAGGTCCTCGATCGCGCGGCTCCCGAGCTGTGACCAGATCCGCTCGTATTCGCGTCGCGCTTCCTCTTCGGTCGGATGCGGGGACCATTCGACGCCCAAATGTCGGAGGTAGTCGAGACAGACGCCGACCGCGCGGTCGCTCTGATCGAGGGTCGTGTATAGATCCACGCGCAAGCACGCGACGGCAGCTTTCTCGACCGTATTTGCCGCGCGGGATGAAAGCGTGGTCAAGCGTTCCTCCGCGGCCGCCAGTTCGCCAGTTAGGAACTCGCATTCGGCCCGATAGAATTCCAGTGGGAAGATCAGCTGATGCCGTCGCTCCCAACAGTCGTCCGCCAACAGTGCAGCACCAGCGATGAGATACTTGAGCGCCGAGGCGTAGGCCGTAGAGGCCTTGGCCCGCTTGCCTGCGATCAGGTTTAGCTCAGCGATTTGGTCGCGTTCCTCTTGTGAAGTGGTCAGCGCGGTTCCGCGGTTAAACTGGTTGACGAACTCGAAGACCGCCTCCTCACGCTTCTCTGGGGGAATGCGCGCCGTGAGCAGCCTCCCTATTCGCAGATGGGCCGCAGCGCGTAGTTCTTCCGGGATCAGTGAATAGGCTGCTTCCTGGACACGGTCGTGGACGAACTTATAGGAACCCTCCAAACGCACAATGAACTCCAGACGAGCAGCCTCCCACAGATCCGAGTGGACCTCGTCCTCCGATGTCTCGTGAACGATGGAAAGCGTGCTGATCTTCACACTATTTCCCAAACAGGAAAGTTGCTTTAGCGCTTCCTGAGTAGCGGCTGGCAATCGCCGCAGTTTGGTGATCATGAGATCCACCACATTTTCGGTGAAGCCCTTGGCGCGAATGCGATTCAGGTCCCATCGCCAGGCTGCCTCACGCGCCTCGAATTCCAAGAGATGCTCCTCAGCAAGGGTGGTGAGAAACTGAATGGTAAAGAAAGGGTTACCTCCGGTCTTCTCGTGCACGAGCTTTGCCAGCGGCCTGGCATGGGCCAGCTCGCATCGCAGGGCATCGCCAAGGAGCTGGTTCACGTCCGCAAGCGACAGCGGCCCCAACTCAATCTCACGCACGATCGCCTCGGTTTTGTGAATCGCACCCAGGGTCAGCATCAGAGGATGGTGGGAGGTTACCTCATTATCTCGATACGCACCGATTAAGAGCAGATGCTGGCCGTTGGGATCAGTGACAAGCTGTTCGAGCAGCCTGAGGGTTGCCGGGTCTAGCCATTGGAGATCGTCGAGAAACAGCACCAAAGGGTGTTCTTTTCGAGCGAACGCGCCGAGGAACCCTCGCAGCACCGCTTCGAATCGGTTCTGGGCTTCCTGAGGAGCGAGTTCCGGTACGGGCAGCTGCTGACCGATCACTAGCTCTAGTCCGGGGACCAGGTTGACCATCAGTTGGCCATTGGGACCGAGCGCTTCGAGGATAGCATTCCGCCAATGAATAATCTCCTGCTCGCTTTTACTTAGGATTTGACGTGCTAGCTCCTGAAATGCCTGCGCCAAAGACGCGTACGGAATATCGCGTCTGTGCTGGTCGAACTTCCCTGAAATGAAGATGCCGCGCGGCCGAACGATTACCTTGTGCAGCTCATGCACGACGGAGGACTTGCCGATTCCGGCATAGCCCGACAAAAGCACCAGTTCCGATTTGTGAGTAGCGACCACCCGATTGAAGGCGGCCAGGAGGGTCTTGCAGGCCGAGTCACGCCCGTAGAGCTTTTCCGGGATCAGTAGCCGGTCTGGGACGTCTTGCCGCCCCACCGTGAACGACTTGATGTGTCCGACGGATTCCCATTCCATTAAGCATTTCCTTAGGTCGGCCTCGAGACCGGCAGCTGTCTGGTACCGCTCCTCAGCGGTCTTAGCGAGGAGTTTCAGGACAATGGCTGAGACCGCTTCCGGGATCCGTGCTGTCTGCTCGCTCGGCTTCGGTGGCTGCCTGGCAACGTGGCAGTGAACCCACTCAATGGGATCGGACGCTCGGAACGGAAGCACCCCGGTGAGCATCTGGTAAAAGGTGATACCTAACGAGTAAAGATCACTGCGGGAATCGATCGACCGATTCATGCGACCGGTCTGTTCGGGCGCCATGTAAGCCAGTGTTCCGGCAATAACTCCGGGAGGCTCGGCGGCCTGACGTTCGCGCGGCAGTCGCGAGGCAATCCCGAAGCCGGTGAACCACACTTTATCGGTTGCAAGGTCTACGAGAATGTTGGCCGGCTTGACGTCTTTGTGGATGAGCCATCGCCGGTGGAGCTTACCGAGTCCTGCTGCCATGTTTATTGCCAGGCGAAGGAACCGACCTAATTCCATCGGTTTCGCGAGACACTGGTCGAGCGGCTCGCCGCCAGGATCATCAAGTACGAGCATCATCCCTCCTTGGCGGCGCGTGAGAGCCAGAGGTCGGAGCGCCCAGTCCGAATCAAGCTCGTCCCGCAAAGAGTATTCGTGCTCAAGGCGCGCTAAGCTTCCGAGGGCGGGATATTCCGAGACCGGAGCCACCACTAGGACAGTCGATTGTTCTCCATTCTGCCGGGCCCGGGAAAGGGCAAACTCTTCGTCGGCTCGCAACGTCTGGTACACGTATCTTGAAACCTCAATCACCATAGAAGTAGACGATCTTTTCTTAGCCATTGGGGGGCTTCTGGTGTGATCGCCTTAAAGTAGCACCGTACGTTCATGAACCGAATATAATTTCTAAATCTGCGCTCTCTCGCCGCTAATCATCCGGTTATTCGAGAGGGATTGGTTGCGATTCTGAAACAGAAAGACATTGAGATTGTCGGTGAAGCTGCTGATGGCGAGCAAACCCGTAAACTCTATCATGAGCTTTCTTCCGATGTACTCATGGTGGATCTGCGCATCCCAAGAAAGCTAATCTTTGAGAATTGACTGGGTGGTCGGCAGCGATAGAGGCAAAAAATGACAACCTGCCATGTCGCCGGTCGCTTTAAGGTCATCCTTTTGCTGGCGTTTAGCGAAAAGCCAATCGCAAATCGTCAGCTGCGTTATGAGGCTACTTCGACGAGATGGATTTCCGATTCAAGCTCATCATGGCTCGAGCAGCCTCTGACTTATCCACAAACCACTACGCCGCTCTGTCTCGGTCAGAAATCGTAAATACGAAACAACCGACTCTTTGGATTAGGACGATATATACGAGCAGTCAATTGAACAACGGCTGCAAAAGAAGTATGGCAAGGAGCGTAACAGACTCGCGAGCCGGCATGAAATTCAGTCCTCAAATCGGAGAAAGGGCTGCATCATACAAAAAGAGCTAACCCTTAGAAAAGATTCGAATCTCCAACACTAAGCCGGCGTCGAACGGCTTGATGAGCGAGCACGCCTTCTTCGAATACAGAGCGAAGCCGATGAGTAACCCACATATTAAAGCGAAAAAATCTCAGCATTCCACGACCCCTGGGCCTTCTATGATTTTCACTCTGGTATTGGAAAACGGCCGGCATGATTCGCTGCTCTATTTACGCGTGGTTACAGTGTGCAAGCTACAACGGCTTGTTGGGCAGACGGTAGAGAGGGGGCCCTGGACGCATATTGAAATCTCAAAGGGCTGAGAAGAGTGCGAGACCTTCGTCGTTGAGGACCAGCTAGGTATATTCTTGATTGAAATCCGGATCCGCGACGGGATCTGTTTTTGAGCGATTCGACTATCCCAATCGTGCGACTTTCAATAGCAACTGTAATTTCTGCTAAATCTTCTCAGGCTGCGTCCGATTGGGATCAGGGGGACGCGAAACGAAATTGCGCCATCTCCAAACGACCGGCGGCTTGGGATGATTGAATGACATGAGATTTGCACGCGAGATGATTTACAAGTTAACGAGCAGCTATTCCGGAAGGCCAGCAAGGAAGGATGCTAGGGGCAATAAGACGAAACAAGCGGCGGAACGCTGTCCTGAATCAGGCACCTTCCCAACGCGATCCGATAGCGATGGGCAGACTGTATCTATAATCGTCAGATAACCAAAGCTTCTTTGGGATCGTTTCTAAGCGGCTCTGTTGTCTCATACGTCCGCTGCACTAGTTTGAGGCGATATGATGGTAGCTTCAAATATCACACCATATGAAAAGACGCGCTGCATTACTGGCTCTCACGCTCTCGTTAGGAGTATTCGCTCGAGCCGATGACATTCAATTCACTACACTCCCTCAGGTCGTGCAGACAACTGTCGTCCGAGAGACACATATTCCTGACGCTACTCTAGTGACCCGGGTAGTCCGGGAAGATGGCGGGATTTACGCTGTCACGGTTCGTCAGAACGATGCGACTCGGGTGGTGTATGTCAACGAAGCGGGCGCAATAGTTGATTCCCCAAATTCCACGGTAACAACCACGACCACGACTGAACCAGCCGAACAAGAGGTTATCACCTATGAGCAGGTAAAACAGAATTTGCCGCGGTACGAGCTAATTGAGAAAAAGGGTAATAAAGAGGTGTACCTCGACCATCAGACCGGCCAAAAGGTGAAGGTTAAACGGGAGGATTAAGAGGATCGCCGATTCCATCGAATCGGCCTCGCGGCAGCCTCTTTCGTCTTAACGAAGCCGGAACCGCCTACGGTTCCGGCAAGTTATTAGACGTACGCTGATCGGGCCGCGCCGGCACCTGTTCAAATGGGCCTTCGCTCTCATCGGGAATGATGAAAGGCTCACCGAACGTTTTCGGTCTATGCTCGTCTTTTGAGCTGTCGTCCCTTTTTTCCACTTCTTTTGGCAAATCGTCACTCATTTCGTTCCGGAACATGGTCGCGCTTCGCCCGATAAATGGCCGCATCTTTTCGACGAGCCTGCTCGCGATTTGATCCACCTTAGTTCATTGCCAACAAACGAGCGAAATTCGATCAACCGTTGATCGATTCAAGCCAAAATGGCCAAACCACTTGTCTTCGCGGATTCGAACCCAGGCAATGGAACCAAAGAAAGAGCACACCGAACAAGAGGAGGACGGAACAAAGGTCGAGCGGACGACTTATGATGATCCGAACACCAATACCCACGTCGAAGAAATAAAAATCGGAAAACGGGCCGAAGACGAAGCAGAGCCGGAAGAATAACTATGAACCTCCTCTATTCCATCGCTCCCGCGGTTTAGCTTCGCTGGCTGCCGGCGGCTGCGGATTCCCTTTTTTGAACCATTCTTATCGTGTTAATTGGCGCGCGACCGACTCAAATCCTTGGAAATGCTATTGGAATCCCTTTCCTCCAGATTGAAGAGGATCTCAAAAGATTTCGCGACTTTATCGAAGAGCAAGGTCGAGAAACCGGCGGCTGGCGGGGTGAGATCATTCTAGGCCAGACTTCTCATCAGCTGCCGGCAACTGAGACTGCTGCAAGAGAAAGTGTTCCGTCTGCGAGCGAAAGCGCCGATCGGTCTATAAATTCCTCGCTTGCCGCGGATCTGATACAACCGACGCCCCCAGCTAGCCCCGAATAGTTGATATGAACAAACTCCAATTCAAGGGCTCGTGGAATGAAATCAAGGGCAAACTCAAGCAAAAATACGCTCAGTTGACCGATGACGATCTCGCCTACACTGAAGGCAAGGATGAAGAGTTGATTGGCAAACTTCAGAAAAAGCTCGGCAAGAGCGCAGAGGAAGTGCGCCAAATGCTGGAACATTAGTCGAACCGATTTCGAATTTCCTCTTGGAAATAATGTGAGGATTCCTGTTCATCAGATCAATGCACTCGCGTCCGTCTTCAATCGAGATGTTGAAGCCCGACAGGCATCGCCTATGACGCGCTGCTGAGGGCCGACCGCGCCGCGCCAAAGGTCGCTTTTCGTCCTGCGGTCAACCCGGCTGGGCGATCTCGAGCTATTGCGTTCCCAGGTTAGTGTCCTTACTATCCAGTTCGTCGTTTTTGAATGTGATATTGATGTACTTGTCTCCCTTACTATAGCGCCAAGTAGTTCGTTTGTAGATAATCTTGTCCTCCGTGCTTGTTGACGTCGGTGGACCGAGGATAGCCCGAACTTGCTCTTTTGACATCCCCTCGTGGATCTGATCATAGTTTGCGCGATTCAATTTTGAGTCGGCGGTGTTGTTACAGGCAGTAAGCAATGAGCCTGCCAAGGAAAGTGCGATGCACAAACGCAGAAACTCTTTAATCATTATAACTTTTCCCCTTAGACCTCATTAAGCGATCTCCCTGGTATTACACTGCTACGCCTGGTATGCCCGATGGGTAGCCTAGGCCAGCTACTTCATCTTGAAACCCATAGATCGCTTTTTCGCGTCAGTTTCGTGCGGGAGGCGCCACTCGGTCGTATTTTGCGCCTTCTTGTTGGTTAATCGATTTTTGCCGATTCTATTCGCTTCACTAAACAGCGGTATTTTCTGGGAGACCGAACGCAAATTAAACGGTGTTATAGTACATCCCTTAGCGCCTCGGGTGGCGATCAAGTTCGAATGGCCAGCCAGTGGTTCAAAAATGCGATCGTTTACTGCATTGACGTCGATACTTTTAAAGACGGGAACGGGGACGGGATCGGAGATTTTATTGGCCTTCGTCAAGGTCTCAGTTATTTGGCCGGACTCGGAGTGAGTTGCATCTGGCTCCTGCCATTTTACCCCTCACCGGACCGAGACAACGGGTATGACATTACTGATTACATCGGGATTCATCCAGCTCTTGGTGATCTGGGCGATTTCGCTGCGTTTATGGACGAAGCGGCCAACCGTGGAATCCGGGTCATCATTGATCTGGTAGTTAACCATACCTCTGACCAGCATCCTTGGTTCAAGGCCGCCCGATCACGGGATCCGCACTATGTTGATTACTACGTCTGGCGTAATGACCGGCCGGGAGATACCAGTAATGAGGTTGTTTTTCCGGGCAAACAAAAAGCCGTTTGGCAATACGACCGAACCGCCAAAGCTTACTACTTTCATCGGTTCTATGAGTACCAACCCGACCTAAATACCGCGAATCCTAACGTGCGAGATGAAATCAAGAAGATCATCGGTTTCTGGCTGGCGTTAGGTGTTTCCGGATTCCGGGTCGACGCGGCACCGTTTGTGATTGCGACCAAAGGTCCCGAGGCCCAGAAACAGCCGCATGAGTCATTTGTGTTCCTCAACGAGTTCCGAGAATTTCTTTCCTGGAAAAAAGGTGATGCCGTTTTCCTAGCCGAGGCGAATGTTCCGCCCGACCAAATGCTGCAGTATTTTGGCGATCGAGGGACCCGAATGAACATGGTTCTGAACTTTTTCGTGAACCCGCACGTTTTCCTGGCGATGGCCAATGAATCTCCGGAACCGCTCATCCGCAGTCTGGTACAGCTGCCAATGATCCCGGAAAATAGCCAGTGGGCTTACTTCTTACGAAATCATGATGAGCTGGACCTGAGCCGGTTAGGCGAATTAGAGCGTGCGCGCTGTTTCGAAGCTTTTGGATCGGAAAAGAAGATGCAGATTTATGATCGCGGAATCCGGCGAAGATTAGCGCCGATGCTTGGCGGAGACATCCGACGCCAGTTGCTTGGGTACAGTCTCATCTTCACGATTCCGGGGACTCCAGTGCTCTGGTATGGAGAGGAAATAGGTATGGGTGATGACCTGCATCAGGAAGAGCGGAATAGCGTGCGCACTCCGATGCAATGGAATGCAGAACCGAACGCGGGATTTGCGGATCCGTCAGTAAAAAAACTGCGCCGGCCGGTCATCGATTCGGGAGAATTTGATTATCGGCGGGTCAATGTTCAAGCCCAGCGACGAGATCCTCACTCGCTATTGAATTCATTGGAAAGAATGATCCGAACGCGAAAAGAGTATCCCGAGTTTGGTTGCGGTAAATGGCGATTAGTAGAAAGCGATCGCCCGGATCAAATATTCGCCCATGCTTGTGAAGACGCGGGAAATGCGGTGTTGGCGGTTCATAATTTGTCAGGCGAGCCATTGCAAGTGAATGTCAGGCTTTGGAGCGACCAGTTTGATCACGCGGTTTTTTTGTTCGGGGATGTCGACTCCAAGGAGATTAAGGACAAGGATCTGGCGATGGAGTTGCCTGCATACGGCTACGACTGGATACGACTGCGGCCGTAATCAGGAGAAGTAAGCACCCGAACCTGGCGGTAATGGACCCAGGTTTCTCGCTTTCCGGCGAACTACTGGGCCAGTTTGTGACCGAAATGCGATTCTATTTCTCCTGATGGTGCCGACTGATAGGGCGATCGTCGAGTCGGACTAATGCTACGGCGCTCGACCCTGTACTAACCTGATAACCAAAACAATTACCGCAATCACAAGAAGCAGATGGATAAAACCCCCGGCAACGTGGCCAATCAGGCCCAGCAGCCAGAGCACTAGCAAAACCACAATGATAGTCCAGAGCATAAGATCTTTCAGCTATTTGAGATAGTTTCGTTCGTGATCTTGTTCGCGTATGCGAGTTCGCCTGGATTCGACTAAACCATAAGCAATCGACCTCCGCGTTCGTCTTCAGGATCTCGTCGTTTTACCGCACTCACACGCCGCCTGTTCGTAGGAGACCGGTAACCTGGTCGTGAGACCGAACGAGAAATGTTGCCGGTGACACCAAATGCTGGCAGCGCACTAAATTTCTCAAGTTAGGACCTACCTCTAACGAACAAAAGGCTAGCTGCTTTCCTTCCGGTACGCCTGCGCCCACTAGCAAGTTCGACCTCACCTCAGTTATCCAATCGACATGTCGGCCGCATAAGGGTGCCGCTTAAATGGTCGGGTTCCGCCCCATAAGGGTGTCCCGTATATCCTGAGCGATCCGTCATGGAGCGGCCCGATTTTCAGAAATCCGCACTGAATTAGACTGAGTAACTAAATCTACCTGAGTATTCAATGGAAGAAATAAACACAGAAATACCGACGGACGTTGAATTGATGGAAGCGGTTGTGCGCCGAGATGCGGACGCTATGGCAGCAATTTATGAACGCTACGAATCGACGCTGCGGACAGTGATACTAAGTGTGTTACACGAAGATGGTGAGACCAATGATGTCTTGCATGACGTCTTTATCCAACTCTGGAACCGGGCGGATCGATTCGTAGCAGCAAAAGGATTGCATGGATTTCTAGTCACTATGGCGAGGCGCAGGGCGCTCGATCGTTTGCGCCGCCGTCTGGCTTACCGCCGCGCCACTGACCGATTCGAAACGCAGATGAAAGCGGAATTTAACGATAAAGTTCGGGGGCACGGAGTGAAATCGATGGATTTCGACTTATCCGAGCTCCTTTGCAAAATAATCCATTTGCTGCCGGAACCGCAACAAGAGGTAGTGCAGCTAACATTTTCGAAGGATTGAGTCAGCGCCAAATCGCTGCAGAAAAATGTATTGCCCTAGGCACAGTCAAAACCCGGTTACAATTGGCTCACAAAAAACTGTTGAACTATTTGGTGCCGATCCAGGATAAAATCTGGTGATGAGTAATCGGGCACTAATTTGAGTTTCAATTTGGAGGATTTTCCGACCGATCACGGAAGGAACTGAATCAATTTTTCTGAGAGGACGCTGGAAGACCGTGACTCTTCAAGAATTCGTCAAGCACCTCTTGAAGCCTTTTGAGAGAAGTGCCTTCCTTGACATCGACTCCCACGACAGAGATTGCTCCTGGCGCCAAATTGCTTTGCGGCTCAGGTGGTTCAGAAACTTTAATTTCCGACTTCGCCAAGTGATCAAGAAACGACGGTAAGAGCTCTCCTTGCACATGAAAGCTTGGCAGGGACTCGTGGGTGGGTGGTAGGAGAATAATTTTTTCAGACTGCATGACGTATTTGGAATTCTCTTATTGATCGACAGCGGCCGAGGCTTCGGATGGGTCAAAAGGGCAGTTCTCAGGTACCGATTCGGAATCCGGCTTGGCCATTCAAATGCTTCAACCACAACCTAGAGTTGCAAAGTTGATCGGCCGCGAGACAACAAGTCGTCGGTCGCAGTTCTTACTGGCCGCCGCAACATTTATTTCAGATCGATTCGTTAGCGAGGGTTTCCGCTAACCAATCCACGCGGATCTTCCGCGCGAACATATCTCAACAAAAGGAATGAAATGATCACGGAACCAGAAGAGACGAGCAAAGAGAACCCAGAGAAGAAGGATAAAATTGAGCGAGTCCCCGAAGGAACTTTCGGCGGCACCCGGGACAGACTGAGTGAAGTCGAAGGTGATGAGCCGGTACCAGATGATACCGGCGATCAAGGACACGGCCAAAATTGAGGGGTAGAAGGGAAGCCGGAAATTCCGGATCAATGCGGCGGAGCACCGTTAAGACAAGACCGTGCGCAATTGAAACATCATCTCCAGAGTGGGAAGCTGCTGTCGTCATGGCAGAGCGCGCCGCTGAACAAGTGCAGGAAAAAGTGGATGCCGTCTATCGCTCGGAGTCGCGGCGGATCTTTGCGACTCTAATCCGCCTGCTCGGCGACTTCGAGCTGGCCGAGGACGCGCTGCACGATGCCTTCAATGCTGCCCTCGAGCGATGGCCAAAGGAGGGCGTGCCCGCCAATCCCCGCGCCTGGCTCATTTCGGCGGGCCGGTTCCGGGCCATCGACGCGATGCGGCGGCGCGCCCGGTTCGACGCGTCGCAGGCGGCTATCGCGGAACAACTCGGAGCCGAGGCCGGCGACGCCGCGAGCTTTGAAGACGAGAGCATCGAGGACGACCGGCTTCGGCTGATCTTCACCTGTTGTCATCCAGCGCTGCCGCCGGAAGCTCGCGTCGCACTGACGCTGCGGGAGGTGTGCGGCCTGACGACCGAGGAGATTGCGCACGCTTTCCTCACCGTTCCGTCCACGCTGGCTCAGCGCATCGTGCGCGCCAAAGCCAAGATCCGTGATGCGCGTATTCCGTATCAGGTTCCGTCGCCGCCCGAACTGCGGGACCGCTTGTACACGGTGCTCCAGGTGATTTACCTAGTGTTCAACGAGGGATACTCCGCCTCGTGGGGTGAGTCACTCACGCGGTCTGACCTCTCGGGGGAAGCGATCCGCCTGGGGCGGCTGCTGGCCGGGTTGTTACCGGAGTCGGAAGCGATGGGACTCCTCGCGCTGATGCTGCTGCAGGAATCGCGTCGCGTCGCGCGGACGTCGCTGACAGGCGACCTGATCTTACTCGAAGACCAGGACCGCTCGCTCTGGAGTCGCGATCAGATCGCGGAAGGAAGGACGTTGGTGGAAAGGGCGCTGTCGTCCCGCCAGGTTGGGCCATACACACTTCAGGCGGCAATCGCGAGCGTGCATGCCGACGCGCCCAACGCCGGAGCGACGGATTGGGCGCAGATTGCCGGGCTATACGATGTCCTGGTGCATGTGGAACCGTCACCTGTGGTGGAGTTGAATCGCGCTGTGGCGGTGGCGATGCGGGATGGCCCCGATGCGGGTCTCGCGCTGATCGATGCCATCCTCGCGCGCGGCGATCTTGCCGATTACCACTTGGCGCACGCGGCCCGGGCGGACTTGTGCCGGCGACTGGGGAGAACGGCGGAAACTCGAGCCTCCTACGAAAGGGCTCTCACGCTGGCGCGTCAGGAGCCGGAACGGCGGTTTCTCCAACGGCGATTGGCTGAGTTAGGTTGAGATGCAGTTTCGTTGTCGATTTCCGGCATTCCCGAACGACTAGCTGGTGGAAGAACAATTCCACTGAACCAACACAAGGAGACAAAAATGCGATTCATGGTAATAGTCAAAGCCAGCAAATCCTCAGAGGCGGGCGCCCTCCCGAGCCAGGAGCTCATCGCCGAGATGGGAAAGTTCAACGAAGAGCTGGTCAAAGCCGGCGTGCTGCTCGCGGCTGAAGGGCTGCAGTCAAGTTCGAAGGGGGCGCGGGTCAAGTTCGTGGGCGAGAAGCGGACTGTGACCGACGGGCCATTCGCCGAAACAAAGGAGCTGGTCGCCGGCTTCTGGCTATGGAAGTGCGCGTCGTTACAAGAGGCGATCGAATGGATCAAGCGCTGTCCCAATCCTATGCCCGGCGATGAAGCCGAGATCGAGATTCGGCAGGTGTTCGAGCCTGAGGACTTCGGTCCCGCAGTTAGTGAGAAACCTGCGCAGGAAATGCGCCGCGAAAAGCGGTAACTCCCATGACACCGCAGAACCAGGAGAAGAATATGAAATACATCTGCCTTGGATACATTGAAGAGAAGAAGTGGGAGACGATGTCCGAAAGCGAGCGCAACGCCAT
>WNFQ01008024.1_pt1 | contig 14422 bp, 14 predicted proteins | sample 5400171 | NCBI WGS metagenome assembly WNFQ01 (sample SAMN13153356, study PRJNA577476) | soil metagenome | isolation source: 20 cm soil under Madrone tree | place: USA:California | collected 2016-06-14
ACGGACAGGATGCGGAGGAAGTCGTGCAGGACGCGTTCTGGACCGTGATTCGAAAGATCGACGGTTTCAGAGGTGAGTCGGCCTTCGGGTCATGGCTCTACCGGATCGTGGCCAACGCCGCCTATCAGAAACTCCGCGGGAGCCGGCGTCGCGACCTGTCCTGGGAAGAGGTGATGCCGGTCTTCGATGATCGGGGCCGCCACGCTGGGCCCATGCCCGATTGGTCGGCGCGCGTGGACGATCCCTCGATCCAGGCCGACTTGCGGCTGGCGCTGACCTCGGCGATCGAGGAATTGCCCGCCGCGTACCGGAGCGTGCTGGTGCTACGCGACGTCCAGGGCCTGTCGAATCTCGAGATCGCGGAGCTCCTGGGCCTCAGCGTCCCCGTCGTGAAGACTCGCGTGCATCGCGCCCGGTTGTTTCTCCGGAAGCAGTTGGACGATACCGTGACGACGTTGGACATGACCGACACTCACGACTGCGCGTGATTCGGGTCGCCATGGCCGACGTGACAACGACTGGCGGCATCCAGGACAACTTGCAGCGGGAGCGGCGCCTGGCAGAGCTCAGCGCCGCGGTGCACATGAGTCCGTATCACTTCGGGACGCCCTTACACAACGACGGCAGGGCGACGGGTTGCCGCCCCCGTCAAAGCGGGTTTGGACCGACGACTTCCCAGCGGTAGCGCTCACGGAGTTTGTCGCGTTCGTCGTCGTTCATCGGTCCGGGGCGTTCCAAGAGCTCCTCGACGTAGCCGCCGGCGGAGGCCGGGGTGTACAGAAACAAGACGCGGCCGGTTTCGCTCCCGGTGTTCTTCCAAGCATGCGGGACGTCGCGCGGGAAGAACGCGCAGGTGCCGGGCCCGCCGACGGTAACATCCTCGCCGATCTTAAAGGTGATCTCGCCGGCGAGGACCCAGGCGACCTCGTCGCTGTCGCGGTGTAGATGGAAGAGGCTCTTGGTGCCGACGGGTACGGTTTCCTCGAACAGCATGATGCTCTCATTGGTCTCGTGGCCGACGAGCTTCAAGGCGGCGAAGCGGCCGGGCGCCGTCATGTCGAGATGCTTCCCGCCGCCCGCGGGCACGACAAAACCTTTTGTTGCGGTCATTTTGGTGTCCTTCCCGGTGGCGGAATGAGGATCAGCGTCGGCACCATGAACATCAATGTACACGAGCCCGCTCGTCCGGGCTCGATCTGAGCGCCGTAGTGCCCGAAAACTAGGAGGCCGAAGATGACAGACGCCTATACGAAGGCCGTTCTCACTGTAATTGCTTTGGCGCTGGTGGTGTTGGCAGTCCGGCCGATCATCGAGCCTGGGCGCGTAGACGCGCAGGGGCCAAACGTCCGCGGCCAGTCCGGCCGCGAAGGCACCGACGCCGCGTTCGAGCTGCTCTCGCGGCGCGTGGACAAACTGGAGCACAACACCGAGGTCATACGCTCCGCGGGCAACACGAACGCACATCGGACGAATGTACGGTTCTCGCGTGCCGGCTGGGGCGTCGACGTCGTCCTCGTCGACGCGGACGCCGCCGGGGTGATGGGCGCGCGCTCAGAGTCCGCGATCCAGCCGTCCGAGCAGCCGAACCCGTTCTGATTCGGGGACGAGGAACGCGGATCGAGCAGCGTTGCGCGACTATTTCGTCACGGCGTTCAAGTGCGTTAGAGTGACGGCGACTCGCTGAAGGAGGACAATCGCCATGCCGTTCTACGAAAGAGGCCCGGTCCGCATCCACTACCAAGAGGTCGGTTCCGGCTTCCCCCTGCTGCTCATCCCGGGCGGCGGGCTCAATTCGGCTCTCTCATCCTGGCAGACAGCCTCGCCCTTCAACCCGATGGAACGGTACAAGGACGACTTCCACTGTATCTGCGCTGACCTGCGCAACGCCAACCCCGGCCAGTCCCGCGGCCCGCTGGAGATCGACCGCCCCTGGGATGCCTATGCCGACGACCAGCTCGGGCTGATGGACCACCTCGGCATCCGGGAGTTCATGGTCATGGGCTTCTGCATCGGCGGGCCGATGATTCACAACCTTATCCGGCGGGCTCCGGAGCGCGTCGTCGCGGCCGCGATGATGCAACCCAGCGGCTTCAGGCCTGAGATCCCGGACCTTTTCTACCAGAACAACATCAAGGGCTGGGGGCCGACGCTTTGCGAGAAGCGCCCCGACGTCACGATGGACATGGTCCATGACTTCCTCACCAGCATGTACACCGACCGCGCCGACTTCGTTTTCACCGTGTCGCGCGATTTCGTGCGCTCCATCCAGACGCCGCTGTTGATCGCGCCTGACGACGTGCCCGCGCACCCGTACAAGGTCGCAATGGAGGTGGCCGGCCTCGCCCCGAAGGCCGAGGTGACCATCTATCCCTGGAAAGATTCGCAGGCGCACATCGACGAGGTCGTGGAGCACGCGCGGCGCTTCCTCAAGGCCCACGAACCCGTCGCAGCCGGGCGTCAAGGACGAGTCTAGCCTGCAATCCATCCTGGTCGGATTCGGGTCGGCCGTCGGGGCGGGCGCTGAGGAGATCACGCTCCGCCTGCTGTATCAGCTCATCACGATTCTGGTGGCAACACGCGTCGTGACCTGGCTCGTTCGTCGCCTGGGTCAGACCGACGTGTCCGGTGAGATCCTTGCGGGTCTCCTGCTCGGTCCCAGCCTGCTCGGGGCGCTCTTCCCGGGATTCATGCACGGGCTCTTCCATCCCTCGACGGGCACGATTTTCACCGGGCTCGCTCAGGTCGGCTTGATCTTCCTCATGTTCCAGATTGGGCTCGAGTTCGAGTTCAATCGTCACCTGGGCGGCGACCGCCGATCCGTCATCGTCATCAGCCTGTTGGGCATCGCAGTTCCGTTCGTGATGGGCTATTTCTCGGCGCCATGGTTTCACGCGCGGCTGTCCGAGGCCGTGCCCTTGTTCGGTTTCCAGCTGTTCTTCGCGGTTGCCATGTCGATCACCGCCATCCCGATCCTGGGTCGCATCTTCATGGAACTCGGGTTGTCGCATACGCGGACAGCGGCGCTCACCATCGGCGCCGCCGCGATCGATGACGTCTCCGGGTGGATGATCCTCGGCGCGATCTCGCTGCTCGTGAAGGGCGCGTTCAGCTGGGGCTGGGCTGTCCCGCGTGTGATCGGCCTCGCGGCGTATCTCGTCCTCGTGTTCTTTGTCGTGCGGAAGCCCCTCAAGCGGGCCATCGCGACGCACGTCGCGCGATACGGCGAGCTCCGGCTCACGGCGATCCCGTACATCGTGACCCTCCTCTTCATCTCGGCCGCCATCACGAGCAACCTGGGTATCTTCGGGATCATCGGAGGCTTTGTCGTCGGTATGGCCCTCCACGATGACCGGCGCTTCGTCGAGGAGTGGAAGCGGCGCGTTTCTCCGATCGTCTGGGTGTTCTTCTTGCCGATCTTCTTCGCCTATACGGGGCTTCGTACGGACATCGGCACGATTCAGGGATGGTCGGGCGCCTTGACGCTGATGCTGGTCCTGGCCGTGGCGTTCGTGAGCAAGTTCGGTGGCGCCTACCTTGCCGCCCGGCTCGTCGGCGAGGATCATCGGAGCGCGCTGACGATCGGCGTCTGCATGAACACGCGGGCGCTGATGGAGCTGATCGTCTTGAACATCGGCAAGGATCTGGGGCTGCTGCCGACCGACATTTTCTCGATGCTTGTGATCATGGCCCTCGTGAGCACCTTCATGGCCACCCCGCTGATTCGCTGGCTGATGAAGGGGCAGACGAGCCGGGCCACGCCGCTCGGAGAACCGTCCCCGGCACGTGCGGCGACGTAGGGAGGGCCGCTGGAGCTCCCGGTCAGGCTCGTGGTGACCTCAGCGGGCGGGCGTCGGACTGCCGGGCGCCTGGTACTCGCAGAAATTGAGCGCAGCCCGCCACACGGCGCCGTTGCGCTCGCATTCAGCCTGGGCACTCGTAGCGGCCGGCGACGCCGAAACAAGCCAGCGTTGCATTGACCACCCCTTCGCGCCGTAGCGCATCACTGCGGTTCGTCCGTTCTCGGAGTTGCAGAGCGATCCCGTACGTCAGGCGTTGCAATGTCGAGTGACGCGCACCGGTAGCCGTTCGGCCAACTGTCTGCACTCGCAGCAACGCTCCTCAAAAACGCGCTCTTTCTTTTTCAACGCATCGGGCGTCCGCGAGATTTCCATCCTCGCATCGAGAAGCGCGAAAGCGAAGCAGACGTGAGGCCGATGAGAGGCAGATGAGACGGAGATGAGAAGCCGACAGGTGGTAACCCGCGCCCCCACTCGGCCATCACAACCATGAGCATCACGACATTCTTCAGTGATGCGGCACAGGAGGAGATGATGATTATGCCCGGCTCGCGTGGCGAGCATGACCTGCAGGAGCGGTACGGCAACCGGAAACGAGCCGACGGCTTTTACAGGAATCAAATGCTCAGCTATCTCAACCCGCAGATGCGCGCCTTCATCGCGCGCCAGGAGATGTTCTTCCTCTCCACCGCCGACGGTCATGGCGAATGCGACGTCAGCTTCCGGGCCGGGGAGGCGGGTTTCGTCTACGTCCTCGACGAGACGATCCTGGTGTACCCGGAGTATCGAGGCAACGGAGTCACGGCGAGCCTGGGGAACATCACCGAGAATCCCCACGCTGCGCTGCTCTTCGTCGACTTCATCCGGGACAAGATCGGGCTGCACGTCAACGGCGCGGCCCGGATCCTCTCGAACGAGGAGCTGTTGGCTTCCCCCGATTTGTCCGCCGCCCCGCGAGCCGATATCGCTGAGACGGGCGGGCGCCGGCCCGAGCGGTGGGTGCGGGTCACGGTCGAAGAGGCGTACATCCATTGCTCCAAGCACATCCCCCGGATGGAGAAGGTCGCAGACGAAGCGCGCCACTGGGGCACCGATGACGTGCGCGCCAAAGGCGGTGACTATTTTCAGGCGAAATCTTCGCCCCGGACGACATGATGACCACCTCGTTCACGGAGACGACCAAGGGCCAGGCGATCTGCCCCTACTGCGGCGTGGGCTGTCGGCTCCTGATGGAGTCAGCCTGCGGCGAGCTGATCCGTGTCACGGGCGTGGCCGATGCGCCGGCCAACCTGGGCGGCATCTGCGCCAAGGGGGCGACGCTACCCGAGGTGATTCACACGCCCGACCGCCTGACGCAACCCCACGTGCGCCCGGCGCGCGGAGAGGAACCCCGGCCGATGACGTGGGCGGACGCGCTCGGCTGGACGGCGGCGCGGTTGCGGGAAATCGTCGAGCGACACGGCCCGGACGCGGTGGCCTTCTACGGCAGCGGCCAGCTCGACAGCGAGGCGAGCTATCTGGCCGTGAAGCTGTTCAAAGGGTCGATCGGCACGAACAACACCGACTCCAACAGCCGGCTCTGCATGGCATCGGCCGTGACTGGCTACCAAACGAGCCTCGGCGCCGACGGTCCGCCATGCTGCTATGCCGACATCGACCTGAGCGATTGCGTGGTCGTCTGGGGAAGCAACATGGCGGAAGCCTTCCCGGTGACCTTCAACCGGGTCAAGGCCCACCTCAAGGCGCACCCCGGCGTCGAGCTGGTCGTGGTCGATCCGCGGCGGACGAACACCGCCAAATACGCCACGCTCTACGTCCCCGTTGCCCCCGGCGGCGACATCCCGCTGATGAATGCGGTCGGCCGGCTCCTGCTCGAGCACGGCGCCGTGGAGCACGACTTCGTCGCGGCGCACACCGAGGGCTTCGGGGCCTACCGCGATTTCCTTCTTCACGCCGACTGGGAAGGGCTGGTCTCGGCCGCGGGCGTGCCGGAGGCGCTCATTCGGGCGCTGGCCGACCGGGTCGCACGCTCGCACGCGCTGCTGACGTTCTACTGCCAGGGGTTGAACCAGAGCACCGTCGGTATGTGGAAGAACAACAGCATCATCAACCTTCACCTCTTGACCGGGCAGATCGGCAAGCCGGGTGCGGGGCCGTTCAGCCTCACCGGCCAGCCGAACGCAATGGGGGGCCGCGAAACCGGACTGTTGGCGCAGGCGCTGCCGGGTTATCGGTTCTCCGAGGACCCCGGACACCGCGCCGAGGTCGAGGCGTACTGGGGACGCCCCGCGGGAACAATCTCGACGAGGCCGGGATTGACGGCCGTCGAGATCTTTCGGGCGCTGGAAGCGGGGCGACTCAAGGCGATCTGGATCGCGGCCACCAATCCCACGGTCAGCCTCCCCGACCTGCATCAAGTCCGGCGCGCGTTGTCCGGGGCCGAACTCATCGTCGTCCAAGACCCCTATCATCCGACAGAGACGACGCAGTTCGCGGACGTCCTGCTCCCGGTGGCGCAGTGGGCCGAGAAGACGGGCACCATGACGAGCAGCGAGCGGCTCGTCTCCTTCAGCGAGCAAGTCGTCAAGCCGCCCGGCATGGCTCTGCCCGACTGGCAGATCCTGGCGCGGTTCGGCGAGGCGATGGGCTTCTCCGGGTTCCAGTTCGAGGAGTCGGGCGCGGTCTGGGACGAGTTCATCGGGCTGACCGCCGGCCGGCCCTGCGACATGTCAGGGATGACCTCCGGGCGGCTCCGGCGCGAGCGACACCTACGCTGGCCCTGTCCGAGCGTCGACCATCCCGGGACCGAACGGCTCTATCTCGACCGAAAATTTCCAACCCCGAGCGGCCGTGCTCGCTTCCATGCGCGGCTGCACCGGCCTCCGCGCGAGACCCCCGATCATGAGTTCCCGCTGATCCTGACGACCGGACGGCTGTATGCGCACTGGCACACCCTGACCCGAACGGGCAAGTCGCCCAAGCTGCTCCGGCTCGAGCCGTCGCCGTTCGTCGAGGTTCACCCCGACGACGCGGCCGAGGTCGGCCTGGCCGCGGGGCAGGCGGCCGAGTTGAGCAGCCGTCGAGGCCTGATCCGCCTCCCCGTCAAGATCAACGCGAGATTGCCGCGAGGCGTCGTCTTCGTCCCGTTCCACTGGGGCGACCAGCAGCGAGAGAACGTGGCGGCGAATTACTTGACGATCCAGGCGATCGGCCGGATCGCGAAGCAGCCCGAGCTCAAGTACTGCGCCGTCCGGCTGGCCCCGGCCCCCGACGCGCTGGAGCCCGCGGCTACCTTATGAAGCTCCGGGAAATCCGCCGTGCCGGCCACCTGCCGACGCTCCTCTGTGCATTCGTCTACTTCACGATCAGCTGCATGGCCTGGATGATGGTCGGGGCGCTGGCCAACTCGATCATCCCCGACCTCGGAGAGCTCTCCGACTCGCGAAAGGGCCTGATGGTCGCGGTCCCCGTCCTCGGCGGGGCGCTGCTGCGGCTCGTCCTCGGCCCGCTGGCCGACCACATCGGCGCGAAGAAGACGACGCTGATCGGGCTGGCGCTGACGCTCGTGCCGCTCCTGATGGGCTGGCTCTGGTCGGACAGTTATCTGGAGGTCCTGCTGGTCGGCCTCTTGCTGGGCGTGGCCGGGGCGAGCTTCGCGGCGGCGCTTCCTCTGGCGAGCCGCTGGTATCCGCCGCAATACCAGGGGCTGGTCCTCGGGATCGCCGGGGCGGGCAACGTCGGCACGGCACTGTCCGCCTTCTTCGGTCCCTGGGTCGCATCGTCCTGGGGCTGGCATGCGGCGTTCGGCATCGTGCTGGTCCCGGTGCTCGCGACCCTGGCCTTGGTCGCGTTCCTGGCCTCGGTGGCTTCGTGGGGCTGGTGAGTTTCCTGGGCATCTTCTTTCGCGAGCAGTACGCGCTGACCAACGTCCAGGCCGGGGCCCTCGCCATGCTCTGCGCCCTCATCGGCTCGATCATCCGCCCCTTGGGCGGCTATCTGTCGGATCGGCTCGGTGGCATCCGGGTGCTGACGTGGGTCTATCTCGGCGTCGCGGCGACGATGGCGGGCGTGTCGGCCCTGCCCGCGCTGGGCCTCTGCACTCTACTGCTCGTGACGGGCATGACGCTGCTGGGCATGGGGAACGGCGCCGTCTTCCAGCTGGTCGCTCAGCGGTTTCCCGATGAGATCGGCGTGATCACCGGGCTCGTCGGAGCCGCGGGGGGACTCGGAGGATTCGTGCTGCCGAACGCCCTCGGCAGCCTGAGGCAGTTGACGCAGAGCTACGGCGGCGGCTTCCTGGCGTTCGCGCTGGTCGGAGCGTCGGGCGCGGTCGCACTGTTCTTCGTCGGCAAGACATGGAAGGGCACGTTTGTCTGAGCCCTGTTTGGCGCCACTCAGGTGGGGTAGGTTGCGGCAGCGCCTGCGCCGCTCACGCAACGCGCGGGGTGGCATCGGTCATGTCGATTTCGACCGGCGTCGTTCGACCTGTCAGTGGAGGCAGAGTCCGGCGGGGCCGGTGGCATGCCGGACGTGAAGGGAGGACATCCATGGGAGCGAAGACGGAGGCACTGGCCAGGGAGTTCGAGGGAAAGGCCCGGGACGCCGTGGCGACGCTGGAGAAGCTCGGCGACGCGGACTGGAAGAAGGTGACCGCGGCGGAGAGATGGACGGTGGGCGTGACCGCGCACCATCTGGCCGGGGGGCTGGAGGCGGTGGCCGGCATCGTGACCGGTATCGTGTCCGCGGCCCCGTCACGCGGCAACTTCACGCGGGCCATGCTGGACGAGATGAACGCCCAGCATGCGAAGGAGCACGCCGGCTGCACGCGGGCGGCGACGCTCGCGCTCTTCCAGAAGGGCGCGGCGACGGCGTTCGCAGTGGTCCGGGGCCTGAACGACGATCAGCTGGCGAAGAGCGGAACGGTGTTCACCGATGTGCCACCCATGACGGCCGAGCAGCTCATCGTGCTCGGCCTGCTCGGTCACATCGACGACCACATGGGAAGCATCCGGAAAACCATCGGCATGTGACGCGAATCTCACGGCCTCTTGAGACGGATCTCCTCGTAGGGCCCCGCGAAGTAGAGTTGGGGGCTGAGGCCGATCGCGGGCTGCGCGACGCGCGGCCCCACGCCGTGCAGCGTCGCCGGCTCCCAGATCGGGCCGAACATCACGCGCTCGTGCATCAGGCGCTGGATCTGATGCAGCAGCGCCTCGCGCTTCTTGCGGTCGCGCTCCTGCGCCTGCTGCCGGAAGAGGTCGTCGATGTCCGGGTAGCCGCCGGAGGCGTACGGCGCGGTGCTGAGCACGAAGCTCTCGATACGGGTGGCCGCGTTGCCGCCCGGCGCCGCCGAGACTGTCGCGATGACGCCCGACAGCTTCTTGCCGCGCCACGCCTCCATGAAGGTCGCGCGCTCCATCGCGCGCACCCGCGTGCGGATCCCGACCGCCGCCAGCGAGTTGGTCAGCGCCTCGCCGAACGTCGTGAAGGGCGGCAACGGGGTGAGATCGCCGGCGTCGAAGCCGCTGGGATAGCCGGCCTCGGTCAGCAGGCGCTTGGCTTGCGCGGCGTCGTAAGGAAAGGGCTCGAGCTTCAGCGCGAATTCCATCCCGCTCGGGATGATCGACCCCGTCAGGCGCGAGAAGCCGAGACGCTCGGCCTCGTTGATGGTCTGCTTGTCGAGGGCCAGCGTGGCCGCCAGCCGGACGCGGCGATCGTGCCAGGGCGACTTCGGATTCCACTGCTCCGGGAATTCGAGCCACCAGGTGGCGGGCGGGATCGTCTGGGCCAGGCGCAGCCGGGGATCGGCCTTGATCGTCGCCGCTTCGACGCCGACCATCAGATAGCCGATGTCGGCTTCTCCCGTCTTCAGCATGGCCAGGCGGGTCGTGCGGTCGGCCACGCCCTTGATGACGACGTGCTTGATCGTCGGCCTCTTGCGCCAGTACTGCTCGTTGGCCTCGAACACGACCTCCACGCCCGGCGTCATGCGCACGAATCGATAGGGCCCCAGTCCGACCGGCTGGCGCTTGAAGCCGTCCTCGCCGACCTTCTCGAGGTACTTCTTGGGCACGATCCAGGCCGCCCCGGTGGCCGGCGTCGCGTAGAACGTGAGGAAGTCGGGCCACGGCGCGTGCAGAACAAAGCGCACTCGGGTGGGATCGAGGATCTCCACGGCCTTCACGCGCTCGTGGAGCAGCTTGGCCGCGGTCCCGCGGTAGCGGTGGAAGCTGAACTTCACGTCCTCGGCGGTGAATGGGTCGCCGTTGTGGAATTTGAGACCCTCGCGGAGCTTGAACTCATAGGTGAGCCCATCCGGGCTCTCCTTCCACGACGTCGCCAGGCTCGGCGCCATGTCGTCGCCCGGCATCGGCTTGACCAGCGCGTCGTGCAGCGCGTACAGGAAGACGAAAGGCGTGCCGATCCCGGGCGTTTCGGCCGGATCCAGAAATGTGGGGGCGATCGACGCGTCGAAGGCGACGGTCAGCTGGCCTTCGGGCGGACCCTGGGCAGCCGGCCGCCCGGCTGAGAGTCCCACGACCACCACGGCGACGAGGACGATCGACGCTGTGAGCCGAACCATTTCGCGGCGGCGCGAAGCCTACCGCCGCGCGGTCGTCGGCGGCACGATTCCGTTCATCCGCAGATAGACCACGAGCTGGCCGTGGTGGTTGCGAATCTGGTACAGCGGGCCCTGCCAGAAGGTGGCGCGGGTGACCGTGCGGTCGCCGAACGGGAACTTCACGGGCTCGAGGAGCTGGGCGTCGGTGAGCGGCGTGATCATCTCCTGCGCGCTCTGGAACGTCTTCTTCAGCAGGGCGATGACCTCGGGCTTCGCCATCGCGTCGTGATGGCCGGCGTCCGTCTTGGTGCCCTTGGCGGTGTCGATGAAGCGCTGGGTGATGCCGGCGACGTGCACGAGCTGGTCGCCGAAGCTCGAGATCTCGGGCGTCGGCTTGTAGCTGTACTTCTCGGCGGGCATCACTTCCGCGACGTCGAGGATCTCGGTGGCGGCGCGCTGGAAGCTGGCCGCGAGCTCCTTGGCCAGGCTCGGCGCCGGCGTCTGGGCCGAGAGCAACGAGGGCACGACAGCTGCGACGACGACGAAGAATACGACGCACGCGTAGGTCAGGGCTTTCATGGTCGCCTCCCGATGAGATTCATCCCACAGCGTTCATTCCTGGTCAAGGTGACCGGAACCCGCGCGCGTGCGTGGGCCGTCACCGGCACAACCGGCGGTAGAGCGCTTCGTAGCGCGGCACGATGACCTCGGCGGAGAACCGCTCGTGCGCGCGCGCCTGCGCGGCGCGTCCGAGGGCGTGGCGTCGCCGCTCGTCGTGGATCAAGGCCTCCAGCGCCTTGGCGAGCGCGGCGACGTCACCGGCCGGCACGAGCAGGCCGCTCTCGTTGTCCTCCACCACCTCCGGGATACCGCCCACGCGCGTGGAGACGCTCGGGCAGCCGAAGCACATGGCTTCGAGGATGCTGAGGCAGAAGCTCTCGGCGTCGGAGGTGTACAGACCGACGTCGGCGATTTGAAGATAGTCCTCGATGGCGTGGACCTTCTCGCGGACGATCACGCGGTCGGCCAGGCCGAGGCGCCGCACGTCGGCGGCGAACGGCGCGAACGCCTCGCCGGCGAGGATGAGGAGCTTGAAGGCCTCGCGCGGGCGCACGCGCGCGGCGGTCTCCAGCAGGAGGTCGACACGCTTGCCACGGCGCAGGTTGGACGAGTGCACCACGACGACTTCGTCACCGAGGCCGAGCTCGCCGCGGACGGCCTCGGGCGAGCGGCTGGGCGGGCGCGGCGCGAAGAAGTTGTGGATGACCTCGATGGGGCCGTCGAAGTCGAGTACGCGCTCGGTTTCGCGCTTGAGCGACTCGGACACGGCGGTGACCGCGTCCGACGAGGTCAGCGCGTGTCTGATGGCAGGCGCGTAGCCGGCGTCGTGGCCGAGCAGGGTCGTGTCCGTGCCGTGCAGGGTCGTGACGACGCGAGGCTGCTGGGCGGGCGGGAGCATCGCGCGCGCGAGGATCGCGGCGGTGGCGTGAGGCACGGCGTAGTGGACGTGAAGCACGTCGAGGCCGTGGTCGCGGCTCACCTCGGCCATGCGCACGGAGAGCGGCAGGGTGTAGTCGGGAAACCGGAACAGCTCGTAGTCGTTGATCGCGACGGGATGAAAGTGCAGGTGCGATGCGTCGGAGGGCAGGCGGAACGGACGCTCGTAGGCGATGAAGTGCACGTCGTGCCCGCGCGCTGCCAGGTTCTCGCCGAGCGCGGTCGCCAGCACGCCGCTGCCGCCGACCGACGGGTAGCAGGTGATGCCGACGCGCAGAGTGTCCGCAGGCATGTCAGAAGATGGGGGGCTGCGAGCGCCCCCCAAACCCCCCAGCCTTCGGGGCACCCCGGCGGAGCCGGGGCACCCCTCTATACCCCCCAGCCTTCGGGGTGTCCCGGCGGAGCCGGGGCACCCCTCTATGACAGCTCGGTGAATGCTTCATCCGATCGCTCGATGTCCTCCCGTCGCACGTACGCGATCTCCGGCGCGTCCTCCGGCCGAAGATACGCCTGCTCGCCCGCCCCCGTCACGTAGTGCGTGCAGTGGATCACCGACTGCATCCATCGGAGCCGCGTGTCCCGCGTCGGGCTGATCTGCTCTTTTCCGAAGCCGGAGGCCGCCCCCGGCAGCGCGACGAACGAATCGCCGCCCTCGTGCAGGTACAGCCCGCCGTCGCGCGCGCGTGCTCGCACGATCTCGCCCTCGTACGGCACATCCACGAAGAAGTCGTCCACGTCGCACGCGCGGCGCCGCACCTCCGGATCGCTCGAGGTCACGACGTCCACGCCGTCGAGCAGGCCCATCCCGCGGTACATCTCGAGACAGAAGCCGCCCACCGTCTCCGCCGACGTCGTGCGGAACAGGTCGATGACGGGATGGTCCACGTAGTTCGTGAGCTGCCCCAGCGTCCTGGCGTGCCAGTCGGCGGCGATGCGCTTGGCGTAGAGCGGGGAGAACTTGCGCTGGAGTTTGCTGACGACGGCGAAGTTCAGGTACGCGGGCTGGCCCGTCGCGCGGTGGCGCAGGATCGTGCGTGTCTCGCGCGGGTCGTGGTCGCTGTCGTGGCAGAAATATACGACGCGCCCGCCGATCTGCGCCTGCAGGCGTCGCGCGGTGCGGATCTTGGCCACGAGGAACCGTCGCGGGAAGAACCCGCAGGGCTGCTGGCCGAACGCGATGATTGGCTGTATGTGGGGGGCCCCGACATGGCCCCCCCCACCCCCCAGCGCTCGGGGCGACCCGGGGAACCCGGGGCGCCCCTCGATTCCCCGCGTGCTCATCCGCGCCGGCCTTCGTTGACGCCGGCGCGCGGCGGCAGGACGGCCTGCAGCGCTACGCTCAAGGCGATGCACGCGGCGCAGCCGATGAGGTTGTACCAGAGGTAGCCGATGTTGAGCGAGAAGTACATCACGATCACGAGGGCCTGCGCGATCACGGCCGCGAAGAACACCGCGCTCCCGCCCACGCGGCGGAGGAAGAACGCCACCAGGAAGAGGCCGAGCAGGACGCCGTAGAAGATCGAGCCGAGGATGTTGATGGCCTCGATGAGGTTCTCCGCGAACCCGGCGAAGAGCGCGAACGCCACCGCGAAGACGCCCCACAGCGCCGTGAAGCGTCGCGCCACGCGCACGTTGCGCGTCTCGTCGGCGGCGGCGAGCGGGCGGAAGTGGCGCCAGAAGTCGATCGTCGTCGTGGTGCCGAGCGCGGCGAGCTCGGAGGCCTTCGATGAGAGCGCGGCCGCGAACATCACCGCCACCAGCAGGCCCACCGCGCCGTGCGGCAGCTGCGTCAGAATGAACGTGATGAAGACGTAATCCGAATCCTGGGCCTTCGCGCGCGGGTCGGCGGCCACGAGGGCGGCCTTGGCCTCGGCGCGGATCGCGTGGGTGCGATCGCTGGCGGCGACCATGGCGGCGCGCGCGCTGCCTTCCCGCGCGGTGTCGTCCGACGCGCGGGCCTGCAGCCACGCGCGAATCGCGGACTGGCTCTGCTCGACGGCGCCGGCGTGCTCGGCCTCGATGGCGCGGAACCGGCCGTCGTGCGCGTGGCGGCGCCACTCCGCCTGGTTGAAGAACACCGGGTGCGGCGCGAACTGGTAGAAGACGAAGAGGAGCGCGCCCAGCAACAGGATGACGAACTGCATCGGGATCTTCAGCACGGCGTTGAACATGAGGCCCAGGCGGCCCTCGCGCAGAGAGGCGCCGCCGATATAGCGCTGCACCTGCGACTGGTCGGTGCCGAAGTACGAGAGCGAGAGGAAGAGCCCGCCGAACACGCCGGTCCACACCGTGTAGCGCCGGCTCGGATCGACCGAGAAGTCCACCGCCTGCAGCTTGCCCAGCGCGCCGGCCACGTACGCGGCGCCGGTGAACCCGAGGCCGTCGGGCAGCCGGAGCAGCAACACGACGATGGCCGTCACCATGCCGGCCGAGATCACCGCCATCTGCCATTTGTGGGTCAGGGCGACGGCCTCGCTGCCGCCGGTGACCGTGTAGACGATCACGAGCAGCCCGGTGAACACGATGACGAGGTCGAGCGGCCAGCCGAGCACCGTGGAGATGATGA
>WNFQ01006991.1_pt1 | contig 14417 bp, 11 predicted proteins | sample 5400171 | NCBI WGS metagenome assembly WNFQ01 (sample SAMN13153356, study PRJNA577476) | soil metagenome | isolation source: 20 cm soil under Madrone tree | place: USA:California | collected 2016-06-14
TATCTGTCCACCGACTTCCGTGAACACGCGGTGGCTTACTTGATCGCGGAGTTGTTCGAGCGCCACGACCGATCCAAATTCGAGCTGTTTGCGATTTCCTTAGGGCGCGAGGATGACAGCCCGATGCGTCAACGCCTAAGGAGGGCGTTCGATCATTTTGTCGACATGCGCCAGCTATCCGACTACGAAGCCGCAAAGCTGATCCGAAACGCCGAAATTGATATTGCCATCGACTTGAACGGCCATACCAGAGAGGCCCGCCCAAGAATCCTGGGCCATCGACCCGCCCCAATACAGGTCAACTACCTGGGTTATCCCGGAAGCATGGGGGCGGATTTCATGGATTACGCCATTGTCGATCCCTTCGTCGTACCGCTCGACCAGCAGGTTAATTTCACGGAAAGGCTGGTCTATCTGCCCGACTGCTATCAAGTGAACGACTCGAAACGAGAGATTGCGCAACTAACGCCATCGCGCCAGGAATGCGGGCTGCCGGAAGCGGCATTCGTGTTCTGCTGCTTCAACAACAATTACAAGCTGACGCCGACGCTTTTCGATATCTGGATGCGTCTGTTGAAGGAGGTGCCGGGAAGCGTTATCTGGCTATTGGGCGACAACGAATGGGCGGTCGCGAATTTGCGCGGGGAGGCCCGCGCCCGGGGAGTCGAGCCCGAACGCCTGATCTTTGCACCGCGAATGAGTCTGGCGGATCATCTGGCACGCCATCGATTGGCGGATCTCTTCCTAGACACTCTGCCTTACAATTCACACACTACCGCGAGCGATGCGCTGTGGGCTGGCTTGCCGGTTCTGAGCTGCGCGGGACAGGGCTTCGCCGCACGCGTGGCGGGCAGCCTGCTAAGCGCAATAGGATTGCCCGAGCTCGTGGTGGAAAGCCTTGATGAATACGAGGACATGGCGCTCAGCTTGGCAACGCAGCCAGGCCGGCTCCAGGCCCTGAGGAAGAAATTGATGCAAAATCGTTTGCGCACACCGCTGTTCGACACCGATCGTTTTCGCCGTCATATCGAGGCCGCTTACCTCAGGATGTGGCATATCTGGCAGCAGGGCGAACGCCCCGCAACGTTTGCGGTCGAGCCCCTCTAGGGCAGAGCTCGGCTCGCAACGCCCGTGACGCTATGCCCGCCGCTGAGTGGAGCCGGGAAGTGCAGTGCCCGGAAGCGCCGGCTCGAATCCCAATCCCTGTTTGATTGCGATCTCGGCGAGCGCTGAAGCATCAAACTGCGCCGCCGCGACCAGTTTTCGCAGGGACTCTTCTTCGCCCTGCGTCCAGTCGTCCGTCTTGGGTCCGACGTTCTGTGCTTGCGGGGTGATCAATTCGCCGGGACGCTTCGCGACCCCCAGGTCGCCCAGCAGACGGGAGGCGCCGTCGGGTCTTGTCAGTTCCTCCATTGTAATATGGAGCACCTGCACGTTTGGGTTTCCGGCCAGCAGTTTCTCGTAGTAGGCGGCGCGGAGGCGGATTTCCGTGATGTACCAGAGACAGAGCCCGTTATAGCCGAATTTGCTCAATTCCTTGGAGTTACTGAGATTCCTCGGATAGTCGGGATCGAGATACCAAAGCCAGAGATTGCCCTTATTCAGGAAATCGAAGCGCGCGCGAAAGCTCTTGATCGTCGCGACGGGATCGCGCTGTAGATCGATGAGGTACACGCGGCCGGCCTTCGTCAATGCAGCCAGGTTCTCGATGAGGCCCGCCTTCATCAGCGTGTGCGCGGTCTCGACGTAAAAGCGGTTCGGCTTGACGACGATGCGCGCGAGCTTATGGCGCCAAAACTCCTGCACCTTCTCGATATTTCCCTGGGAATTGAACAGGGTCATATGCGACACGTCGGGCGTATTCAGACCGAAATCGTCCCACCCGAGAAGCTCGTGATGGGACTCGACATCCGGCAGGTTTGCGCCCAGAAATTCCGCCAGATAAGCGGTGGCGCTTCGGCCCGTGGTCATCGTGAAGACAAAATGCTTATCCGCCATTTTCGTCACTTTCTAACGCCGCTGAAGTCTTTCGCTCTCGATGGGAAATCCATCGCTGCGTCCGGGCCGGGCAACCCCCTCAGTATAATTGTCTGCGCGATTGGCACCCCATTCAAGCTTCGCCCGTGGAATCGGGCGGGCCTCTCCCCTGTCAAGGACCACTGCGTAGCAGATCATCTGCATGTGGCCGGCGCGAAATCAGGGGGCATCCCGCCACTGCGCCGGCACGGAACCGCTAAACTGCTTGCCGACAAACTCATACACGGGCTCAAACATCGCCCTTAGTTGGCGCCTGCGCGATTCATTCAAGGGCGCCTCGACCGAAACATGCAAGCGACGGCCGGCGTCGGGCGCGACATGCTTGATCTGCAGGAATTGGCAGAGTCGTTCCGACGACCTGCGGGAGAACAAATCCTCGTAAAAAAGGAAAAGCACTTCTTCCCTGGAGAACGCATTGAGGATCCTTGCAATGGTCCAATCGTATCTTGTTCGTTCGACGAAATTCGGGTCGTTCAAAGCTTCTTCGTAGGCTTGATCCACCGACCTCTGCGACGCCCCGGAACCGACGCTAAATCGACACTGGGACCAAAATCTCTGAACCGGGTCGCGCATGACAAAGACAATTCGCGGATCCGCACCGCCGCGCTCGATGCTCTTGCGCATCTCGACAAAGCCCTGGTCGGGCAACAAGCAGTAGGAGGGCGTAATCTCCCCCACGACGGGGCGACCATGGGTCGCGAGCCTGTCAAAATACTCCAGATAGCAAGAGGGGTCGAAATTCATGCGCACGCGATCGATCAGGTATTGCAGGTCGCTGATCGATGCGGTCTTGCCGCCGGCTAACAGGTTAATGTGATCCGAGGTCTGTCTGTTGAAGTCGCGCTCCCACATCCCGCACAATTCCGGCCGAAAGATCTGATCGAAGTAATGCAATTCCTTGATGGGCGACATGGCCACGTCGGGGTGCCTTCCCAGATAGTCAAACAGCCAGGTGGTGCCGGCCTTTTGCGCACCGACGCCGACCATGAATTTGCGGCCTGCCAGATTCCGAAATTGTCGAGCATGCGTCATCGATCTATTCTCCGCGGCGCCTCGGCCTGAGATGCTCTTAATGGAGAATCCGCGCGAGCTCCAAACGAATTCCCCGAGGTGGGCGAGGTCGCCGGATTGCCCGATCGATATCATGCGCGGCCGCCTGCGACAACGCCGGCTACCCTCTCGGCGCGCGGTTGTCGGTTGCCCTGGTCGGGGGGCCATTATTTCGTCGCCTCGATATTCAGGCTGATGCCCAGGCCAAAGCGTCTGGCGTTGCTCAAGTCGTCGAACAGGCCGAACGAGGGAACCCGTTCGGCCGCGCGAAACCCCGCCTGCTTCAGGAAGGCGTCCAGGGCGTCGGCGATCGGCCCGATCCGGTTAAGCTCCTTGCGCTCGCGCTCGGCAGCGCCGGTATATCCACTGCCTTGGGCCCTTGTCCCCGGCAGTATCGCGCCCAGATGGTCTCGTAGGCGGATTCCAGATGGCGCGCGAAGCGGCTGACATCGAACAGGGGCATCCGTTCCCGATTTTGCAGCAGCCGCTGTCGCAACTCGGCCAGCTCGTCGCGATGGGCGGCGAGATGGACCGCTTTGGCCACATAGGCGTCCATGTCTTCGACGATCATGTCGTCGAGGCCAATTCCCATGAGCATCGAGTTCGAAATTCGGTTGCCAAAGCGATCGCCGCGTACGGCCAGCAGCGGTACACCGGCCCAGAGAGCGTCCAGCGCCGTGGTCGAAGCGTTCAGGGTGATGGTGTCGAGAAACAGGTCGATATGCCGATGCCGGGCGAAATGATCCGCCTTTCGCTCCAAGCGCTCGGCAAAGACGAGTCGGTCGGGATCGACGCCGTGGGCCGCCGCGTGGCGGCGCGCGGTCTCGATCTGCACGGGCACGTCCTTGACCGTGGAGAGCCACAATACGCTTTGCGGCGCGGCCGCTAGAATCTTCATCCAGGCTGCGAAGATCTTGCGATCGATCTTTTCCGGGTTGTTGAAGGCGCCGAAGACGAATGCGTCGGCGGGCAAGCCGCAATCCGCCCGGCCTGGCGTGGCTTCCGCCACCGGCGCGGGTGACGCGACGTGATAGCACTCGGGCAAGCGGACGACCGATTCGCGATAAAGCGCCTCCTCGCCCGGCGGAATGACAACCCTGTCGGCGATCAGGTAGTCGACAAAGGAGAGCCCCAGACCGCCGGCATGGCCCAGCCAGTAGACCTGCACCGGCGCCGGGCGGAACACCATGATCGCGGTGCTCACCGTTTCCAAATACCCATCGAGATCGATCAGAATGTCTATGCCGAGGTTGCGGATACGCCGCGCCATCTCAAACGGGGGCAGTTCGGCCAGATCGTGGTAGAAATCGACGCCATGGCGATGGAGTTTGTTGTACGTCGGATCGCCGCCGTGACGATCCCGTGTGACGAAGGCATGCACTTCAAAGCGACTGCGGTCGTGGGCGGGAAACAGTTGCACCGTGACATGGCCCACTGGGTGGTCGCTGAAATTGGGCGTCATATATCCGATGCGCAGGCGCCGCTTAGTGGCCGAGGCATCGGGTGACGGTAAAGGCGGCAGACGGCCGATCGAATCAAGCGAGCGCAACTGCAAAAAGTCGATTCGATCGGTGACGCGTCGCTGAAGCGAGGACGGCACGGGGACGAAAAGGGCGCGATAGGCAATGTTGGCCAGAACGCCCCACGGCTGCAGGCCCTCGATATTTTTCCCGACGATTTGGTTGATTTGATCCGTCACCCCTTCGACGGCAGCGAAGTCGCATTCCTGCAGCTTGAAATTGAGGCGCATATTGAGGGCGACGAGATTGTCGGGGTCGCCCGACAGCGCTTTTTCCAGAGCCGCGGCCGAACGGGGGCGATCGATCCGCTCGCTTGCAACCGCCATATTGAGCCAAGCTCTCATCAGGGCCGGATCGAGGGCGAGCGCCCTTTCATAAGCCGCGATCGCCTCCCTGTCGCGACGCATCTGGCGCAGCGTGACGCCCAGGATGAAATGCGTCATGGCGTATTTGGGATCGGCGGCCACTGCGCGCTCGGCCATCGCCCGGGCTTCCGCCAGGCGGCCTGATACGCGCAGCAGGATCGAGAAATTGAGCAATGCGAGGATCAGATTAGGCTCGCGCTGCAGGACGGCCCGATAAAGGGGTTCGGCCTCGCGAAGCCGGCCTGCCTGCTGAAGCTCGAGCGCACGCTTCAGCATCGGAAAGTTCGGGGTAGGCGCGCCCGGCTCCAATCCCGCCGGCGACCGCTGCGACGGTGGCGAATCGGGCCGCTTTACCATCGCCTATTTGTAGGGGTCGGCCGCATCGCGCAGCCCGTCGCCCAGAAAATTGAAGGCGAGGACGACCACCACCACGGGCAGCACCGGCAGCATCAACCAGGGATACAGCGCCACCACATTGATGTTCTGCGCCTCGTTCAACAGCACGCCCCAGCTGGTGATGGGGGGGCGCAAGCCCAGGCCCAGATAGCTGAGCGCGGTCTCGCCCAGGATCATGGAGGGGATGGCCAGCGTGACCGAGGCGATCAGATGGCTGGCAAAACTCGGCAGCAGATGGCGGAAGATGATGCGCCCCGGACTGGCGCCCATGAGCTGGGCGGCGACGCAGAAATCCTCCTCGCGCAGCGACAACAGCTTCGAGCGCACGGCGCGGGCCAGGCCCGTCCAGTCGATCAGGCCCAGGATGACGGTGATGCCGAAATAGATCAGCAGAGGACTCCAGTCCACCGGCAGGATGGCCGAAAGAGCCAGCCATAGCGGCACGTGGGGGATCGAACGCACGACCTCGATGACGCGCTGGGCCATGCTGTCGACCCAGCCCCCGTAGTAGCCGGCAAGCCCGCCGATGGCGATCCCCAGCACGAACGTGACGGCGACGCCCAGGAGACCGATGGTCAGCGAGACGCGCGCGCCATAGAGGATGCGGCTCAGCATGTCGCGTCCCAGCCGGTCGGTGCCCAGCAGGAACAGGGTTCCGCCCTCCGCCGGGCAGAACAGATGCAAATCGCCCTCGATCGCGCCCCAGAACCTGTATGCATCGCCATGGCAGAAGAAGCGCAGCGATTGGGCCTCGGTCTTGTCGGGCGTGTATTCGCGTTTCAGGTTATCCAGGTTGAGACGGTAGCTGTACCCATAGACGAAGGGCCCCACGAACTTGCCGTCCTGGAACAGGTGAAGGCGCTGGGGCGGGGCAAAGATGAAATCGACGTTGCGCGTGTGCAGGTTGTAGGGGGCGAGAAATTCGCTGATCAGGATCGTCCCGTAGAGCAGCAGCAGCACGACCCCCGATATCACCGCCAGGCGATGGCGCTGGAAGCGCCACCACATCATTTGCCATTGGGAGGCGAGGTAGAAGCGCTCCTGCGCTGGAAATAAAGACCCCGACCACCGTCAGCAGGGCCAGGAACATCAGGAAGGATCCGGCCAGATACATGTCCTGGCTGCGCAGCGCGTCCAGCAGCATCGGTCCCGTGGTCGGCAGCGACATGACGACGGAGACGACGACCGCGCCCGAAACCACCTCCGGCAGCAGCGAGCCGATGTCGGCGATGAAGGGATTGAGCGACATGCGCAGGGGGTATTTCACCAGCAGGCGTCCGGGCGGCAGGCCCTTGGCACGGCCCGTGGTCACATATTGCTTCTGAAGCTCGTCGAGCAGATTGGCGCGCAGCCGCCGGATCATGCCGGCGGTGCCGGAGGTTCCGATGACCACGACCGGGACCCAGAGATGAGCCATCAGCGAATGCACCTTCCCCCAGGACCAGGGTTGATCGAGGTAAACCGGATCCATCAGGCCGCCGATGGAGATGCCGAACCAGATATGGGTGAAATAGAGCAGGACCAGGGCCAGAAGGAAGCTGGGGGTGGCCAGGCCCAGGAAACCAAGCAAGCTGACGAAATAATCGGTCAGGCTGTATTGATGGGTCGCCGAATATATGGCGATAGGAAAGCTCACCACCCAGATGAACAGGATCGTGGACAGCGACAGCACCATGGTCAGCAGCAGTCGGTCGCCCACCATCTGGGCGACGGGCAGGTCGTATTCGAAGCTGTAGCCGAGATCGCCGTGCAGCAGGCCGCCGAGCCATGTTCCGTACTGCACCAGGAAAGGCTGATCGAGTCCGTATTGCGCCCTGAGCGCTGCGATCTTCGCCGGATCGACCGCTGAGCCCTGGCTCGAGAGTTCCGCCATATATGTCGACAGGTAGTCGCCGGGCGGGGCCTGAATGATGACGAAGACCAGGAAGCTGATCACCAGCAAGGTGGGGATCATGATTCCCAGGCGTTGAATGATGTAGCGGAACATGGGCGCCGGCCTATTTGTCGAGCCAGAAAAGATCCGGCCGATAGATGCCGAAATAGGCGCCGGGGGCGAAACCCCAGACCGCTTCCCTCGGTACATTGTGCAGTTTGTTCGATATCACGATCGGCCAGGGCGCGTTGGCGACCGTGCCGATGGTGAAGACCTGATCGGTGTAGATTTTCAGCATCTGATCCCAGATGGCCTGCCGGGTCGCGGTATCGGCGGCTTTTCGCCACTGCGCCATCAGATCCATCAGTTCTTTCGCCTTGGGCAGATCGGGCGCCTGTCCGGAAGCCCCGTTGGTCTCCCAATGTTGCCCCCAAGCCGGCCATTCCAGACTCTGCTGCGAGACGGGCGCCAACTCGCCGGGATTGGAATCCGGGGTCGCCAATCCGTTGTCCAGCCCTGTCCATACGGACATCACACTTTCGCCGGCGAAAATTCGATTGCGAAAGACGTCGCGCACCGAAGGCTTGGTGAAAAGCCGGACGCCGATCTTGGCCCAGTCGTCGCGGATCAGCTCCAGCACATCGGGTTCTTCGGAGGTCTGGTTCGAGGTGTCGACGATGACGGTGAGCGGCCGCCCGTCGGGCAGCAGCCGGAAGCCCTCGCCGTCGCGCTTGGTAAGACCGATCTCGTCCAGCAGGCGATTGGCCTCGTTGGTATTGTGGAGCGCGTAGGCGCTCTGATATTCGGGCCGGAAGAGCGGGCTGGCGGGCAATACGGTGTTGGCCCCCTCATGGGCGAGGCCGAAGAAGACGACCTGATTGATCTGATGCCGGTCGATTGCCAGCGAAAGGGCCCGGCGATAGCGGACGTCGCGGTTCAACGCGCGCCAAACCGGATCCTTGGTATTCAGATTGGGATAGAGGGTCAAGTTTGATCCGGGGCTATAGCGCCAGAGCAGCACGTAATAGCCCCCGCTCTTCTCGCCCTCCTTCAGGAAGGTGTAGTCGGCAAAGCGCAGATCCTTGCCCTGCAGCATGGTCTCGCCCGCGCCGGTCTTGGCCGGGATAATTTTCGAATCGACGACCTGGAACGTCACCTTGTCGATATAGGGCAGTTGATGGCCCTGAGGATCGACGCGGTAATAGAACGGATTGCGCTCGAAGATGAAGCGATCGGCCGGCGGCTTGGTCTTCGGCACCCAGGGATCGAGGGTGGGCAGTTTCGGATTGTCGTCGCGATTCTGATTGTCGCGCTTGTTGTGGAGGGCCGCCCAGTTGCGGGCACCCGCCTCCTTCACGGCTGCTTCAAGCTTCTTCTTGTCGGCGTATTTGACGTGGAATTTCTTCAGATATTTGCTGGGCCGGAAGATGAACAGGCAATCGGCCCGCGCCAGGGCCGGCAGGAACTCCGCATTGGGTTTCGACCAGCTGTAGCGGATCGTGGCCTCGTCGATGACTTCCACCTTGGGCGCCTCGCCATCGACCAGCAGTTCGCGCGGCGGGCCCAGCGGCGACAGATCGGGATTGTTGGCCACATCCTCCCAGTAATAGCGGAAGTCTTCGGTGGTGAACGGGGTGCCGTCCGACCATTTATGGCCCTTGCGCAGGTGGAGGGTGAAGATGCGCCCTTCCTCGACCTCGAAGCTTTCGAGAATGTCCGGAACCAGATGGTAGTTCGAATCGTAGCCCACCAGGCGAGCGTAGCCGTAGACCACCAGGTATCGTGTGTCCTTGGGCGAGGACATGAGCGTATCCAACTGGCCACCGTACCGGCCCGGAACCTGGCCCGGCCATTGAAAGGCGGCGATGGCCGGCGTCTCGGGCAGACGCTGTTCGATCGGCGGCAAATCGCCCTTGGCGATCTTATCGGCCAGCGAGGGCACCTCTTGATAGGCGGGCCCCTGGGCAAAGGCGTTGGCGACGCCAAAGCCAAGAATCAGCAGGGCCAGCAGGCGCCTCATGCCGCCACCAGGGCTTTGTCGGCGCGCACGAAATGACCCTCGCCCATGTCGATCAGGCCCGGCCGCTCGCTCTCGTTCACGGTGAAGGGGGCGGGCCAGGCGCTGGGCATGGAGGCCTTCTCCACCATCAGCTTGTCGAAGGCCAGGCGATAGTCGGGGTTGGGTTCCGGCACCGCCGTCAGCAAGGCCTTGGTATATGGATGCAAGGGATTGCTGAACAGGACGCCGCAGGGCGCCACTTCGACGATCTGGCCGGCGCACATCACCATGATCCGGTCGGCGATGTAGTCGACCACCGCCAGATTGTGCGAGATGAAGAGATATGTCAGGCCCAGCTTCCCCTGCAGATCCTTCAGCAGGTTCAACACCTGGGCCTGGATCGAGACATCCAGCGCCGAGACGGGCTCATCGCAGATCACCAGATCGGGCTTGAGGGCGAGCGCGCGGGCAATCCCGATGCGCTGGCGCTGGCCGCCGGAGAAGCTGTGGGGATAGCGCTTCAGATCGCGCACTTTGAGGCCCACCAGCCCCATCAGCTCCTTGACCAGTTCCTTTCGGGCCGCGTGATCGCCGACATTATGAATGATCAATGGCTCACTCAGGATGTCGAGCACGGTCATGCGCGGATTGAGCGAGCCGAAGGGATCCTGGAACATGAACTGGATCCGGCGGCGGAAGTGCATGAGCTCGGCGTTCTTAAGGGCCAGCACATCGACGATGCGGCCCCGATCGTTGAACTTCACCTGGCCGGCATCGGGCGTCAGCGCCCGCATGATCAGCTTGGACACCGTCGTCTTGCCGCAGCCGCTTTCGCCCACCAGGCCCAGGCATTCGCCGCGGCGGATATCGAAGCTGACATCGTCCACGGCCAGTTTGAACCGCGCCGATCCCCCGCCGATCCCGCTTTTGCGGATACGGAAACGCTTGGTCAGATCCGTCACCTGCAATAGCGGCCCCGCGTCATCGGCCCCTGCGGGCCAGGGTTCGCGCGCCAGGGTCATCTGGCCCGTGGGCGGCGGGATCTCGCGCAAGGGGACTAGGCGCTCGCCCGGGGCCATGTGGAATCGCGGCACGGCGCGCAGCAGGGCCTTCAGATAGGGATGGGCCGGATGGCGGAAAATATCGTCCAGCGTCCCGCTTTCCATCACCTTGCCGTGGTACAGGACCACGACCTCATCGGCCACGTTGGCCACCACGCCCAGATCATGGGTGATCATGAGCAGCGCCATGCCGAGTTCGGCCTGAAGATCCTTCATCAGTTTGAGAATCTGGGCCTGGATGGTGACGTCCAGCGCCGTGGTGGGCTCGTCGGCGATCAGCAGGCAGGGCCGGCAGATCAAGGCCATGGCGATCATGGCGCGTTGGCGCAGACCCCCGGACAACTCGAAGGGATATGTGCGGGGCGCCCGCTTGGGATCGGGGAAGCCCACCAGGCGCAGCATCTCGATCACCAGTTCGCGGCCTGCCGGTCCATTGACCTGCCGATGGAGATGAAGCGCCTCGCCGATCTGGTCGCCGATGGTGTGGATCGGCGAGAGCGAGGTCATCGGTTCCTGGAAGATGATGGAAATTCGCCCGCCGCGGATGGCGCGCATTTCGGCCGCATCGCGCGGCAATTTCGCGATATCGACAACGCGGCCGTGGGCGTTGGGATCGGCGAACAGGATGCGTCCGCTGCCCACCTCGGCGGCGGGCGGCAGCAACCCCATGATCGCCTGGCTGACCACGGACTTGCCGGAGCCCGATTCACCCACCAGCGCCACCGAACCGCCGGCGGGAATCCGGAAGGAGACGCCACGTACCGCATCGACCACCCCGCCATGGACATTGAAGGAGATGGCGAGATCCTCGACGGACAGCAGGCTGGTCATGGGGCGACGCTCTCCAGGGCGATCTCCAAGGCGGCGAAATTACTCCGCGTTGCCGGATCGAGGGTCAGATGGCGCGCGCTGGCCGCTTCGCCGGCGCGGCGCGCCAGCGCCTCGAAACCGTCCAGATGCGAATCAACCGACACTCGCCGTCCCTGTCCGCGCAGGGTCAAGGTCATCCAGCCGCCCTTGCGGCTGCGCCGGGTCGAAAAGTACCGCAGCGTCACGGCCTCCACCTCATCCCATCGCAGAGAGCGCACCCGTCCCCCAGTCAGCGTTATCCCGTCGGCGTCGGCTGCGATGCGCATGCGTTGCCGAAACGCCGTGCGTATGGTGAACAGCAAGAACAATCCCGTCAACCCGCCGAATAGGATCAGCACGAATCCCGAGCCGGGCGCCAGGGCTATCAAGAGCCCGGACATGGCGGCCCCGCTGCCACCCAGGAGATAATCGGCCAGGATCCGGTTCAAAGGATAACGATAGACACCCATCGTGACGCTTCAGTCTCCCCCAGCCGGAAAGATATCGCGGGCCGCGCGCCATTGCACGGCCGGATGGGCGGCGCTGCGGGCCAGGAACTCGCCGGCAAAGGCGAAAGCCGCATCGCCCATGACCAGATGATGGGTCAGAAGCCCCGTCGGCTCCTCGGCATCGACGGCGCCGGCGCGGCGGGCCGCCAGATGACCGATGGCAAGGTCCAGCGCCGCTTCCAGGCCGATGAATTCGCGCGGTCGCCTCGTCCAATCGACGATATCGACATGGCTATTCGCCTGGAACAGACCCGTGGCCGCGCCGCCGCGGGGTTGCGCGGTTGACAGCCCGCCATAGCCCTGGCCCGCCAGCGTAGCGACCAGCCGTTCATCGATCCGGTTCCACGGCGGCACCAGCACGCGCAGGGCCCGCTGGCCGAACACCGCCGCCAGGCGTTGCCAGCCGCGGGCGAGTTCCTCCTGCATGACGGCCAGCGCCCGGGCATTGCCGAACTCCGCTTTTTTTTCGCCGCGCGGCTGGTGGTTGGCGTGGTTGAAGCCATGCTGCAACACATCGACCCTGCTGCCGGCAAGCCGCTCCGCCAGGCTCGCCCGCAACTTGGCAGGCACCACGGCGAGGGCCAACGGCAGTTCGCAAAGGGCAAGCAGCCGGTCGAGGGCGGCGCTAGGCGCGCTCGCGTCATCGTCGCGCCACCAGAACGTGGCCTTGCCAGCGGGCCAACGGTCCAGTTCGACGAAAAATTTCTGCCAGGCTGTCAAGATCGCCGTGCCTTCAAGATCGCCACGCCATCAAGATTGACTGGCCTCGGCGGGCGCGGCCGCCAGGCCGAGGCGGGAACGAAGGTAGCGCGCGCTGGCATCGGCGCCGTCGAGATCGATATATCCTGCCGGTGGGCGGGGACGATTCAGCGCCGCGTCGATCGCCACGGCCAGACCCGCCGGCTCGAAGGGCGGCTCGGCGACGCTCAACAGACCGCGCGCCGAGAGCAGGCGCGCACGCAACGTCTGCTCGCTTTCCGCACCCTCGGCAAAGGGCAGAACCAGGGCGCGTGCGCCGGCGTTCAGAATGTCCATGACCGTATTGTAGCCGGCCTGGGAAATGGATAAACGGCTGCGCGCCAGTAGGGCGGGGAAGTCCTTGCGGAACCGCTCCAGGCTGACGTTCGCGGGCAGGTTCGCCGCCAGGTCGGCGAATTCGCCCGCCGGCAGGTTTGGGCCGGCGATCAGGCGCCAGGGCGCATCGGCCGCGCGCGTCGCCGGCCGGGCGGCAAGCGTGGCGCGCAGCAAGGGGCCACCCACGGCACCGCCGCCGACCGAAACCAGAATCTCATCGCCCTCGGCGGCCGGCGTCGCCTTGCGCGCCTCGGCGACATAGCCGGTGTAGACGATCGGCGGCGCGATTTCGCCGGCCGCCGGAAATGTCGCCTCAAGCCGGACGACATTCGGATCGCCATGGACCAGGACGACATCGGCATAACCGTTGACCAGCGCCACCGTCTCCGCCGCCCGCAATTGTTTGTGCTTGAACACCAGAATATCGCGCAGCGATATGGCGACGGGAACGGCGCGCGCCTTGGCAGCGGCCATCAGCGGCCTCAGTTCGAAGGCGAATTGGCGCCGGCCGAAGGGAAACATCTCGATCAGCAGCAGGTCGGGTCTTCGCGCGGCAAATTCATCGAGAAGAACCTGCCGGCGGCGCCCACGCCAGGCACCGTCGATGGGGCGGCCGTGTTCGTCGAGAATGGCGGAGAATTGCGCATCTGCGGATAGCGCCGGCGGCAGTTGCACCAATTCGCCCCCGGCGAGATCGAAATCGAGATCGCCGGCCGGCGCGCCGCCGGAAACGAAATCGACGGCGAGGCCCTGACGGGCAAGGGCGCGCGCGATGAGGGCCGCGCGGCGCAGATGGCCGATGCCGAGCAAATGCTGAGCATAGAAGAAGACCCGGGCGCTCATCGCGCCCGCTCGCCGGTGCCCTGGCATTCGGGCGATGGGGTCAAGGGAAGATTGAGGCGGCTGAGGCAAAGCCGGCCGTCGCCCGCCACGGCAAAAAGATGCAGCCCGAATTCCTTCAATCGTTGTGGCGGCCGGCCTAGCATCGGCCAGCCGGTGGCAAGCGCGTAGAGCGCCCGGATCACCGCCTTATGGGCGACCGCCAGGCGATCGATGCCGCTTTGCCCTGTCTCGGCCAGGAAAGGCGCCAGGCGCTGCTGCACGTCGCGCGGGCTCTCTCCGCCTGGCGCCCGAAAATCGAGTCCGCGTTCTTCCATCGCAGCCATCGCCGGACCCAGTTCGGCGGCGATCTCTTCCAGGCGCCGGCCCTCCCATTCGCCGAAACTCATTTCGCTGAGACGCGGGTCTACCTGCGCGTCGCCGTGGCCCAAAAGCGCCGCCGTCTCCCGCGCCCGGATCAGCGGACTAGTGACCCAGGCGAATCCCTTCACCTCCAGCGGCAATTGCCAGGCAGCCACCGCCACGCGCCCCGCCGGACTAAGCGGCAGATCGCTCCGCCCCTGCAAACGGCGCTCCGTCGTCCAGGCCGTCGGTCCATGGCGCAGAAGGGCGAGCCGGGCCATTGCCTCAGGCGCCCGGCATCGTGGCCAGCAAGGCCTGATGCAGCGCGCGGTCGAGAATCTGGGCCGCGACGGCAATATCATGAAGCTGACGGGTCTTCTCGACGGCCGCGCGCGCCATGGCGGCGCGCCGGTCGGGCGCCTCGATCAGGTTGCGCAGCGCGCGCGCAAAGGCGGATCCGTCCCCCGGCGCGGTCAAGAGACCGGTGATGCCGGATTCCACG
>WNFQ01002083.1_pt1 | contig 14410 bp, 7 predicted proteins | sample 5400171 | NCBI WGS metagenome assembly WNFQ01 (sample SAMN13153356, study PRJNA577476) | soil metagenome | isolation source: 20 cm soil under Madrone tree | place: USA:California | collected 2016-06-14
CTCTATCTCCCACCAACACCGCAACATTCCGGCGGCTATTCCAATTACGACCCCACGACCAACACCTTGGTGCTCGCTGGAATCGGGGGCAACCCACTGAACGTTGGCCGTGACACCTCCTACCATTACTTTGGGCCTCGCTTCGGCTTGGCCTATCGCATCACAGAACAATTTGTCCTGCGCGGGGGTTTCGGGATCAGTTTCGAGCCTTTTCCCAACAACCAGTACGCCTGGAATTACCCCGTGCGTCAGGCCAATGGCACGAACCAAGTGACGGCTGGTGCGCTGCCGATATGGCCTAGTGGCCAGATTGCTTCAATAGGTTTTGGATTTCCGTCGCCAGCCCCAGCGGCACTGCCGAGTAACGGAGTCATATCCGGCGTCTGCCAAGTTCCCCCGGTTCCCGGGGTCGCGTGCATTGGGCTAAATTCCCAATACAACGTGGTAGACAAAAACTTTCAGCAGCCGTACGTCGAATCCTGGAATCTCGCCCTGGAACGCGCGCTGCCCAAGAATTTTGTGTTGGACGTTGCCTATGTAGGAAATCACGGCGTGGACATTCCCATGGACGTTGATCTGAATGCCGCGGTCGCTCCATCCGTGGGTCCCACTTGTCCACAAAGGCCATTATGCGCATTGTTTGGCCGAACGGCCGCCACGGATTTTCTGTTCAAGCCAACTAGCTCGAATTACCACGCCTTGCAGACAAGATTCAATCATAGGATGAGTGGCGGGCTTCTGCTAACTACTTCCTACACCTTCGCAAAGGCTTTGGCGTACAGATCGGATGTGGGCGATGGAGGCGGGAACGACGGAGGAAGCCCGTCCTTCTATCTGAACTTCCAACGCAACTACATGGAAGTCAGCAACAGCCGTAGGCACACTTTTGTGCAAAGTGTGGTTTATGACTTGCCGTTTGGGAAGGGCAAGCCCCTGCTGCATTCAGGCTGGGCGAACTGGGTTGCCGGAGGCTGGCAGGTGAGTACAGTTATGACGATAATGAGCGGCAGGCCGCTGGATTTCAGCGCTAGCGGAACAGCGCTCAATGCGCCGGGCACGCGCCAGACCCCAAACCAAGTGGGACCCTTCCGCGTTCTTGGCGGAATCGGGCCCAGTGTGCCGGGACAACCAACCGCTCAGTTGTGGTTTGATACTTCGGCGTTCACGGCAATCAACACGCCACAGACGGCTGGAAACATGAGTCGATTTATGTTCGCCGGACCGCGCTACTTCAACCTCGATGCCGCAATGTTCAAGAGGTTCCCGTTAAGAGAGCGAATCGGCCTGGAACTTCGCGCGGAAGCATTCAGTGTAACCAACACTCCACAGTTCGATCAGCCAAACGGAAACGCCAGTGATGCCGTTGGTTTTGGCCACGTCACCGGCACCATTGGCGGCAACCGTACCCTGGAACTGGGAGCCAAGCTGACTTTTTGAACCAATTCTGGCGCGGCAAGACTTTTTTCAAACGTCGAATCTGTTCCAGCAGGCGGGTTTGAGTTAGAGTTGCGGTCGCCGACCGGCCCATGGTCAGGGGTATGTAAACTACCCACCATCCATGACCACTACTCTTGAGGGCATCAGGTAAGAGGAGCCCGTATGACGTTTCGCGCTTCGCGTCGTGAGTTTGTGAGTGGCCTAGGGATGATGACGGTGGCAGCTGCTCTTCCCTCGATGCCAGGCTACGCATCCATTGATCCGTCCATGAAATCGCCGTTCCGGATTGCGGTCATCAACGACGAGATCGGTCAGGACTTTGGCCACGTATGCGAAGTAGCGTCGAAAGAATTTGGAATGGAATGGATCGAGCTGCGCGGCATGTGGAACAAGAACCTGCTCAAGCTGGACGCAAAGGAAGTCGAGGAAGCGCGGCGCATCTTGGAAAAGAACAAGTTGCGAGTGACGGACATTGCCAGCCCGCTTTTCAAGGTGGATTGGCCAGGCGCACCGAAGTCGAAGTACAGCCCTAAACGCGATCAATTCAACGCGGATTTTACTTTCGAACAGCAGGACGAAGTGCTTGAACGAAGCATCGAGTTGGCAAAGGCCTTCCAAACTGATCGCATCCGGTGTTTCGATTTCTGGCGGCTGGATGATCAAGCGCCTTATCGAGTGGCCATGAATGAAAAGTTGCGGAACGCCGCCGAAAAAGTGGCGAAAAAAGACGCGATCCTGGTTCTAGAAAATGAACCTGCTTGCAATACCGCGACGGCAGCCGAAGCTGCCAAGGTGCTTGCTGCGGTTACTTCTTCCAACCTCATGCTCAATTGGGATCCGGGAAACGCCGCGGAGCATGATGAGAAGCCTTACCCGGATGGATACGACCTCTTGCCGAAGAACCGAATCGGCCACTGTCACTGTAAGGACGCCGTCAAGAAACCGGATGGAAAGGGCTATGGGTGGGCGGCCATGGGTCAGGGCATCATCGATTGGGCTGGGCAGTTCAGGGCGCTGGAGCGCGACGGCTATCATCTCGCGGTGAGCCTCGAGACGCACTGGCGCGGCGCGGGCACGCCGGAGGAGTCGACGCGGCAGAGTTGGGCGGGCATGAAAAAAGCGCTGCAAGAAGCTGGAGCGGTATGATTCAGCCCGAGTCATGAAAGCATGATGTAGCTATCGTCGTACGCAGACTGACGCTGAGTCTCCTATCGAGAGCTAAGTCTTTCTAAGCGCACAGGATCGTAGTGGCCAAGGCAACATCAAAAACTGAAGTGGCTGAAATAGAATAGAAGAGTCTAGATTCCTATATGCGGAACGCATAGTACTGGCGGAGAGGGGGGATTGTAACCCCAATTGGTGAGTGGGAGGTTAGACGTCGGTGAGCGTTGGTATGTCTCTTGTTATCAACATCGGTTTTCGATTTAAACGAATCCCCAGTGTTCAAGCGGGTTCCGGAAGGGGCCAAATCGACCGGGAGTAGTAGCAAAAACAGTAGCACGGAAGCCCGCTAGGTCCTCGCGGATGGGGTTGGATGAGAAGCACAACCAGGCCTTGACGATGCAAGTTCCAGACTATCTTGAAAAGTGAACGAGGCCTCCGACAATCTAGAGATGGTCACGACCCAAACATCCTCACGCCTGTTGAAGCGACAGCTCTACGCAGATCAGAGTCCGACGTTGCCAAGGGTAACTTGAACCGCAGTGCGAGCGCGAGATATGCCGCGTCGTAATTCGTGAGGCCGTGGGCTTGTGCTAGCGCGGGCAATTCGAGAATCTCGGAAGGTGCCTGCTGCGCGGCCTCAATCGGAAGTGCCTTCAATCGCGTCAGGAAACCGTCAACCTGATCGAAGGAGATTCGCTTGCGCCGGCAGGCCATGAGGAGGCCGTTGCCAACCTCATAGAACCACAGGAACGGGACCAAGGCTCGTTTTTCGGAGAGGCTTGCAAGGACGGCTAGGCTGTATTTTCGATCCGCTTCGTCTTCGAGAAACCACTGGAGCGCTAGAGATGCGTCCAGTACGAAATCACTCACAGACGGTGGCCCTCGTGAATCAGCTCCTTGACCGTGACACCCTCCAGGCGGACTCGATTCCTCTCGACAAAAGCGAGCATTTCACGCACAGCTTCGCGCTGCGCACCGTTTGCAGTTTCAGTGCTCCTAGATCGCTCTTTTTCGCTGAGAACTTGCAGCGCTTCGCCAATCACTTCCTCGACGCTGTGGAAGTGGCCGGACTTCAGCAGCGTCGCCACCATCTGATGAGCGGATTTGCTATGGATCGTTCATGTACATGTGGGGCTGCACGTTCGTGCCGTCTGCCTCGAGCAAAAGTCAGCCGAACCTTCGCAATAAGGAGACCTGCGAGGGGGTTAACCCCTCGCTTTTCAATAACCATGCCCCAAGGGTCCCTACCGCAAATCGAGCACTTCTTACGAGACTCCGTGGATTTGACCTTGGGGGTTGAGCGGCCAAGGCAAACTTCAACCGGCGAAAGAGGAGCTGCTGCTCGGGCTCCGGCTGCGTGTGTCCAGTTTTTTTCTCTTGACTTCAATCGAGCGCTTTTATATTTTTATACCATGTTGCTCTAGGCCTAGAGCAACATGGTCGGGTTAGCACTTGGAGAGAACTTCCTATCCATGAAAAACCGTGAGCAACGAGACCTCTTTCCCGGCGCGCTGGAGATGATGATTCTCCGCACGTTAAAGCGACAGCCCCTGCACGGCTATGCCCTCGCGCAGCATATTAAGCGCACGTCCAAGGATTTGCTTCAAATCGAAGAAGGCTCCCTCTATCCGGCTCTCCAACGGCTTCTTAAGGAAGAAATGGTGAAAGCCGAGTGGAACATTTCGTCCACGAATCGTCGCGTGCGGATTTACAAGCTGACGGCAAAGGGAACGAGGTGTCGCGATTTGAAAGGATGCTCCAAGGGATTACACAAGTCTTAGCGCCAGGTGAATCGTAATGTGGCTCAAGCAACTATTTTCACGACGTCGTCTCTACGGTGATCTCTCGGAAGAGATTCGGGAGCATCTCGAAGAGAAGATCGACGAACTCGCGGCCAGCGGCATGTCAAGAAAGGAAGCGATCGCAGCTGCCCACCGCCAGTTTGGCAACATAACTCTGATTGAAGAAGACAGCCGAACAGTCTGGCAGTGGCCGTCGATTGAAAACTTTCTCATGGATGTCCGCTACGGCTTGCGCATGCTGGCGAAGAGCCCTATTTTTACCGTAGTAGCGGTGCTGACGTTGGGCTTTGGGATCGGGCTGAACACCACGCTATTTAGTGTGGTCAACGCCGTTGCGCTCAAGCCGGTACCAGTGCGGGATTCCGGACGGATTGTTCGCCTGGAGCGGTGGTTCGCAAACAATCTGCATGGCGACAGCCAATACGCTTTCTCCTACGAGGAGTTTCGGTACTTCGCCGAGCAGAACAGAGTCTTCTCAAGTCTGATTGCCACGAGCTTCCCATTACGCGTGACGGCATCACTCCCGCTCGATCCTGCTGCCGCGCGAGTGGCCAAAACTCTAATCGGGCCACCGGAGAACGCGACCGTTCAATTGGTGTCGGGAAACTATCTCGCTGAGGCCGGGGCATTGCCGGCGCTGGGCCGGGTATTTCGTTCGGACGAGGGCGAGATTGCGAGCGCGGATCCAGTCGTGGTTCTGAGCTATCCCTACTGGCAAACGCGCTTCGACTCCGATCCGCTGATTTTGGGAAAGGTTCTAAAAATCAACGATACAGTGTTCACAGTCATCGGGGTAGCGCCTCGTGAGTTCGTGGGAACTGGTAACCCGCCGGTGATGGCCGATTTCTGGGTGCCGCTGACCATGCAGGCGCAAGTGCTTCCAGGGCAGGACTGGCTGAACCAACCGCTCGATTACGAAATCCAGTTGCTTGGCTATCTGGCGCCAACCGCTGTGATGAAGCAGGCTGACGCCGACACGTCGGTGCTGGAGCAGCGCTTCGCACAGGACCATCCGAATCCGGAAAACAAGACGACAGCGATTACCGTGCAGCGTGCAACGTTCTTCGGGAACACAGAAGACTGGCGTTTCCGTGCGATCGTGACGCTGCTGATGGTGATCGTCGGGATGGTGCTGGTGATCGCCTGCGCCAATCTTGCCAATATGCTGTTGGCCAAAGCAAGCGGGCGGCAGACTGAAGTTGCGGTTCGACTCGCGCTCGGAGCGAGCCGCACCCGGTTGGTGCGGCAATTATTGACTGAGAGCATGTTGCTAGCCGTGATCGGCGGAGCGGCCGGAGTGTTGTTTTCGCTAGGGGGCACTCGCGCGCTTTGGCTGGCCGCGGGGCAGTTTGCAGGATCGCACTCCGCATTTGTCACCGAGACACCGCCAGACGCGCGAGTCTTTGGTTACACGCTGCTGCTATCCCTCTGCACTGGAGTCTTATTTGGGTTGTCGCCGGCATTGCAGAGTTCACGGCTCGATCTCACGACCTCGCTCAAAGACGCGGGTACGGCGTTCGGCCAGCGGTTGGATCGCTCGCGCCTGCGAGGCTTGTTGGTCGCCGGACAAATCGCTGTTTCCACGCTGTTCCTGATCGTCGCCGGCCTACTCGCTCGTGGCCTGGTGCGATCGCAGGGGGTCGATCCGGGCTTCGAAGTGCGCACCGTCTATCCGATGCCATTGCTGTACAACATTGATCCGGCCAAGAACAACGCGCTGCGCCAGCAGGAGATCGAGCGGCTTGAGGCGTTGCCGAACATCCAGAAAGTGGCACTGGTCGATTTCATCCCGCTGAGAGCCACTTGGACGACGGAGGTCAAAGCGCTGGAGAAAAAGGTAGCGCCCGGCGGCACGCCATCGAGCGTGCTGGCGAGACATATTTCTCCCGCATACTTCGACACATTGGGGATACCCATCGTTCGCGGTCGAAACTTCACGCGCGAAGAGGCGCAGTCCGGCGCACCATTGGCGATCGTCAGCACAGCGATGGCGCGCCAATCCTGGCCGGAGGAAGATCCTCTCGGAAAAAAGATCAAGGTGCTGACCAGCTGGACGAAGCGGGAGTGGTCGGTATTCGAAGTGGTCGGGGTTGCCGGTGACGTCCGCAGCGCAAACATCTCCCGCCTGGATCCAGCCTTTGTCTATCTGCCGACTAGCTCGGCAAACCTCAAAGACTATTTCGCTTTGCTTCGCATTCCGGGTGATCAACGAGATGCGATGGGCGCAATAGGCTCGGCGCTCGAACAGCTTGATGGCCGGTTGCGTCCGGCATTTTCCCTGCTCAGCTTGGAGGATAGCGAGGTGAAGGCGCAGGCTCTGATGGCACGAACCTTCACTCTGTCTGCAATGTTCCTGGCAGGCGTTGCCCTGATTCTGGCATCCATCGGAGTATATGGTGTGATGGCGTTCTTGGTCAGCCAACGGGAAAAAGAGGTCGGCATCCACATGGCCCTCGGTGCCACCAGGCAAAACGTATTGCTGCTGATGCTGCGTCAGGGAATGCGCCCGGTCATTTTCGGAGGCGTGCTCGGAATGCTAGGCGCGTTCACCGTGTCCGGTTTCATGAGAGTGCTTCTGATCTTTCCTGGCAGTGTCGATGTACTCTATGGCGCCCGTTGGTTCGATCCATTGACGTTCGTGGGGCTTTCACTGTTGCTGGTGGCTGTCGCACTGCTCGCGTGCTACGTCCCTGCTCGTCGCGCAACGCAAGTAGACCCGCTGGTAGCGCTGCGCCACGAATGACAGCTCGTGGCGATGGCCCTCTATTGAGAGCCTGTATTACTATAAGATTATATAAATCTTATTGAGATGGCGGAGAAGCGGGGATTCGAACCCCGCTGCTCAAGAACTGCGTATCGATCCTACTGCGGATTCGATGAACGCACGTCTCAACGTTTTCCGTCCGTAGGGCCAGACCAATTGTCGCTGCGGAAAGGTGCTGCGGGAAGTCCCGTGTCGTTCGTAAGGTTGGGGTTGCGCGGGTTGCTGTTAAAAGCGTAACGGACAGCTTCCGGCTGAGGCACTTCGCCCGACCACACAACCACGCGGTTGCGGCCTTTAATCTCGGCGCTGGCCCAGTGCCATTGATGATCTGCTCCGGCCACAGCGAACTCTTCCAGTTTGTCGCCATTGCGGACGCGCAATCCCCTACCGACTTCTTCAAAAGTCAGCACAAGCTTCGAGCCCTTGCGCGTTGCGCTGCGAAACATCGGGCCTGACACGGTTATCCTTTGGTGATACGCAACAACCAGAGCCCAGCGCGCCATGCGCTTGGCAACGTCAAGTTTGTTCTTCGGATGAATGTCGTGGGCTTCGCCAATGTCGATGGTCACGATAAGGCCGCTATCAGTCGTGGCCAGCGCCGTGTGTCGCTGCGCTTCACGCAGGAAACTCCACGGTTCACCGGACGGCTCGGGCCGCGGGTCACGGTAATTCGGCAACTGCACAATGCCAAAGGGAAAGTCATCTTGGCCCCAGCGTTCCCGCCAGGCTTTGATCATTGTGGGCAGCAGCAATTCGTATTGCTGCGCGCGGGCCTCATTGGATTCGCCCTGATACCAAACAACGCCGCGAATCGCAAAGGGGATCAGCGGGGCGATCATGCGATCGTAAAGCGAAGCGGCGATGCGACTCTCGCGCAGCGCATCGGGGACGCGCGGTTCAGATGGGGGGCGTCTACCTTCCGCCTTGGCCTCTTCCGCTGCTTCATGCCATTGCTGCATCTGCTGCTCGTATTCAGCGTTAACTCGCGGCCTTTCTTCATCCCAGAGTTTAGTGCGCTCTACGCAGGGTCGCAGATCGGGAGAAGCAAGCAGATATTCCACCGGCGTCCAAGCTTCCGCCTGTGTGCCGCCATAGGATGAGTTGATGATTCCGATGGGCACGTGCAGCGCATCGCGTAACTGAACCGCAAAATAATAACCGGCAGCGGAGAAGTCGCGCACCGAAGCAGGAGACGCCGGCTGCCACAGCGCGAGGGGGCCGGGCTCGTGCTGAAAAGCAACCTTGCGGCTGACATTGAATAACCGGATCGCCGGGTCGTTGGCTGAGGCAATCGCAGCCTCACCGTCCGCACTCTCCGCGAGCGTGAACTGCATGTTTGACTGTCCTGAAACGATCCAGACTTCTCCGACAAGCACATCATTTAGTGTGATGGTGTTGCTACCGGAAATGGTCATGGTGCCTGGCGTAGCGCTTGCAGTCATCGGTCCGAGTCTGATCAGCCATTTGCCGTCAGGCCCCGCTTTTGCGCTTTGCGTCTGAGAAGCAAACATCACGACCACCGTTTCACCGGGGTCCGCCGTGCCCCAGATCGACGCTGGGTGGTCGCGCTGCAATACCATTGAATTGCTGATCACGTCGGGCACGGCGACGTTAGCCCGCGCGGCCGGCGCCCCCAGCAGAATTGCAAGGAATAGCAGTATCAAGGTCGCGCGCGTCAGTCGTGGAACCTGAACCTTCGCAGTGCGTTCACCTGATGTCGTTTTCTGCCGGATCTCGAACTTCGGGCAATTGAGGCGCATGATGGCTACGGCGTTTTCCGCAATTCCACTGCGAATACATACGTTGGACCCAGCATGTTCGAGCGGAAGACGAGCCATTTGCCGTCAGGAGTGAATGCCACGTTAGGCTCCAAGCTGTAATTGTGCTTCGAGAGGTCAACGAGTTTTTCGGCCTGCAAGGTACCAACGTGCGGAGTGAATAGATAGATCCACTGGCCATTGCCGGGAGCGGCAACGCTGTTTGGACCGCCGCCGTCGCCCGCGAAGAGCTTCCCGTCCGGCGAGACGTTGTAGTGTACAGACCATTCGGAGCGTTGCACCTTGTAGCGGATGGCCTCTCCAGTAGCGAGCACGACTCCGGCAAGCCAGAACTCCTTGCCTTTGGGCGTCTGCAAGTCGTACCAAATAATCTTGCCATCGGGGTTGAAAAACTCATGGCCGGCAATTTCCATATCCATCGTGCGCGTGTGGATCTTGCGGAGGCCGGAGCCGTCCGTACGGATGGTCCAGATGCGGTCCACCTTGTGCCAAGGTCCTTCGTGGCAGAACATCAGAAGCGTGGGATCGGTTGGCGAGAACTGGACGTGATTCAGCCAATCCGTGCTGTGGTTGAAGGTGATGAACTTCCCCGTCTTGATATCGATGGTGTAGAGCGCCATCGGAATACGTGCAGCAAGGCGCCGCTCCATCATCTGGCCTTTGCCCGGTGGGTTGTCGCCCTGTTCTTCGGGTTTTGCGGATGACTCAGGAATAGGGGGCTTAGGTTTTGCATCCTCGACAAAGCTGCCGGCCAGCAGCGTTTCGTCGGAGTTCACCGCCAGCCCCGATCCTGACCGCAACTCTGAATTCGTGACGATGGCGCGCGTAGCCCCGGTATCCAAGTTCGTAGCGTAAATCGTGTCATCCTTTATATAAAAAACCTGGCGAGTCTTGCGGCCGACAACCACGTGGCTGAGATGGCCCTCGACCAGTGGCCGGTTCTTGCGGGTGCGGAGATTGATGACGGAAAGGGCCTGGCGCGTTGTGACAACTATCAATTCGGCGTCCGCGCTGGAGGAGTTCTGATGGAAGTAAAAGCTGGCACTGCCCGGCTCGTCGGAAAGACGAACGAAGCGGTGACCAGTTGAAGGGTCAACCCACTCTGCCGGCGGCTGCTCTTGAGCAGCGATCGATCCGACCATTACCAACGCACACGGTAGAAACACCGCAGCCGAACTTCGCATCACCGTGTCCTTCGAGATTTGGCTTTCAGCGACATCAGAAAAATATTCTGAAGCCGAATTGCAGGTACCGCGAACTTTGCACTGGAACGAAAAGCCTTCCAGTTGCGGAGTTTCCCATGTCCTGCCGCACGCGGAAAAGCTTATAGCCGTCGACGGTTCTGATATCAAAAGAATTGACGTTCATTAACGTAAATCCCTGCGGCAAGGGAACAGTGAAGAAATCCGCAGGGAGCCGTCCAATCGCTCCGGTGTTCGATCCCGGAGGGACCGCAAGCCTAAAGCTGTTGATCATGGCGTTTAGCTGGTTGAGGATGGCCGTCCCCGGATCATTCGGAGGAGGGTTCTTCGGGATAACAGGTTGGCCATTTGCAGCCGCCCAGGTGTTGTAGTCGCCCGAACTCAAGGTACCCGTATTCAGGCCGCCCCCGCCGCCTCCCCAAATGTCGGTCCCGCCAAAGTTATCCGGAACAGTGCGAAAAATTGGATGATTCAGAGCATTAAGCGCATCCACGCGCAACTGAATACGCCATCTCTCGCTGATTTTGAAGTTCTTTTGCACGGAGAGGTCCAGCGTCTGCTGCCAGGGACCGCGTGCGCCGTCCAACGTGCGCGGCGCGTTGCCCAGTTGACCGACGGGCGCTTCCTCAAACGCGGCAGGATTAATATACGGCTGACATAGATTGCCGACCGGGCATTTGGGATCGAACAAGGGATTGATGATCGGCACACCCGGAACAAGGTTGGGCCGAATGTCGTGAGTGACCGTGGTCCCCAAATCGTTGGCAAACGCCTGGGTAACGACGGATGGAAATCCGCTGTAAAAACGTTCGACCCCCGCTACGGTCCATCCGCCGAGGACCTCATCTACAGGTGTCCAGACGTTCCTCATGAATCTCTGCCCGTGCCCGAAGGGAAGATCGTATAGCGCTAAGACGTTCAGAGTATGTTTAACGTCGAACGTGGAAACTGCGCGGTCACCCGCCGGCGTTCCTCCAAAAGTAATTTCGCCGCCGGGCAGGTTGCTGCTGGTAAGCACATTCTTGTCTGGAGACGCGTTGGATGCGTCGTCAATTGATTTACCGTAAGTGTAGTTTGCATTCAAGGTAAGACCATGAGCCGGACGGCGTGCCACACTTAGGTATCCGGCATGCCGTATGCTGTTGGCCGACGCATCATTCAACGTGAACACGTTTGAAAAACCCGGAAAGTTGGAATACAGCGTTCCAATGGGAACTTGTATAACGCTGTGACCAGCGCTACCACTGCACCGGGATCCCGCTATATCAGGGACGTTGCCAGCAACGCAGCGGCCCAGCGGATCCAGGATTTTGGTGTTAAAAGCGCTGATGCCATTCGACTCCAAAAACGCAACCCAATTCTGATCAAACAGATTTACGTTGATTTGCGGCAGGAACAGATGAGTACCCTTGGCGCCCACATATGCCGCTTCGATCACCGTGTTGGCCCCAAGGGATCGCGAAAGCGATAAGTTCCAATTCTGAACGTAGGGCGTCCTGGTGTTCGAGGACAGAATGGCTCCCGGAAGGTTAATGCTATTTATGTACGAAAGACCATTGACGGCGCTATCGAGGCCTACCGCCTGGTGCGGAGTTTGCGGCACCACACTGGGCGGATTACCGGAGAGCGTCTGCGCAAAGGCAGTATTTGCGGAGGGCAAGGCCTGAGGGCCACCGAAGTTGGGGAGAGGCTGGCGGTTCTCACCTGTCAGTGGAACATGGGAGAGTCCGTAGCCTCCGCGAATCACGAAATTGTTCAGGCCGCGCAGTCGCGGAACATAAGCGAGCCCCAAGCGCGGCTCGAAGTCAGTCCAATTGATAGGGGCCATGAAGATCGAGTTTCCGGATACGCCACTGTAGGCGAACGGCACAACCGACACGGAACTGACGGGCGTAGGAAGATTTAGCGTGGTGCCATTAGCAGCCGCTCCGCCTCCGCCAGCAACAACTCGGACTTGCGATATTGAGGTGGCTGCTAGGGGAGTGGTTTTGGAATAATCGTAAAGGATGGGCATGCTTTGGGCTTTTGCCGGTACGTAATAACCCTGTAGGTTGTTTGCTTCCGCTCGGGGGATTTGCAGCGAGTAGCGCACGCCCAAATTCAACGTCAGATTCGGGCGCACTTTCCAATCGTTTTGGATGAATCCAGCCGCGCTTCTCCAGCTATAACTATAAGGAACGACGGAAGTGGCGAGCAGATTGTCGTTGATTGCGCCCTCCAGAAAACTCGCCCAGACGATTCCGCCGTCGCCGGTGGACCCACCGTTGCTGCTGGTCTGGTTGTAGCGGAAACCATAACGCCCTCCGGCGGCGAAGTTGTACTGGAGGGTGTCTAGACTCTGCTGGTTCAGTTCAAATCCGAACGTCCAGGTCATGCTGCCGTGGGACACGAACAAATTGTCTACAATTTGGTATTGCTTTTCGGAATTGTCGTTGATCTGGGAACTTCCCGCCCCAATATCAGCGCCAACCGTGCGGCGGTTGGCAGTCGCGCTGAAAGTGAATAAGGGCAGACCACCTTTAGTCAAACTAGGCAGTCCCCACTGCGTGCTTAAATTCTGTCCCGACATGATGTCGAACTCAGGGGAGAAGGTTCCGCTGAACCTGCCGTAGGTATAGTTGAATCGCACCTCGTTGTACATCGAGGGGGAGATGGCCTGGGTGTCTCCCACTGCGTATTGGCGCGAACTGCTGTAAGTCGCTCCAGTGGTGTTTAATGGGCCATTGTTTCCGTAGACGCCGATGATGGGAACGGACGTGTAGCGAAAGAAAGCACGATTTTTCTGGGTAATAATTTCGTCAGCGCGCACGAGATATCGCACCTGGTTATCGCGGACAAAGCCGGTCGCCACATAGTTCTGAAGATCGCCGTTTCCATCGAGGAAATAAGGGCCCGCTTTGGGCAAGAACTGCAAAATACTTTGCGCCGTCGGGTCAATGAAATTGGAAGGCAGCACGTTGCCCGGAAAGGCGCAGTAAGTTGTAAAACCCGCGCCACAGCCGCCGGTGCTGGTGCCCAGTGCCATCTGTTGTAGTTGTTGTTGGCCGTTGACTGCTACCGGGTTGTATACCTGGTAGACGGTACTAGAGAATGGCGTAAGTAACGTACGTCCCGCGGGAAGAGTTGCCTGAAACTGGCTTACCACGCTCGAAGGGGCCCACCCGTTATTTACGTTCGTCAGATTACTGAAGTCGCCATTCCGCATGGCGTCCGTGGGCAGCAGAGTGTTTCCCTGCGTGGCATCAGACTGATAACGCGGCTCGATGGCCATAAAGAAAAAGGTCCGGTCGTGCCCGTTGTACAGTTTGGGAATACGCACGGGACCGCCGAGATCAAACGACATCTGCGTGTAGCGAAGGTTCGATTGCGGACGATTCACAGTGGCGTTCGTCCAGGGAGCCGCATTTGTAAGCGGATTCCGGTGGTATACCGTCGCCGCGCCGTGATAGTTGTTGGTGCCCGATTTGGTCGTTACATTGATGATGCCGCCGCCCGTGTGACCAAATGCCGCTGAATAGGACGACGTTTGGACCGTTATTTCCTGAACGGTTTCAGGAGAAAAAGACACCACTTCACGTCCCAGACCAACGCCCGTGTTGCTAACTCCATCCGCGATCATGTAGGTCGAGCCAGGTCTGCCCCCGTTGATGCTCAGATTGAAGCCGGGAACCGGGACGGCATTAGCATTAATCGTTGGATCTTCCGTTCCAACGTCTCCAGATATGTTGGGAGTTACAATCGCTAAATCGAGCACGCTGCGGTTGAGCAACGGAACATCGGTCAGCAAGCGTTCTGAAATAGTCTGGCCCAGCGTTGCATTTTCAGAGTCTTGCAGAGGCGCCTGCTCAGTGACCCGCACCTCGGTAGCCAGATTTCCGGGCTCTAAGGTCAAGTTCACCGTTTCAATGGTCGCGGTATCCACCTTAACTTTTTCGACGATCACTTTTTTGAAGCCGGGGAAATCCAACTCTACCCTATAAAACACTGGATCAAGGTTCTGGACACTGTAGGAACCCTGCTTCGAGGTGGTCACATGATAGGTCTCGTTGGTCCCGAGATTCGTTACCGTGACGATGGCGTCGGGCACCAGCGCGCCACTCTTGTCCATGACCGTACCGCTGATGCCGCCGCGATTGGTCTGAGAAGCTGCACTTACAGAAAAAATAAGGGCCGCGACACAAGCCAGAGACGCTCTCATGTCTTTTCTCTCTTCCGCGTCCGCTTGGCGAACCCGCCACAGATTCCACTTCGAGTTGCGGGGAA
>WNFQ01003105.1_pt1 | contig 14409 bp, 22 predicted proteins | sample 5400171 | NCBI WGS metagenome assembly WNFQ01 (sample SAMN13153356, study PRJNA577476) | soil metagenome | isolation source: 20 cm soil under Madrone tree | place: USA:California | collected 2016-06-14
CGCCCGACTCCAATCCCCACGGCATCGCGGTCAAGTTTCATCTGCCGGATGGATCGGACACGGATATGGAGCTCCAAGCGTACAAGTTCTTCCCGGTAGGAACCGGAGAGGATTTTCGCGATCTGCTACAGGCAATCCTCGCAAGCCCGCCCGATGCTCCGAAGCCGACCAAGTTCGATCAGTTCGTGGCCGCACACCCGAACGCACCAAAAGCGTTTGGCTCCGTCGCCACGCCGGACAGCTTTGCCGATGAGGAGTACTACAGCGTCAACGCTTTTGTCTTTGTCAACAAAGCGGGCCACAAGCAGGCTGTGCGCTACGTGGCGATGCCCGAGAAGCTAGTGCATCTGACGCCGGACGAAGCAGGCAAGAAGGCTCCGGACTTCCTGGTGGACGAACTGCCGACGCGTATTGCGCAAAGGCCGGTCGTGTTCCACTTGAAGGCGCAGCTCGCTGGACCGGGTGACCCAACAAACGACGCGAGCCGGCCGTGGCCTGAGACCCGGAAGGTAGTGGAACTGGGCGTGCTGACGCTGACCAAGTCCGTGCCGGACAGCCGGGTGGCGCAGAAGGAGTTGCAATTCATGCCCACGAATCTTACGGACGGCATCGAGCTTTCCGATGACCCCTTGGTCGTTGTGCGTGCCGCCGCGTACGCCGTGTCCATTGCGCGGCGCAGCCAATAAGGCGTTCCAACTTCCCGCGATCCAACGTCTTTAACGAGTTCCCCAACTGACCATGAACCGCGTCTACTTCCTGCTGCTCACCTGCCTCACGGCAGCCTGCTCGACACCGATGCCGCCCGCACCTCCCGCGCCTCCACCTGCGCCAGCGCCGCAGGCGGTGGCCATGCCTGCGGACCCTGTCGTCCAGGCGCCGGCGCAGCCCGTGTCGACCGAGTCACCCAGGGATGCGTTCGACAAGGTGCGCACGGCGATAAAAGGCGATAGCGTCTACTTCGATTTCGACCGGTACGCGATCAAGTCCGATCAGAGGTCGCCGATCCGGGAGCACGCGAACCTGGCGACGGCGTTTCCGAACGATTACGTCACGCTCCAGGGCAATTGCGACGAGCGGGGCGGGCATGAGTACAACCTGGCTCTCGGTCAGCGGCGCGCGGACTCGGTCAAGCGCGCGCTGGTCCTGCTGGGCGTTGCCGAAGACCGAATCGAGACCATCAGCTTCGGCAAGGAGAAGCCGCGTGCGCCGTGCCACGAGGAGGATTGCTGGGTCCAGAACCGCCGCGCCGATTTCGTGGACAAGTGGATCGACCAGGCGGGAGATGTGCATGAGTAATGCGTCTCGAGGGCACCGCCCTGGTTCATCCGCCATGGAAAGACTCCTCTATTCGATCGGCCCTCGCTTGAGCTTCCTCGCCCGACCGCTCATCGCCGCGCTGTTCGTCTCTTCGGGTTGCGCCAGGGTCGTGGACTATGCCGGCACCCAAGCCTTCATGAGGTCGGCGGGGATCCCGGGCGCACTGCTCCCGCTGGCGATCAACCAGGGTGATGGCGGTCACGCAGGGCCCCAATCTTCGCCAAGGCGTTCGACGAGAAGGTGACCAAAGCCGCCTGGTGCGGGTCATGTCGGCATCCTGCCCGAGCAGACCGACTGGAAGCGTTCGGTGCGTTCCCTCCTTCAGTTCGGCGAGCACCGTTCACAGGAAAGACGCCCACAATGAACAAGGGCGCGGCTAGTGAAAAAGGAACCGCGGCGCTCCTGACTCCTGCCAACTTCCGCTCTGACAAAGTCACGAACATCGGCGCCGCTCTGAACGCCTTCGTGGCAGATCTGTTCGCCCTGTACATGAAGACAAAGAACGTCCATTGGCATATGTCAAGTTTGCACTTTCGCGACTACGGCCTTTTGCTGGACGAACAGGCCAGACAGATCTATGCCACGACAGATTCGATCGGTGCGCGTATCCAAGAACTTGGGGCGACGACGTTTTGCGACTACCACCTTCTGCTGGACGAACAATCCAACCAGATCAAAACATGCACCGAAGCGATCGCCGAGCATGTCAAAAAACCCGAGGCAAAGACGTTGCCCCCCACAGGCCACCGTTCCCGCCCACGGCGATGGCCGGGCAACGATACGGACTACAGCTTGCGCGAGATGCTGGCCGAGATTTGGGAAGATAACCTGCAGCTGGCAGCGTCCCTTCGAAGGATGCATCGGGATTGCGAGGAGTACGCGGACGTTGCGACCGCAAGTCGCATCGAGACTTGGACGAATCAGGCCGAACGCAGGGTCTTGTTCCTGGAAGCGATCCGAGATGCGGAAGCGATTTCACGTTAGGGACGTTCACGCATCTGTAGCAGCACCTGACTCAATACAACGGCCTGGTTGTGGGTCTGCGAAATCGACCGCTGATTGGTCGCCGCCAACCGAGCGAGTGGCGCGGGCAGACTCAGCCCGGCCGTTTCGCTATTTGGCTTAGTTGTTTGGGCGCTTCGGCATCCTCCGGGCTGACCGGCTGGTTCTCGCAACGAGGATCGGTTCTCTGCACAGCGTGACCCATCCCCAAATTCTCATTTGTGGTCCACCTGTTCCCCATCAGGCGTCCGAATGGTGCCGTGACTAGGGTCGCCCGTCGCAGCCTCGTGGCTGCAGAGAAAAGAAAATGAAAACGTCGCTCACGGACCATCATTGGGTAATGCCCAGATACGGCCATGATAACTCTCGATAATGGAGCGACTGACGGATAGGCCGATCCCCATACCGCCGCTCTTAGTCGTGTAGAACGCTTCGAAGAGCTTGTCCACTGCCTGCCCTTCAAAACCCAGCCCCGCATCTTGCACAGTCAGGCGCACACAATCGCCTTCGTCTCGTTCGGTTCTGATCACCAACTGCCGTGGACGATCGTCGACGTTGCTCATTGCATCCGAGGCGTTCAGCAACAGGTTCAGTATTACCTGTTGAAGCTGGACACGATCGCCTGCAACTGGCGGAAGGTCCTCGGCAAGGTCCTCCCGCACAATGACCCGGTTTGTCTGAAGTTCACTCAGCGAAAGAGCGACCACTTCGCGTGTGGCCTCATTCAGGTCAACCGATTCGGCCGCGGCGGCCTTCTTGGCAAACAGCGCGCGCAATCGCGCGACCACATCAGACGCACGGTTGCCATCGCGAATCGCGCGTAGTGCGGTTTCACGCGCGCCATCGACGTTTGGAGGATCCGCGTTCAGCATGCGCAGGCAGGTGCCGGCGTTGGTGATGATTCCGGACAGTGGCTGGTTGACCTCGTGCGCGATCGACGCCGTCAACACGCCAAGGCTCGTGACCCTGGCCACGTGCGCAAGGTCCGACCTGATCTTGCTGAGCGTCGCCTCCGAGAGTCGACGTTCCGTCACGTCCTGAACCGCGCCGATGTACTCCAGTCGACCATGTCCATCTCGGACCGCGTGAGCGATCAAGTGCAGGTACTTGACCGAGTGGTCCGGCATCAGCAGGCGGTGCTCGTACTCAAAGTCGCCGGCGGCGACCCGCGCCCGGTTGATCATGTCATCTAGCAACTGGAGGTCATCCGGATGGACTCGAGTACCGATCAGCTCGAGTGTCACGGGCACGCTCTGGTCAAACCCGAAAATGCGATAGAGCTGCTCTGACCACGTGATTTGGTCTGTCGCCACGCGCCAGGAAAAGCTGCCGGTTGAGCAAAGGTGTTGGGCTTCGGCTAGAAATGCCTCACTGCGCCGCAACTCTTGCTCCGACTGTTTTCGTTCCGTGATGTCACGCAGGTAGCCGGTGAAGGACGGCGGCTCGTCAAACGGGATACGTGTGATCGCGAGCTCGACCGGGAATTCACTGCCGTCGGAGCGTACCGCCGTTATCTCGATGCGTCTCCCAAGCATTCGCGCCTCGCCTGTGGCCAGGTACCGGGCTAATCCCCTCCGGTGCTTCTCCCTGAGTGATGGCGGGATAATCACATCGGCCAGGTGGTTGCCGACGACCTCGTCGCGACGGTAGCCGAAGGTGCGCTCCGCAGCCGGATTGAACTCAGTGATGCGGCCTTCGTGATCGATTGTCACAATGCAGTCGAGCGCCGAGTCCAGGATCGCTGCCTTGCGCGCCTCGCTGCGCTTAAGTTCCTTCTCCTCCTGACGCAACTTCTCGTTGGCTGCAGCAAGTTCCCTAGTTCGTTGCGCGACCCGCTGATCGAGTTCGGCGGCGACCCGCTTCTGTTCGCTCAGAAGCCGCGCCTCTTGCAGCCCGATCGCCGCCTGATTCGCCGCTACGCTTAGAAGAAGTCTCTCGGTCTGCCCGGGGAAGTCCGCTCGCTGAGACCCCGCGACGATTACCCCAATTTCACCTTGCAGCCCCAGTCGCAAGGGCACGATTGAAATATCTCCGTCGCCAAAAGGAATCCGTACCAGCGATGCCCATTTCTGCGCGCCAGATCCCAACCAGTGGTTGAGTGCCTCGCCGATCTCTTGCGGCCGCGCCGGCAGTTTTTGCGATTGAGCGACCCGAACCATCTCGATGGGTCCCTCACCGACCGGATCTTTCAACCGCACATAGACGAGATCCAGGCGGAGCATGCTCAAGAGCGCGTCGAGCAAGGTGCGAACAATCTGGGATGGGTCGCAGCCACTCCACATGGCAGGAAGAGCGAGGACGCTGATCAGATCGTTAAGGCAGCGCTGAAGGCGCTCGATCTCCTCGGCTGGATGTTCGGATTGCACTTCCATGTCAGACCACCGTCGGGGGCGATGCAGTCCCTACGCGCGTCGCCGTTCGCGAAGCTCGCGCAGGAACTTCTCCGGTGGTACAAAGAACGGGTTCTGCTGGAGGATGCCGCCGATGATGATCATCGGATGCGTACGCATGATGTCGACCACCGTCCCGCCTCCGAATTTCGCAAGGTCGTACACGCAGACGACCGCATCGTCGTGGCGCCGCCACCCATCATTCACACGCGATTCGAACTCGACGAGATTGTCGAGGGGCGATCGACCTTCGGCCGCCCAGTCCATATGACAGATAATGCGACTGAGGCGAAATCCTCCCTTGGCGTTGCCGCTGGCCAGCTGCTCGAACACTTCCAGCATCCGATCCTGATCGAAGTAGCCGTCCCGAAGGTATGTTTCGGCGTTGGTCCGAAGTTCGAATTGCCCAGTCTGCTGGGCCGCCGTCGGGTCGATCCCGACCGCGGCCAACCGTTGCAGATGGTCGCGACTCCGACCCGGACTGACAACGTGAACCGCCCTGTCGCCACACGCGAACCCGTCCTTGATGAACGGAAGCAACACTCGATACTCTTCTTCGTCGCTGTTGAAGAATGCGCATACATGACGTGCTTCCCCGAGCTGGGAGCCGGCAAACGGAATTGGTGCCGCGGGCGTTTTCAAGGTGGACTCCTCCCGTACGGAATTCCTGACACGCGGGTCTCTATACAGTCGCGCTCTACCGAGCGGCTTCAGCGGTTGACCCTTCTTCTGTCACGTCGCTCAGCACCCTCGAAGCGCGGCATTGACCGCCCCAAGCAGCGCCGTATCGCTGAACGGCTTAAACAGGCACTCCGCGGCACCCTGTTCGAGCAAGCGTGGACGGATGGTCTCATCTGCGTGGGCGGTAATAAAGACGATCGGAATCTCTTGCCGGCGAAACCTCAGTTCCCGTTGGAGATCGGGCCCGGACATGCCAGGCATCGCGACGTCCAGGATCAGACATCCTGTCTGGTCCAAGTAGTCGGACGCGAGGAACTCCTCCGCCGACGAGAACGTCTGCGCCATAAAGCCCAATTCCTTCAGCATGTCGGGTAGCGACTCGCGAACAGACAGATCGTCGTCGACAACCGACACGAGTGGACGTAGGACCATGACACCACAATGCGCCACTCTACGGGTCAACGTCCATCATACTTTGGTATCGGTTTCCGGCCCATGGCGCGGGGAAAAGGTGACTGCACCAACTCCCGTCCAGCGGCAATGCGATGGATCTTGCGACCGCGCGCTCGCGTGTCAGCCTTTCGATGCAGGCGCGAGGTGGAGTCTCGCGGCCATATTCACCAGGTCGGCGAGAGAGTCGGCCTTCATCTTTCGCATCACCTGGCCCCGGTGTGCCTTCACTGTGATCTCGCTGATGCCGAGCTCGCCACCGACCCGTTTATTCAACAGGCCTGAAACGACCAGCCCCATGACCTCCCGTTCGCGACGGCTGAGTGACGCGTAACCGTCTCGGAGCGCGCGCATCTCCGCCTCGTGACCAAGTGCGGCGTGGCTGCGCTCGATGGCGTTCCGGATTGCGCTCAACAGTACGTCGTCGCCGAATGGCTTCGTCAAGAACTCGACAGCTCCCGCTTTCATAGCCCGGACCGTCATCGGCACGTCGCCGTAGGCCGTGATGAAGATGATCGGCATGTCGTTCCGGTCGGCGGCGATGCGCTTCTGCAGATCGAGACCATTAAGGTCCGGAAGCGAAACGTCAAGTACCAGACAACTCGGAGCGAGGGCTCGTGGGTGGGCGATGAATTCCTGTGCGGACGCGAATGTCTGCGGCTGCCAGCCTGCGCAGCGGATCAGCGCTTCAAGCGATTCGCGCACCGAGACGTCGTCGTCAACAACGAACACGACGGGCGTGGCATGCACCATGGGTGATGACCGCACTCCATGGTCAGGTGCGCTCGCTGATCTCATGTTTTAGCCCCTCCGAGAGCATGCGCCACTCTACCGGTGAACGTCCATCACACTTTGGTGTCGGTCTCCCGCCGATGTCAGCACCAGCGTGCCGTGCGCCAACCACATAAGTCTCGTGTCCCTCTTTTCACCGTGGTTCAGAACGAGTGGGTCCGCCACACAAGCGCGAGGGGCGAGGGAATCTCGGATGTTACGCACGGCTTGGCTGACTATGACACCGCACGATCCTGGAGAAACCTTTTCTTATGAATCTGCCGTCAATCAATCCTGCTTATGGGCGTGCAGACTATTCATGATCTCTGTCGGAAAAGCCATTGCGTGGATCATCGCCTGAATGAATGTAGGTCAGACCCAATGGGCCAATTGCCGTCACCTGCGTAATGTATTCACCAGACTTTGCCCAGTGAAAATGAGGTTGATCGCCTGGAAGAACAATCACGCTCCCCACCCCGTGTGCAGTCAGTTCGCTCTCATCGAATGTTTCTCCGAGGCCGATATAGAAAACGCCCGCAAGGACTGTATAGACGCGATCCTCCGGGTGCTTGTGCGGCATCATTTTTGTGCCCGCTGGCAACCGAACGCGTATCAAGTAGGGCCCGGCTTTTGTAGGGTCGCCAATCAAAATGGCGAGGCGCGCAGCCGGTGGAAAGGCGGCAAAGGGCTGCCAGTTCACATCTTCCGGACGGACTACGTGAAACGTGCCTTGATCTGGCTGGTGAATGCGTGACATACCAATCTCCTGATTCGGAAGTTGCTGAAATCGTTGGCGCCGTCAAATGGCAGGGCGCGAACTCAGATGGCGTTGGTTGTCGTGCTGCCGAAAACCTCTTCGCTCAATGTCAATGCCATTCGCCATACCGTCGCGATCGTCGTCCTCGCTCAGGCCGGAACGATGTGTCAGTACGATCGTCTGCATCGTTCTCGACAGCAATCAGCGACCGCGCTCGCGTCCGATGCGGTTGGAGGCGGCTCCCGCGCGGTGTTCGAGCTTTTCGCTTATATAGTCGCGCAGCACTACGGCGTTGTTGTGCTCGGTGTCGTGCGAGCTGTAGAGCAGAACGACGTTGCCCGCACGCGCGGCAGCGGCGATCGCTGCCCATCCGTCAGGATGGTCATCCAGCTCCGCGCGGTACCGGCGCTGGAACTCGGCCCATTTGGCCACGTCGTGCCGGAACCAGCGGCGCAGTGAATCGCTGGGTGCGACGTCCTTCAGCCATTCGCTGAAGTGCAGGGATTCTTTCCGGATCCCGCGCGGCCATAGCCGTTCAACCAGGAAGCGAGTTCCGTGCTCCTCCTTGTGCTCGTAAATCCGTTGCAGCTCGATCATCGCAGGACCGGGTGCGCCCTTCTGTTCATCGGAGTTCAGTGGTTCTAGTCTTCCAGCGGTCCAGCGCGCCTCACGGAACCCGCACCTTTCCCTTCTGCATGATCTCGCCAATCGACGGAAATGTCTTGCGCGCCAGTTCCGGGACCGGTTTCCAGTTCTCGCTCGGGGCGTATCCGAATGGTTTCGTCCCGGGACCGTTGCCGGGATTGCCCACAACGATACGTCCCACCATGCCGGCCATTTCATGCGGCTTGCAGAAATAGTCGTAAACCCCTGGCACAGTAAAGACGTGCTCGAATGTCGCCCCACGCTTGGGATAATCGGCTAGCAGAATGTCGGAATCCCAGGGTTGGGCAGACGCGGGGATCCGCAGCTCGTGATTGTCGTTGCTCGGGTGGTAAGCAGTGATCGAGTGGAAGCCACTGAGCTGAACCCACCGCACCGTATCCCCCGGGACGACGCGCACGCCCGCCGGATCGAAATACGTCTTGCCGGCTGGCGTCTGCATCACCTTAATCTCCACCGTGGCGAGTGTCGCAGGCGCGGCTTGGCCGAGGATTGTCGTGCCGGCGAGACACGCCGCCAAAACCGAGGCTTTGGCGGCATTACCAACCACCGTCTTGACCTTCACCAACCTCGAACGCGTGTCCAATTGCGTCTCTGCGCGCTCTGCGTCTACTTCATGTCTTCTTCTACGGCAGCAGAGCTGATCAACCATTGGACGATGTGATAGTGCGGCTCCTCGACGCCCGGATGGCCCGGGTTGTACTGAATATCGGTATGGTTGACCTTGATTCCCGCGGCCACTCCACCGATGCTTTCGAAATTCTTATGAGCGTCGAAATCTTTGAGCGGGACCATGTAGACGATATTGACGAGCTTCCCCTGGTGGTTGTAGCCGAGGAACGGGCCGATGGGTAGCGTCGACGGATCGACGTAGAGCGTTCCCAACCCCGGCAGAAAATCCGGAAGCTTCACCAGCGAGCTTACCTTCTTGAAATCGGCCGGTGGGGACGCGGTGATATTGGCGGCGTAGACGGTCGGGGCCAGCATCATCCCGGAGAGCGACAACGCGAACGCACTGATCGCCGTCCGCCCCCAAGCGAAGTTGTAATTGCCGTTTCTGTTCATGTCGGATCTCCAAGGTGTGAGTTGTTAGCCGTGCACCAATTGCATCACGGGCGTGAGCGCAAGACCATTAAACGATGGTCTTGGTCGATACCTTTGTATCAGATGTATATAGGATTGAACGGGGACGGTGCGTTACGTCTATAGATCAACGACGACGCCTTCCACGGTTGATCGACGACGTGACGCCGATGCAGCCACCTCGCAGGGTCGAAGCTGATCTGGGCAACGTACCGCGAGGCGCGCGTCTATTCGTCAAGCGCGATGGCCAAAGTATCGACCGATACCATCGTCCAATAGATTCGCGATCCTGCTGTTGTTCCTTGGCCAGCGGAATGTAGCGCTCTACATCGAGCTGAGTCCTGCGTTGGACGGCTTCGGCATTGGCGAGCTGCGCTCTGGCCTGCGCCAATTGCCCCTGTGCCTGATCCAGAGCCGCTCGAAATGGTCGCGGATCGATTTCGAACAGCAGCTGCCCTTCCTGACCAGTGCCCCTCTTTGCAATCCTGGCGCAGCAGATAGCCCGTGACTTGCGCCCTGACGTCGGCATTGACGTACCCCTCCAGGGTGCCGATCCATTCGCTGTAAAGGGCAACGTCCTTCTGCTCGACCTACGCCACGTCGACATCCGGAGGCTTTGCCGTGGCGACGCCGGATGCATGCTCCGGCAGCACCAGCACGACAATTACGGCGATGGCGACCAAACATATGGCTCCTGTCAATGCGAGCCTGCGATTCAGCTGCATCGTCGCCACTCGCTATAGTTAGTCGAGCGCAACACGCGATTTAAGCAAGTTTCGAGGCCGGAGCGGTAACCGGCAGGTGCTTTCCAGACAAGCTATTTCGACGCTTCGCCAAGTTTGCCGATATATTCGGCGAGTCGCCTCTCGACGTCTGGCTTCTGTTGAAGTCCCATTTCCATCAGCTGTTGCACCCTCTGCTGCGCTTGGGGACGTTGGACAGATGTAATAAATGCGCCCCATTGGGCCTTGAGATCTTCATTCGACGGCAGGGTCGAAGGATTGACCATTCCCTTGATGTCCGCGATTGTCTGCTTATCAAATTTTGAAATGCGCCGGGCGAGCGAATCCACAAACTGGTCCAAGTCAGCGTCCGCAAGCGAGCGATTGACATAGCCATACCGCTCGGCGAGATCCCCATCCATATCACTGCCGGTAAGCAGTACTTCAAGCGCTCGACCACGTCCAATCAAGCGGGGAAGGCGCGCCATGGGTCCCCCTCCGGGTACCAAGGCGGCGCCGACCTCCCATTGCGACAATATTGCTTTCTCTCGGCTGGCGAAACGCATGTCACTCGCGAGCGACAGCTCGCTGCCGACGCCAGTGGCGCGACCTCGAATAGACACGATTGATACGACCGGTGCACGACTGAGTCGCACCAGCATGTCAGGCAAAGGAGGCAAACCAGTGGGTCCCGGCGCGAGATTCGTTGTGTCCGAGAGGGGCGAGACGAGGTCGTAGTGCGTCAGAAAGAATCCAGGCACCGCGCTATCGAATACCACCACCTTTACCTGTGGATCCGTCTCGAGTTGTGTGATCGCCTCGTTTAGCTCGGGGATGGTCTCCGGCCCGAAGATGTTGAAGGGCGGGATGTCGAACGTAATGCGCCAATATGCTGGCGTGAGCCGCTCTATACGGACCTCTTGCTTCGGTGCTGCGCCCTGCTTCACCGGTGACTCAGCGAACACGTTCCCTCCGTGTAGAAAGCTTGTAATCACTATTACCGCCGTTAAAATCGCTTTCTTCATGATCCTATCTCCGTGAGTATTCGATTCATTTCCACTCGTGCACAAAAGTCCGCTCGCCGATTCTCCGACCAGCAGGTCTCGTCGTGGCATTGCGCCTGCGGCTTCTCCTTGCCGAAGCTCAACGTTTCAATCCGCTCTTCCGGAATGCCCAGCAGTACGAGGCGCCCTTTGACCGCATCGGCGCGGCGTTGACCCAGAGCCAGGTTGTACTCGCGGCTCCCGCGCTCGTCGCAGTTGCTCTGCAGCGTCAAATGATCGGTCGAATAGGTGCTGGCGAGCTTCGCGTTGTCGGCGATAGCCGAGACCTGGTCCGGCTTGATTCCGAACTTGTCGAAGTCGAAGAAGACGCTCTCTCTGGCGACGTTGCTGCGCATGCGTTCGAAGGCCTGCATCGGTGATTCCGTCGGTGTCGCGATCGGCTGGAGCGCCTGTGTCGGCCGAGCCGACGGAGCAGAAGGCTCGGGCGCCTTGGCCTGAGGTGGCGGCGGAGCGGGCGGTGCCGGAGTCGAGCAAGCCGCGACCACTGACATACACAGGACCGCCAACCCGCGTTTCGGAGCCGACGCGAGGTCGACGGAGCGAACCGCGGCGGCCAAATCCTGAACTGACTTCTTCATCGAGGCCTCCTTCGATCGCTCACACAAGAGGGGGTTTTGATCACGCCGCGCATTGCACCACCTGTGCGAAGGCAAGACCATTGCACGATGGTGTTGCCAGCGGGCAAAGGGATACCAAGGTGTCAGCGATAGCAAAGTCCAATGGACTGCGTGATGCACCTCTGTTCTGATTCGACCGTACGCATTTCCCACTCAACGCCCATGCCCGAATTCACGCTCAACATCAACGGCCGGGACGTCATCGCCAGCGTGGACGATCCGGCGATGCCGCTTCTGTATTCCCTGCGTAACGAACTGGGCTTGCGCGGTCCTCGATTCGGCTGTGGACTGGGGCAGTGCGGAGCCTGCACGGTGCACATCGACGGACTTTCGGCGCGCTCGTGCGTCTACCCTATCGGTGCAGTGCCAGGAAAGGTCGTGACCCTGGAGGGCTTGGGCAGCCCTGAGAATCCACACCCCGTTCAGCGCGCGTTTATCGAAGCGCAGGCCGTTCAGTCCGGCTATTGCATCAACCGCATGATCATGGAAGCGGTCGTGTTCTTGAAGCGAACGCCAAAGCCAAGCGAAGAGCAAGTGCGTGAGGCGCTGTGTCCGAACCTTTGCCGTTGCGGCACGCACCTGAGAATCGTGCGCGCGGTGATGCGTGCGGCGAACGCGTAGGGGCGTCCGCAGATGCGGGCCACCATCGACCGCCGTGTCTTCTTAAAGGCGACCGGTGCATTGGTGGTTACGTTTGCTCTGGCGCCCTTGCCAGGCGGCGCTAAGCCGCCCCGCGTGCGAAAGCCCCTCGACCTGGATCACGTGGACAGCTTTGTGGTCCGCAATTATTCGGTCCCGAGGTGGATGTCCATGCAAGCCCGTGTGGCATCATAAATCGGTGATCGCCCTGCTCCAGATCGTTCTTGGTTTGCTTGCAGACCTGCTCGCGTTGGTCGCACTCGCGTCAAGTCCAGCTGATATTCCCATCTGCTCTTTTGCCAAAGCGGAAAGAGGTTGGCAGCCAAGGGTAGCTCCTGATAGACGCGCTTGCCGGACAATTGACATTGGGCAGGAGTGGAACCATCGGTTTGCGGATGTGAATCTGCCTGGAAATTCAATCGGCGTATTTTTTGAAACGGTCGAGCGCCGTTTGAGTATATTGGCCGACCTCGATGAGGTAGCCGTCGGGATCACGCATATAGCAACGCAATTCCAAACCGTGATTGTCTAATGGCTCGGTAAGGAAGGACGCTCCTTTGTCGCCCCATTGTTTGTAGGAGGCCCAGATGTCGGCGACACGCAAGTTAAGGAAGCTATTCACTTTGTCGAGATCCGAAGGGGTTTCGAGGAGGACCTCTGGCTTGTCGGGAGTCGGGCCACCACCGGAATTGAGAATGATCCAGGTGTTAGCCAACTTGATGTAGCAGGGATTTTCCGGCTTGATCACTTTCCCGCCAAGAATTCGGACGTAGAAGTCCTTCGATTTTTCCTGATCCCTCACCGTGAAGAAATGCGTGACGAAGAAGCCTTCGTTTGCAATCGGTGCGTCAGGCAGATTCATGCGTTCCTCCCGTTGTCGATAATAGGGTTCTGGTGCATCAGGGGCGCTCAAAGCTAGCAGCCCGCGTTTATCATTCCCGGCGCGCCCGTCAAGAACCGCGAGGATCGGTTGGTGGTTCTGAATCGGGTTACGTTCGCTAGGACACGTCGCCCGCAGGCCTTTCGCCCTCTACCGCGGAAACTGCACCGTCAGCGGCGAGATGCTGATGGATCTGCGCCACCACGGCGGCGCCTTCGCCGATCGCACCTCCCATGCGCTTCACCGAACCGGAGCGGACGTCACCGATCGCGAATACACTGTGCACACTCGACTCGAGTGGAGCGGGCAGATGCCCGGCGGCGAGGCCTTCCGCTTGACCGGTCAGCACAAACCCATGCGTGTCGAGGGCCACGCCGCACCCAGCGAGCCACTTCGTCTCGGGTCCGCGCCAACGAAAACGAACACATGCCTGATCGGCCGTTTTTCCTCGAGACCTGTTTGCTTGTCGCGCCAGGACACCGCGTTAAGGCCCTCCTCGAGGTTACCGTAAAGCTGTGTCAGTTGCGTGTGAGGGCGCAGTTCGATATTCGGCGTGGCATCAATACGGTCGATCAGGTCCCCAGAGACCAGCGTCACCTTCAAGCGCCCCGGAATGTTCCGCGCTGCGCGTTCAGCGCGCTGCCTCAGTTCGCGCAGAAGAGGAGTCTCGAGCCTTCCAATTTCGTATTCGGCGCCGTTGACTTTCGAGCGCAGGCGAGTACCCACAACCTCGAGGCGATTGCGCGTCTCGTGGTACGCGAGTTCGCGGAATCCGGTTATTCGCTCGAACCAGTCCATATGTGTCGCCATTCGTGCGTGCTGACTTGCCGAAGGCTGACGCGTAATCTCCGCAGCTCGCGCGACGGATCCCCATTATCGAGGCGCTGCCACAAAGACTTCCACCCCCGACCGGCTAAGAGCCATCAGCCTTCGATGAATTCGCCACCGACAGCCGGGCGAGCGCAGCCAGATCCCGAGAAATCGAGGTTTCCGCGACAGCGTTTTAGACATATTTTGTACAAGTGCACGATCGAGTAGCTGGTATCCAGAGTAAGTTATTGATTTTTATGGCGTCCCCAAGGGGATTCGAACCCCTGTTACAACCGTGAAAGGGTCGTGTCCTAGGCCTCTAGACGATGGGGACTGCGGCGGATCTGAATTTGTTTTGGTTAGTTCTGGAGGTCATCGTGGTGGAGGTAAGCTCTTTCTAACTGCCTCTGACGATGAACTATGTTTGTAGGTAAATCAATCGCTTAGACTGCAAGTACGTGCACGTGCTTGCGCCAAAATGCTCTAGAATGCAACCAGTTACTTGGGGACATTCTGTGGGACAACCACCAGGCGCCCAGTTCGACGGACAATCCACACAGCCG
>WNFQ01004743.1_pt1 | contig 14407 bp, 12 predicted proteins | sample 5400171 | NCBI WGS metagenome assembly WNFQ01 (sample SAMN13153356, study PRJNA577476) | soil metagenome | isolation source: 20 cm soil under Madrone tree | place: USA:California | collected 2016-06-14
TTGACGAGAAACACGGTGACCGGTGTCTTATTCTTCCTGACGTGATTCAGAAAGACATCTTGAACGTTTTGCGACTTTTCCGGTGTCATGGGTATTCCCCCAGCACTTCTTGGAGCCGAACGGGCCAGCTCATAGCCAAACCTGCAAGTACTCGGATAAAGCTAACGGGTTTCCGGGTAAAGATAGGACCGCCTTGTTGATTCACAAGCCCCGGATAAGGCGAAACAGGGTGGAACAATCGGACAGGACGAGGCGTGGAGCGCATCGCGCCAATTCCCCCTCCGGCATTTCGCCGCCCAGCAGGACAGGAACGCAGCCGCTGTTGCGGGCGCACTGGATATCGACACCGGTGTCCCCGACAAACCACACCGTCTCGCCGGCGCCGATGCCGCTCGGCTCGAGGGCGAGCCGGACCGGGGCGATATCCGGCTTGTCCCTTTCGGCATCGCCGGCGCCGATGATTGCGCCAAACCGCGCCGACCAACCCAACTCGTCCGCCTCGCGTCGCAGCAGAGCTCCCGTTTTGTTGCTGACCACCCCCATGTACATACCCTCGCCGGCGAGCCCCTCGAGCAATTCGTCGCGGCCCGGCAGCGCGGTCAGCCGGTCGAGATGGATTGCGCTGAATTTGTCGAGGTAGATCCGCCTGGCCTCTTCCCAGCGTTCGCCGAAATGGCGCGGGAAGCTCTCGCGCAGGCTGAGGCGGACCCGCTCCTTGGTTTGCTCGATCGACCAGAGCGGCTTGTCCATTGCCGCCATCGTGATGTTCAGCGCTTCGTGGATCGTAACCCAGCTGTCGACCAGCGTGTTGTCCCAGTCGAAGAGGATCGCCCGCGGCCGCGGCAGGCGGCTGGATGCCGCCAGCTCGGTTGACGGTCCGCTCTCATCAGCGACCCCTACCCGCGCCATCTTGGCGTCACTTTCGGGGCGCATCTTCGAATATCCATCAGGAGCCTCGGCATGCATTTTTCGCCTCGATCACTTCCCGGTTTTGGGCGTCCGGAAATCGTCAAATTTCCCCTGCCGAGCCGTCGAAATTGGTTGAGGCTGGGCTCGCAAGTATTTGTTCGCGAAAGGTTATCGGTGGCGGCTGCGGTCGCGATGCGATTTTTCTCCCTGAGTTTCCCCGTTCGGCAGGGACACGGCAGGGACATCGAGGGTGCGCGCGGCTCCCTGCTCCCCTCCGATCGCGTTCAAACCTCACACCCCGATCTTCAGCGCGCGGTCGTTGCCAAAGACGCCGAGCGATTTCAGCTTGCGATGCAAGGCCGAGCGCTCCATGCCGACAAAAGCGGCGGTGCGGGAAATATTGCCGCCAAAGCGGGTCACCTGGGCGATCAGGTATTCGCGCTCGAAGACCTCTCGCGCATCGCGCAACGGCAAGGTCATGATCTCGCTGCCCTTGTCCCATTTGACGACGGTCGGCGCGATCGCGGTGATGTCGTTCGGCAGCATGTCGGCGCGCACCGGCTCACGCGCGTCCCCCGGCGCCATGATCAAGAGCCAGTCGACCACATTGCGCAGCTGCCGCACATTGCCCGGCCAGGAATAGGCCTGCAACGCCGCCATCGCATCCTCGCCGAACTCGCGCGGAGTGAGCCGTGCGGCCTCGGAGGAACGCGCCATGAAGTGGCGCGCCATCAGCGGGATGTCCTCGCGGCGGTCGCGCAGCGGCGGGACTTTGATCGGCACCACGCTCAGCCGGTAGAACAAATCTTCGCGCAACCGGCCGGCGCTGATCTCGCTGCCGAGCTCGCGGTTGGAGGAAGCCACGACGCGGACGTCGACCTCGACACGGCTCGACCCCCCTACCCGCTCGAAGGTCTGCTCCTGCAGGACCCGCACGATCTTGCCTTGGGTCTCGATCGGCATGTCGGCGACTTCGTCGAGGAATAGCGTTCCGCCATGCGCACGCTCGAAGGTGCCGACCTTGCGCGGCGCGCCATCGATGCGGGTTTCGGTCCCGAACAGCTCGATCTCGAGACTTTCCGGGCGCATTGTTGCGCAGTTGACCGGCACGAAAGGCCCCTTCGACCGTCGCGAGCGCAGATGCAGGAGCCGTCCGACGACCTCCTTGCCGGCGCCCGGCGGGCCGGTAATCATCACTCGACTGCCGGTCGGTGCCGCGCGCTCGATTTGCTGCCGCAGCTGGTTGGCCGCGGCAGAGGCCCCGACGAGGTCAATGTCGCCTCCGGCGCGGAGTTTCAGCTCTTCATTCTCGCGCCGCAGCTGAGCTGCCTCGATCGCACGTTCGACGACCAACAGCAGCCGATCCGATTTGAACGGTTTTTCCAGAAAGTCATAGGCGCCGATCTTGATTGCCTCGACCGCGGTTTCGATCGTCCCGTGTCCACTGATCATGACCACCGGCACCGACGGCATTTCGGCGCGCAGCTGCTTGAGGATCTCGATTCCTTCAAGGCCGCTGCCCTGCAGCCAAATGTCGAGAATGACGAGGGTCGGTTGACGGGCTTGGATTTCCGCCAGGGCCTGCGCGGTGTCCGCAGCATCCCGTGTGGCGTAGCCCTCGTCTTTGAGCACGCCGCCGATCAACATGCGGATATCCGCTTCGTCGTCGACGATCAGGATGTCATGCGCCATGACCGGCCATGCTCAGTTCCGTCGGCTGGTCGGCCGCATCCGGATATTCCGGCGCGCGGATCTCTGTGGCGGCAAAGACGAGCCGCACGCGCGCACCACCCGGCTCGCCGTCCTCCAGCACCAGCTCGCCGAGGTGATCCTCCATGATCTTCTTGACGATAGCGAGACCCAGTCCGGTTCCCTTGGCACGGGTCGTCACATAAGGCTCCGTCAGCAGCTCGCGGCCGTGCCGCGGCAGACCTTTGCCGTTATCCTCGACGATCACCGCGGCCTGCCCCGCCTCCTCGGTCACCGACACGCGGATCTGCCCGGCGGGACCCCCACCCTGTTCGACGATCCGCGTCTCGATCGATTCGATGGCGTTCTTGACGATATTGATCACCGCCTGCCCGACAAGCCGCGCATCGCAACGAACCGTGACCGGCCGAGCGGGCAAATTGGCCGCAAAAGCGATCTCGGGATGGGCAGTGCGCTGCAGGAATACCGTCTGGCGCACGATCTCGCTCAGGTTTTCGGGCTTGAGCACCGGTGCCGGCATGCGTGCGAAGGACGAGAACTCGTCAATCATGCGGCCGATGTCGCCGACATGGCGGATGATCGTGTCGGTGCAGACCGTGAAGGTTTCGACGTCGCTTTTGATCTCCTTCAAATATCTGCGGCGCAGCCGTTCCGCCGCCAGCTGGATCGGGGTCAGCGGGTTCTTGATTTCGTGCGCAATGCGGCGGGCGATGTCGGCCCAGGCCGCCTTGCGCTGCGCCGACAGCAGCTCGGTGATGTCGTCGAAAGTCACGACGTAACCGCTGATTTCGCGGCCGTAATGCTCGGCGGCGATGCGCACCAGCAAGGTGCGGGTGCTGGTCCCGCGGACGAGCTGGACCTGCGACTGGGCGAGCCGCTCCGGGCGGCGTGCGGCCTCATCCAGCAGCCCGCCCATTTCCGGTACGACCTGGACGAGGTCGTGGCCGATCGATTCCTCGAGATCGACGCCGAGAAGCGATGAGGCAGAGCGGTTTGGTAAATTAACGCGACCGAACCGGTCTAGTCCGATAACCCCCGCCGACACCCCGGTCAGCACAGTCTCGGTAAACCGCCGACGCTCGTCGAGCTGCCGATTTGCCTCCTGAAGCTCGCGTTGCTGACTCTCGATCTGATAGGTCATACGGTTGAACGCTCGGCTCAACGACGCCAGCTCGTCGTCCTTTTCCCCTTCGGGCACGCGCGCGGCGAGATCGCCGCCACGGATTTGTTCGGCCGCAGTCACGAGCCGACTGATCGGCACCGCCAGCTGGGTCGCGAAATGGATCCCGATCGCCACTGCTGCAACCAGGAACAGTAACGCCACCAACATGAAAATCATCGCGAACTTGATCTGAGAGCCGGATCGTTGACCTTCCAGCTGCTCGTACTGGGCGACCGCCCTCTGGGTCTCTTCCATGTGGTTTAAGACCCCGGGCTCGATAAAGCGGCCGACAAAGAGGTAGACGTCGCCGAGCTGATTGAGGCGGACGAGCGCCCGTACCCGATCATCACTGTCGTTGGTCATTATCGCCACGTCGCCCTCGTCGGCGCGGCGCATTGCAGCATCGGGGACCCGCTCGAAACCGAGGGTAAAGGAGAGGCTCGATTTCGCCAGCGTCCGGCCGTTGCGGTCTAACACCACCGCCTCGCTCAGCCCGCGCAATGCCGCTTGAGCCGAGACGACCTGCTCGAGATGTTGCGGGTTGAGCGACAGCTTCATCGCATCCCTGTTGAGGTCGTTCGCCATCGCCAGCACGTCGGCGCGGATCGCCTGCTGATGTTCGTGCAAATACGCTTCGGCGACGGCCAGCGATTCGGAGATTGCTGTCCGGACCCTGTCGCTGAACCAGGATTCGACCCCAAAGCTGAAGAAGAGGTAGGAAAAAACGGCGACGATGATCGTCGGCATCACCGAGATCAGGCTGAACAGCAAGACAAGGCGAATCTGCAGTCGCGAGCCGGCAAGGCCACGGCGGCGCTCGGCCCAGACCTCGACGAGCCGCCAAGCGACCACCGCGCCGAGCAGCAGCAGCAGGACCAGATCGAGGTTTAGGAGCGACAGGACGGCGCTCGGATCCGGACCGAAGGGCGGCGATTCGGTCAGCGCCAGATAGGTGGCGATCCCCGAAGCGAGCGCCGCCATAGCCAGAGCGATGGCAATGTTGCGCCGCAAAACGACGCTGCCGGCCCAGATGCGAAGCCGCCGCATCAGGCGCATGCAATGCCCCCGCCCGTCGATCGGGCTGTAACGCGGATGACGACAGCCAAGACCGGCCCGTGCCCCGTTGCACCTCGCCCCTTCGCCCCGATAGCTAGGGGACGAAGGATCATCGGTTATTTTAGGCCGCGGACGACCGGAATGTCCAACTCGCGGATCTTCTTGCGCAGGGTGTTGCGATTGAGACCAAGAAGATGCGCCGCCCTGATCTGATTGCCGCGAGTGGCGCCGAGGGTATGTATGATCAGCGGCCGCTCGACCTCGCGCAGCACTCGATCATAGAGCCCGGCGGCGGGCAGATCGCCCTTGTGGGCGGCGAAGTAGTCTTTGATGTGGCGTCCTACGGCGGCAGCGAGCCCTTCCCCGCCCACCGCCTCGACCGGATCCGCCGGTGCCAGTGCGTCAGCGAGCTCAGCCTCGATGACCTCGACCCCGATGACCTCCTGCGAATACAGCGCCGCGAGCCGACGGGCCAGGTTCTCCAATTCGCGAACGTTGCCCGGCCAGCGATAGGCCCGCAACCGCTCCATCGCGGCTTCATTAAGCTGCTTCATCGGCAAGCCTTCGCGCACCGCGAGCGCTGCGAAATGCCGGACGAGGGCGGGTATGTCCGCTGTTCGCTCGCGCAATGGCGGCAAGCGTACCGGCGCGACATTCAGGCGGTAGAAGAGATCCTCGCGAAACAGCCCTTGCCGGATCAGCTGCCGCAAGTCGTTGTGGGTGGCAGCGACGATTCGCACATCGGCGCGGATCGGCACACGGCCGCCGACGGCCGTGAACTCGCCCTCCTGAAGCACGCGCAACAGCCGGGTTTGGGCGTCGATCGGCATGTCGCCGATCTCGTCGAGAAACAAGGTGCCGCCTTGCGCTTGTTCGAAGCGCCCCATGCTCCGCGCGGTGGCCCCGGTGAAGGCCCCCTTCTCGTGGCCGAAGAGTTCGCTCTCGATCAGCTCGCGGGGGATCGCAGCCATGTTGATCGCGACGAACGGACCGTTTCGGCGCTTGCCGAAATTGTGCAAAGCGCGGGCGACCAGCTCCTTGCCGGTGCCGCTCTCGCCCATGATCGTCACCGTGAGATCGGTGCCCATCAACCGGGCGAGCGTCCGATAGATCTCCTGCATCGCCGGCGAGCGGCCGATCAAGGGTAGCTGCTCTTCGAGATCGTCTTCGGACGGCGGCAGGTCGGATGGGGCGGTCAGGGCACGCTCGACGACGCTGACGAGCTCGCGCAAATCGAACGGCTTGGGGAGATATTCGAAGGCGCCGCGTTCCGTCGCCTTGACCGCCGTCAGCAACGTGTTCTGCGCGCTCATGACTATGATGCGCAGCTCCGGGCGGATCTTCTTGATCCGCGGGATCAGATCGAGGCCGTTCTCGTCCGGCATGATCACGTCGGTGATGACGAGGTCGCCTTCGCCGTCGGCCACCCATCGCCACAAGGTCGCGGCATTGCCAGTCATCCGCACATCGTGCCCGAGCCGGATCAGCGCTTGGTTCAGCACCATCCGTATCGCGCGATCATCATCGGCAACCAGGATCGTCGAGGCCATCACCCGATACCGTCTTGCGCGACCACGGGCAGAAACACCCGGAACACCGTGCGCCGGGGCTGGCTATCGAATTCGATGACCCCGCCGTGATCGCCGATCACTTTGGCCACCAGTGCAAGACCGAGGCCAGAGCCGTGCCGTTTTGTCGTGACGAACGGGTCGAAGAGATAGGGGCGCAAATCCTCTGGGATGCCCGCGCCGTTGTCGGTCACCGAGACCATTAGCGGCAAAAATTGACGGCCCTCGCCACCTGGAATCGCAAGCCGCAGACCGTGACGGTAAGCTGTCGTCAGAATAATCTCGCCATCTGCGTCGCGTAACGCCTCGGCAGCGTTCTTGACGAGATTGAGGAATACCTGAACCAGGAGATCGTGGTCTCCCGCAACTGCGGGAAGTGATGGGTCGTATTCCTCGATGAGGCGGACATGCCGGGCAAAACCGGATTGCGCCACCCTCCGCACCCGCTCGAGCACCTGATGGATGTTGACCGCATGGCGCTCGATCGGCCGCTGGTCGGAGAAGGCTTCCATGCGATCGACGAGGGCAACGATCCTGTCGGTCTCATCACATATCAGCTGGGTCAGGGTTCGTCCCGCGGGGTCGGCGTCCTGCTCCAGCAGCTGTGCGGCGCCGCGGATGCCGGAGAGCGGGTTCTTGACCTCGTGGGCGAGCATTGCAGCCATCGCCGTTATCGAGCGGGCCGCGTTCCGATGGGTCAGGTGACGGTCCATCTTTTCGGCCATCGAGCGCTCATGCAGCGTCAGCACGAGCAAGTCCGCCCCTTCCCCGGTCAGCGCTCCCTGGATCGTGACCAAACGGCTGCCGAGTCGCGGCCCCTCGAGCAGCATGTCATATTCGGAGATCGTGTTGCCGACGCGCCAGACCAAGTCGACGAGGGAGAGCAGCGGACTACCCGGTGCAACAAAACCAGCCAAGGCGTTGCCGCATATGGCAGCCGCGCCGGAACCGAGAAACTGTTCGGCGGCCGGGTTGACGAACTGGATGTGTCCGCCGCGATCGATCACGATAACGGGATCAGAAAGCGCCGCCAGGATAACCGCCGCTTCGACAGGACGAACGGGGGGCACGTCCGGCGCCGCCTCGCTTCGACGCCGGCGCCGGAAGGCCATGGCTACGCCGCGGGGCGAGCCACCAGCGGCTCGTAAAAGGAGCAGATCAGCTGTCTGACGCAGGCCGCCTCCATCGTCCGATTGATCGCCGCGCGAAATTCCGCCGAGCCCGCAAGGCCTTTGGAGTACCAGCCGATGTGCTTTCGAGCTATGCGCGTGCCCACGGCACTCCCGTAATGACTCAGCATATCTTCGTAATGGTTCAGCACGATCTCGAGCTGCACGGCAGGCGGCGGGTCGGGAATATGAACCCGCTTGGCGATCCAATCCGTCACTTGGCGAATGAACCAGGGCCGTCCATAGCATCCGCGGCCGATCATCAGACCGTCGGCGCCCGATTCCTGAAGAGCCCGATCGGCGTCGTCGAGGCTGGCGATGTCGCCATTCGCGATCACCGGGATCTTCACCCTCTCCTTGACCGATCGAATAAATCGCCAATCAGCCGACCCGGTATAGAGCTGACAGCGGGTACGTCCGTGCACTGTTATCATGCGGATGCCGCATGCTTCGGCAATCCGGGCGAGCTGCGGCGCGTTACGATTGTACTCGTCCCAGCCGGTGCGCATCTTCAAGGTAATCGGCAGGTCGACCGCCCGGACGGTCGCTTCGAGAATCCGCGCCGCATGGCACTCGTCCCGCATCAACGCCGAGCCGGCATGGCCGTTGACGACTTTCTTTACCGGGCAGCCGAAATTGATGTCGATGATCCGCGCGCCGCGATCGGCGTTGAGCTTCGCCGCCTCGGCCATGACCTCGGGGTCGCATCCAGCAAGCTGCACCGCCATCGGCTGCTCTTCGGGACAATTGCGCGCCATCGTCAGCGATTGCCGGGTCTCGCGGATCATCGCCTCGCTGGCGATCATCTCGGAGACGACGAGACCCGCCCCCAGCCGCTTGACAAGACGCCGGAACGGTAGATCGGTCACGCCCGACATCGGCGCGAGAATTACCGGCTCGTCGAGCGTCAATGAACCGACCGAAATGCCCATTTTTTGCGCAATTGTGTCATCTGCCTAGCCCTTGGGCAGATATTAGAGACTTTTTTGCTGCACCGCAATATCGGCTCGGCTTTGGCTCTTGGAAAAGTCTATGAAAGCCGCCCGCCCAGTTGATGGAGCTCAAGTATCACCGGGCACCACTCGACTGCAAACAGCAGTAGCATCTATTATTAATCGTTAGTGCATCTACAGCAAAATATCTCCTTCAGGTTGAAATTCCTGTCCGGCCCGGCGGCTAGCGGAATCGCTCGTTCAGCCGCGGTCCGTTCCCGGAGCCGCCATCGGTCGGGACTGTGCCACTTGAATTCGACAATTTTTGGATCGTGATTATGGCAACCAGGGTGTGCTTCCACCCCCATATCATCAGCGCCGAGTGGTTCGGCTCAGGAGGCTGCCATGCGCATCATGGTGTTTGGAACAGGTGGGGCCGCCGGGTTCTTCGGTGCACAACTGGCGCGCGCCGGCGGGGACGTGATCTTCATCGCGAGGGGCGAGCATCTTCGGGCGATCCTTGCCGATACGCTGACGTTCCTCGACTCGCTGGCCCCGGACGGGACCACCTCGCTGCAGCGGGATATCATCGACGGAAAGCCGAGCGAGCTTGAATACTGGAATGGTGCGGTCGTTCGACTGGCGCGAGAACAGGGTGTTGCCGCCCCGACGAACGAATTCATCTATCATTCACTGCTCCCTCAAGAGAAGCGAGCGCGGGGTGTAGATGCATCCAGCCCCTGAGCGCGCATTTGCCGTGGCGCACGACACCTCCGGGCGATGGCGATAAGGATGAACTTAAACTAAATTCGCACATGGCTTCCGTGTACGTCCTCGTCGTCGCAGCCGGTCGGGGTAGCCGGTTCGGAGGAGCTCTACCCAAGCAATACCTTTCTCTGGATGGGGTAAGCTTGCTGCGCCATGCCGTCGCGGCGTTTGCCGAGCAGCCGCGGGTCGCCGATGTGCTGGTAGCCATCCGTCCCGAGGACAGGGAGCTGTTCGATCGTGCCGTCGCCGGTCTGAATGTGATGGCACCTGTGGCGGGGGGGCCGACGCGCCAAGATTCGGTGCGGCTCGGGTTGGAGGCCTTGGCGAGCTGTCGCCCCGAGCGGGTGCTGATCCACGATGGCGCGCGGCCTTTTCCTGATTCGGCGCTGATTGACAGGGTCATCACGGGGCTCGACCGGGCGTCGGCGGCGATCCCCTGCCTGCCGTTGCGCGATACGATCAAGCGCGCCGAAGACGGGGTGATCAGAGAGACCGTCGACCGTTCCGCGCTGTGGCGTGCGCAGACGCCCCAAGGCTTTCACTTCGACGCGATCCTTGCCGCGCATCGCGCCGCGGCGGGGTGCCAGCTGACCGACGACTCCGCGGTGGCAGACGTGCACGCGTTCGCCCCCGGCGACCAGGTTCGCATATGCGGCATCGAGATCCCGCATGACGCGAGCTTGGCCGGCCATTCCGACGCCGATGTCGGTCTCCACGCTCTGACCGACGCGGTGCTGGGGGCCATCGGCGCCGGCGATATCGGCATGCACTTCCCGCCGAGCGATCCGCGCTGGCGTGGTGCGGCCTCGGACCAGTTCCTCCGCCACGCGGCCGCCCTCGTTCGCGCGCGCGGCGGGGCGATCGCCGCGGTCGATGTGACAATCATCTGCGAGCGCCCGAAGATCGGCCCGCATCGTGCAGCGATGGTCGAGCGGGTCGCCGCGATCCTCGGCATTGCCGGAGCTCGCGTCAGCATCAAGGCGACGACGACCGACAAGCTCGGTTTTACCGGCCGCGGCGAGGGCATCGCGGCACAGGCGGTCGCCACTGTGCGCCTGCCGCTCTGAGAGCGCCCGTCCACCACCGCCTCGGCCTGCCGTTCTGGCATCCGGCGGTGCTGGTCGCCACCTGGTTTGGCATAGGGTTCTTGCCGATCACACCGGGTAGCTGGGGATCACTCGCCGCGTTGCCCTTCGCCTGGGCGATCACCAACTTGTGGGGCATTACCGGACTGGGCGTCGCCGCCGCGATTGCCTTCATGGTCGGCTGGTGGGCCGCGGCGATCGTCGCCAAAACGAGCGCCGTCGAGGATCCCGGCGCGATCGTGATCGACGAGGTCGCAGCGCAATGGCTGGTGCTGCTGGCGGCACCCCCTGCCCCCCTCCCCTACGCCCTCGCCTTCGTGCTGTTCCGGATCTTCGACATCTGGAAGCCCTGGCCGGCACGGTGGGCCGAGCGCTACGTCAAAGGCGGCCTCGGCATCATGCTCGACGATCTCTTTGCGGCGCTCTACGCTATGCTTTCCCTATTGGTTCTGCTGACGCTCGGCGGAGTATCCGGTGTTCGAAGCTGAAACCCTGACACTTGCGCAATCGGTTCTCGATGCCTGCCGGGCCCGCGGGTGGCATGTGGCGACCGCCGAATCCTGCACCGGGGGGCTCGTCGCCGGGGCGCTGACCGCGATCGCCGGCTCCTCGGATGTGGTCGAGCGCGGCTTTGTGACCTATTCGAACGAAGCGAAGTCGCAATTGCTCGGGGTTCCGGCTGAAACCATCGCCGCGCATGGTGCGGTCAGCGCCGAGACCGCGGCGGCAATGGCCGAGGGCGCTGTGGCTCGCGCACCCGTTGATCTCGCGGTCTCGGTGGCCGGTGTTGCCGGCCCCGGCGGCGGCAGCGCCGAAAAGCCCGTCGGGCTCGTAATTTTCGGCTTGGCGCGGCGCGGTAAGCCTTGCTGGACCGAGCGGCATATCTTCACCGGCGACCGCTCGGCAATCCGCCGGACGGCCGTGCACCACGCTCTCGGCCTGCTCGATGCCGAGGCACGCCGCTGACCGGGGGATCATCATGAGTGCAATCGTGGCGGCGGTCAGCCGCAGCCCCGGCCATACGCTGTCCAAGCCGAACCAGGACCAGATCCGGCTGCTGGTCGGGCTCGGGGTCGAGGGCGATGCGCATGCCGGTGTTACGGTCAAGCACCGCTCCCGATTGGCGCGCTTCGCGAGCCACCCCAATCTGCGCCAAGTGCATCTGATCCACGCCGAGCTGCATGACGAGCTCGGCGCGAGGGGCTTCGCCGTCTCGCCCGGGCAGATGGGCGAAAACGTGACGACGCGCGGCGTCGATCTGCTCGGGCTGCCGACTGGCGCCCGCCTCAGTCTCGGCGACACGGCGGTCATCGAGGTGACCGGGCTGCGCAACCCATGCGCTCAGCTCGACCGCATCCAGCCCGGGCTGATGGGTGCGACCTTGGAGCGCGACCAGAATGGCAACCTCATCCGCAAGGCCGGCATCATGGCCGTCGTGCTGACCGGCGGCGAAGTCCGGGCCGGCGATCCGATCCGCGTCGAGCTGCCGCCGGAGCCCCACCAGCCGCTGGCCCCGGTGTGACACCCACAGTCGTCCCACCGCAGGCTGTGGGACCCGTCTCGGCACTCTCATAAAAAGTCATTCCGGGATGGCCCCAGAGGGCCAGGCCCGGAACCGATGAACACCCGCCCATCCACAGTGTCTACGAGCCCGTGTGCATAGGTTCCGGGTTCGCAGGCTGCGCCCGAGCCCCGGAATGACCGACCGTTTGGCATTTTTTCTCGAGCTCGTTCGCAGCCGGCCGAGTAAACGCGGTGCGGCACCGGTCAATGCGCCTTTGACGCGGCTGACCGGGGCGGAACGATCTTGCGCATCAACGGCACCATCAGGGTGGCGACGACGAAGCAGACCGCAATCACCAGAAAGGCGTCGGCATAGGTCTGGGTCTGCGCCTCTCGCCACGTCAGCGACCAGAGCTGCTTCAACGCCGCCGCATTGCCGTGCACGGCATCGCCGCCCCATTTTATCGCGTTTGCGGCGGTGACGCGTTGCAGCAGCTCAGTCATCGCCGTGTTGGTCGTGTTCAGATGTTCGGCCAGTCGCAGGAAATGGAGATTGGCGCGATCATTGAGAATCGTGCCGCAGGCGGCGATCCCGATCGCACCGCCCAGATTGCGCATCAGGTTGAACAAGCCGGACGCCAGCTTTAGTCGATCGGGTGCCAGGCCGCCCAAGGTCAAAGTCACGGTCGGCGCCACGGCGAACAATTGCGCAAAACCGCGAAAGGCTTGCGGCAGCAAGAGCTCGCGCCAGCCCCAATCGTGAGTGATCGGGGTGAAGTTCCACATGCCGAGCGCGAAGCAGGCGAGGCCCACCATCATCAGCCAGCGCAAATCGATGTACCGGGTGCAGAAGGTGTAGATCGGGATGGCGAGAACCTGGAAGACGCCCGTGGAGAACACGGCGAGGCCGATGTCCAGCGCGCTGAAGCCGCGTACCCGGCCGAGAAACAATGGGGTCAAATAGATCGTCGCAAAAATCCCGATGCCGGTGACGAAGGAGAAAAAGCAGCCGAGCGAGAAGTTGCGGCTCTTCAGTGCGCGCAAATCGACGACCGGTTGCGCGTAGGTCAAGCTGCGCCAGATGAAGGCGAACCCGGCGATCGCCGCGATCCATGCCGTCGTGCGGATCGTGTCGTCGCCAAACCAGTCCCAGCGCGGTCCCTCCTCGAGCGTGTATTCGAGGCAGCCGAGAAAGAGCGCCATCAGCGCGATGCCCGGATAATCGGCGCCGCGCAGCAGCGCCAGGTTCGGGCGGTCGATGCGCACGAGCATCGGCACCACGATTGCGACGAACACCCCGGGGACCAGATTGATGAAGAAAAGCCAGTGCCACGAATAGTTATCGGTGATCCAGCCGCCGATGGTCGGTCCCAAGGTCGGCGCCAGCGACGAGATCGAGCCGATCACGGCCGCCGCGATGACCCGCTGCTGCCCGGCGAAATAGACAAAGGCGGTCGTGAATACGGTCGGGATCATCGAGCCGCCGAGGAAACCTTGCAGCCCGCGAAACACGATCATGCTCTGGATGTCCCACGCCCAACCGCACAGCAAGCTGGTCGCAGTGAACCCGGCAGCCGATGCGCAGAACAGCCAGCGCGTCGACATCACGCGGGATAGCCAGCCGGAGAGCGGAATGACGACGATCTCGGCAATCAGATAGCTGGTCTGCACCCAGGCGATCTCGTCGGGGCCGGCGGATAATCCGCCGGCGATCTCGCCGAGCGAAGCCGACACGATCTGGATATCCAAGAGTGCGATAAAAAAGCCGACGGACATGGCCGCGAAGGCACAGACCTTCGCCCGCAAGGAAAGCTCCATCGGCTCGGTGGACGGCTCTTCCAGGAGCGCGGCGGCCGCGCTCATGAGGCGCGGTCCGTGTTCGGGCGCCGGTCCACGCCGGCGGTCACCGACAGACCGGGACGTAGGCGGCCCAGCTTCGAAGCATCGCCGTCGAGCAGGATGCGCACCGGCACGCGCTGCACGATCTTGGTGAAATTGCCGGTGGCGTTCTCGGGCGGCAGCACGCTGAACTGGGCGCCAGTCGCCGGCGCCAAGCTGGCGACGTGCCCATGAAACACCTGGCCGGGCAGCACGTCCGCCTCGATCGAGACCGGCAACCCCGGACGGATATGCGCGAGCTGGCTCTCCTTGAAGTTGGCGTCGACCCAGAGACCGTCCGCCGGCACCAGCGAGATCAATTGGGCGCCGACCATGGCGTAGGCGCCGGGGCGCGCACTGCGGTTGCCGACCGTGCCGTCGATCGGGGCGCGCAGTTCCGTGTAACCAAGGTTGAGCTGTGCAAGGTCATGGTCGGCAACAGCCTGGGCCAGTGCCGCCTGGGCCTGCTGCTTCTGCGTATCGATCACGTCGAGCCGCCGCTGCGCTGCCGCGAGCGCCGCGCGAGCCTTGTCTGCAGCAGCAATTGCCTTTTTGTTATCGGCATCGGCCTGCTGAGAACGCTGCACCGAAGCGTATTGGTCCGAGGCGAGCCGTCGGTAGCGGATGGTATCGGACCGGGAGCGCTCGACCTCGGCGTCCGCTGCTG
>WNFQ01014278.1_pt1 | contig 14405 bp, 19 predicted proteins | sample 5400171 | NCBI WGS metagenome assembly WNFQ01 (sample SAMN13153356, study PRJNA577476) | soil metagenome | isolation source: 20 cm soil under Madrone tree | place: USA:California | collected 2016-06-14
CGCAGGGCAGCAAGCGAGCGAAGACAAGAGAAGGAAAACAACAGCCCTAAACGTGTGACCAAGTCGAGGTGTGTCTCACAATAGCAGCAGCACTGCCACAATCGTCGTTGCCACCAACCGGCAGTCGCGAGCCGGTCTTGAATAATTAATTAATTAATTATCCGATCTACTCCCTCTCTACTGCTCTGTACACCCTGTTATCCTTAATCCGTCGACGACCGTCGTGCTGCGACACAAACATCCCCACCACGTCCGCGACCACTTGTGTGATCCACCGTTCGTACCCAACTGACACAGCCACATTGATGATAGCCGCCCACAGGAGTGTCAATCGGGCTGATATTGGTATTGGCACGAGTTCCAATAACGCAGAAATGATCTTGATCGGGGCCAGTAAAACGGAAACATTGAATAACGAGAGAGCAACCAGGGACAACATGAGAAGCCCTGATCAAAAATCAGAATATGTCCATCATTTTGACACCCGCTTGCAGAGGCACGCACCGTTCGTCCACATTGGCTTGCGGTACGGCGGTCCGATGCTAAAGACCCCAGCTACCAGGATATATTGGAAGCAGGACAGCGAAAACAACACCGTGTTTTCATAATTAGCTGCCTGTAACCGGCTGTCGGCAGAGCCGATATCGGGTTTTGTGGGAGTGTACCTTGGGAATGAATTAATGAACGGTCACCCCTCTCCACTCCTCTTACCACGTAAACATGACGACACTTACCAAGGCTGGCGATGCACCCAGAAGAATGCCCAGAACTGGGCTGCGCTTGTAATGACGATCTGGCCGATGATGCTGGCAAGGACATTCCTTGACACGAGGCTCGCTGTGGGTCTCTTGGGATGGATCATGGGATAAGGGAGCGTCCGACCCACTGATTAGGTATTCGTCAGTACCCCACTATCGTATAGTTTCAAGGAACTCACTGCTAACGGCAACAGGAATTATGACAAATAAATCGATGTACAGGAACTTTTAAACAGGATTAGTACCCCCTTTTGCCTTAACAATAGTCACCAAGATGTTTACCTGGAAGTCTCCGAGGGACGAGGCGAATGAATACAGAAGGGTGATGGTCGTGAACTGGATCAGCGAATAGAGAGCCCTATACAAGAGCGTGATCATCAAGCTGAATCGTCACAACCTTGGTGAAAGGCTCACATGTATTTGAAGCAGCTGAAGCTCGTTACAAGAGCCGCACGGCCTTCTTTGATCACTTCGAGCACACATCCTATGTCAGGAGTTTTGCTTGTGAACGGCGCAGCGACAGACGCCTCTGCCTCGGACAACGACAATCCTACGTCCGCCGCCTTCAATGCAGCGCAGTCGTTGGCACCGTCGCCGCACATGAGAACGGTATATCCGATCGCTTGCAACCGCTCAACGACCTCATTCTTTTCATCAGGTGACATGCGTGCAAAGATCTGGCACCGTGCAAGCATCTGCACGTACTCCGTTAGCGACGAGACCCAACCGCGGATACAAACAGAGTGTCCATACGCGCTGCAGAGTCTCCAGCGGTGCATTGTTGATCATCCAGCGGAAAACGTCGCCCGTCACAACAAGAGCGTAGTCCTGGTAATCTACCATGTCGGCATCAACGGAGTGGTGCGATGGCGGTGTCAGCGGCTTCAAGTTATAATCGTCTAATTTCCACGCTGGATCATCCATGCAATACCACGAGAGCTTTGCGAGCGGTGTCAGGGCGTTTCCTGCTCCACTGGAAAGTCAGCAAGATAATGCGACGGTGTATGGGGACAATCGTCCCTCGTTACCCACCTTGGATAAATGTCGGTGCGAATACATGCGCCGCTTGGCTTATGAGGTTACACTCCTGCGCAACGCTGACGGCGGTTAGAGGGTTATCTCCTGTGATCATCCTACATGCGAGATGTGCAGATCGCAAGGCCTGAATCGCCGGGGCTGTTCCTGGCTTTAGTTTGTTTTCAAAAATGATCAAGCCAAGGAATCTAAGGCCAGTCTCTGCCTGCTCGCTGCGCCATCGCCGTTAATCCATCTTCGACTCTCCCAAGACACCGAAAAACCAACCGCTTCATCCTCTGCGCTTTAAGCCATGACAATCCGTCGATGCTCTTCCCCGCAATTGCAATCACACGATATCCGCGCTTCGTGTAGTATGAAAGCAGGTCGTCATAGTCATCTGGGACTATTTGCCGCCGCTAACTCAGCTTTGCTTCCTATGCAGAACGAGAACGCGCACATGAATCCCGATCGCATATATCTGCCATAACTTCGGGAGCGCCCTTCACGTAAATCTCCATGCTCGTGCTACGGAGGCGCTTGACGATGACGCTCATCCGACGTAGCTGCGAAACGAACTCGAACGTGCGGATAACACCAAACTCGAGGAAATGGGCATGCTGTAACAAGCGTCAAATGACTCGATCAGCCTTCTGGTTCGAGAGAGGAAATATAGGTGAAGGGGAAGAAAGGAGTCGACCTTTGCACCACCCTTCAGCGCATCCTCGATCTTGAACTGCCCACTTCCTGGGGGCCGGACGATCGTCTGGACGAGCGCTGCAGGCCGTGCCTCGGCGTCACCGCGTCCCCGGCCACGAATCATCCCTGTACCAGCAACTTGACCCTCTTCAATAAGCCACTTGCTAAACTGGAACATCTTGACATCGAGCGGGTCCCCAATGACTTCCCCATCAACAACCTTAAGTTGGTGGCACGTCGCGAGCGCGTATAAAAATCCGGTCTTCTCACGGCCCATGGGCCCAGGTAGGTCATACACGTTGTCAAGGAGTTCGCCAAAGCGCGTGCCACTGCGACGGTCGACCGCGCGGACACCCAGAATATCGAGCCCATCCTCGGTCAACGTTCCCGTTTTGTCAAAACAGCAAACATTGATCTTGCCCGCGACGTTTATCCTGTTTGGCGAAATACAGAAGATGCCGGAGTGCCGGAGACGACTCAGTGCAAAGCTCGTGCCGATGGAGAGCGTTGCGGGAAGTGCTGGTGGGACGACCACTGTGATTAGGTCGAGCGCACGGATAAGTATGGTGTGCCATGGAACCTGGACATTCTGGTTCAACGTCACGGACACGGAAGATCAGCAATGGGACGCACTCCAAGCTTGATAAATTGCACAGCACTAGCACAGAAACCAAACCCAGCGATTCCAGAAAGCACGATAATGAATCGGATCGAGTCGCGGTAGAACTTGAAACCGATGGGCTTTGGGAAGAGCATAGAACGCACAAGCGCGCCTTTCGTCGTCGTGAACCCTGACAAATGCTTTGAGTTCGTTACTCTTGGCCCTTAGTCGATCTCACGGACCAGTGCGAGCGACGAGCGCTAATGCAGGCCTATCATAGCGGCTCTCTGCAGGCCCGACAGACTTTCGGATCCGAACGACTTTGGTTCCTGCGTAAAGAAAACTCCGGGCCATATCACCCTGAACATCTGAGGTTTCGCGCCAGCGAGCAAGGTCTTCGTCTTTGACAGGAATCTTGCTGACCGGAACGGATTCCCCAGTAAGCATCGACTCATTCACGATAGCATCACCGGAAAGCAAAATTAAATCGGCAGGAAAGGTGGATAGTGGAGGCTCTGTCAGGTTGACGATATCACCCACAACAAGTTCGGAGGAGTTGCGCTCGAGCCCTAACCTGCGTTAGGCGTGCTCCCAACAATGGGACAATGACTTACAGACGCCGTCAATAAAGACGCTCACAGGACATGTAAAGCGGGACAATTCGCGCACCCGAGCGATGGTCTGTATATGTGGAATGAGTATGAATATCAGTATCCCTGTCGTTAAAGCCGTCTTGCCTTCCTCGTGTCAATAAGTGTTGTGATGATGCTCAAAGATGAGATCAATGCGATGCAAAACGCATAATAGTAATAGTTGTCCATTGACCACAGTATGATGCTGGCGATTTGGAAGACGTAGAATGGGTGGATGACCTATGACACGGTCCTTTCTGAGTTCTGAGAGAACATAGAACAAAGCTAACCTCATCTACTAGGAGGGAAATGATCGATTTCCCTTCGATATCGATGACGTTGGGCCCGAACAAAGTGAGCCTTTGCTGCCGCAGAGGCCCTTCCAATCCATTCTTCACAGACCCTACACCCGTCCAGCAATGGTCTCGCCAATCCCTATTCCCGTAGATTAGCAACAAGTTTAGCCAACTCAGTGATTCCTGGCGCACTTGACCACACTGAATGATCCACTGGTCGGATCAAGAGCAAACTTGGCATAGCGATAGTCAATTAGGAGTAGGTTCTCAAGCATGACGTCTTCCGAGTTGATCGACAAAGAACCATTACCATTCACTTTCGTTGATGTTGAGTAGCTAGGAAATACGGTGGATGCACGATATGGATATGGGATTCTCCGCACCGGGACAAATAACATATCCCCGAAAGTGGACTTATATCACGTTAAACTGTTTGCCTGTATTTCGAAGTGAGAGTGTAACGCACCTCTATAACGATAAAGCCATCGAATAACTCTTTGAAAGCCTTCTCTCTTGCCACATAATGCAGCCAAAGTCTAGGAAACCAGTATCCGAGGAGCCCCAACATGCCTAAACTAAGGACACAGGCCAACCGCCAGGCCCAGCTATGCCATATGAGGACCTGGTAACCAACAAACCGCAGGGTGACATCTTCATCCGCGAGATAGATCGTTTGCCTGCTTGGAGCGCCAGGTGGCGGAGGGTCCAGAGGTTCAAAGTCGATATCTATGCGCGTCTCGTTTCCGAAAAATTGATCTCCGGATAGCAATGGCAGCGATGCCGAAGGAGTAGGAGACGGAGGGTACGAACTGAATGTCCTTTCGCTGGCCAGAGAGGACTTGTCGTGTGCAATGTCCTCCACGTCCGACGGCTCGTCCTCTTCGCCAGAAGAGTACCCCCAACGGTCGTCACCCTCACCTGATACCTCGCTGCCTACCTCTGACCCTGCATCGGAGCGCCGTCCCCATAGCCGAGATGAAGACGTGCGCGAGTGCTGAGAGATGGAAGACGGCCGATGTGTTGACGAGGTATCCCCGCCTGCATCACGTCCGAAGAGGTGAGCAATACCACTGAACATGCCAGACCTGCGTGGAGACGGTGATCTCCTTCCTCGGCGTAACGGTACTCTTTCGCCAATGTCTTCCTCATCCAGTGCCGAGTCATCAAGCGCTTGAGACCAGGTTGAAGTCATGTCACTGCTCCTCCGATGTGGGGCAAACGGTCGCGTCGCCTGGCTATCTTCGCTCCGTCGACGGCTACGCGGACGATCGATGCTCATTCTCGAAATGCTGCTCGGAACCACGCTGTGTCCTGGTCCGTCGAACATCGTCCCTTGTTGGTCATCATACGGCAAACTATACTGAGAGTCGCGGCGAGAGTGACGGGTGTTTGATACAGCCTCTGAAATGTCAATTGCAGAAGCTCCCTCTGTGTAGTCGTAGTTGGAAGAGCCAGGATCCATCCTCAGCTTGTAGAGCCTAAATACGTCGTTTCAATTTCTGTGGTAGGTAGCCTCGACAGACATACCGCTCTTAGATGTTCGGATATACAGTGTGTGTCCAAGACGTGTGAAGGAGGGTGCAATCAAAGAGCAGAACATTCACCTGGGCGAGGGTTCTGGGCGAGGGTTCTGCGGCGTACATATCCCGGGCCGCTCTTCCGAAAACATTTACTCGGAGGCGTTGTGGGACTAGATGTATCTTATGTAAGGCGTTTGGATCACACGGACTCATTGTGCTCTGCTCTGTTGTCTCCGTCACTCGGCATGTTCCCCAATTTCCACTTCTACCACAACCGACAACTGGAGCTGTATGCCGCGAAGGAAGCCAGGAGACTGAGTTTACGACAGCTGGTACATGATCCGTGCTAGAAATTGAGCAACTTGTGAGCAGTTGTGCAAATCTAGGTCTTCTATGGAAGGTTTATGAGTGAAGAACGTCTCATAAAGGTCTGTCTTCCCTGATCTGACTCTTCCCCAATAAACAATTTTTAGAGCGCAAATTATGTCCGCACGGAGCTTCCCGTGCGCATATCTCATAGGATTGGGGACTTGCAGGCTCTTCCATACGTTGTGGTTATGCAAGAGGGTATTGCGAAAGTGTATGAGGTGAGATGCACGTTTCGTAACCGACTGCACGACATGACACCGCTCATTGGCAGTTGTACTGGTCCGCGTTTGAGAAGTATGCTCACCCTCCATCTATCGAGAAACTCTACATTTGCCACCCAATGCTTTAGATTTTGTAGGTTTCCGGAAATCAAAACATTGGAAGATAATGAACGTTTTTGCTCTTTCTTAAGGACCCTCTTGGACGAACAGTGCGTATATGTCGCATCCCTCGATAATTACTAATACCTTCGCAGTGCCGTTGTTATCCCAAATCTATCTCTTGGTCTCTCGTTAGCTTCTCCCCATCTACCCCCGGACCAACTTGATGCATTCATGAGGCGTATGCTTGTATCCCGAATTTCACGGCGCGTCCTTGCGGAACACCACATTGCCCTGTCAGACTCTGTTGCTGGCAGAGATCATGGATCCAGTGAAGAGGAACGTCATGTTGGCATCATCTACACTGGGTTAAACGTGGAGAAGAGCGTACGAAGATGCACCACTCTGTTACATCAACTTACTCATGACTCGAACGACCCAGAGTGTCCTAATAGCCGCAACGTTCGATGGCCAGAGGTGATTATTGAAGGCCACACTAGCACCCAATTTGCTTATATCCGGGAACACTTAGAGTCAGCGTTGTCTTTCCCGTCCTTACCTTTCCCTGATCGTTTATACAGATACATCGTCTTTGAGTTGTTGAAGAATGTGCGTTCGCCGTCCTTTGTACAATCTAATAGCCCTTACGTTTGCTTAGGCCATGCAAGCTACGATTGCCAAGCACGGCCAAGAGTTGTACCCTCCTAGAATTCTGGTTACCCTCGTTACAGCGCCTGACAACATAGGGATACGGATCTCAGACCAGGGTATAGCCTATCTTATTTTTAGTCTCAGCGTCGACTCATCTATCGAGCTAGGCGGCGGTCTCGTGAATTCGCAAATTCACTCCCCATCTGACCTATTCTCCTTCTCGCACGTCCGCAATGCATCGCGATTAGAACAGGATAATCTTGGGCCCCTCCGATCTGCAAGCGCAAGCCCAAGTGGAATGCGTGCGACCGTGGACGAACTGGTCGGTCGATGGAAGGACGAGTGGGGGCAACGCGAGGACGGGACTCCCCTGAAAAATGATCCCGAACTTAAGTCTGGCGTGGGCCGCCATCCCAGACTTGGTATTGGCCTCGCAATGAGCAACATTTTTGCGAGGTATGCTAGTTCATAAATCTAATATTATTGAATAAAGAGAATTTGACCGCTTTAGGTACTTCGGTGGTTCCTTGGAACTCGTATCCTTGGACGGATGGGGTAAGATCAATCAGCCTGGAGATATCTTAATATGAACATGCTAACCCTGCTGCTCGTTAAGGCACCGACGTGTACCTGCGTCTGCCGAAGCTGGTGAGCTGAACCGTTCGTGCCACCTGCACACTTTGTTGACGAAGCTTAGGGTACTAATCTAGAGGGGATCGAAGTCTGACGTTGTTTGCGGATGTGCCGGCACCACTGCTACATCTAACGCCCAATCCAGCCGAGGTAGCATTGTGCGAACGGGCCGTGCCTTTCCAAGCAAGCGCATTTAAACACGAAAGCTACTTACAGTAGAGCGGCAGCTTCCGAGGATGACTTATTTAGATTATGTTCTCCATGAGGATTTCGGGCACAGATCTTCCCTGGGATGGAACTCTGGACTTGAGGACCGATCCGTTAATAATTTCTTTTGAGCCCCCTGCCTTGTCAAAGCGCATTCATGCAGTATATGTCGGACGCACTGCCTGATCTCACGTCCGGACTACAATTCATGACCCTTTTCTTGCTCACTTTGTTATCGACGGCGACCAGGTAATAGACGCTATCGTGTTCTCCTAAGCGCGTCACCCAGGCAAGCCTATTAGCCTTTCCGGGCTTCGTTAAACAGGATTTTCAGTAACTCTCACACGTATGCTACCCATGCCTTGAGTTCATGTTGGCCCCGAGGCGCATGCGCTTCCTCCTTTGCTAACGCCATATCGTGCCTCACAGTTCCCTTAACCTCAGTGATACAGTGCCTCTTCTTTGCGCCAAATTATGTTTCTAACACTCAACTGATCCTTACACCCCACCAAATATGACATATCCCTCGACGCGCATCCGTTTGCTATTCTCCGATGATAATCATATCTAATTCTCTAGATGAACTCAAATATATTTCCCATCTCAATAGCTCGTTGTGCCTGGGTGTCCTTCCAGGGATCCTGACACACCCCGCGCTGCTACTGCAGTATATCAATCCCACACTGACGTGACGTCAGTGTGGGATTGATATACTGCTACGCCACCTGGACGATGTACCTATATGATCTCCGTAAATGCACGCGCGGGTGAAGCAGCATCACCGGCTCAACCGAGAATCCTGACGGTATGATGGAAATGTCTTAGCACTTGCATTGGGTGCTAGGTGGGATGGAAAGGTGACTAAATCTGTACTGAAGCAACTTTACATAGATCGGGTGACTCGAGTATGATCACCTCGTGATTAGGTCTCCAATTGTATGGCCCCATCAGATCTTCGAGGCTTATTTCCCCAGTCCCTCGCCATTCTGACGTTCTCGGTCCCTGGTTTTTTTGGAAATAATCCCAAGGATTATCACCGTTTTGGGTACTTCATACCCGGCTTCCGCTTTTGCCTCATAAGAACACGTCTATGGACGTCATGTCCATCGAAAACTGGAAGCTAGAAGCCATCTGCGTGTTCTCATGTTTCCTTTTTTGCCAGTGTATTGCAACGCTACCGAGGTCGCGTTTTGAATTGTCCTAAGGGGAAGTTTCCTCACTGATCTGAACTTATTACAGCCCGACCGTTCGATTTTCAATCAGCCCAGTTCCCCTCTGCCTCGTGAGACATAAAAGCCCCCGCAGGTACAGTGTGTTCCCCACGACGACAAGCCTTCAACTGTCAAGAACCTCAAGACACAATCTACGACATGCGTCTCAAGTCTCTCACCGTCTTCCTCTCTTTAGTCTCTCTAGCAAGTGGTACGTACATCCACCTTGCGGAGGTGGTACCGAAGTTAACGATTGTCGTGGCAGCTGCGCTCGTCCGCCGTGTTACCTGTCCGAATGGGAGGAGCGTCTCCAACGACAAGTGCTGCGATCTATTCCCGATCCTCGAGGACATCCAGGCGAACTTGTTCGATCATGGCGAGTGCGGCGAAGATGCACACTCGGCCCTGCGTATCGCCTTTCACGACGCCATTGGTTATTCCACGACGAGAAAGGAAGCGTACGTTTTTCTTCTTCTGCCGTTAGTCCTGAGAATGACTTTGCTTTCAAACCAGCGGGGGCGGAGCTGATGGTTCCATTTACACATACGCCGCGAAAGAACTTTCATACCCTGCGAACAACGGCATTGACGAGATCATCGAGCGTCAGAAACCATTCATCGAGAGACACGCACAAACGCTCACGCCGGGTGACTTGTGAGTTTTATAATAATCTTAGAGAAGCTGAGCCTTTACGGACATTTCCAGCATTCAGTTCGCCGCCGCCGTCGGTGTGAGCAACTGCCCTGGGGCGCCCAGGCTCGAGTTCCAGCTCGGCCGTCCCATTGCCGTCCGCGAGGCAGATGGACCAGAAGCGCTTGTTGCATTGCTCGCGTCGTAAGCGATTGAACACTCCCATTGCCTAGATATACGAGATACTCATACCCCCTACCTAGGCATTCGATCGCTGCCGCCGATCAAGTCGACCCCACCGCCCGCGGATCACCGTTAGACTCTACGCCGGGCCACTTCGACAGCCAATTTCATGTCGAGACGCTACTGAGGGGGGGAACAACTTATCCTGGGTATGTATACTACGGGCGCATGTATGACCTGCTTCTCACACTGGACTTTGTAGCACTGGGCAGCACAAGGGCGAAGTACCTGCATCTAGCGCTCTCAAGGGTGAAATGCGCCTCCAATCTGACCACAAGATTGCCAGAGGTGCGCCTGTTGTATTCTAATCATAGTCTATTGAAAGTATTCACCACCGCATTCGGTAGACCCACGTACCGCTTGCTATTGGCAAAGGAACATCGAGGATGAAGACTATATGGTGTCCTCCTTCAAGACACAAATGGCGAAGCTCGCGGTCCTCGGTCAGGATACCACAAAACTGACCGATTGTTCTGAGGTCATCCCTGTGCCCAAGCCCCGCAAACACAAAGTTCATTTACCAGCTGGTACTTCGCTATACGATGTTGAAGCATCTGTACGTGCTCAAGTCCAATTTCGTGAGATGGCAAACTCCTGACGAGTAAAATGTGCACAGTGCTACGACAGACCGTTCCCGACGCTCACCACAGACCATGGCCCTCCCAAGAAGGTTAAACCGGTGTAAGCAAGGATTATTTACTTGAAAGTTGATCGAGGTCTAATGATTTTGTTCACCAGAAAATCCTAGGTGTACCTTCTGGGATTTATTATTTGAGTGTTTCGAGTGTCGTCGTATTGAGTTCATGTGTAGACAGTCCGGTAATGCCATGTTTTGTTTTCTTTGCGCACGGCGGATTCCGCGGCCCGACTTCGTGGGTCAGCCTCCTCAACCACTACATGTTTGCGCACCTGCGGTCTAGTTGCCGCAAGTCTGGCTCACAAACTTCCCGTCTCGCTAGAGCCAGTGCCTCCACAACGACGACGACCAGCAGTTCTAACCCATACGCATACCCTCCCCACTCGAATCCTACGCCACACCAAATTTTCCATCTCCCGTTAAACACATCTCAGAAAGAAGTAAAGTCGCGCTGTCTGCATCGCCACGCCATCGACACCCCTTTGATGTGGACACTCATTCATTGCTTCTGACACTTGTAGATTATGAACTCGTAAAAATCTACCATCCTGACTCGCCTATTGCGCGCGCGCATCCTCCGGAAGTCTCAGAGGCACGATTTCACGCTATCACTACGTCGTACGATGTGCTGCGCGGACGCCGTGCCACGCTTGACCCTAATTCACCCGATGGAACGCCTCATCCTCGGGTCGACCTGCATGCTCTCTGGAGAGCGAAGCAGCGCCACCGCCATGATCCGATGGAACCCGTGGATGACCGGTGGAAAGATAGAATTATCCTCGGTTCTTTATTCTTGGTGCGTAACTTTTAGTCGCATAATTTGGAGAGTATTGAAAAATTTGAATGGATGAACAGGCCCTCGTGGCTTTTGTTTATCAAACATCGGCGTCGCGTCTGAACACGGTAGAGGAAGTGCTGCAAAGATCTTCTAAACGATCAAGAGCCGAGGGAACTGCTCATCAGCAGGCTTCTGGACCGAGTTGCGACCTACAACTCCTGACTGCTCCGAATTCTAGTCCGTCAGACAACACAACCTCACAGCTACGTTAACATTATTCCCTCTATCAACTCATCGCGATCGGACCGGGCCTATATCAAGGCTAAAGGTGCGTCGGGAAGAGGGAAATAGATAGCAACAACTTACGATCCCCCGAAAAGTATGCACCAAGAAACACAGTAATCGCGAATGATAAAATAACCGTAATTTTAGAAGAACACGGTGCAGAGGCTGAATACCGGATATGAGTACAAGTTCGTTCGCTGCGGCCTAAGACAGTATTGACAATCGCCTTGACGACTTGCTTGGTTATGGGCTGAAACTTCAGAGGATACGGACCGGTACGGTCGACGAATGAGGAATCATTTCAAGTTGGAGTGACGACGATGCCCGACCGCGGGCACGGTCTTTTGCGCAACTCCGGAGGGGCCTCATGATGACGTCGACGTCGATATGTCGGTCATTTTGTGCCGAAATTGCAAGGAAATACAGCTGCGCAGTAGCATCCCTATTGTTGGTATTATGAAGGTAGTATGATGATGAGGATTGGCCCATTTGAGTCCTTGTCCTAGTTCCTCATGTTTACGTTCAGTTGCTTGCGCTCGTGACTCGGCCCCCGCTCTCTGTAGCTTCAAGTTGCCTTTGGCAGATAAAGCACACGTACCCGCCTACGTCACGGAGTGATTGCCTTCGAACGTCATTGAGCCAGAAACGTCAACTCGTTTCATAAAGTGATTGAGCATTTGGCGGGCGGCGACGAGAACTTCGGGGCCGTCTGAGTCCGCGCGTTTGAGACGTCCTGTTTCATTTGGTAGGAAAGGAGTACAACAAACGACTCGGACGTCCGAGGAGACCACAACGGCCCCCGAGAATGGGACTACTTGAAGTGCATCTTGGGGCCTCGGATTACAATTTTCCCTATCAAGGCATACGTCCCTTGTTTATTAGCCACATGCAACTTAGTACCACATTGACAGTCCAATTTGTCTCTTCTCAAATACGCATCATGTCACCCCGATATTCAAGGAAAGACATGCGAACATCGCGCGACTCCAAAGTCGTACCTCCACGTTATCATGCTCGGACTCGGAAGAGCAGGACGGGCCTGGTGGGATTCCGAGTCGGTCCGAGTCCATGTTGTTCACCACTGCACATACAACTTGACAAAGTAGCAGGTGATCGCTTGAGTTCATCTTCTGTCGTCGGTCTAGTTGGCACGCCGATATCTATGTTGTCCTTTTCAGCTACAGTAGTCGGAGCGTGGAGAACGGGTATAGAAGAACGGCATGTAAGTGGGAAAGACGTCCAGGTTCCTCAACCCCTAGACAAACTTAATCCTGATCCTGAGCCAACATCTTGGCATCAATTTTTTTTTTTCAAAATCCATTCGATCGGTTAAATGGCCGTACAGTAAAAGAAGGAAAAACACTCTCCGGATCAGAGCTACCGGCGTTTCATTGACGGCCCCGCCGCCGCCTCTCCTGCTATTCCTCCTTGTCTCTCAAATACACAATATCCCTCCTTTCCTACTATGTTCGCCGCCTGGTCGCTGTGCAATAACTCTGTCAATGCATTAATTCTAAACAAGATAGAAATATGACCACTCTGCCTATGAGGCGGTCAGCAGTTCGATAACGGATTATATTGGGACCTAGTAAAACCTGAATCAAGATCGCATTTAATTCTTCAAATATGCCCGAGAAAACCCGTGTCAATATTGTGCGTTGGACACTGGCGACCAAATGCGAGATCTCCGCGCCAGGATTAATATCTCTGCACACCGGCAACTTGAAGACACGTATGGATGAGAGATGTGACAGAATGACCGCGGAAGCAAAATGGGATTTGGGAGCCAGCAATCACGTTACACACCGATGGACTCGCCTTCCTGCAAGAAGTTTCACGTCTCTCCAGTGATGTTGCACTGGCAGGACTCGGGAACGGAGAGACCGGCGAAGGCACCGGAGATCGATCCGCTTTTGGATACTTGCGGGGAGCGCTCTTGTGCCGCCTCGTCTCGTCTCTGCCAGCTCAGAATAGGCAAGTGGGTCATTCTACCGCATTGCTCAGTACTTTCGATAACACCTCACAGACATTGCCAACTCACCCGTACGGACAGATAATCGCCCAGCCGTCTATCTACTATTACCATGGGTTCCGCACCTTCCAAGCCACTGGCAATTGGACACGTCAAAGCGGAGAGCGTTAGCGAGAAGGGGGCGGAGAAGCCTCTCCCATCCGTTTCCTTCGCCCCTGTTTCAGCAGATGGGTCGCTGTCCCTGAAGAGCATCTCCGACTGGGAGGCTGCAGCCTCGGCATCCGCAAAGACGCGACTTGCGCGGGCGATTCTCAACCATACGAATCTCAGCAGCGCCCTCGTTCGCCGCGATGCACTCGTCGCGGACGTGCACGTTTTCAACACCGAGTTGGATTTCAAGACGAACCCTATCACTAACCAGATGAGTAGTGGCCGCTGCTGGCTTTTCGCTACGACCAACGTGCTTCGGTACGAGATAATGAAGAAGCTCAACTTGAAGGAATTCCAGCTATCACAGGCACGAACCTTCCCCATGGACATAGTTACCCCCGGCTGGATGCTGATATAGCTTGCAGTCGTACCTGTTTTTCTGGGATAAACTTAACAAGGCCAATTACTATCTCGAATTGACAATACAGGAAGCCGGCCGCCCACTCGATGATCGGCTCATTAGTCACCTTGCAGGTGACCTGATCAGCGACGGCGGTCAGTGGGACATGGTTGTTAACTTATTAGAGGTGACCGATCATGCTATTTGCCTGGGTTGTTATTGACAGAGATGTTCTGCTCTGTGATAGAACTATGGCGTGATTCCGCAGCCTGTATACCCTGAATCTGCTCACTCATCGTCGTCTGGGCCCTTGAACAAGATTCTCAAGACCAAGCTCCGCGAGCATGCCCTCGTCCTACGTGATCTCTCTTCCCAGTTGCGTAGCTCAGGGCAACTCTC
>WNFQ01005924.1_pt1 | contig 14404 bp, 11 predicted proteins | sample 5400171 | NCBI WGS metagenome assembly WNFQ01 (sample SAMN13153356, study PRJNA577476) | soil metagenome | isolation source: 20 cm soil under Madrone tree | place: USA:California | collected 2016-06-14
GACCAGCCCCGGCTTATCGAATACCTCCGTGGGAATCGGTCGCTCATCCGGCCGATAACGCCCAAGATCGAAACGCTTGGCAGGCGAGTAGGAAAAAATGTTGTGATAAGCGTCATCAAGGTTTGGGAATTCAACCTTTGTTCCGACCTGCACCGGGAGAAGTGACGGAATGAACGTCAAATCCTTTTGCGTGACTTGCTTCGTCGGCAGCGAAGCTGGTTGGGGAAAAGGACCATCAAGATAAACCACCGCCAGAGGCGGCTGCGTTGAGAGAACGCCGCCTTTGGTAACGATCTGGTAACGTTTCGCCTGCACCGGCGCCGAATGCGATTTCGGAAGTTCTACGCGTCCCTCTACAACCGCGCTCGCCAGAAGCGCAGCGGGAAGGATGGGAAAAACCGCGTTTAACCAAGGCAACCCTCGCAGGCGCATTTTCTTACTAGTTTAGCAGTCGTTTCATCGGACGGAAAGTGCACGCACGAAGCGCGCGATCCGCGCGGTCGCCGTCGTTACCTTTTCGGTTCAGCCGCCGCCATTGCGGGCAAAGTGAAGAAAATTGTTGCGAGCAGACTCCAGAAAATTCCGATGGCACACGCGATACCTAAACCGGTGAGTGCTGGGTTTCGCGCAAGCGCAAGCGAACCGAAACCGCTCACCGCAGTCAATCCCGCGAGCAACACCGGTTTCACCACACCGGCGACATCGTGCTCGAGTTCATGTGTCTTTTGCCAGACCAGCACGACATATATCCCGTAATCGACGCCGATCGCCAGAACCAAGCGGAACGAGAGTACATTCAGCAGGTTCAGATCGATATGCAGCAGTTTCATCGAAGCGATCATTGCTCCGATCCCGAACGCGAGTGTGATCACTTGGATTAGCCACAAACGAAAGTCGCGGTACAAAAGCGCCAGCAACGATACGTCGAAGATCGCCATGAGGGCGCTGATGATCAGAAGTTGATGATGCGACCATGGCTGGAGATCGGCCAGCGCATAGCTCCAACCTGAAAGGATCATCGGCACACCCGCCACCGACAGCTCGTGTCCCAGCGCTTTGCTTTGCTCGTGCGTCCCGACCGGCTGGTTGGTCGTGACAAATCCTGTCGTCAGCAGTGGATCCCGGCCGAAATAGCGATCCACCAAAAACCACCAGCTCGATGATTGCGGCAATCGCGTTCGCCAGTCTGGTAGAGGTATGTTCGGATCGGTAAGCTGTTGGAGATCGTCAAGCAACGTAAACGCCGGCGCGAACGAATCGCGGCTGAATCCTTCAGCATCCAAGGTTTGCTCCAGCGTTTCGCGCGCCGCCTGAAAATTGATCGTGCTCAACTGCCGTCGATTCGCCTGCATCCAATTTGGTGAAATGCAAAGCGCCGCAGGCGTGGAGAAGCCTTTGATTTTTTTGGCTGCCTGGAGCTGCCGCCAATGCGCCGAAATTTCTTGCCAGTAATCGTGCAGTTCCTGCGCATCCGGCGCGCGAACAATTGCCAGAACCGGTTCCCAACGCACCGGCATCTTGTGCATGATTTCCTCCAGAGCGCGATTCGCGCGAATATTCTTTGGCTGCAATGAACGTGTGCTGGCTTGAAAGTGGAGCGGAGGAATCGGCGAAAAGCCGATCGCAGTTAGCAGCAGGAAAACCGCGCCCGAAAAAATCAGCATGGGCTTGGGTTTGCGCACCGTCCAGCGCACATACTTTGTCACGACCTCGAAGAGCCAGTCATGGTGAACGGCTGCTTTGCGCTCACGAACAAAGAGAAATAAAATTGAGCACATAAACAGCCCGGCCACGAAAATCCCGATCGCAATGAGTACGCCGAGCTGCGCAAAACTCATGGCGCCACTCAGCACCAGCGCGAGAAAACCCACAGCCGTCGTGAGCGCGCCAAAAAAAACCGCGCGTCCAAGTTTTGCGACGGACGTGGCAATAGCTTGCTGATGCAGTTCTCCATCGGCGCGCGCCTGGTGATAGCGCCCGATAGTTAGAATTGCGAAATCAACACCGAGCCCGACGAGAATAGCACAGAAGCCGACGCTGACCATGCTGAGCCGTCCGAAGAAGAGCTGCCCAAGTGTGAGCGCAATCAGACAAGACAGCAGAAGGCAAAATGCGGTCCCCACGAGCGGCAGCCATCGTTGGAAACCCGCAAAGAAAATGGCGCCCACGAGCACAACCGAGCCGAGCAACGTCGCCACGACATCGTAGCGCATGCTCAGCGAAATTTCCGACACAAAAGCCGGCCGTCCGGTCACCAGAATTTGCAATCCCGAATGCGATTCGGGATCCCATCCTTCAGCCGCGGCCTGACGAAACTCGTTCACCCGGCGCATCAAGCGTTGGCATTCAAACGCGCTGATAGATGTTTGGTTCGTCACGGCCAGAAAAATTCGCATGGTGCGATCGGGCGACGTGAGCGGCTGTTCCTGTTCAATTATGGTGCTTTCTGCAAAAGGCTTTAGCGCCGGTGCGATCAGACCAAGTGGATCGAACGAAAGCTCGAACTCCGGGCGCGGCGAGCCAGCCTCAATCTGTTGCCGCAATCGATGAAGACGATCGCGAATTTTCTCCGGTTGCAGGATCGACATCGTTTCATTGAAAACACCCGGTTCCAGATTGAGCAGTAGCGGCACCGCCATTGATTGCAGATCGCGAATGCCTTCGGGCGTGGCCATGGGCGAGCCAGCCAGCACGCGCGCACACCAGGGTTGCTGCCGCAGTCGTTCGGCAAACACCGGCGCGAAGTCGTCCAGCTTATCCACGTCATTTGGATTGCACAGAAGCGCGAACGTCAGCTCCCGCGTTTGCTCAAAATCGCGGTCGTAAATCTTGAGACCTTGCACCGATGAAAACTTGCCCGGCAAAACGTTGAAGATCTCCGAATCAAGTCGCAACGATGTGGCGAAAGTCGCAATGGAAATGACGGTCAGGATAGCGACACCGCACCAAACCAATCCGCGGCGCTGCGTGATCGTTTGGGCGACGAAATCGCTGATGCGCATAAACCGCGCTAGTGTTCTGTAACGCCGAGAGCTTTACAACGTCTGATCTCTGCATGCCATCCTTCGGATCGCGGTGACGGCGCGCACGGAGTGACGCGCCCTACCACCTGCGGATTTGGTAGGGCGGGCAGTCCTCTGCACGCCGCTTCCCGCCTGAAGGCCGGTGTTAATCAAAAGCGGAACAGAAACGTCTCATTGTCGCTGACGTATCGGAGGGTTTTCCGGTCCGGCGCGTGAATGAATTGCTCGCGCAATGCGAGCCAGCCCCGCAACTGTGGCGGCGCTTGGTCTACAGGACCAGACCAACTGTGGCGAGCGAATGCTCCTTTAACTTCTGCAAACGCCGCGTCTTGTCGGAGAGACAACAGCGTTATTCCGGGGCCCTTTGAGACCGTCAACTCGAAGTCGCCCGTTTTCGAAAAGCGAACGATCGCGTCGCCAATCAGTGTTGTGTTCGGGCTTCGATACATGAGCTGCCCGGTTCTGGTCTGCCATCCAGCGATTGGCTCTGAAAACTCGTGGTGTGAGAAAGTTGCGCAACTTGTTACGTAAAACAAGACAATCGCTGTAAGAAGAATCAGTAGGCAACGATCAGTCGCGACACATCGCCGATCGTATTTTTCACGGAGCCACCCAAAGCGACGCGAGGACGCGTGCGCACTCCCAAAGCTTCCGCAAAATTCAACAGCCGTATTCCGCGGATTTCGCACGAAGTGCTTTTGGAGTGCGATGCGTCTTCGCATCGCTTTCATACATTCAAAGCCGTTTCGCTTGTCGCCGCTGCCGCTTCTTCCTTCTTCGGGACAAGTGTGAGTCTCGGGGCGATCGGATGATGACGTTGCAGCCAAACCAGAAAATAAAAGACCCACATTCGCCAGCGAATTGGAAAACTGTTGCCGACATTTCCGCCAAGCACTGCGTTCACTGCTGGCGCAAGCCCGAGCACATTGCGCGGCGCCAAAAACACTTCGATGAATTCTTTAGTGTACCACGCGTTGACAAAACGAAGATAGATATCCATCGCCCGGTTGACTGTGCGCTCGTAACCTGCGAAAAGGCGCTTCGCCTTTCGCGGATGATCAAGAACTTGGTTTAGAACGTCTGCGCCTTGCTCGCCGCTGAACACGGCGAGGAAAACCCCGCTGCTAAAAATTGGATCAATGAAACCGGCAGCATCGCCTGCAAGCAACCAGCGGTTGCCGTGCAACCTTGCACTGCGATAAGAGAAATCCGCTTCGACATAAACTTGCGACACGCGCCGGGCGTTTGTCATCCGTTTGGCGATGATTGGCTGTTGCGCCAGCGCTTGCTCGAGAAATGCTTCAGCGTTGAGCTTGGAGTTGCGAAAGATTTCGCTGTCGAGAACAACTCCGATGCTGGTGCGCTCGGCGCTGAGCGGAATCAACCAGAACCAGCGATCGATGGCGCGGAGCAAAACTGTCAGCGTGCCGTCGATTCCCTCCGCGCGCCAGACACCATCGTAGTGTGCAAAGATGGATAGCTTCTGAAGGTGATTGTACGTCTTTTTAATTTTGAATTGTCTGCCCAGAACCGAGGCGCGCCCGCTCGCATCGATGATGTAACGCGCCCGAATCGAATGAGACGAGCCATTCGATCTAACAGCTAACTCGACGTCGTCATTCAAGAATTCGACTCGATCAACCGAAGTATCTTCGTGGACTTCCGCGCCGCATTCAGCAGCATGGTCCAATAGCAACTTATCGAAATCACTGCGTGTGACCTGATAGGCGTGATCGGTTTGCGAACGATAGCCGTCCTTAAAGTAAAACTTGGTTCCAGGTTCCGAGCACGCGCCGAGGATTTCGCCCCCGTGCTTTTTCATGAATCCGGCGCGCAAAAATTTTTCGTGCAGGCCCAGTCGCGTAAACGCTTTCATGCTGAACGGCAGCAGCGATTCGCCAATGTGAAAACGCGGAAATTTTTCGCGTTCGAAGACAATCACGCGACGCCCGGCGCGTGCGAGCAGCGCCGCGGCAGTGCTGCCAGCCGGTCCTCCCCCGATGATCGCGACATCATAGGTTGCGAGCTTCATCCTGTGTTGATGTTAGCAAATTCTCGAAAATTTGGTAGGGACGCGCGTGCTGCCCCGGAAGCTTTTGTTTGCGATCGCCGTGCTGAGCCTCGTGCTCGTCGGCGGCAACATCTTTGATGCGTCGCTGGGCGCGTTATCCGCTCTGCTTCCCAACTGAATAGCTCCAATTGCGATTCGTTACAGAATATGACGAAACAGCGCTGACGAAAGATACGTTCGCCTTTGCAATCGAGAACACAGTCGGCAGGTTCAGTCAACGTGAGGACATCGCGGAGTAAATCAGTTTTTCGCCTCGTGTCGTCTTTCCAAAATGGTCGCGTTCGAATTACGACAAGCGGGAAGAAATGAAGCACGGTGTAAGCGGACCATCTCCCAGTATGAATTTGACCATTGTTCCCACGGAGGCAACGGCAACGAAAAGCGCGCTGGTTTGGGGCATGCGCCCCGCACACCTCGCTGTGTTGGGTGTGGTCTTAGTGACGTTCTTTCGATTTTGGTACATGTGCCGCGTCGACCTTGTTCCTGACGAAGCCTATTTCTGGGTCTGGTCAAAACACTTTGCGCTTTCCTACCGGGACAAGGGTCCCCTAGTTGCATGGACCATTGCGCTGGGTACGCACCTGTTCGGTGACACGGTATTTGGTGTCCGCTTTTTTGCGGTCCTCCTCAGCGCCGGCACCGCATTTCAGTTGTTTCGGCTGGCGGAGCGATTGTACGACGACCGCACGGCACTTTGGTGTGTTGGCGTCGCGGCGCTAATCCCACTGTTCGCGGTGGGATCTATTCTAATGACGATAGATCCCTTGAGCGTATTTTTCTGGGCTTGGGGCGCGAATTTGGCGTGGTCGGCTTTCGAAACCGGGAAAATGCGCTATTGGCTGCTGCTTGGACTAGCCGCTGGTCTCGGCTTCCTCGCAAAGTTCATCAACGTACTCCAACTGTTTGGAGTTGCGCTGTTTCTCTGCTGGTCGCAGCCACACCGACATTTCCTTCTCAGCCGGCGAAGCCTGGCAACGTTGTTGGCGTTTGGAGTAAGTTCGTCTCCGGTGTTCTGGTGGAATGTGCAGACAGGCTGGCTCCATATCCAGGCGCTGCATGAACGCAGTGGTATCCAGCATTCTTTCGGCATCCATCCCTGGGAATTCCTCCAATATCTAGGCGAGATTTTTGGGGTGGTCTCGCCGCTGATCATGGCTGGCATGGTGATCGCCGCCATCGGTCTCTGGCGACTCCAAGGCGATCAACCGCGAGTTAAACACCTCTTGACTCAATTCTTGCCTATCCAGGTCATGTATTTCCTCCTCGGCCTGAACAGCAAAGGAGAACCCAACTGGATCGCTCCGTCCATGATCACTGGAATTGTGCTGCTTGTGGTCTTTTGGCGGCAACTCATTGCCAAGATCCCAACATGGCGCTGGGCGGCATGGTCCGCGCTAGGCGTGGGTTTGGTGGCGACCGTCTTCTTCCATATTGTAATTTTTCTTCGCCTGCCTTTGAAGTACGACCCATTACGCCGGGCCGAGGGCTGGTTGGATTTTGCGCAGCACGTACAGAAAGCTCGCCAACAGACTCATCCCGATCTGTTGATCGGTAACGACCGCGTACCCGCAAGCATGATGCAGTTCTATCTGCCGGACCATCCTTTTGCCTATGTACAACCCGAAGCTTACGGCAAAAGCCAATTCACACTCTGGCCGGGCTATACAGTCGGGCATGGAACACGGGCACTCTTTGTTACCATTGGAAAGGGGCAATTGCCGCAAAGAATGAAGGACGATTTCAACCATTCGCAGTTGGTTGATGATTTCTGGTCGGAACACCGCGGCCGGGCGACCACTCGTTTCTATATTTATTTCCTCCTAAAGGACTGATCAGCGGAAGCTGCGGGTGAACCGCTACGGATGGGTCCGAACGAAGTGCCTTTACACTAAGTTTGCGCGGCGGGATTGGCGGCAATGCCGTTGCGGCCTCGGTCTGTTTGGCCGCAATCGGTTTCCGTCGCCACCCAATCCAGCCATTGCCCTAGGACGAGCAGGGTCCAAAGAGTGCGGGCATGGTCGGCCTTTCGCTGGCAATGTTCGGAGAAGAGTTCCATGGCGGCGGACGTGTGAATGCCGACCTGTTCTAGGCGCCCATTTTCCAACGTGGCGGTCGCCCATTCTTTTAGCGGGCCGCGCAGCCAGCTGCCGATTGGTACCGAGAGCCCGCGCTTGCGCCGGTTTACGATGTCATCCGCCAGGTAACGCCGGGCGTAGCGCTTCAGAAACACCTTCGTCTTGAATCCATGCACCCGGTCCTCGATCCGAAGTGATTTCGCGAATTCCATTACCGCTTCGTCTAGAAACGGCGCACGCAGTTCCAGCGCCGAACTCATGCTCGCGCGATCGGCCTTGGTCAGCAACCCCTCAGCCAGCAGCATTTCCAAATCCCACCGTTGCGCTCGGTCCAGCAGATCACCACTATCCGCACTATGGCTTTCCAAGTCTATCGGTGCCACCCCCAGTCGGCGCAAAAGCTCCGGGGTAATGTTTGAAACCCAGAGCCGATGTCGCGTCATGCCATTCCAACCCGCGCCCTCCACGAAACGCTTGAGCAAGAACGAAATCGTCACCTTCTTCTCGCTGGGTGGAAGCGCCTCCACCGCAAGGCGGATGGCGGATCTGAGCCAGCCCGGCAGTTGGACGAAGCGTTCGGCAACCCCGGCGCCGATGTAAGTCGGGTAACCGCCAAACAATTCATCCGCGCCCTCCCCGACGAGCGCCATCTTGTTGTCCTGAGCGGCGCGCTGGGCCAGCAAGGTCGTCGGAATCCACGCCGGGTCAGCTAGGGGTTCGCCCACTAGGCGTATGAGCGATTTCAATCCATCTCGCAGGTCGGCGGGTTTGACCTGCACAGTCACCAGTTCCATTTTAAATTGTTTTGCCACCGCCGCCGCGAAGCGGCCTTCATCGAAGGACTGTTCCTCAAAACGCAGGGTGTAGGCTTTCAATGGACGCTTCGGGTGCAGTGACCGGACCACCGCCGACACCAGCGACGAGTCAATGCCGCCGCTCAAAAAGACACCGAAGTCCACTTCCACGTCGGTCTGGCGACCGACGGCGGTGCGGAACGTTTGATCGAACGCGTCGAGTGATGACGGCTGTTTGACCGTCTCTGTAATCTGCCATCGCCAGTAGGATTTTCGGCGCATCCCACCCATGTCGAACTGGATCAATTCGCCAGGTGCGACCTTTCGGATTTCGACGAAAGGCGTGTCCGGTGACGGAAAGATTCCGAACTGAAGATATTTTCGCAACGCCTCCTGGTCGAAGTTGACCGGCAATCGACCCTGGGTGACCAAGGCGGCAATCTCGGTCGCAAAAATGATTTCGTTTCGGTTCCATGCATAAAACAGCGGGCGTTCCCCAGCGCGGTCGCGCACCAGGGTGAGGCGTCGGTCTCGTGGGTCCCACACCGCAATGGCAAAGGCCCCGACGAGCCGGCTCGCGAACGCCTCGCCAAGTTCGAGATATAGCCCGGGGATCACCGCAACGTCCGTTTCCTGTTGCACCTGGCGGCCCCGATCCGCCAGCCAGCGGCCCAATTCACGATGATTGTCAATCTCCCCGTTGCAGACGGCTATCACACCGCTCTCCGCGTCCGTCATCGGTTGATTGAGCTGATTGTTCAGACCACGAATGGCCAGCCGCGTCGCGCCCAAGACCGCCAGCTCGACGTCCGTCTGGCCGGTGGCATCCGGGCCGCGGTGGGACAGGGACCGGAGCATTTCCATCACTCGGAGATGGGCGGCTTCGGGAGACGTTAGGCTGGAAAAGGCGACATTGCCGCAGATACCACACATTTCATGAACGTTGGGCGTCACAGCGACCAGACGCAGGGTCTTGGACAGATGCGCTCCGCCGCGGGCGCACGATGGACAAAAAAGCAGGCGCTATGTTGGCCATTTCCAACTGAACATGTCCGAAAGTGTGGCGAGTTGTATAATATCCGGCGCCTGCGAGGAAAGAAATGGATCGTGTTAAGATAGGCATTCGCGCCTTGCAAATTGTATGGTTGCGCGCGATGGCGCAACCCACCCAACCGCAGCGGCCAATCGACGTGACCTTATCCAGTGCCCGCGCGTTGTGCAATTAGGAACTCGTATATCCAGGCACGAAGAAAAACTGAGTTGTGCTAACCTTTGTGCGAAGAAATGAAATTGATCGATCGATTTCTTAGCCGTGAATTGCTGGTAAACGTCCTCTTCGCGGTCGCCGTGCTGAGTCTGGTGCTCGTCGTTGTTAATATTTTCCGGTAACTTCTCCCTTTGCTGGTGAACCACGACGTGCCGATGGAATACCTCATCGCGTTCATCGCTTACGTACTGCCGTTCTCACTCATATTTACGATCCCCTGGGGACTTTTGACCGCGATCCTGCTCGTGTTCGGACGACTATCTGCGGACAACGAACTGATCGCGTTGCGCTCAAATGGCGTGAGCATTTCGCGCATATGCATTCCCCTGGGTGGCATCGCGGTCATGTGCACAGTGATTTGTCTCTGGCTTAACGTGCAGGCTGCGCCGGCTGCCCAGGAAAAGTTGCGCAGCACGATTTTCGATCTGGCGACGCGCAATCCGATGGCTCTCTTCGGGAGCGATCAGGTAATAGATCAGTTTCCGGGGCGCAAGATTTACGTCGGCAAGAAAGAGGGCAACAAGCTCGAAAACATTACCGTGTTCGAGCTGAACCAAAATTCGCTTCCGGTAAAGGTGACTTACGCCCGCACGGGGATGCTCGAAGCTGATTTGCCGAACAAGCAGATTCTCATGCACCTGTATCAGGCGCGTTACCAAGAACGCGACCAAAAGGACCCGTCCAACCTGCGAAAGATTCGGGACGGAATTAACATGGTGGAAGGCACATTGCCTATCAGTCTCGAAGAGCTTTACGAGAAGGAGAAAAAACGGCAGTACCGTTCGGCGTTGTCCATCGAGCAATTGCTCGAGCAATTGAAAAGTGAAAACAAGCGGGAACGCAGCGCCAGCCGAACAGAATTAAACAAACGTTTTTCATTTCCGTTTGCGTGCGTTGCCTTCGCAATAATCGGGGTGCCTCTGGGTGTGACGGCGCATCGCCGTGAGACTTCGATTGGTTTCGCCATGGGTTTGATCGTCGCCGTTTCATATTTTCTCTTTGTCATCATCGGCGATACCTTGCGCGGAAACCCGCAAGCGCATCCCGAGCTGCTTGTCTGGTTCCCGAATGTTCTCTTTATCGTACTGGGCGCGCTTTTGTTCCGCCGGTTAGCCCGACAATAGACGGACCGCTGATGGGCTAGCTGGCGAAGGATTTACTCGTAATCGGCGGCGCGGCTAGCTCAGGCTTCCTCGGGCTCTGGTCCAAGCGACATCGAACGAGTTGCGCTTGATCTGACCTCTCGATGTCGGAAAGCCGGGAGGCGCGTGGAAAGTGTGTTCCACAGGTAAACAGCCACGCAGGCCAGCACGACGACCGATCCGTACGGCCGAATGTGCTTGAGCGCGTCAATGGCTGGAAGCGTCGCTTCGAGCTTCTTATCGACGAGCATTACGTGCATGATCATGGCCGTGCTCGCGATGGATATGATGAAATGAATAATGCTCAACCTTACGCTGACCCCCAGCGCCACCGCGCTTACGACTGCGCCCCACATCAGGTAACGCTCATGCATCTGACCGAGCAGTGCGAACATCAGCAGCCATGGCGCGGCGATTGCAATTAGCGCACGCGGATCGCGCTCGCGCAGATGCCGCGCCAATCCGTGGGCGCACAGCGCCAGTGACGCAAGATAAAGCAGGCGCAGCGTCCATTGCAGCGTTAGATGCAAATGCACAAATCCGAGATCCATCGATAAGAAAGACTCCTTCAATGACCAGCCGACCTTCGAGAGCAGCGATGGAAGGTTGTAGCACGAGCTGATGAATAGGTAAGGATAATGTTCGGTCCCGTAGATAAAACCGATTTGCAACCAGGCGAAGCTGCCTCCGCCAAACGCGCCAATCACGAATACTGCGCACCCGATGACTCCTGCGAGCCAGGCAGCTCGATGCGGCGGTTTGTATCGCAGCAAGAACAACAAGCTAATACCAGCAACAGCAACGACGGCGATCCACGCACCTGGAGTGCGCAACAGCCATGGTGAAACTATTAGCGCGGACGTCGCCGCGAACCCGGCGAGCATGCACAACGTCGACGTCCATCTTTTTTGCCATAATGGCCAGAGAATAAAAAACGGAGCTACGAATAAAAGTTGGCCTTTGAGCATCGCGCCTGCGGCCAGCAAACAGCCGCAGCAGAACCATCGATTTTTCAAGGCTGCGAGCGCGGCGAAAAGATAGAACGGCAGGATCCACACGTCCCACTGTGGCCAGCCGTGTGCGTCGAGAATCATTGAAGGTTCAAGCCATGCCACGCTTGCCGCTGCCAGACCGCAAATCGAAGCGCGCTGTTGTTGCGAAAACCGATGCAGCAGCGATGAGCGCTCTGTCGGTGACGACCTTCGTATGCACAATCGAACCAGCAGAAAGATCGCTACCGCGGAAAGCAATTCGCATACAAGATTGATCTTCGACAGAGGATTGACGTGCTTTGGGTGGCCGTCATCGACTCCGGGGAATTCGTTGCGCACCTGTTTGGCCCACATTGCCATGACCAGAAGTCGGAGCGGCGGATAATCGAGGTGATAATCTTTCTCGTAAGCCTTGTGCTTTACCCGATCGTAGAGCGTGAGATAGCCGCGGCAGAATCCTCGCCATGAATTTGCAGAAGCTTCGTCAGGCGATAATCGGCGCGCCTCCTTCAGAACTTCGCTGCCCCAGTAAAAACCATTAACGATGTCGTGCTGATAGCGGACGTGCCGCGTCGTGTCACCGATCCAGCGGCGTAGCTGAATGCCTGCAAGAAAAATGGTTACGATTAGAATCGCAACGCCAATGGGCCGAACAAAATGGCCAGGACGCGTTGAAAGTATTTGCGGACTGAAAAACGATCGAATGGCCATTCGCGAAAAGAAACCCCAGAACTTCGATTGGACAGGCTAACATCAGTTTGTGTTCGAAACTGTGTTTGTCTATTCGCTCGTGGGCTTAGCAATAGTCGTAAGAAAAGACGACTTCATCTGCAGAAGTTCGATCCACCCGCAGAATCAGAATGAGGGTACATGGAGGGTCTGTGCGCAAAAACTTACGCCCCCTGTCAGTACCGCTCTCTACAACAGTCTTAAACCGCCTCGACCTACGGCGTGAACGTATTAACTACAGTGTGCACGGCTCTTCTCGTGCCTTTCACTGTACTATGCGCTACGTTCTTCGCTGTAATCGCGGTGCTCTTCGCCACGTTCCTCGCTGTGCGCACAGGTCCCGCCTGAACGCTCGCTGCGCAAATGGCGAACGCGAGTATGATTGAAAAGAACACTTTCATAGTACTTAAAGTATCGTTTCTGACACCCTGCGTGCGTTTATCCCGACCACTTTGATTCAGTGGATGCCGTGATTAAAGTAAGTGGTTGCCGGGTGCCTTCGTACAGGCAAGATATACGCTTCGCGCCCACGGAAAATGATCCAGCGTAGCTCAGTGGTAGAGTCCCGACGTAGTCGGGATTAACCGATTGCCAGTTGCCTGAGGGAGCACAGTGGGCAAAATGTATCCCGCCGATTTCAGGCACAAACGATCCAGCGTAGCTCAGTGGTAGAGCGGTCGGCTGTTAACCGATTGGTCGTAGGTTCGAATCCTACCGCTGGAGCCACCTCAGATGTTTTGGGTTTACATTCTCCAAAATCAAAACTGTCACTTTTACGTCGGCCACACTGATAATCTCGGAAACCGGGTCGTGAGTCATAATCGGACTGACAAGATCAGCGGAAAATTCACGCGGAAAAACGGGCCGTGGACTTTGGTCTGGTCGGAAGAACATCCAGATCGCTCCAGCGCTACGCGACGCGAGCGCGAAATTAAGAACTGGAAGTCTGCGCGTCTGATCCGAGATCGTTTGCTGAGATTGGATGCGTAGCTCAGTGGTAGAGTCCCGACCGAGTCGGGATTAACCGATTGGTCGTAGGTTCGAATCCTACCGCTGGAGCCACTTCTAATTGGGGAAATCATTGTCCTAAGAAAAATTTCCGATTGATTTCCTAATCTGTGTCGAGATAATTACGACGCGGGGTGGAGCAGCCTGGTAGCTCGTCAGGCTCATAACCTGAAGGTCGCTGGTTCAAATCCAGCCCCCGCAACCACTTTTCTTTCGCGAATGCTCGCAACGTACCGCGTCTACGTTCTTCAAAATCATGGAGGCAGATTTTATGTTGGTCTAACCGATGATGTGCCGCGCAGAGTGCGAGAACACAATAACGGTCAATCGCGATGGACCAAAGGGCGTGGTCCCTGGTGCGTTGTGTGGCAATGCCAGGAGCTAACGTTAAGTGCGGCAAGAAAGCTTGAAAATCGAGTAAAGCGCCAGGGCCACGGCAAAGGTTTTTATTCCATTACCGGTTCGCACTCGGACCGCTCATAATCCGGCAGTTGCCGGATCGCTGGTTCAAATCCAGCCCCGCAACCACTTTTCTTTCGCGGATGCCGGCAACTTATCGCGTTTACATCCTCCAGAATCCGAAAAGGCGGCGTTACATTGGCTTCACCGAGGACGTTGCTCTCCGGGTTCAACAACATAATTCCGGGATGACGCATTCGACGCGAGGCAAAGGACCGTGGGAATTGATTTGGACGAGTGATTGGCTCGAGTTGGCTGATGCACGCCGGTTGGAGTTAAATTTGAAGCGTCAAAAAGGTGGAAACGGATTTTATCAATTAACGGGATTGCCTCCTTGTTAAGATCGCTCCCCGCCGCGGCGGAGCAGCCCCCGTAACCACTTTCTCTCTCGTATTAACGCGGCATAAGGTCGCCAATCGAGTTTGCTTTTGCCGGCACCGCGACTTCGTTGACCTGTGAGTGGAAAAATTCTTGTTGGCACGGCGAGCTGGTCGGACCCCGGTTTTGTCGAGCGTTGGTATCCGAAGAAAATGCCGGCGGGGGAGCGGCTCGGCTGGTACGCGCAGCACTTCGACTTGGTGGAGGTCAACTCCACCTTCTATTCCGTGCCGGAACCACGAATGGTCGAGCGCTGGTGCGCAGCGACGCCGGATGATTTCACGTTCGATGTAAAGCTGCACCAGCTGTTTTCGTTTCACTCCACACCGGCGAAGCTGTTGCCGCCGGATTTGCAAAGGCGCGCAGAGACGGATGCGAAAGGGAAAGTGAAATCGACGCCGGATTTGCAGGAAGCGGTGCTCAAAAATTTTCTGCGCGCAACATCAATCCTCCGCCAAGCTGGAAA
>WNFQ01002085.1_pt1 | contig 14401 bp, 10 predicted proteins | sample 5400171 | NCBI WGS metagenome assembly WNFQ01 (sample SAMN13153356, study PRJNA577476) | soil metagenome | isolation source: 20 cm soil under Madrone tree | place: USA:California | collected 2016-06-14
GAAGACGTCGCCCGGCTCTGTTCCGTTCACAAGATTGGCCAATTCGGCGGCGACCAGGCGTTTCCCGCTGCCGGGCGATCCAGAAATCAAATAAGCGTGCGCGAGCCGATTCTGTTTATAGGCCCGTCGCAAAAATCGCAGCGCTGCTGTGCGCGAAAACGCCATATTTATATCTTCGATTTTCGATTGCCGCTCTTCGATTCCGCCACAAACGCAGGAAAACGGTCCGTAATTATTTCCCAAATTTGATTGTCGATCTTATCCACGGGTTGGGAACCATCGATCAAAACGACCCGATTCGGTTCACGCTTGGCCAGGTGACGGTACGCCTCGCCAATCTTTTCATAAAACTCAGTTGACTCCTGTTCCATGCGGTCGGGTCTGCGCGGCGATTTCATTCGCGATCGCGCCGTCGTCACATCGACATCGAGCACAAAGGTAATGTCGGGAACGCAATCGCCGACGGCAAAAGCGTTTAACTGCTCGACGATTTGTCGATCTAGTTTTCGCGCCGCACCCTGGTAAACAGTGGTTGAATCCAAAAAACGGTCGGCGATCACGCAAAGGCCGCGCTCCAGTGCTGGTTTGATCGTTTCGCGCACGAGCTGGCTGCGGCTCGCTTCAAAAAGTAGCAACTCGGTCTCCGGCATCATGCCGGCGCTTTGCGGTGCAAATTGCAGAAGCTCGCGAACCGTTTCACCGATGGCGGTGCCGCCCGGTTCGCGCGTCACCAGAAATGGAACACCGGCTCGCTCGAGACGGCCGGCGAGTCTTTGTACTTGTGTGGATTTGCCGCACCCTTCAGATCCTTCGAACGTGATGAATGGGACGCGCGACATCAGTCCGATTGTGAAACAAAGCGATGCAGTTGTCGAATGCGCGCGGAGTGGTTAACTAATCGAGCGTGAAAAATTTCTGGCTGGTGAAATCGGAACCAAGCTCCTACTCGTGGTCGAATTTTGTCGCGGACGGCGAGACGAACTGGACAGGTGTTCGAAACTACGCCGCCCGCAACAATCTGCGCAGAATGCGCGAGGGCGACGAAGTGCTCTTCTACCATAGCGGCATCGAAAAAGCGGTGGTCGGCATCGCCAACGTTACGCGAGCAGCCTACCCAGACCCAACCGCCAGGGAGGGCGATTGGAGCGCGGTCGATCTTGCCCCGATCAAATCCCTGAAGCGGCCAGTCACGCTTGGGCAAATCAAGAGCGATCCACGCCTGAGGAAGATTCAGCTCGTGCGCCAGCCGCGCTTGTCCGTCATGCCGCTGGTTTCCGGCGAGTTTCGTGCAATCGTGCACATGGGACAACTGTAGCTGTCGCCCTTCGCGCCTCCGTCGGACAATTCCGTGTTGCATATGCAGTATCAGAATGTCCAAGAGTTTCGCGTGATCGTTCGTTTGGGCGAGCTCCAGCCGTCGCGCTGTGAGGACGCGAAAGGCGGTGGATCGGCCGCTCCGCGGGCGATGCTACTATAAATGCAGCTTCGCCGCCATGATTAGCATCGAGCTCGCCGCGGGACGAGTCCGTCCGCTGGCGGACAAGGGACTGCTCGATCCACCTTCGCGCTTCTCATAGCGAAGCGGCTGCAGTTCGTACTTGTTCCCACGCTCAACGGCGTCGAGAATTTGCCAGGATGAGTTCGGTTGCGGCCACGCAATTTCTGCCGGTCGTCGCGACGGCCAGCATGGTCAGGAATTATCTCGTGGTTTCCGTCCACGATGTCGCGCCGTCGACTCAGGCGATCACGGAAAAAATAATTTCCGAAGTGGCGCGGAGAGGCATTCGCGTCTGTTCGCTTCTTGTCGTGCCCGATTATCATCATCAGGGCGCTGCCATGAAAGATCGACAATTTGTTTCCTGGCTGCGCGATCTCGAAGCGCAACGACACGAAATTGTGATCCACGGATATTTCCACGAACGTCCTGCGTGCACGACTGAAACGCTCCGCGACAAATTCATCACCCAACTCTATACGCAAAGCGAAGGCGAATTTTACGACATGGATTACGAAGAAGCTTTTCGCCGAATCAAAACCGCCCGTGATGAATTTAGCGTGGCTGGATTAAAGCCGCGCGGTTTCGTCGCGCCGGCGTGGTTGCTCAGCGCGGAAGCTGAGCGCGCGGCGCGCGACGCGGAATTGGAATACACGACGCGGCTGCGTAGCGTCCGCGATCTTCGCTCGGGCGAAAATTTTGCCGCCCGATCGGTTGTTTACAGTGTTCGAAATAAGTGGCGACGCTCTACCAGCCTGGCGTGGAATGCGGCGCTCGCCCGATTCCTGAAGCCAAGTGCGCTGTTGCGTCTGAGCATTCACCCGCCCGATTATTCCTATCCGGCCATTTGGCGGCAGATTGTCGATCTTATCAGTGCGATGGACGGAGTGAGAACGCCGATCACCTATCAAGACTGGATCGCCGAGCAGAGATCGATGACAGACCGCGGAGCATAAAGAATGAGCAAGTGCGACCTCCATATCCACTCGCGCTACAGCGCCCGGTCCGAGGAATGGTTGTTCCGTCGCTTGGATTTTCCCGACAGCTACTCCGATCCGCGTGAGCTACATCGACAATTACTCGAGCGCGGGATGGATTTCATCACGATCACGGACCATGACACAATCGAAGGCTGTCTTCAGATAATCCATCTGCCGCAATCATTTATCAGCGAGCAGATTACAACTTATTTTCCGCATGATCAGTGCAAAATTCACATTCTGGCGTGGGGAATATCCGAGGCGCAGCACGAGGAGATTATCGCCGTCCGAGACAATGTTTATGAGCTGCAAAAGTATCTCGCGGCCACCCAGATTGCCCATGCGGTCGCTCATCCGCTCTACAGCATCAACGGCCAGTTGGCCGCGTCGCACCTCGAACGCCTGATTCTCCTCTTCAAGCACTTCGAAGCCGTTAACGGTTTGCGCGACGCGCTCTTGAGCGAGCTGGCGCAAAATCTTTTCGGCAGCCTAACGCGGGAAAAGATCGACAAGCTCGCCGATCGCCACAATCTCGTACCGACGCATCCTGAGCCATGGCAAAAAACTTTCACCGGCGGTTCCGACGATCATGGCGGTAAATTTATCGCGTCCGCCTGCACCGAGACGCCCCCGGCTGATTCCGCCGAGAAATTTCTCGCGCACGTGCGCGCAGGCAACTGCAGCGCGCAAGGAAATGGCGGCACTCCCCTCGCCCTCTCGCACGGTTTTTACAACACGGTTTCCTGTTTCATCCAGGACCGTTTCCACGAGAAACTAGGGCCGAGCGCGATCGTTCTGGAACAAATGTTTTCGCGGTTCATGGAGGGTCGCGATCCAACCGAGCTCACGCTGACCGAGAAAGGACGCATCTTCGCCCAAGGGGTGTTGTCCGGGAAAATTTTCGAATTGGTCAAGCCCGCTAACGTCTCGATGTGGAAAGAGCTCTCGGGTTATTTCCAGCGACCGGAAGTGAAAGCAAAGTTGGCGGAGGAACTGAACGGAGTTTCAGAGCCGGAACGCCGAACCTTTCTCATGGCGAACCTCGTCGCGGAACAACTGGCATTCCGCCTATTCAAGAAATTCGTTCTGCAGATTAGCAGCGGAAATATGGTGGAGAGCATGCAAGCGCTCACAGCGATTGCTCCGATCCTGATTATCCTCACGCCATACATTTATGGCTTTCACAGTCAGGCGCCTTCGCGGAAGTGGTTGCGAAAGATTTTCCAAGAGCTCACTGGCGAAATTCCGTCCGCCCTACAGAATCGCAAGCGCGCCTGGTTCACCGATACGCTCGAAGACGTCAACGGCGTCGCGACCACGATCCGCAAAATGGCCGCGGCCGGGGCGGCGGCAGGAAAAGAATTGATCGTCGTCACTTCCCGAAGCGAATTGAACATCGACAACATTCCGATCAAGAACTTCCGGCCAATCGGCGAGTTTGAGTTGCCCGAGTACGAATTGCAAAAATTGAGCTTTCCGCCCATTCTTCAGATGCTCGACTACATTCAGCGGAAAAAATTTAGCGAAATCATCATCAGTACGCCGGGCCCGATTGGCTTGACCGCGCTCCTTGCGGCCAAGATGCTCAACTTGCAAACGAGTGGCATCTATCACACCGATTTTCCTCAATACGTTCGCATCCTCACAGAGGACAGCTTTCTGGAAAGTGCCGCCTGGCATTACATGCACTGGTTCTACGGTCAGCTCGACACCGTCTTCGTCAGTTCCGAGCAATATCGTCAGAGCTGGATCAACCGCGGCTTCGATCCGGAGAAGTTAAAGATTTTTCCACGCGGTCTCGATACGGAACTTTTCAATCCGGCGCGGCGCGATCCTGCGTTTTGGGAAAAATATGGCGCGGCTACGAACGGCGAAGTGCGCCTCCTCTATGTCGGCCGGATTTCACGCGAGAAAGATCTCGATGTTCTGGCAAATGCATACCGCCGTCTCCGCGAGGAGGGATTGTCGGTCCAACTTTTCGTCGTCGGGCATGGACCGTACTCGCAGGCGCTTTCCGAAACTCTCCCGGATGCAGTCTTCACCGGTTATCTCACCGGCCTCGAACTCGCCACCGCCTACGCCTCGGCTGACGTCTTCGCTTTTCCAAGCACCACTGACACCTTCGGCAACGTCATCATCGAAGCGCAGGCATCTGGCGTGCCGGTCGTCGTCTCCGACTCCGGCGGGCCCAAAGAGTTAGTGAACGACAAAACGAACGGCCTCGTGACCAAGTCGCATGACGTCGAGGATTTCACGCGCGCCATCCGCGCGTTGATTGTCGATCCCGCGCTGCGGGAGCGGATGGGCGATTGCGCCCGGCAAAGCGTTATCGATCTCAGTTGGCCGAATGCCTTCCGAAAATTTTGGTCGATGACCGAAGTGTAATTGCCGACTAAGCCGGCAGCGGCGGCGGTTGAGGCTGCGGAATTCCTGCCCAGACATCGTAATCCGGACCGAACTGTCGCAGGAAACAGAGCAGGAATGAGCGAAGCAACACAAAGATTGGCAACAGAATCACTGTGCCGACATACGGAATGGCCGCGATGCAGCATGTCACGCACGTGGTGACGCAGCCAATGATTCCACAGGCAATCGCGAGAACGATGAGAAACAAGAAATAAAGGACGACCGGCGCTGGATGCGCCGTGACTAACGAAGTCGACTCACGAAGCGCCACCACCGCGCGACACCGGCGGCGATACATAATCGGCACCATAAAATGCGAAATCAGTGCCCAACCGAGCGCGGCGAAGAAAATGACAGCGCAAAAAAATACGATTCCCACGATCATTCCAACGTCCTTACCGGCCACGCTCTTCCCGGAAATGATTATCGGCAGCAGAAAGATCGCGAACGCTGCCGCGGCGGTCGCTAGGAAAAGTAAGGCAACGAGCCACGAGAAAAGAAAAAGACTGTTTCCTTCACGCCAGAATTCTTTCCACGGTTCGACAATCGCCGCGCGGTTGCGCACGATGCAGTCCGTAAAGATGAAAGCGCCTCGTGCTCTCAACCACGACAAGACAACAATGATAGCCAAGACGATCAGGAAGATCACCGCGATGAGCGCGACGACCCAAGCTTGAATGTGCTCGCCCGATAGGAACGATGGGACGTTAGACGGATTGTAACTGGAGGAGCGAAAATTCCAGTTTCCGCCGCCACCAAAAGGGAATCTGAAACCGAAATTGAAATTCACTCCGCCGGCAAGGAATGCGGCAAATCCAATGACGCACCATTTGCCGAGATTAAATGGTTGAAAAAGGATCTTTTTCGTTAGCTCAAAAGCTTCGCCGAAGGGCTTGAAAATCTCGATTCTTGGTTCGCTCCCATTCATTTGGAGTTTAGTCGGCTTTCAAGCCGATCGCTGTAAGTGCCGCGATTTTGTGTAAGGTTGAAGAAATCCGAGCATAGGTTTGGCGCGGCGTCTTGCCTGAATCCCCGTCACGTTTCGCGAGCTGAGTTTTAATTGTCGATGTTAAAGAGGAAAAGAGAAATCGCCGAAGCGCAGAGCCGGCCCGCAGCTGAGGAACGAAAGACTGGCGTGACTCAAGCACACATCTGCCGCCGATATCCGATCGGGGCGGAACTAATCGGTGCGAACGAAACGCACTTTCGCGTTTGGGCGCCCAAAGCGCGGCGCGTCGATCTTGTCCTGGAGGAGAGCGCGGCAAAAAACGCGAGGCGAACATTTCATCCGCTCGAGCGCGAGGAAGGCAGCTATTTTTCTGGAACGGCCAATGCGGCCGCGGGATCGCTGTATCGATTTCGAATCGACAATAATCCGGAACATTTTCATCCCGACCCGGCCTCGCGCTTTCAACCGCACGGGCCGCACGGCTCATCCTGTGTCGTCGATCCAACGCAGTTCAATTGGAGCGACGCGAATTGGCGCGGGGTGAAAATGAAAGGGCAGGTCATTTACGAGATGCATACCGGCACGTTCACCCCGGAAGGAACATGGCAAGCAGCGGCCGAGCAGTTATCGGAACTGGCGAAGGTCGGGATCACCGTTGTTGAAATGATGCCGATCGCCGATTTTCCCGGTGAGTTTGGGTGGGGCTACGATGGCGTCGATCTTTTTGCGCCCTCCCATTTGTATGGAACGCCGGATGATCTGCGCGCATTTGTCGATCGCGCGCACTCGTTAGGCTTAGGCGTGATTCTCGATGTTGTTTATAATCACTTTGGCCCCGATGGAAATTATCTCGGCGTGTACTCCAATGACTATTTGACTCGCGAGAACGAAAATGACTGGGGCGACTCGATTAATTTCGACGGACCAAACTCCGGCTCGGTGCGCGAATTCTTCATCAGTAATGGTCGCTACTGGATCGATGAATTTCATTTCGATGGATTTCGCTTCGACGCGACACAGAGCATCTTTGACAAATCAGACGAATACATCATCGGCGCCGTGGGACGCGCCGCGCGCAAAGCCGCTGGAAAGCGCTCAATTATTTTGGTCGCAGAAAACGAACGCCAGGAAACAAAATTAATTCAACCACGCGGCCAAGGCGGCGATGATCTTAACGGACTCTTGAACGACGATTTTCATCACAGCGCCGTCGTCGCACTCACGGGGCTACGCGAGGCTTACTACACGGATTATCTCGGTTCACCGCAGGAATTTATTTCCGCGGCAAAGTACGGCTACCTGTTTCAAGGACAACCCTATTCCTGGCAGGAAGCGCCGCGCGGCACGCCCACATTTGGAGCGCCGCCGGAGGCGTTCGTCGCGTTCATCGAGAACCACGATCAGGTTTCAAACACCGCAGCGGGGCAGCGACTTCGTTTCGAAACTTCCCCTGGCCGCTACCGCGCGATGACGGCGCTGCTTTTGCTCGGGCCGTGGACTCCGCTGCTTTTTCAAGGTCAGGAGTTCGGCGCGTCGACCCCGTTCGTATTTTTCACGGACGTGGGTGATGGGCCCATGCGCGAGGCTATACGCAAAGGGCGCTTCGAATTTCTCGCGCAATTTCCATCGCTTGCTACTGAGGAAACGCAGAAAGAATTGCCGGTGCCGTCCGACCCAAGAGTTTTTGTGCGCTGCAAGCTTGATTTTTCCGAACGGGAACGAAACAAGGAATTTTACGATCTACATGTCGATCTTTTGCGTTTGCGCCACGAAGATTCGCGTTTTCGCAAACAAAAATCGGGCGGAGTGGACGGCGCAGTGCTTGGTCCGGCTAGTTTTGTGCTTCGCTATTTCAGCGACGGAAACATCGACGATCGATTACTCGTGGTAAATCTCGGCAAACAACGGGTGCTCACTCCCGCACCGGAACCGCTCCTGGCGCCGCCGCTCGGTTTCGAATGGGAAACGCTCTGGTCGAGTGAGTCGGTTTCCTACGGTGGACCCGGAGCAGTGGCTGTCGCGACGCAGGAGAGTTGGATCTTGCCGGCGGAAGCGACCATCGCGCTGCGGCTCCTGCCGGAGAAAGCGCCGCGCCGTCAACCAAAAAGAAGAAAATTGGGCTGACCCACTTTGCTGTTTGCATCGAGAATTGATGAACAAGCAATTTGAAACAAGCCGGCCCGTGGTTCGGGCGATGCCTTGGGATGGTGCACACATGTCGCGCGAGGTCTTGCTCAATCGCGAATGGCTCGTGACCAACGGACTCGGCGGTTATGCCTCCGGCACGGTCTCGGGTGCGGTCACGCGTCGCTATCATGGATTGCTCATCGCGGCATTGCCGGCGCCTCTCGGACGCATTGTGATGTGGAGTCACGTATCGGAATTTCTCCGCTTCAGTGACTGTGATGTGGTTTCTCTCGGCGCGGAGGAACGCGCCGGTGGTCAGCTTGATTTGAAAAGCGCCGACTACCTGAGTGAGTTTCGGCTCGAGGATGGGCTTCCGGTCTGGACCTATCATGTTCGCGAAGTCGTGGTCGAGAAGCGCGTTTTGCTCGCCCATTTGCAAAATACGGTTCACGTCAGCTACCAGGTGATCTCAAAAGGAGTGCCACCGCGACTCGAGTTGCGTCCTGCCTTTCATTTTCGTCACCACGAAGCCCCGGTGGACGCGGACTTGGCCGCGCCTTACAAACTCACTGCAATCGATGGTCGTTACGAAATCGCCGCCGCGCGCCGAAAACTACCCCCGCTCCGCATGCAGCTCCATGGCCGCGAATCCGCTTTCACGATCGCTCCATCGAAAATTCCTCAAGTTGTTTATCGCATCGAGCAGCAGCGAGGTTATGCCTATGAAGGCGAGCTCTGGAGCCCGGGATTCTTTCGAGTCGACCTTGCCGAGCGAAGCACGGCAACGTTAGTCGGCTCAACCGAGCCATGGGATATTATCGACGTCCTGCGTCCCGAAGACGTTCTCGCGGCTGAATGCGAACGGCGCGCGCGTCTGCTTCACGATGCCATCCCAAAAGTCCGCCAAAGTTTTCCGGCGGAACTGGTTTTCGCGGCCGACCAATTTGTCATTACTCCGGCAGGTCGCTTCGAGGAGACGGCCCGCGCGCATGCCGCCGGCGACGAAGTGCGCACCGTCATCGCCGGGTATCACTGGTTTACAGATTGGGGACGCGACACGATGATCAGCCTGGAAGGTTTGACGCTGATCACGGGACGTTGGCTCGAAGCAGGCTACATCTTGCGCACATTCGCGTATTATGTCCGCGACGGTTTGATCCCAAACATGTTTCCCGATGGCGCAAAGGAAGGGAAATATCACACGGCAGACGCGACGCTTTGGTTCTTTCACGCGCTCGGCCGCTACCTCGAGCGCACCGCCGACCGCACAACGCTGCGGCTTCTTTTGCCGACATTGACCGACATTGCCGAACATCATTTGCGCGGCACGCGCTTCAATATTCACGTCGATCCAACCGACGGTCTGCTCGCGCAAGGCCAGGAGGGGTATCAGCTCACCTGGATGGATGCGAAGATGGGCGATTGGGTGGTGACACCGCGGCGCGGCAAAGCCGTGGAGATCAACGCACTTTGGTACAATGCGCTCCGATTGCTCGCGAATTGGTTGCGCGAAATCGGCGACGACGCGTCTGCGCAACATTACGACGAACAGGCCGAACAGGCGCGTGTTTCATTTAACAATCGATTTTGGTTCGCGGAGGGCGGTTACCTTTACGACGTTGTCGATGTTGACGGCGGCTCAAAGAATGATTCGTCGTGCCGGCCAAATCAATTGTTCGCTATCTCGCTCAATCACCCGGTTCTCGATGCAAAACGCTGGAAATCTGTTCTGGAAGTCGTGGAGAAGAAATTGCTCACGCCGGTCGGGTTGCGCACGCTTTCGCCTGACAATCCGGATTACAAGCCGATTTACTCAGGCGATCTGCGTTCGCGCGACGGCGCGTACCATCAAGGCACGGTCTGGGCATGGCTGATCGGACCGTTTATCGATGCATGGCTGAAAGTTCATCCGCATGATCGAGCCGCCGCGCGTAAATTCCTGGAGCGTTTCCCGGAACATTTGAGCGAAGCGGGGATCGGCACAATCGGCGAAGTTTTCGACGCGAGAGAGCCGCATGTTCCCGGGGGTTGCATCGCGCAAGCGTGGAGCGTATCGGAAGTTTTGCGCGCCTGGACCAGGACCGCATGATCGGCGGGTGGAGATCGACAACTAATCGGTAGGGCGAGACTCTGTTAAGCCCAGGACGCGATCTGTCAATTCTGTTCGCGGCTCGGCGGAGCTGCGCTTTACCGACAATGAGTCTGTGCGGCACTCGCCGGGCCGGCCTCATGCGATTCATTAGTTGATGCCTGAGACGGTTGAGGAAATTTCTGAAAAACCAGAAGTCCGTGAAGAATTGGCACGGACCGCGGGCGAGAAGCCACGCGAAAAGGTCAAAGCGCGAGGAACGGACAAGTTCTGGTTCGTCACGCACGCGTTGTTGCTCGTGGGCTGCGCCATTATTTATTTCCTTCTTGGCTCGGAACTCATCCCTCTTCCGCAATCAAATGTCGATCTTGCGCGCCGCATTCTACGCGGCGCCATCCTCCTAGTCGTTCTGCTCGCGATTGCGAAGACAATCTCGGTGTACGGGCTCGGAAAAATCGCGGATGCCTCGACGCGTTTCACGCTACGGCGAGTCCAGCGTTTGATTGTCGGCTTATTGATCGCGCTCATTGTGCTCTCGGTGATTTTTGTAAACTGGTATGCAGCCCTAACCGCGCTGGGCGTCGGCTCGGTCATTGTCGCTTTGGCCGTGCAAACGCCGATGAAGAGTTTTATCGGTTGGATTTATATACTCGTTAGACGGCCGTATCGTGTCGGCGACCGCATCAAAATCGGCGACGCCACCGGCGACGTGATCGACGTTAGTTATCTCGACACCACGCTATGGGAATTCGGCGGCCAATATCTTTCCACCGATCATCCCAGTGGACGCATCATCAAATTCCCTAATGAAAAAGTGCTCGACGAACTCGTTTACAACTATTCGTGGCCGCTTTTTCCTTACATTTGGAACGAGATCAAATTTAGTATTGCTTACCAAAGCGATCTCGAATTCGTCGCCAAGACGATGCAAGAAATTGCCGAGGCGGAACTGGGCGAGGAAATGATGGAGCGCGTCGAAGTTTTTCGCAACTTGCTTGCAAAAACTCCGGTCGACGAATTGGAAGTGCACGAGCGACCGCGCGTCATCTTTCGCGTCAACGAAAACACCTGGCTGGACGCGATTGTGCGCTACGTCATTCCGCCACGCGAAGCTGGCCGAATCAAAACACGTTTGATCAAGAAACTTCTCGACGCCCTCAACGCCGCACCCGACAAAGTCATGTTTCCGGCCGGCGCAAACCGGTAAGTTATTCTCTACGTTCGTCAGTATTGTCGTTTTTGATCAATCAAGTCGCGTTTGCGCGAGCTAAATTTACAGCGCATTACTTCCGGCGGTGAAGCTGCCGTTTATTGCGCTGTCGATTTTTTGTATGTCGATCTTTCTCGTCGCGAACGCGACGAGCGCGTGGCAGGCCGCACGCGCCGTCAGAACGCCAGCGGCGACACCGGAATCCACACCGCAAATTTTCGCCGCGTTACCGAATTACGATGAGGAGACGAGCACGCGGCTCCAGATTTTTCTCGATAACAACGATTTCGGGCCCGGGAAGATCGATGGCAAGATGGGCGAATTTTTTCGCAAGGCGCTCATCTCGTACAAGCATGCGCATGGCATGCGCGAAACCGGTTTCGTCGATCAATGGCTGCTCGATCAAGTGCCGGTGACGTTTACGACTTACACAATCCGAGAAGATGATCTGAAATTCATCGGGCCGGTTCCAACCACTTATGAGGAACAGGCTAAACTAAAATGGTTGCCTTATACGTCGCTGCTCGAATTTGTGGCAGAGCGTTATCATTCCGCCGAGGCGTACATTCAAAAACTGAATTCCGGTAAAGATTGGGAGAAGCTGCAACCGGGCGAAGTCCTCAAAGTGCCGAACGTGTTGCCATTCGAGATCGAAAAATTCGCTGAGGGAGAAATTCCTGAAAATCCGGCATTTGCCGCGCGCAAAATTTTTATCGACACAAAAGAACGGCTCCTCGAAGTCTTCGATGGCGACCAGTTGGTCTGCGTCTTTCCGATCACACCCGGATCCACAACTCTCCCCGCGCCGGTTGGCACGTGGAAGATTCTCGGCATGGCGACGATGCCGTGGTTTCGCTACGACGAAGGCATGCTCAATTACGGCGTGCGCACCGAGAATTACTTCAACCTTCCGCCCGGGCCGAATAATCTCGTGGGCATTCTCTGGATAAGTTTGAACAAGACCGGTATCGGCATCCACGGCACGAACAATCCGGAGACGATCGGCCGCGCCGCCAGCCACGGTTGCATCCGCTTGGCCAACTGGGACGCCGCGCGCGTCAAAGACCTCGTCAGCGTCGGCAACACGGTAATCATTTTCTAGGTAGGGACGTTTCTCCAAAATGTCCGACAAATTCTGTAGAGGCAGCCGTGTCGGCTGCACAATTAATCGAAATGCAGGCGGCACGCCTGCCACTACAGAAACGGAATCACCCTTGCCCGCCCTGCAAACGAGCCATATTTTAACCGGCAACGGAGGATGTCGATGAAAGAAACCAGCGGTATCAGCCTGGACAACGCGGCAGTCGCCGCAACACCAAAGCATCTGCTTCAATTTGCGGTCGATCAGCGCTACGACGATTACACGCTGGTCGATCACGCTGTCTGGCGATTCATCATGCGACAGAACATTTTCTTTCTCAAAGAATACGCACACAAAGTTTACTTTCAGGGCTTGCTCGACACCGGCATCTCTTTCGAGCGCATCCCGCGCATCCAGGAGATGAACGATATCCTGGCAAAGATTGGGTGGGGCGCCGTGGCGGTGGACGGATTCATTCCGCCGGCGGCGTTCATGGAGTTTCAAGCCTACAAGGTGCTCGTGATCGCGTGCGACATGCGCCAAATCCATCATATCGAATACACGCCCGCGCCAGACATCGTTCACGAAGCCGCCGGGCATGCGCCGATCATTGTTGATCGTGAGTACTCAAAATATCTCCAGCGCTTCGGCGAAGTGGGCGCGAAAGCGATGTCGTCAAAAAAAGATTTCGAGCTGTATCAAGCGATCCGTCACTTGTCGATCTTGAAGGAGCAGCCAAATAGCGATCCGAAGGAAATTGAAGAAGCGACCAAGCTGGTCGAACATCGCCAAAAAAATTTGGGCGATCCTTCCGAGATGGCGCTGCTGTCGCGGCTGCATTGGTGGACGGTCGAGTACGGACTCATCGGCCCGATGGAGAATCCGAAGATTTACGGCGCAGGTTTGCTTTCATCGATCGGCGAGTCGGTCTCGTGTCTCGAACCGCACGTGAGAAGGATTCCCTACTCCATCGACGCGATGAACCAGCCATTCGATATCACGACGAAACAACCGCAGCTTTTTGTCTGCCGCGATTTTCAGCACTTGAAAGACGTGTTGGAGGAGTTTGCGAGCAAGATGGCCTACCAAGTCGGCGGCCTGAAAGGCATCAACAAAGCGATCGAGTGCAACAACGTCGCGACCTGCGAGTATTCATCCGGCCTTCAAGTCAGCGGCGTCTTCACCGAAGCCATCACCGATGAAAAGAATTCTCCGGTCTATCTCCGTACGACTGGAAAGAGCACGCTCGCGTTTGGGAACAAAGAACTTCCCGGACACGGAATCAATTATCACAAGGAAGGCTTTGGTTCACCGGTCGGTAAATGGAGGCAAACAACGACACCTCCCGAATTGCTGACCGACAATGACTTGCGCGAGCTCGGAATTGTCCAAGGAAAGAAAACGAAGCTCGAATTCGTGAGCGGTATTGTCGTCGAAGGAGAGATCGACGAAATTGTGCGCCGCGACGGGAGGTTGTTGCTCATCACATTCTCGAATTGCCGCACTAAATATGGCGACCGCATTTTATTCGATCCTGATTGGGGCGCATACGACATGGCCGTCGGGGAACGGATCAGTTCCGTGTTCAACGGCGCCGCGGACAAAGACGCTTACAACCAAGTCGCACTGGTCCCGAAAGAGCGAACGATCAAAGTGCCGTCCGACGCGAAGCGCAAGAAGCTCGAAAATCTCTACGCGCAGGTGCGAAAAATTCGGGAGAGCAAAACTGGTTACGAACGGCTCGGGGAAATTTGGGAGACGCAGCAGGCTGAACATCCCGGCGACTGGTTATTGTCGATGGAAATTTTCGAAATTCTCGACACCATCGACCAGCAACCGGATTTGAAAGCGAAGATCGAGAAGTTCCTCAACCAAAGAAAAGCGACGACGAAAGATCTTTCGACCCTGATCGGCTGGGGGTTCCGGCTGGTCGAATATCACAAGAAACCGGAATACCGGGCGACGCTGCACGCGTCGCCGAAATAAATGCGTCTGCCGTAGGGACGACGCTGTCGTCCCAAGGGGAAGCTAACAGCTTCCCCTACAAATCTTGCTTGTGTCATT
>WNFQ01002090.1_pt1 | contig 14382 bp, 15 predicted proteins | sample 5400171 | NCBI WGS metagenome assembly WNFQ01 (sample SAMN13153356, study PRJNA577476) | soil metagenome | isolation source: 20 cm soil under Madrone tree | place: USA:California | collected 2016-06-14
GCCCGGTCGAGCGATCCGCCATGGCTTCCGCGGCGTTGAGCACGACGTTGAGAACCACCTGCTGGAGCTGGATGGCGTCCCCGAGCACCGGGGGCAGGTCCTTCGCCAGCGAGAGCTGCACGCCGATGCCCTTCGACTCCAGCTCGCCGCGCAGCAGCATCATCACCTCTACGATCAGCGCGTTGACGTCTGCACGCTTGTATTCCGACCGCTCCTTGCGGAACAGCCCTCGCATCCGGCGAATGACCTGGGCTGCCCGCTTGGCGTCGGCGGCGATGTCCGCCAGCGCCTCCCGTAGCTCTCGCTGGTCGGCGGTTCCATAGGTGACCAGCAAGCGAGCCGCCTGGGCGTTGGCGACGATCGCGGTCAATGGCTGGTTGATCTCGTGGGCCAGCGAGCCTGCCAGCGCACCCAGCGTCGAGGCGCGCAGGGCGTGGGCGAGCTCGTCGCGCTGGCGTCGTGCGTCGGCCTCCGCCCTCCGCCGCCGCGTGATGTCCACGTGCGAGACGATGGCGCCACCCTCGGGACGCTGGAAGGGCTCCACGGCCATCTCGAACCACCGCTCCTCGGTGCCCGAGCGGGCCGCGTACTCCAGGGTCGCTCGGGGACGCTCGCCGTCGAGAACGGCCCGAACGGCGTTGGCCATAGCGTCTGCGCCGACGTGGCCCGCTCGCTCGCAGGCCTCGAGGTAGTTCGCGCCAACCGGGGATCGAGGCGTGTTCCAGCCGCCGTCCGCGAACTCGGTCCACGACGCATTGACGGCGGCGACGACGCCTTCCTTGTCGAGAGCCGCCACGTGTCCGTACAACGAGCCGAAGATGGCGCTGCGAAGCGCCAGGCTTTCGAGCAACGTCGCGTGCGCGGCCTTGATCTCCGTGACGTCAGTGCGCGCGCCGACGTAGCCGCTGAACGCACTATCTCGCCTCCGCGCCGCAGGGCCCGCGGAGGCGCGCGAACAAAACCTCATGGTCGCATGTAGCATAAGTAACCAACGAACCGCAATCGCTGAACGGTCTATAGGACCAAAGTCCGATGAACGGAGAATCCGCGATCCGCACCTGTAATTCGCGTACCTCTTGGCGTGGGCGCGGGTTCCCGGATCGTGCCGAACGCGCTCTCGTCACGGCCCTCACTCCGCACCGTGTGGCAGTCTGCAAAAGGGGCTCCCGCCACCATGAGCGCTACTCTTCGCGAACTTATTCGCGCGGCGGCCGGCGCGAGGCGTGGAACGATGAGCGCCACATGGTCTGGAACCTTTGCTGTGGCGAGCGCTGCTGAAGCCGCCTACCGACCCGCCAATCTGGCTCATGAGACGTCCGCGAATTTGGTCGGCCCCTGCAGGATCTCTACGATCGTCGAGTGCGGAGAGGTCGCGAACGTGATCGAGCGGAGCATCGTCCCGAGTGTACGTACGTCCGCGTGGCGGAACCTCCCGATCATGTCGCCGTTTGAGCTGCCCCACGGCTAACACGAGTCGATGCATCGTGAGAGGGGGCATGCACTCTCGGACGTCACGGAGGCTCACGACCAGTCACAAGCGAGATCTCGCGCCCAAACTCGCGTGGGAAACGCGCGCGATCGCCGACCAGATTTCCATCCCGTGCGCATCCCGTTGACTCAACACGCCGCAACTCGTTGATTCGTGGGAAAAGCGAGCAGTGATCCGGGAACGATGGTTCGGGTCCCGTTGGGGCCACCACTTGAATCACGTGTACTTAGCCTTGAATAATTTCAATCCCCTCCCATACCGCTCCGCTGTACAGCCAGGGAGTATCAAGGGCGAGATGCGGCCACGTCGGCTCGGATGCGTGGAACTCATAACCCAACGGTCGCTGGCGGTGTCTCGACGACTGCAGCGGGTTGACCAGAATGCCAACGATCTTGGCAACACATGCGGCAAAGCACGGCCCATTTGCTTAAGTGATTCAGCCTGACGGAGGCCGTAACCACACGTAGGCGGTCGCATCGGACCGTTGGGTATCAGACCGCCACCATCAGGAGGACGCCGAGCGATCTCACGAGGTCACGCGACGTCGGGCCCGCGATGGGGCCGTTCCGGGACCGCGGCGGCTGTCACCATCGGTGAGGCTGAATGGCAGTGAACTTCAGGATGCGGAACGGCGGGTGCGCCGAGACCCACAGATCTCCGGGACGGGTCACGTATGTTCGGGCGGCCCGGAGCGCTTCCACGAACACCTGGGCAAACGATTCCGATGGGAGGCCCTCCGCGAAGACGATCCGGTCGAACGTGAGCGATTGCCCGGCGAGCGTGAATGCGCCGACACCCCAGGCGTCGCCGGCCCGGATCGCGACGACGCCGTCTTCGACCAGCCGAAGGGTGTAGCGCGCCGGCTTGTCGGGCGTGAGCGCTTGCCCATCAGGGCGCTCGATCAGTGCGAGTTCCCACGTGTTGACGAGGAGCGCGGCTTGTCGAGCCATGAAAGAGTCGTGCATGGGTCGGCGATCACTCCTTACTGCGGCCTGATGAAGAACATCGCGCGGCGGTTCTGGGCCCAGCACGTCTCGCTCTCCTCGCGGCACAGCGGCCGCTCTTCTCCGTACGACACGACCGTGAATCGCGCCGATGCAACGCCTTGCGCCACAAGGAAATTCGTCGCGGACCGCGCACGGCGCTCACCGAGCGCGAGATTGTATTCGTTCGTGCCTCGCTCGTCACAATGCCCTTGCACCAGCACGATATGGCCGGGGTTGTCGCTAAGCCAGCGCGCGTTGGCTTCGAGGATGCTGGCGTCGTCGGGACGGATGTCGGCCTTGTCGAACTCGAAATGGATCATCCGGAGCGCGTCGTTCGGTCCGAACTCGGCCGGTGCCGGCCGCGGGACGGGCGCGGCCGCCGGCTCGGGACGTGCCGGCTCGGCGGCGGGCGGCGTCGCCGCCCCGGTCGGAGCGGGCGCCGTGGCGACCGCGACGGCCGGGTGCTTCGCACACCCGCTGGTGCCGAGCGCCAGCGCGAGGGTGACGGCGACGACGAGGATCGAGCGAGGGAGACGGATCATGGCGGTCTCCTCCTTTCTAATCACTTCTCGACAATGGCGCTCTGATCAACGGTGATCGCCGTGCCGAACCAGTCCTGCGAGCGAGGGCGACGTCGTCACGGGCCTCCCGGGTCTGCGGCCCGTCCCGGTTGCGCACCGAAAAGCCCACGTGATCGCCCGAGGTGAAATGCACCGGGTGGCCCTTCCATTCAGCCCACTCTTGAGGCGGCGCGCAGGCGACGATCCCTACCGCGACGCGCACGAGAACGCTGACTAGGGTGATGACACGGATGGCCGGTTTCCTTTCGACGCCACGAGCTATCCGAGCGCGGTCAAGGGTATAGCGGTGGCTGGATGCGCCTATCGGACCTTGGTCCGATGCGGGGCCGGAACAGCGGCGCGACGAGTTACCAGGCTTCCGGAGTGCCGAGGCTGGAGGGGCATGGGCGTAATAAAAGAGCAGCGGGCGCTCGGCGCGTGCCTCGAGAGGACCACGCGGAGAGTCCTCAAGGTCACCTCCCCGACGCCGCCGGGTTCGAACGAACGCGGCGCCCTCAGTTGACGATGATGCGCACGTCGTGTTTCGTCAGCCACGCGCGTGCACGTTCCCATGCGTGAGGATCGTCTCTGTGCCAGCGCTCGATCGCCTTCCCTGGGATGGCCACGACACTGCGTGGCCGCTGTTGGATTCTCGTCACCAGCTTAGCCAAGTCTGTCGGGCTTCCTCGGAGGTCACGGAGAAGCTCCTCCGTCAAACGGTTCGAATCCCGTTGGGGCCACCATTTCGATCTAGTTGACGTTTTTCGCTCAAGTGTTTTAGGAACATCGAAATCTTCCTCGAACACGGAGCGCGTGCACAGCCTCACTCGCTCAATATCTTCGTCCCACGCTCCTCATCAAATGACCCGTGCGCTTGAGCTGCGGCGGTCGGATGCTCGTATAGATCTGCGTGGTGATCCGCGCGGGACCGAGGAGCGCGCGCACCTGCTCGAGGTCGTGGTGCTGCTCGAGCACTTCCATCGCGATCAGAACACGCGTTTGACGGCGAGTAATGGGCGACCGCAGCCCGGGCCGCGTGCAGGAACTCCTCCGCCGATCCAAACGCCCCGACTGTGAAGCCGGCCGCGCGGAGCAAGATCTGCAGAGCCCGGGGCAGGGACACGTCGTCGTCGACGACGCACACGGCGCGTGCCTGCGACGTCGCCATTAGCCGAATGTTACGACCCCGCGAAGGTCCCATCACATGCGCCCGATTGTTCGATGGCCACGGCGCCGGCAGGCTCCTTCGATACCCGCTGCAGGCCACGTCGCGGCCATGGCGGAGGACACGAGCATGAAGATTCCCCGCTCAACGTTCGCCCTCGCAGGTCTGACCCTTCTCGCCCCAGCGTGCGCCCCGGCCGAGGGCGCCGACGTGAAAGCGCCAACGTCGAGCTTCCTCGGGCCGGACGCGCGCCTGCTGACGCCGGGCGACGTCTGCAAGGGCCAGGCGAGTCTGCGCTATCTCAACCCGGCCGCGCAGTGGCAGCAGATCTGGGCTCACACATGACTCGGCGCCGGCTCCCATGAGGGTCCCGCGCGGTGGCGGGCGCACCACCGATCACGCCGCCGACCTGCGCCGGGCGAGCGAGGCGAGCGCGGGCCTCAAGAAATACCTGCCCGCGTCCCAGGCGGTCCTGCTCGGCTATCCGAAAGCGACCGCAGCGCAGATGCGCGAGAGCTTCTTCTGGGTGAAGTCCAGCATCGAGGGCAAGGCGACCTACATCTTGACGCACCTCATGGCCACGCCGGACGGCGCCGCGTACGCGCTCGCCCGGCGTCAGTACTATGCGAGCACGAGCTACAACGGCGAGCAGTCCGTCGCGGGCTTCCTGCCCGTTTCGGACGGCACCGTCGGGGTGTTAGCCAGCCACGTCTTCACGGACCAGGTCGCTGGCTTCGGCGGCTCCATGAAGCGCAGCATCGGCAGCAGTGTCATGGCGCGCAAGATGAGAGAGATTTTCGAAGCGGGCCGGAAGAAAGTCGGCTCGTAAGCCGTGTGGGCTCAGCGTACGGTCGACTGCCACACCGCCGTACGTAGCTCGTCGACCCGGATCGGCCTCGTGACGTAACCCTGGAAGCCAGCGGCGCGGACACGGGCATCCGTCAGAGGCTCGGCGGTGACGAAGGCAAGAGCCGGCGCGGGCCGGCCGCGACGGTGGTGTTTCATTCTGAGCGCGGCGAGGAACCCGGGTCCAGCTGACTCGACCAGCTCGAGGTCGCACAGGATCACGTCCGCGACGAGCGTTGCCTCAGAGGTGCCCGCGCCTGTCGTGGTCGTGACGAGCGCGCCGAGAGGCTCGAGCACGGCTCTGACGATCGCGCGAACGTCCGCATCGCCGTCGATGACGAGGACGTGGATGCCTTCGAGTCCCTGCCAAGCGTTCTGGCCCATTGATGGTGAGTGTGATGGGGCGGAGACCTGGCGACCCGGGTTCGGCACGACAAAGTTGCCGTGGGCGACGACAGCGGCGGTCACTGCGGCGCCTGTCGAAAGGCCCGCGGCGATAGACCATGCCACGCCCGGAACGCGCGCTGGAAGGCGCTCGGATCGCGGTAGCCGAGCAGGAACGCCACTTCGGACACGGCGAGACGGCCGTCGCGCAGCAGCGGCCGCGCCATCTCTTGCCGGAGCGCCGTCAGCACGGCGGCGAACGTCGTGCCCTCGGCGCGTAATTGACGCTGGAGTGTCCGCGCACTGACTCCCAGCGCGCGCGACACTTTGCCGAGCCCGGGGACGCCTTCGCTGAGTTCCGACCAGAGGAGCCGCCGCACGCGACGCGCCATCGACCGGTCGTCGCCGAGGCGCGCCAGCGTGTCGTCGGCGAGATGTTCCAGGTAGCCGGTCACCGTCGGATCGGACAGGACGACTGGCCGCTGCAGATCCGTGTTGTCGAGCAGCAGCGCCGTGGCGAGGGTGCCGAATTCCAGCGGTGCCCGGAAAAATCGCTCGTAGGGCGTTACGCCGTCCGGCCGCCGATACGGAAATTGGACGACAAGTGGCGCCAGTGGCGCCGCGGCGATCTCACGCAGGGTAGCGAGGAGGACGGCGAGCCGGCTGTCGACCGCCGGGCGCAATGAGCGCAGCGCCGGCTGCGAGTCCACCCGCACCCACGTCGCCTCGGCGTCGCGGGCGAGGCTCACCACCAACGCGTCGGAGACGATCCGTCCGTAACGGGCGAGACGCTCGAGCGCCGCCGAGACGGTCGTGCTGTACGCCATGACGCATCCGACGAGACCAAGGTCGCGCACGCGACAGTCGGCGCCAAGGCGCAGCCCTATCGTCGGCTCCGTCGCCTGCACCGTGATCGCTTTCCACAGGCGCGCCACTGCGGCCAACGGAATTCTCGCGTCCGGATTTCGTAATTGGCGCTCGTCGAGACCGGCCGCGCGCATGAGCTGCGCGTACGGTATCCCGAGCGCGCTCATGCGCGCGAGCGGCAGGAGCGCGAGCCGGGCGAGGCCCGACGGCTCGCTCACAGGATGGCCGGCATCAATCTTCGGCACGGGCCGAGAGTGCCATCAGTGACGTTGTAGCCTCATCGGACCAAGGTCCGATATGCGGACGCTGGAACGGCGCTCCCCTCGGTTCCGCGCAACGGCCCACCCAGCGGGATGCGCACAGAGGTGCCTCAGAACTAAAGCGGATCGAGGGGCGCCATGATTCGACGCCGACGAACAGTCGCTCTGGTGCTGGCGGCGGTCCTCATCGTCTTCGGTGGCTGTGCGAAGCGCCCTTCGGTGAGCGTCGCTTCGGCCCCCGCTCCTGCCGCGCCCGGCCGGCGCCGCCGGCCGAACAACCTCGCGCTCGGCGAGCGTCGCGCGCGCGCGGCCTCGAATTTTCTCGTGGCCCAGGGTGTGGCGGCGAGACGCGTTGCGATCGTTTCGTACGGCGAAGAGCGACCACTGTGCGTCGACGAGACCGAGGCGTGTTGGGCACGCAATCGGCGCGCCATGTTCCTCACGAAGCCGGAGTAGCGGAGGGCTCCCGATGCGAAGCGCGACGAGAATTCTTTCGCACCCGCGGCTTGGTTGCGTGCGCTGCCCTGCTCGCGGGCGCCATCATCGTGCTCGTCGTCGGTCCGGTGTACGCGCAGCAGCGGAAGCCGAACATCCTCGTGATCTTCGGCGACGATATCGGCGTCTCGAACGTCAGCGCCTATTCCCTGGGGTCGGTGCCCCCAGCATCGATCGGATCGGCCGGGAGGGCATGATCTTCACCGATTACTACGCCGAGCAACGCTGCACCGCCGGCCGCTTGGCCTTCGAGCGAACGGGAGACGAGGAGACCCGTCGATGACTGAAGAGAAACGCCGTCTCGAGGAAACCCGCGAGGCCCGGATACCGTGGAGCGAGGGCAATCACGGCGAGGACGCCCGGTGCTCGGAGGCGAGGAACTCCTCGGCCGAGCCGAAGGCCTCGACGGCGGAACGCCTCGGCCCAGGTGACCGTCGCAGCGCGCGCAGCACCTAGACGCAATCAATCGGGCCATCAGGGGTTCCTGACGTCGCGCATGTCCTCGCCAGAGGCCGGAGGACCATGGTCGAGAAGCCCTGAATACGACCAAGGTCTTATATACGCCGGGCGACGGTTCTCTTAGGCTCACAGGCCGGCTATGATCGCAGAAACCGGGAACAATAGGGTCCAGGGCTGGAGGCCGGCAGCGACGCTTCTGGCCGTGGCCGTCGCCTACTACGTGGGCGCCCAGTTGGGCTTCATCCTGAGATTCCCGCCGACGACGCCCTCCGTTCTCTGGCCACCCAACTCGATCCTGACCGCGACGCTTCTCCTCACACCGGTACGGCGGTGGTGGCTCTACCTGCTGGCGGCGCTTCCAGCGCATCTCGCCGCCGGGCTGCCCGTGTGGCCCCCGCTCCTCGTGTTCGGCCTCTTTGCGACGAACTGTGCCGAGGCGCTCGTCGCCGCCGCGGGGCTCCGATGGTTGAGCGACGCGCCGACGCGCTTCGACACGCTCGGTCGCATGGCGGTTTTCGTGCTCGTCGGAGCTCTCGCCGCGCCTTTCGTCTCATCGTTTCCGGACGCGGCCCTCGTCACCGCCATACAGGGGGAATCCTATTCATTCGTCTGGCGCACCCGCTTCTTCTCCAACGTCCTCGCGTCGCTCACGATCGTGCCGGCAGTCGTCATAGCCGTACGCAACGGGCTGCCGAATTTCCGCGCAGCGGCTCCGCGCCGCCATCTCGAGGCGGGCCTGCTCGCCAGCGGGCTCTTCCTGGCGAGTATGGGTCAGTTCGGGAATCCGTCGGAGTTCGGGCTGGGGCTGCCGGCGGAGCTGTCCGCTCCGGTCGCGGTCCTGTTGCCGTTCCTCCTCTGGTCGGCGGTCCGCTTCGGGCCGGGCGGACTCAGCGTCTGCCTCGTCGCGACGGCGCTGCTGGCGGTCGTCGCCGGCACGGGCGAGAGCGGGATCTTCGTGACGCAGCGGGCCGCGGAGGCCGTACTCTCGCTTCAGATCCTTCTCAGCACTATGGCGATCCCGCTGATGTGCCTGGCGGCTGTGATCGAGGAGCGCCGGCAGGCCACCGAGGCCCTTGCCACACGGCTCCGGCTCGAGGAAATGCTCTCCCGCCTGTCGGCGGCCTTCGTCCACCTCCCGAGCGCCAAGACGCATCGGGCGCTCGACGAATGGCTGGGGCGTCTCGGCGAGCACCTGGGCCTCGATTGCATCACGATCGCGGAGTACTCCAGAACCGCGGCCGATGAGCTGGTCGTCCGCGCGTGGGCCCCATCGGGACCGCTGAAGCCCCAGACCGTCGCCTGCCGCGAGGTGCCGTGGGCCGACGACCAGCTTCGCCAGAGGCAGACGGTCGCGGTCCATGACGCGGGCGATCTTCCGCCCCACGCCCACGCTGAGCGGCTCATGTTTCGCCTGTACGGGATCAGGTCGTGCATCGTAGTGCCGCTGGAGGCTGGTGGGCGGGTTCTTGGTGGGCTGGCGGTCGCCACGACCGGCGCGGACCGGGCGTCGCCCGCGCCATTTGCGGGATGGCTTCGTCTGGTGGCGGAGGTCTTCGCCAGTGCGCTCGAGCGGACAGCGATGGAGGATGCGCTGCGGGCCAGCGAGGGGATGAAGTCGGCCATCCTGTCCTCGCTGAGCAACGGCGTGGCCGTGCTGGACTCGGACGGCACGATCGTCGCAGTCAGTCAGAGCTGGACGATCGAAGGCGCGACCGTCGGCAGCAATTACGTGACCGCCTGGCGGGAGACGGCGCGCGCGGGTGCTTCACACGGCTCGGACGCGGCTGCTGGTATCGCCGCCGTCCTCGCTCGCGAGCGCGACTCCTTCGCGTTCGAGTACACGGCGCGCGACCCGACGGCGGAGCGCTGGTACTCGATGGTCGTCGTGCCCCTGAACCAGCCCGACGGCGGCGCGGTCATCTCTCACACGGATGTCACCGAGCGGAAGCGGGCGGAGGTGAACGCCCAGCGTAGCCGCCAGGAGCTCGCGCATTTCACCCGCGTCTCGACGATGGGCGCGCTGGCCGCGTCGCTGGCTCACGAGTTGAACCAGCCCCTGGCCGCCATCCTGAGCAATGCCCAGGCCGCGCGCCGCTTCCTGGGCGCGGCGCGGCCCGACTTGGACGAAATCCGTAGCATCCTGAGCGACATCGTCGAAGACGACAAGCGCGCGGGCGAGGTAATCGAGGGCCTGCGCGAGCTGCTCCGCAAGGGCGAGACTGAAGTCGTGCTTCTTGACCTCAACGCCCTGATCCGGGACGTGGTCAAGCTCCTCGGCAGTGATGCGCTCATCCGGCGGGTCAGAATGCACCTCGACGTCGCCGCCGAGCCTCTCATCGTGGCTGGAGACCGCATCCAGCTGCAGCAGGTCGTCCTGAACCTTCTGGTCAACGCCATGGACGCTATGGCCGACTGCCCCACGGAGGAACGTGTCGTCTCCGTGCAAACCGAGCTGTGCGATGGCCAGACGGCGCGCGTGTCCGTCCAGGACGCCGGGCCGGGGATCCTCACCGGCCAGCACGATCTGCTCTTCGAGCCCTTCTACACGACCAAGCCCACAGGCCTGGGCATGGGCCTGTCGATTTCGCGCTCGATCATAGAGGCGCACGGCGGCGTCATCTGGGCGACGAACAACCCGGCCCGCGGAGCGACCTTCAGCTTCGCCATGCCGATCCGCAACGGCACGGCGACGTGAGCCGGAACGGCGCCCGGATCATCGTGGTCGACGACGACATCTCGGTGCGCCGTGCGCTGTCCCGGCTCTTGATCTCCGCCGGCTACCGGGTCCAGACCTTCGAATCCGTGCGCGACTTGCTCATGAACGGCGACCTCGGTCGCACGGCTTGTGTGATCGTCGACGTCCGCATGCCAGGGTCGGGGGGACTTGAGCTTCAAGAGATCCTGTCGCAAGTCCCGGTGCCGATCCCGATCATCTTCATCACGGGCAATCCCGACGTCCCGACAGCGGTGAAGGCGATGAAGGCCGGCGCCGTGGACTTCCTCTCGAAGCCGGTCAGCGAGGAGGAGCTCTTCGGCGCCGTCGAGCGGGCCCTCGCACTACGCCCGGCTTCAACGGACCAACGTCATATGGCGCATCGCCGTCGATGATTCACTATCTGCGGCCGGACCGGACGAGCGCGGTACCCGAGAACCTTGCGGTCCAGGGAGGACCGGCGGTGGCGACGGGTCCCGACTCTGTGGTGTACGTCGTGGACGACGACGAAAGCATCCGTCGCTCGCTCGCCCGCAACATGCGTGCGGCCGGCCTGACCGTGGAAACGTTCTCATCCGCGCAGGCCTTCCTCGCCCACGACCTGCCCGATCGAGTGGCGTGCCTCGTGCTCGATGTTCGCCTGCCCGGCGCCAGCGGTCTCGACCTTCAGACCGCCCTCCTCGAGGCCAACCGCGCCATGCCCACCATCTTCATCACCGGATTCGGCAACGTGCCGATGAGCGTGCAGGCCATGAAGGGCGGCGCCATCGATTTTCTCCAGAAGCCGTTCGACGAGAACGAGCTGTTGAGCGCCGTCGAACGCGCGCTGGCGCGCGGACGCCAGGCCCGCGCGGAGCGCGCCGAACGGCTCATCATCCAGCGCCGCTTCGATACGCTGACGCGCCGCGAGCGGGAGGTGCTCGAACTGGTTGTGGCCGGCCTGCTGAACAAGCAAATCGCCTTCAACCTCGGGGCCGCGGAGAAGACCGTCAAGATTCACCGCGGCCGGGTCATGCACAAGATGCAGGTCGAGTCGGTGGCGGACCTGGTGCGCATGACCCAGCGGATCGGCATCGAGCCCTCCAAGACGTCCTAGCCCGCCGCCGCTAGGACCAATGTCCGACTATCCCGAACCCGTGTTTGAGTAACATATCCAGCCCCCGCAACCGATGAAGACAAGGGGAGGAAACATGCGGCCGGCGCCGAACTCAGCCGCGGGCTCGATGTCTCGCCCGGCGTGATTCGCAACTGGAAGCGGTCCGCCGAGGCGGGAGCGACCACCGCCGTCCAGGCCAGTGAGGACGTCGTCGCCGCCAGCCAACGCGCTGATGCTGCCGCCGCGGGTCCCGGCCATCATGCGCTTGTTGTGGTTCGACAGCGTCTGAGGGCCCGAACGCCGTTACACGCGCGTGCTGGCTACGACCAAAGTCCGATTTGCCGCCTGGGCGGAATCTCGCACGATCGAGCGTCTAGTTACGGGTCGGTGGATGACGCGGCACTGGGTAGCGCGATCGTGCGCTCGGTGGACGAGACGCTTGATGGCAAGGGCTACCGGCAGGAGGCGAGCCGTCCGGCCACGCGGCGGGCGGTGACCTCGATGAGTCCCTCGCCCGTCGCGATGAACAGATCACGGCCCTCCTTGCGCACGATCATTTCGCCCGGCACCAGTTGCGTCATCAGCGGCACGTGTCGTGGATAGATCCCCATCTGGCCCGCCACGCCCGGCAGGGTGACCATCTCCACGTCCTCGGCGTAGACCGTGCCAGCCGGCGTGACGATCTCCAGCTTCAGCGTGGCGGCCATGTCGCGCCCGACCTCTCACGCGGGTTTGACTTCATCGATCCCGCCTTTCATGTAGAAGTCGCCTTCCGGCACGGCGTCGTGTTTGCCCTCCAAGATCTCCTTGAAGCCGCGCACGGTTTCTGCCACGGGGACTTGCTTGCCCGCTCGTCCGGTGAACACTTGCGCCACGCTGAATGGCTGGCTCATCGCGCTTCTGGCCCGTTTTCTTCGTGCGACAGCTCGATGTGCACCGTCAGGCCATGCGGGTCGGTGCGGGTCGCCCACATGCGTCCTCCGTGGGCCTGGACGATGGATCGACTGATCGACAGCCCCATGCCCAGCCCGGTGATTTTGGTGGTGACGAACGGCTCGAAGATGCGCTCGAGGTCGACGTCCTTCACGCCGGGACCGCTGTCGCGCACCGAGATCTCGACGGTGCCCGGATGATGCTCGGCGGTCTCGACGCTGAGAAGAGCCTGCCCGGTCGAGCGATCGGCCACGGCTTCCGCGGCGTTGAGCAGGACGTTGAGGACGACCTGCTGGAGCTGGATGGCGTCGCCGAGCACCCGCGGCAGGTCCTTCGCCAGCGCGAGGTGCACGCCGATGCCCTTCGCCTCCAGCTCGCCGCGCAGCAGCATCATCACCTCCATGATGAGCGCGTTGACGTCCGCAGGCTTGTACTCCGACGGCTCCTTGCGGAACAGCGCCCGCAGCCGGCGAATGACCTGGGCTGCCCGCTTGGCGTCGGCAGCGATATCGGCCAGCGTCTCCCGGAGCTCTCCCTGATCGGCGGTTCCACCCGTGAGCACCAGGCGAGCCGCCTGGGCGTTGGCGGCGATCGCGGCCAATGGCTGGTTGATCTCGTGGGCCAGCGAGCCTGCCAGCGCCCCCAGCGTCGAGGCGCGCAAGGCGTGGGCGAGCTCGTCGCGCTGGCGTTGTGCCTCGGCCTCCGCCCTCCGCCGCCGCGTGATATCCACGTGCAAGACGATGGCGCCACCCTCGAGACGCTCAAACGGCTCCACGGTCATCTCGAACCACCGCTCCTCGGCGCCCGAGCGGGCCGCGTACTCCAGGGTCGGTTGGGGGCGCGCGCCGTCGAGGACGGCGCGAATGGCGTAGGCCATTGCGCCTGCGCCGACGTGGCCCGCTCGCTCGCAGGCCTCGAGGTAGTTCGCGCCGACTGGGGGGCGAGGCGTGTTCCAGCCACCGGCCGCGAACTCGGTCCACGACGTATTGACGGCGACGACCACTCCGTCCTTGTCGAGCGCCGCGACGTGCCCGTACAACGAGCCGAAGATGGCGCTGTGAAGCGCGAGGCTTTCGAGCCATGCCGCGTGGGCGACTTTGGTCTCCGTCACGTCGGTGCACCCGCCGACGTAGCCGCTGAACGCGCCATCTCGCGTGAACCTCGGGACGCCATGATCCAGGAGCCAGCGATACGCGCCGTCCCGGCGGCGCAGGCGGTACTCCATCGTGAACGGCTCGCGCGCATCGAGCGCCCGCTGGTAGCGGTCGAGGCAACTCTTGCGGTCGTCGGGATGCACGCCCGCCGCCCACCCGTTGCCCAGCTCCTCCTCCACCGGCCGCCCCGTGAACTCGAGCCAGGTGTGATTGCAGTACGTGCAGCCCCCGTCGACGCCGGACATCCACATCATGACCGGCGCGGTATCGGCGGCGAGCCTGAATCGCACCTCGCTCTCCCACATGGCGTGGCTCGCGCGCCGGCGGACGAGGGAGTTGGCGAAGATGTCGCCCAGGAGCCGCAGCCGGGGGATCAACGCGTCAGGCCACTCACGCTCGGCCCGGACGGTTGCGAGCGAGATGCCACCGACGATCACGTGCCCGACTTCCAGCGGGACGCACACCAGCGAGCGCGTGCCGAGCTCCTGAAAGGTCGCACGGTCGGTCGCCGCGTCGTCGGGAAGGTCCTCGGGTGACCTGAACCGTACGAGGTCGCCCCGGCGCAGCGTCCCGAGCGTCCAGGGGTACCGATCGGTCTGCATCGTTGTCGGCAGCGGGACGACGCCGGCAGCGTCGATCGAGAGCCCGATCCGCTCGACCCGTCGATCGTCCGTGAACTCGAACAGGCTTGCCCGATCGCATCGGAGCTCTTCAACGATCCGACCGAGAGCCGTGTGTACTGCGGTCTCGACGTCATCCAGAGGGGTGGCGGCCAACGTGGTCGAAGTCTCGGCAACGAGGCGCTCGAAGCGCAGGCTCAGCGCCAGGGCCTGCTGCACCAGAGCGTGGCGCCGGCGCTGCATCAACAGCCCGGCGATGAGCAGCGCTTCGACCCCGACGACGGCCAGTCCTCCGACGACGTACCATCGATATAGTTCCCACACCGACGGGGTTCGATTCACGACGACGCTGCCC
>WNFQ01007347.1_pt2 | contig 14379 bp, 13 predicted proteins | sample 5400171 | NCBI WGS metagenome assembly WNFQ01 (sample SAMN13153356, study PRJNA577476) | soil metagenome | isolation source: 20 cm soil under Madrone tree | place: USA:California | collected 2016-06-14
TTCGAAGTTCAGGAGATGAGCATGATGAGTGAGAGCGAGTCGGGTTGTTGAGTGAAACGCACCGGACGAGTATCGTACGCGCGTCTGAGGACGCTAGACGTGCCAAGAGCTTCTCCACGGCGGGCGGGAGCACAGGCACCGATGTGCTGCCATTCGCCGCTACCGCTGCTGATGATGACTGGCGATCATCGGGTCGGAGCTGTTGCATGTGTTGCAGCAATAGGGCAGAGTGGATCGTGGATTGCGGTGCGTTGAGTGGGAGGCGGAGGGCCGTGAAGAGGTTTGGGGGCCGTGCGAATGCGAGGGTGTATAATGTGTAGAGCGTGTAGAGGACGAGGAGGGCGGAGACGGGTGTGCGGAGTGGGGTCGCGGCGGGTGGGGGTCGTGGGCGTGGACCGTTTGAGGGGTTACGGAACATTGGGAGAAGGCGGAGGGCGAACGGAATGAGGAAGGCGCATATCGCGGTGGGCAGCCAGGCTGGGAGGAGCGACATGGTCGACTCGACGCGCAAACCGTCCACGGGTCATTGTTCTGCGAAAACGGTGTCACCATGTCAGGCATTCACAAAGGTCAATAAAATGATGGTTCAATGGTCTAGTGGTTATGATTTCTGTCTTACACACAGAAGGTCTCCGGTTCGATCCCGGATTGGACCACTCTTTTTATCAGTTTTGATGGACTGACTGATCATTTCTCCCACACATGCATACAAGCGAACAAAAATTCGACGTGATCAACGTGATCAATGATGAGGAACCCCAGGGTCGCCGTATGGAGAATGACAAGCCTGGCAACGGCATCAACTTGACTCGTCGCTATCAGTCACCTTTCTGATGAGCTGCTGCATTCGTATGAAAGTACGTTTCGTACTAGGAAGAAATAAGACCAAAGATGTCGATGCAATTTGACCTAATAGGTGGATGAACAGCAGCATCGTAAGGACGACGGCGTGCGTGAGTCCCATGTGCGCTGCGCAGCATGTGGACGGTGTATTAAGGTTCTTGTCAAGGACACGACAAACTCCCGTATCCTTTGCAACCTTCGTAGAACGTCGCCATTAATGACCGGCTCAATATTTGTACCGGGACCTGATCTTCACCGCGAGAGCCGTTTAATACAGAAATCCCTACTTTCTTGCATCAATTCAGTTACAGTATAATTCCTCAGCTGCTGATTGACGACCAAATCGGGGATGGCATAAGTTAATTGCATCACGAAGCGAACTCTACTCCTCTTTTGCTCGGTACACCACTTGCCATGGGAACCAAGGACGGAGGCGGGGTACTGTAGGATCCTAGAAATGGTGGGGTATTTGGCGCTGTGCTAATAACGGGAGGGAGATGTCAATCAAACGAGTCAAAATCCTTATCTAGAGACGAGACGTACCGCCGTTGTCTTTGCGGTGCCCTTGGCACATCACTGTCGTTAACTTAAGACTGCGCAAGCTCATCAATCCTCCCATACTCCTTCCCATCTCCCTCTTGCCTCCTTCTCCTCCCCTTCCCCCTCGAACAGACAACCGTCTATTCACAGGATGGCTTCTACGCGGCATGAGAGCAGAGGTCTACTTGTCGGGAGTTTCCCAACCATCCCGAAAACGCCACCAAGTACCTCTGGCTTTCGTACCAAGTGGCAGACACTCAGCTCAAGTGCCCGAGGCCTTCTCTGCTTTTACCCACCAGGCCATGCGTACAAGGTCCACAAGCCAAGAAACAGCAAGGTTGCTCTGCACACGCCAGCACGGAGAAATTTGTCAATGCACCAGTCATCCTCACGGGGCAGCACGGCGCCGTTGAACGTGGCACGCAGCAAATCGTACCAGGTACACACAGAAAAAGTCGCAAAACACGAGGGAAGAGAACGCTTTACGACGACCATGCGGTCGCACCTCCGCATTTCAATGGGACCCAGACCAGGGCGGAAGGACGGGAACCCCACATCCACATCGCAACCGGGGAAACCGTAGATGCGTTGATAGACGCCTTATTTCAAATTGGGGACTATGAAGAGTGCGATAGCGTGGCAAGTCTGGGGACGCCGTTGCCGCTCAATACCGAGGTTGGCTTGGAGAAAGCAACTGAGGATAAACCAATGAAGGTGGGAGAGAAAGAAAAGAAGACGAAGAAACGTTTTACCGGGGCCCGGGAGGAAGTAGCTGCAAGGCGGGCGTGGGAGGACGTGAAGAGACGCGTGATGCATGTTGAGGAGTATGGCGCGCTGGCACCGGACGACGTGGGAGACGCGGATGCGATGGACCATGATGCGGAGCGAGCCTCGAGGGAATTCCGTGCACGGCGAAGAAGGGGTTGGGCGGAAGAGGCGATACGAGGGCGTGCGCGGGAAGAGGCAGGCCGGGGGGCTACGGCGAAGAAGCGGCGACGACACGCAGGCTGCTGGGTTCGCGAGGATGGCGTTTTCATGCGACTGGTGAGAGAACAATTTCAATTCTTCCTTCCTCCTCATCCTCATCCTGTCGTTCCATTCTCTCTTTTTTTTTTGGCATTCATGGACTCACCCATTTTTACCCCCTTTCACAGTACGCACGTCGGATGTGAGGCCTATTTGTCTTGAGCCTTGGGCCTTAGAATAACCTTCAGAAACGAGCGACGAGGCGACCAATGTATTGCCCGGTGAGGAATGTTGCGAGAACCTAGCGAGGGGCACAAGACACGCGGTGAACTATGCCCTTTTCCAGGCAATCTTTTCCACGTATACCTCGAGCTTCTCAAGCAAACTGTCGCGGTGGAAAGATGACATCTAGGTCGGTTGAAGTTACACTGGGCGCTCACATCCGCGTCTAAGATGATGTAATATAGTACGGTTCAAACACTCAATTGTAAATATGTACACACAATAACTAAATGAGGTGTCCTGAGAAGTGAGAACTCAGCAACACCTGCACTGAAACCAAACCAGGACTGTATAAATAATTCACTGCCATGACCATTCCCATAATGGGTGGTTTCCTGCCCAGAGTAACTTCAAAGTTAGTGCTGACATTTACCTGAGACCTGCTACTTTACTTCTAATCAAATCTGGGAGTTGGTTCACCAAAAAGGTCTAAGAATATCCTCCATGCATCCCAAAGAAAATGAAGGCACACATCACATGCATCAATGTGTTTGGTGTGGTCATGAACTCAGGGTTTTGAGTGATGGCAATGGCATATTAGTTATCCATGTGCTGGGCATCTGTACAAGTGAACTCTATCTTTTCTCATCTACAGTATGTTGCCAAAATAATTAAGTAAGAATAAGGTCATGTCTACCGTAGGCAAACTAGATTCACAGTCAAATAGCAACCCGCCACTTGGTCAAAGGTAGGGCTATACGACGAAGGCACCAGATCAGTAAACCTGTCGTCAATGATGATTACCAGCACAAACAAACCTTGTAACCGTTTTGCGGTGGGCATGATGTACGCCACGAAGAATAACAGACCAACAACAAGGCATATGCTTGTTGTGATATAATAGCCATCGCGTTCCATGACACATGTCCCTGCAGCAGCAGAACACATGGCCTTTCCCTCCTCGGAGACGCACTCAGCCCCTGCACGAAATATGCGTCAGCGAGAAGAGGTTATATCCGGGGAAGACGGGCCTTTAGCAATCGAGGAGACGCTGTCTCCGTCTACCTCGCAAGAAGCGATGCTGAAAAAGTCTATGGCTGTACCGTACGATGGGACATCAGATGGTTGTAACGATTATCGCATGCTGATGTACCTCGAAGCACAAGGAATGTAGGCCAAGTACTGCCAAGGTTCGAAGCGGTATTGAGCAGCTGTCAGAATTCAACAAGAGACCGGAATCAATGGATACAAAGAACACGAACCGTAATATACGTCCCACCAATCACAGGGTCCGAGATCTTAGCATGAAATGCACAGATAGAGACGAAATGTGTTGTGCTGCAATAAGACTTGGGTGTAATTATCACATGCGCCAGCCTGTGAACGAACTGACCTCGCCATCTCTCCAAGACTTCGGAATAAAATCACGAATGCAAAGAAACCTGTTGTTATCGGGGGTGAAGGGAATTTCCACAGGATAATAGCCGCAAGGAACGCAAACACGAAACGCGGCCAATAAGCCCATATCCACGGACGCAGTGGGCGTTCTCCACGCGACCAACGCGCAACAAGGTAACCAAATACCACCTGGATGGGAAAGTCCAGTATAGCTGCCGCCGCAAAATCTTCTTTTGCAAGCCCCTTTTCGACCATTTTCAGCGATGTGGCCGCGTCGTGAGCGGCGAAGCCAACTTTGGCGACGAGATGGACCATAAAAAAGGATCGGACACCTAGTCTTGGGGGTCAGCACGCATGTTAAGTGTGACCTGCTGAAGATGGAAACTTTTTAGCCGCGAGACGCTCCAAATACTCTTGTAGACGCCTATAATGCTAGTTTCATCTTCCGAAAGAGCTTCCTTGCGCTGAGAGAGTTTTAGCCAGATCTGCGCCACAAAGATATAATACACCGCACCTCTTTTTGGATAAGGGCTAACCATGACGTGATACCAAAGCACGCGATACTCCAAAATCTGAGGTATCCGCCCAGGGACAGGATCGGTGTACCCCATCTCGCACTGGGTCGCACGGCATCAGCATCGATATATTCAAATCACGGGGCGACCGGTGTACCTGAAAGCCTCGCTATTAAGGGCGATGAACACGGTGAACGACATCAACCACCCTATGGTAATGCCGACCGTTTGGCATGTCGAAGCGTAAGATAGGTTTTCTCGAGATAATAGGGTGAGCGACCATCCTGTTTACTTGAGCACCGAACAGATGGAAGGGCCAGACGATGGCTTACCATCTACCGCAATGTCTAAGAAGTGTAGAGTAAATCCGACTGACGCGCATTCAGAATGCTTCTGTGAGCTACATTACCTTGCGTGGCCGCAATAACAACAAGCAACGTGAAAATAAAGGTCAATACGTAGATATGGTCCACGGCCTGTAAGCGCCTCCACAGAGAAATGTCAGCGGTAAGCAACGAAACCTCGAGCTATGATACAATACAGATAAGTGCAAATATACGAACGTTGTCTAAGTACGTTTGCACATTAAAGGACATCCACAGCATCAGCGAGCCTAAGATGGTTTGCATAGGGATGATCCATGACCGACGGCGGCCAATGGAGGGGAGGAACCAAGCATCGACGATTGGCGACCAAAGGAGTTTGAGTGAGTATGGATAGCTACATAACGAAAATATAGCAATCTTGGAATATGAGATGCGTTCTCGCAGCAGAAATGGTAGCGTTTCTAAAGATAGGATAGAAGCTCAGTTACTCTGCACGTGGGTGGCAGACCGCAACACACCTAATGCTAGACCGAGCTATATCAAAAACGTTATCATGCCTTTGAGTGCGCTTTTCCTCGTGTGAGCACGGTGCAGAAAGACTCACAGGGACACCTTGGATTATATCTAACAAGGTGGAGGTGGCGACGCACAAACAACGCGTCCATCGCGGAAAATTAGCGAAAAGTGACGGGGTTTAGCATTGGTAAATGCCAGTAAGGACGGAAAACGCACAAAGGACAATCAACAGCGCCATCGCCTTCTTGTCCTCCCTCGTGAGTGGCGCCTTCATCTCCGCATCGGCGAGCAGAGCCTGAGACGCCTCTGACTGCGACTCGTCGTCGTCATCGTCCTTACCCTCGCCCTCATCCTCACCCCCGTCCCCGAGATCTTCACGGAACCGAGACGCGTGTTCGTCACCCGCGAGGAGGCCCATCTCGACTTCCTCCGCCGAGCCGGGCACATGTCCATCTACATGGCTGTACCTGCTTGCAAGTTGCGTGATACGTAGGTCCTCCAGTGGGGGCTCGAGGAAGTGAAAGAAAAGAGATACGGGGAGGTAATTGGTGGGATGGTGGCGTTACAATGGATGCTGGTTAGGCGTTACGTTACAACAAGCACACCAGGCGCGCACTCAGGCTGGCAGCACATCCCGCTTTCCCATCACCCATCACGATGACAGTACTGTACTGGTAAATGCCCACAATCCCCGTCGCAATCCCCATCGCTATTCGTTTGCAATCACCCTAATCCCGTTGTCGAGAAACGAAGTAATTAAGCTGGCGATAAAAACTCAGCTAAATTACCACTTGAATTTCACACGTATATACAGTAGTACGTCTCTTCGGGTTGTATGAGACGACAGACAGATACTCCGTACAACTTTCCAGGGTTGCCCTTTCATACACCCGCTACAGTACAATATTGGCTGCCAAGTCGCTCGCCTTGCCCTTGCGTGGACACCCGGCCAAACTGTGAGGCGAGGTTCACGGCCGGGCCCAGGTCCCTTTACTTCCTGTGCTACTGTAGGATCCGAAACGGAGGATGTCGGATTCGTCTAATTTCTTTCCCGGCTCCTGCGGAGCGGAAGGTGCTGAATAGGCGCACTTGAGTTCGGGCACTGCGACGATAGCGCAAGCCCGCACGGCCGCTGCATACAACTCAGGAGCGCGGCTTCCTGTTACTCTGGCAGCTCATTTAAATCTTCGCCTCGTCTTAGCAAAGGGTGCCTTCACATTGCATCTTTGTATTGAGGTGCCAATGTCATCAAGTCGACTTAGAGCCTCATGTCCATTTCAATAAGAGATTTTATATATATATAAATAATTCATTTATGTTCAGGCACGTGCTCCACTCCGTATCAGCATACAGCCCGGCAACCACCTCAAGCTGTACTGTACACAGAGTACAATGCTTTGGGCGATCTGCGGGAGACCACAATGATTTACTGCACCTATCACAAGTTACATATTGGTGATAAATAAAAATAAATGATCCTATACCGTTGTCTCATGTATATAGATGCGCCACTTTGCGACCGGCAAATCTGCACAGAAGAAAAACGTCAGTTTTTGTCATAAGAAAACATTGACCCAGAGGTACTCACTCTGCAGCCTCCGTGCGGTGGGTATTATGAAAGTGACAAGGCTAATAACCCCTAGAGCCAGACACAGCCCAGTAGTAATGAAGTACCCGTCGCGCTCAGTTATACAGGTGCCGCCTATGTCAGAGCACATCGCCTTTCCTTGCTCCGAAACACATTCCGCAGCTTGGGAAACGGTGTCAGCCCTCTTTATCGAGGAGAGATCTGGAACACCTACCTTTTACAGTCAGAGAGGAACCAGCTTTACTGACTTCGCATGTTGCAATGCTAAAATAGTCAACGGCTATGGCACCAACCATCAGGAAACATTGAAGATGAGATAGACGATGATCTACCATTAAGCACAAAGTATTTTGGCCAAGTTCCTCCGAGATTTGTGAAGGTATTTAATAGCTGAGAATGGTAAGACAAGCTGTGGTGATATTGGAGAACGACATACTGTCATATAAGTTCCTCCGATTACCGGATCCGACACTCTAGTGTGGAAGGCAGACATTCCAACGAACTGTATTGTCCTAGGCAAGAGTCCAAATCAACGCCCATGACAGATACATTCTACGCTACTTACCCAGAAAACGATCCAAGGACCGTCTGGAGTACCAGAAATACGAAAAATCCAGTTGAAATTGGCGGCTTTGGGAACCGCCAGATAATGATGGCCCCGACGAGCACGAACCCGAGACGGGGCCAAAACGCCCACATCCAGGGACGCAGCGGGTGGGCTCCGCGTGACCAGCGCGCAGCCAAGTATCCGCCAAGGATTTGAAATGGAAAATCGATGAGCACTGCAACAGCAAGGTCCTCCTTGCCAAGACCCTTCTCGACCATTTTGAGATTGGTGGCCGCATCATGCGCCGCCCAGCCGATTTTAGCGAACAGGTGTATAAATAATGAGGATTGGACATCTGAAATCGGTTAGAATAGAGTAAGGCTGAGGAATACCAGAATGCCCTACGCTTGAGCTTCACAATGCTCCAAATCGTCCTGTAAACGCCTGCAATACTCGTGTCCTCACGCCTGAGGACTTCCTTTCGCTGAGATATTTGGTAGGTCAATTGCATGGAGATGGATGAGGCAAATTCCTACCTCTTTTTGGAAGAATGTGAGCCAGATAGTGACGGAAAAGCAGATGACACTCCAGAAACGAAGGTATGCGCTCAGAGATAGCAGCGGTATGCCCCATTTCTTACTGCCAGCCGATCAATTAAAAAAAATAATTCTGCATTGGAACTGTCATTACCAAGACGCACCTAAAGGCTTCGCTGTTAAGCGCCAGGAACACCGTAAATGAGGCAAAAAAGCCGGTATTGAGGCCGATTGTTTGGCAAGTGGAAGCATAAGAGAGGTTTTCATCAGAGAGAAGCGTCAACGCCCAACCTGTTCGATATGTAAATATAAAAAAGCGAAGTCAGGTCTTGAGACGTACCATCGACGGCAATATCTAAAAATAGTACGGATTGTTAAGTCACATGCCCAGACGCTCCGAGCTGACTACTCGCCTTGTGTAGCAGAAATAAGGACTAGTGAGGTGAAAACGAATGTAAGCTTGATTACATGTTCTGCTGCCTGTGCTCGGCGCAATCAGTCCTAATGGTGACGAAGAGCCGGTGGGAAGAGGGTGCACAGACATCGTCCATTAATTCTTGGACCGTAAACGACATCCAAAGCATCATGAAACCGATGACGACTTGCATCGGGATAATCCATGACTTTCTGCGACCGATAGAGGGGAAATAGACTGCGTCGACGATGGGTGACCAAAACAGCTTGAGGGAGTAAGGATAACTAGAGAGTGCAAAGGTAGCAAGCTGGGAGTACGAAAGATGCTCCCGCAGTATAAAGGGAATAGAGCCTAAAATCGTGGTTGTCCTTAACGCAAGAAAAATCCTCTGAAGAATCAAAGGTACCATACCTAATGCCAAGCCAAGCTAAGTGACGTGTCCGAGTCACGGGGTCAGGACGGCAATTCGTCATCTCCACATAAAATAACGACGCACGGGAACACCTTGTATCAAATCTAGAAAAAAACCGCGCGAGGCACAGCTGTTTGGTCTTATATTTCACGGAGGAAGAGTAAAAGGTCACGCACAAAGAACACATAACAATACCATCGCTCTCTTGTCCTCCAGCGAGATGGGAGCCTTCTGCATGTCCTCTAGATACCCATTCCCGTCCGCCAGCCCGGGATCAGCACTCCTGCGCTCATCCTTAGAGAGGAGGCTCATCTCGACCTCCTCCACGTCTCCACCGACCAACATGTCATCTTCGTCTGCATACTTGGGACGCACGGGACGAGGCGTGCGCGGGGTGATTTGCACGCCATCGAGTGAAGTAGAAATGCCGGGAGAGGAGAGATCAAACGGTCTAGGCATCTCGCGCGTGGTGTCCCGTGGGGGAGGCAGTGGAGAACGGCCCTTTCGCTTGCGTGGTCGAGAGGGCATGCAATACGGAGGAAAGTAACAAACAAGGAGACCAAACAAGGAAACCACCTTTCCATTTCCATTAGACTTGCAGCACAGCCACAGCTGCACGATTAGTAATATCTTATCTCAGCTAGTACCCTGATACCTCCTCCGCGTCCTTTTCCTACTCTGAATCTCTCCGCCCTCTCTCCCTCTCTCCATCACGTCTCTTCCAGGTAAGTCATTTGACGACATGCGGGCCAGAAGTGATGGCCCCTGATATCCAGAAGTCGGGGCCCATCTGTTCCCTTCTCTATCCTTATCTCTACCTCCGTCACCCCGACCCCATCTTGCGCTATGACTATTACTTTCGTCGGTCTGCTGCTGACCACGCCGACCGCGAGATGGGTGTCCAGCACGTAAAGATGAGGACGACTGTAGGTTAAGATCTCCAAGTGCTGCAACAGGTTTGGGGGGTAAACTTGCAGGTAATGTGAGCAGTTTCCGTGCCGGTGGTGCTATATCACGAGGACGGTCCCAGGACGCCGGTATTGTCTCTGATATAGCTTTTGGTCGACTATCTTCGAATGGGGTAACTATGTGGCACTCCTCTTCTGAATTTTCTTTAAGACCATCACTTGCTAGCGCGTGTGAGGTCCTATCAGTGGATTTGTGTGGCATCTGCTCGTGGCGCCCTTGTGTCTGATAAGAGGGCGGGGGTTGAATGTCTTTCGTTTGCCGTACTGGTGATGAAGAATTATGTTTGTATTTTTCCTGAGGAGCCTCCCGGCCAGGTTCGCTCTTGAGTTTTCCCGAGGTATTCTCATCGTGGGAAGACGGCACGCGAGGGAGGAGAATAGAATCCCGTGGTGCAGTATAGGGGTGAGTTGGGAGGACTGGTGGAGGTGGTGCACCAGGCAGCCGAGTACTCGGCGGTGGGAGGTTTGACATAAACTCAAGCTGCCTCGGAATCCATTCACGTGCGAGAGGTGGTGGAGGTGGCGGTGGTGGTGGTGATGGAGGACCAAAGTCTGTTTCAAGTGGGGGACCAGAACGGCTCTGACCTGGAGTTAGACACGATTCATGGCGAAGACTATCGACTAAATTCACGGACCGCTCGTTCTTGTGATGGACCATGAATAGAGATAGAGTCGCCACCTCCCCGGGTCGGTGGTACCTCATTCGTTTCAGTAACAGGCTAAAACGACCGCAAACTTGAACAACGCTAATTTTAGGTATGACAGAAACTCACAGGAGCTTGACGTTCTCTACGCGAGTTGGATCCACCAGACGTATAATGTCGTGGTTGCTCCTGAATAGATGGAGCAGCACATAGCTCGGGGGATCTCTGACAAGGTAACAAAAAAATTGAGTGAGATGCCACACTAACAGATGCCATAGCATACGAGGGGGCGTGGACCTAAAGGACCAAAATCGTCAAGTCAGTGAAATACAATCAACATTCGAAGTACACAGGTTTCGTACCTTCATCGGGTACGTCATATCTCCCCGTCGACCGAGATCTTATAGCCACTGGGTTAGGCGGGTGTCTCGGCAGAGTGGGAGAGTGGTCCTGAAAGAGTAGAACAGAGTATCAAACCAACTGGTTTTACCAGAAATGATGGTACATACCTCTCTGTCACGGTTAATGCGACGCCCACGATTTCGGTGACCCTCAACTACCTGCATATCTTGTGGCGGTCCGGACTGCGTCGTAGATAATGATAATAACGCTAATGAGGGCTGCTTACTCATTTGTCGGGACTCGTGATGATGTCGCGGCGATCGATCGCGCGAGCGCCGATGAGTTTCCTCCACAGTCGTGGAGGCAGGTACTATAGGCGTAGCTGGGACCGCATTCATACTTTCTCGAGACCTGAGATGGGGGGCCGGAGGAATAGGCCCACGGCTCATTGCGTCATTATGCGAAGACGTGCGATTGACCAAGTCTTGAGGACGGACAGGCTCCTCGTATGGGTCCCTGGACGTGTAAGATGAGTCAACTTTCATATGGTCATCTCGACTGAACTTGTCCACGTAAACATATCCTGGGTCGTGACCAGAGTTACGTGAACGATCCAGTCGCGACAGATCTGTGTCTGAGTGGCGAGATGGCAAAACTTCATTGTCCTTCGAACTAGGGGGATAATGTCGATGGGAAGATTGGACTGCGATTATATGATACCGACATACCTGAGTGGGGGCTGGGGCATTATCCTGTTTGAGCCAGAAAGAGGTGGCCGGGAAATCAAATGAGATGCTTCTTTGTAACGATGACCTTGCGGAGGCAAGGGTTCTCTTCGGCGCTGTCCTGGAAATTCCGGATGCGCACGAATGAGACGAGGGTGAAAACGAAAGGTTTATTGGACAGGCTTGACATACGACTATGGTCATCAAGCGCTCCCGTGGACCGTGGTGACGTCGAGGCTGTGGACGTTTCCAGTGGGATATACGTGTCTGCGCCAGCAGGGCCCCGGCGGACAGGAAGGAGGTTGCCGTCATCGTCGTCCATCCTTCGACGTTTGGGAGCGTAGTCCGGATCATGTACATCGGAAAGGCCTCGAGGACGACGCTGGGGTAAGTCGGGTGGTGTATCGCGTCGATCCAGTCTATTGGGACTGCGAAACCTCCGAGGTGGGCTTTCGGCCCGATCGCGGTATGAATGTCGTGATGCATCAGAAAGATACTCCTGATAGCGCGGTGGACTATGTCGTCGATCGTCACGACGATTATAGGGGGGTGATCGTGACAGCGGGCGGGGAGAAGGGGAATTGCGTCCTATAAGATGAAACATGCGGGGGAAACAGTTGTTGAGAACGGGACATGGCATACAGCATGGAAACGAAAAGGGAGAAGGCCACAAGAACACCTGCGAGTCGGTCGAGGCGTAGATCCGGGTACTGCTCAACTCCCAAAGCTTCTCCGGAAATGAAAATAGGTCCTCCACCTCGGGAGGGGGCAAAGGCGTGCGGCGTGTTGGGCATGGGACGGCATGATGCAGACAACGTACTTAGAGTCGATGATCTACCTGGACCCTGATTCTGGGTGTGAGGATCCCGCAAGACGACGGAGTTTGAGCGTCCGTTGAAGGATTCAGGGTACCGAGAGCGTTCTGCTGTTCCAGAACCATGACGAGATGAATCACCATAATCCCGAGAATTCTTGTCATAAGAATCATAAACAGGATAATCGTCCCTTCGTAGAACACGGCGAGAGCTATCATCCCTAATAGGTGAAGGATCACGATCACGGGGATGAACACGACGAGAGTCAGAATCATTAGACTCCCTATAGCCTGAGCGCGAACGATCCAAAGATACGTCAACCGGAGAATGTCTTGCAGACCTTGCGGCGGGCCTGTCAGCACGGTCGTCGGTTGCGTGATCGTGATGCCGGTCCCTGTCATCGTTTCGGTAACGTACATCGTGGCGTGGCTGCGTGCGATATGTGTTGGGCTCTCGCCCCTCTTCATCGGATGAATAGTAGACTGGACGGTAAGTAGGACGGTAACAGTCATCTTCACGTCGTAAAAATGGGTAACTGTCTCTGTCTTTGACACCTCTGTCCCTGTCTCGGGGGGGAGGATGAGAGTCTGTGGGATTAGAGCCAGGACGCGTCCAAGAAGATTCGTCAGCATTTGAGTCAGGACGACGACTATCTCCGCCGGCTGTGGTCTCTCTATCTGACAGAGAGGCGTCGTCGCCTTTTTTAACGGTGTTTCCATTAGACCGGCGTTCCTTACGTGGAAAAGACATTGGACTAGCGGCCGTCGTCGAAGGTGGAGCACGAATCGAAGAAGAAACCACAGGTTTGGGAGGGAGTGCATGAGTCAGCTTTGGGGTAGGTTGGCGAGTTTCTGGCTGAGGGGATGGTGGAAGGGGTGCCTGCTGGGCTTGGTTCATCTCTTTCCTAGGAGTTCTGCTGCGCCTTCTAGCATCCCTTTTTGAAAGAGTAGTCTGTAATCTGTCAGGAGAAGACGTGTTCTGCTCGCCGGAACGAGCACCGTAAGCTGCCAACTCTTCTTCTTCATCACCTCCTAAAGACACCGCGTCTTCAACATCGTCGGTCTCGACGCCTCCTGAGGCACGACCCATCCCTACTGAGTCAAAATATGGTCTTGACGGAATGGGGTCATCTTCATCATTTCCCCAGTCGACTTCATGATCGTCAGTCATGCCGATGATGACGGGTGGTGCTGAAAGGAATATGTAAGGCCGATGGAGGTCGCGAAACAGTTTTTGTGCACAAAACAAATTCACCCGAGGCGGTTCAGGCGGAGACTAACAACATTCAGTCTCCGAAAACAGCTTGGATCACATCATCTGCGTGTCACCACACAGGTCTACACCGTCGCTGTAACTTCGAGCACATCCGTTGAGACACGTATCCATGCGTTTATCGCGAAGTTAAGCGCAACAAAAGGCATCTATTTCCGCAAACCTTCAACCTGTCGATTCCGCGCTTTCGTCCGAGTCGGTTTAGGGTACATAACAATATGGCCCTACTTCCCACAACTGCGGCCACGCCACAGAACGGCAACTCATCTAGAGCTTCCCAGTCGGTCACGAACAGACTGCCAGTTATTTTCAGGAGATTATTCAGATTTCAGCAGATGGTGCACCACGACCTTAATTACCTTCTCAAGCACTCTGACATGACAGTGTGGTCAGGATTTCGAAGTTGCTGCCTGGCAATTAACCTACCTATGCATAGCACCAAAGAGAGTGTACGTCTGTCACATCATACATCCGAGCTCTCGTATTTTGTCTGACTCACTCCAAAGATATCGGAATGTGTATTTTCATAAGCGTGTGTATTGTGTTCCTTGCTGGTCGCTTTCTAAACAGCTTATACGAATGAAGAAACAAAAAATACATGGGCAAGAGACGACCCAGCAATCTTGATTTTAATAGCTGGAGGCGTGTTTGGTGAGTTTTCGTCTTCCCTCCTCCTATCATGTTCCGCCACCTCACACGCTTGTAGCTGCCGCTCTAGCTTGGTCCGTAGTCTGGTCTTACGGCCTATACGATGCCATTCGATTGGTGTTTCTTATGGTATTCCGAGAT
>WNFQ01002091.1_pt1 | contig 14378 bp, 13 predicted proteins | sample 5400171 | NCBI WGS metagenome assembly WNFQ01 (sample SAMN13153356, study PRJNA577476) | soil metagenome | isolation source: 20 cm soil under Madrone tree | place: USA:California | collected 2016-06-14
CTATCCGAGTCGTTCCTCGTTGCCAGTATAGTGCAGGACATGTAGTTCGTGGGGCACTGACTTTTCTCTAACTTATGCTGTCTAGAACCGACTACAAGGCCCCATCGAACGCACCAAGTGCCATGTCAATGGTAAGCGCCGACCCGGATCTTGCGGCTAAGCGGCACGAGAATGTCTCCGATGATGGCTGGCCGCCGTAATGAAAGTCACAAGAAATGCGCATGCAATAATACCGAACAGGATATATGTCACCTCAACTCAGATTGGCTGTTATAGAACTGTGCGCATGCAAAAATTGGTATTGGGACACGGAAGAGAGATACAAACAAGGGCAGGACAGTCCAGTTCTACGCCGCTGTATTTCTGCTGCTGCATGATTACGTTGTTGCGTGCCTAGACTGTCAAACGGTCACGCAGGTCATGTTCTGCAACTTCCCGATAGCATATTCTCCTCTGTGCGTCTTGCAAGTTGCAACGCTTATTTTTACGGTTGTCAGGGCAGGGTGTTGAGATCTTGAATGGATGGGTGGTACGACTTGCAACGCACATCATGAGGTACGGAAAGTAAGGTAAAAGGAGGTAGCTCAATTAATAATGAAAAATTCTGACTGGCGTTGGTTTTTGGACGTTGTGCGGGGTCATCATGACATCGGAACCCTCCACGCCGAATCTATCGCATCGCCGCGGTGATATGGCCCATATGGGGGATTTAGACGTGACTGAGTCTACATCCGTTCCCACTCGGGTTGAACGTCTGTCTTCAACCACATCTTGCCTATGGTCAATACGCAATACTTACGTGGGCTTCTCCTATCATGTCCTATCTCTCGCCTCCACTTCATCGACAGAATCGACCAAGGTACAGTCCGCGAGTCCAAACGGCAGAGGTACGCTCCCTTCTCTAGTCATACTTATCAGCTTGTGAGTAAACAAAGTCCACGTGCAAAAGTCCATGTAGTAGTAGTACTCTGTCGATCATCGTCCTCAATGACGATTCAATTCTCAATATATTTAATATCCATCGACCGGCCATCCTAGATCAAGACGAGAGTGATAGTGTCCACGTCCTAGGGGGCCATGAATGGGGCCGCGAACATTGGTGGTACAAGCTCGCACACGTTGCATATATACTGGCACATTCGCCCCCGCTTCCGCTCATTATTGATTACACTGAGAGAGAAGATATTACTGCAGAAGTTGAAGAGGAAAAGTCCTTGCCTCAACCTTGGTCGTGTCCGGCGCATCTGCCTTGAGCAAGGAGCTACACCACCCGCTTGCCAATCGTAGAGCGAGTTCTTTATGCTTCAGTAGTGATACGATGTCGTCGAAATGAGCGGCAACATTACCACCCATCTGCTGATAGCCGGGGACCACGTCCAGGAAGGCTTTAGATTAGTCATTGTCTCAACACACCCTGAGGGCTAACCGGACAGCTTCTTTGTCCATGATCTGTTTTGTCCTTCACCGTGCTCGTTATATGGCATTTGAAACCGTGCTTCGATTGTCTCCAGAAATCCCCGACCTTGGTCCGAACATGGCTAAAGCAGGGGGACAGTGAGAGAAAGCCGACGATGACAAGACGCGTGAGGGGCCAGAGAACCGAAATAAACGGGGTCTGGAAGGGACACTGTTGAGTTATTACGGGGGGGCCGGTAACGATGATATAGATGGCGGTAAAGAAACAGATGACTGTGCGGACAACCTGCGCAGCCTTGTCGTTGATGGCAAGAAGAAATTCGATGAGGCCAGCTACATAAAGGAAGAATGCCGCGTGCAGTGGGAGGGACGCTCTCAACGAACATGCGGACTTGAGATACTTGGACGTAGGAGGAAAGAAATGCGAGAATTCTGATGTGATGAATTAGCGTGTCCGCATGTCGGGTGAGTTTAAGGTGCTTGCGGACCCACTGTTGCACCAGCCTAAACGCAACAGCCAGGCCGCACGAGAGGCTGCTGCAAGTGCTGAGTAACCAAATGGTATTTACGAGAATGGCATAACGACAAGGTTCGAATGAGCAAAGCATCCGAGTCGGAGGGGCCGAGTGATCTCCGTTGGAGTCACTAACCACCCGCTGGCGAAAAAAAGGGAAAACTGCCTGGGTCAATTATGCCATGCGAGCCTGCAAGGACGCCTAGGTGAACGAAAACCGTTCATTTGGCATGGTGGCGACGATTATTCCTATCTGTTCGTAAGAAGGCGTATTTTCCCAAAGGCTAGAGGACATCCTTGACTCTCCCTTTGTCCCATACATGTGGACATTTGTCGATGTCGATGTGGGCGAGTGTCCACGTGCCAGTGGCGCCCCTCCTTGTCTCATTCACCGTGGTACTAGATTCTTCAACATATGTACCACTCCTTTCCCGTCGAGTATGTGGAAGTGTATGAGGAAGATTACCTATTGCGCAGTCGCAATCTTGAATCCCTGGACCAGAGGAGAGATAGCCAAAGCGTGAGCTTTCGAAATTCGCGCTGAATGCCCTGGCTCACCATCCAATTCCGCGTAGCATACTTGCTCTAGGGCATCGACACAATGCGGTGTGGTACAAAGTGACCCATAATTAAACACACTATATGCATAAATAAAAAGAAAAGCATGTACTGTAGAGTAAAAATTTATAGAGTCGAAGAGAACCTTGAAAGGCTGTCACGTGCAGCAATGCATGTGATTACATAATCACACGCTGAGTCGTGCGTGCCTTGTGCCCTTTGCTTCGCAATGGGATCATCTACTACCTGTCATTCCTCCCTGCTCGGCGTCGCTCTCGCTCTCCCATTCGCCCTGCCTCTACTACCAGCCTCACAGATCCGCACTTATATCATTCGAATCATTGATGTCCACTGCCTCATGTATTTGACTCGTGGCACAGAATTCACATCTTTATGTTTCCCACACGTGTACAGTGGTGGCAGCCAAGAACAAGTCTACGTTGAGATCTGCATATGAGCTTTCGACAGGCCAAGGACAGCGAATAAGTTACACGTACTATGATACTCTTCCCGGCAACCATCTGACCGAAGCCCGTTAATTGCCAACCATTTGCTACGCACAGCATGATTCACAAATACGTGTCCCTCAGAGCCCAAGCCTCATGGAGTACGATAAGACTTGCCGGTACTGCAACAACACCTTAGGGCCATCGGTGAGAGCTGGCATCACGAAGGAAGCAATCAAGGCTCCGTCGTTCCAGGAACACTGGCGGGGAACCACCCATATGCCAGGAGATCGACGAGCAGCTCATTCGAACGACCAACGCGCACTTCAACATCTTCCGCCTCCAGTGCCTCGCGCTGCCTCTGTGCCCCGTCCGTCCCCGGGCCCCGCGACGAAATCTTGCCTGCGGACGACACCACGCGGTGCCATGGCACGGGCGGGTCGGCGTCGGGAGAAAGAAACTTGAGCGCTGTGTGTGATGTCGCGATCACGATGTCATTACGCATGCCAGTGGAAGAGAGACCATCGCCACATCAGCGCCGGGGGATAGGATGGGTGGGTGTGGGGTTGCTTGCCTTGTCCGACGTGTCGTGAGTAGGTGGGCATCCCAACGAGTTTTGCTACGTGGCCTGTGGTGATAGTGTATCGTAGAAGCGTAGAAGGGTGGTGTCGTGTCGTGATTGATGATCGGAGGTAAGTCACGGCGACTTTGGGACGCACCGTACGTGGTGACTTTCCCTTGAGGGATTTGTCTCACGACCTCATAAACCTAATAACCCCGTCGGGGTGGATTTCAGAGATCTCTCGCAGAGAGAGATGACCAACGCACTGCTTCGTGAAATTCCGCAGAGTCCAATGTCATGATGGTGTGACACGAAGTAGCACCGCTTTATTTATATAATTATTTTGCATCATGTCCATCTGCTGTGCCATTGGGCATCGCCGTGTTCTCAAAAGTCGCTCTAAGCAGTGCAAAGATTGTTGGAGCACGATCGAGCTCCGAGTCGCCCAAGCAATAAACTGTACAACGAATTTTTTGTCATAATTTCTTTTGTCGTGATATCTTACTATGATTTTCTTCATTCTTAAATTGTTGTAACTCACGGGCGTCCCCGGCATTTGCACTTAATCTTATCTCCATTTCCCGTTTAGCCCGCACGCACGTGAACTTGTTACAAAGGTTGTGCAAAAGACGCCCATCTCCAGCAAAATGAATGATGATTTGGGGTTCAACGTTTCATCACGCACGTGCATGATGGGACTACCAACATGAGACTTCTATGCGTCACCTATAGCATTATCCCGCTGCGAGCCCTGGGTCAGGTGGCCGTTTTGCGTGGCATCTGCGAGAGATACTACAAGAACCAACGGAGTCCGATCTAGCAGCACTGCGCTGGCAAATGGAAAACACCGTGACACTGACTGGGCACTCATCCGTAAAAAGCTATCAGATGGCCGTGATTACATTCAATATTGCCATGATCGTGGCCGATGGATAAGAAGAGAGAGGTGGCATCTGACACGTCAACGTGGCAAAATAGTCCAACATAAGAGTGCAACTCCTTCTATTCGAAACTTGGTCAACAGATGTAAACATTCTCTTCTTATTTCGTTTCTTTCTGTTCGGTGTGAAGGGCAGTGGGGAAGTGGGCGAGAAAGAATAGCCGTTGGACGCGAATTTACTTTCGGCAAGGTAACAAGCCACTGGCGAGTGGATAGCACAGAACGGAAGAAAGATGCGTTGAAAATGGGGTGAGTTACACCAGTATACCACGGTGGAGGCAAGTTGAGATTGAATATCGTGAGGGGAAGGTAGGGCGACAGACTTTGTAAATGGATTCATTAAGGCTGATCGACAGGGTATATTTCCGTTGCAAGGCACACAGACACAAAGATTGACCCTGTACTAGCATCTTGGGCAAGTCGTCAGAGATTTTGTAGCAACAAATTCTCCAGGTGGATGAAGATGATAGGAAGACTAAGAATAACCACATTAATCAGTGACTTACTTGAGTCGTTGAGATGTGATGAGTGATTAAGATGACGTGCTTCGCAAGGAGGACGTAAGTGTGGCGCTAAATGGTGCCAACGCAGCACGCGACGGACACAGCACGGATGAGGTAGGCGTGACGTCCAGAAAGGATGGCAGATGATAGTAGATGAAGAAGCGATAGTGTCAGCACAGCAAACACCACTCGACGCGATCATCGCGGGAGTTCACCCTATGGCAAAATGCCTACCCATCAAGGTAGTAGGGTACGGGGTAACAGCGAGATGTCCCAGAATGGAGAAGAGGCCATTCATTACCGTCGGCAGGCCACGTATGCAGGTCATTTGAGAAAGCGGTGCCTTGAGAGACTTTGGCTGCTCCAGCTGGTGTTGTGATCGAAAGCCACGATATGGTGAGTCGATATAGCGCCACATAGTGCACTCCTAAACGTATAAAAGGAGGGGGGACACAAGTGATGGAGGACATCAGACAACACAACATCCCCATACACCACCCAAAGCAACCACCAGCTACTCAATTGAATATGCCCCGCCGTGAGTTCCCTTGCCTCTCTTTTTTGTTGTTGCGAACTAAAGGCGGGTCAACTAGGAGGTGAAACCAAGACCCCCACTGCCCACACCGAGACACGCACGTCTACCGCATCGGTTTGTCGGTCTCTGTGACATCCCCTACGTTCTTGCTAACAGATGCTATGCGCCTGGTGCAGGCGGCCAGGACCCAGCAGAAGACTCCCCAAGCACCCAAAGCGCACAGCGCTAGTACTACCAGCGGGACTACCACGCCGAGGACCACGGCGAACTCGAAAGGGACGCCCGCTCCAAACCTGAAGAAGTAACAGTTGTGAGAGGAATGGGTCATAAAGGCTGTTGTAGGCTACATAGCACGCGCGTGTGCCTGCCATAGAAGTGGTTTCTGATAAAGGAAATTCTGACTAATCGTGTGACGGTTGTTGCACTACGCGACGCCCGTGATGTCGGGTCGCAGTCAGTCCACCCAGAAACGAACCCGGGCTCAGCACCCGGGAGGACCCGGGAGGATGAGAAACAGCACCGCTTCGGCCCTATCAGCACAGCCTCCAGCCTTTATAGTCTCTCTGACCTCTGCAGCTAGCCAATACGTCTTTCCCTTTCACCCCCGCTCCCCCGTATTACAGAAATGTATTGTCCATCAGACAACACCCAAGCCATCAACCAGTCACACTTTTGGAGCTCTGGGGATCTTCATTGGGACGCACATCGTATCGGCTGGGCGGTTGCCGGAATATGTACACTTGTGGTGCGTGCCATATTTCTCCCAAAGATAACACGAGTTCATCTCCTTCATCCGACCACAGACTCTTATAATCTCTGCTATAAACGTTCTACATCACTGTCGGTATGCCACGTTCCGATATTCAACGCCCCTGCAAGCTAATGTACGCGTAGTAACTATACAAAACCTGCAGAGCAGCGGCAGATGTACGTCTCGTCCCACTGCCTTCCTGCGCCTGTCCATAATGCGTCTGTCCCGTGCAACAGCATCCGAATTTTGTACATGCCTCTCGTTTATGCTATCTTTTCGTTCTTCTCCTACCGATTCTTCCGAAGCTACACCTACTACTCCCTTATCGAAATCGGTGCGTTACCTCCTTTATTGTTCACCATTCACCCTGATCCCTGTCGTGCACAGTATACGAGGTATGTCCGAGCTCGTTCATTTTTTGCCAACATACGGTACTCAAGATCGATTACACAAGTCTATCACAATAAGCGCATTCTTGTGAGTCTCTCCTGGCATTCGGTATTTTAGCACCTATCACCTCCGGCCTCACATTAACACAGGCTACTCCTCATCGAATTCGTTGCGTCGACGGCCATTGGGCATTCCACTGAGGGTGCCCTTGCTCGGAAGGGCAGACGGCCTTTCCCGATACCGGTAAGGATCAACAAGTGAACCTCAAATATCCACCGTTTCTTGACAAGGCGTACCTAGTTGTGCTGCTGGCAGTTTAGCCCCACGAATGTGTGTTTTGCGTCTGTCCGTGCTTTATATCACTCATCCGCTTTTGTAGGCCTCTTTTATGTACACATTGAAGGTGCCTTCCGAGCTCTCTCTACCTTGCCAGTTTTCCTGTTCTTACCTTCAGCAACTAGTGGTCCGTTATGCAATATGTTGTGGTTCGGCCTGGTACGCCCCATATACCGGCGATTCCTTCGTTTTGACCGAGGCCTACTCATGTACCTTGCGCAGCTCTCACTATCGCGGGAATGATATGCCAACACTTCAATGTGTTGTGTGAGTCTGAGTCATATAACATCCACTTTGCATCGTTATATCTGGACGCGATTGATTTCGTTTCCATCAGGTGCATTTGATGTATACTATACTCCCTCACGCTGACCATTCTTTTAGCATTGCACTATATGGTTTGATTTTGTTCTATGAACTGACGAAGGCCGAACTTGCCGGACGCCGCCCCCTTGCCAAGTTTCTATCGATCAAACTAATTGTCTTTTTCACATTTTACCAGTCCGCTTTGGTATGAAGTGTACTTTCCCCTCTGCCTGTCTCTTGCTAATTTGTGTGTCCTGAAGTTTACCGCTATGGAGGACCGCATTATCCACGGGACGGAGTTCTGGACGTCTACGAATATTGCTGACGGCCTAAATGCGTTGGCGACTTGCATTGAGGCATGGTGTTGTTTCCTCCCTTACTCGGGCTTCCTGGCTAATCGAATGCAGATGATCTTCTTTTCTTCCTTCATGATGTGGTCCTTCAGTTGGAAGGGGTATCAGGTACAACGTGGCGAGCCGCAAACAAGTATTTGGCGACCACTTTGGGACTCGATTAACTTTTGTACGCCTTCATATATTCTCTCTTTCATCCGATACACAACGTATGTGGGAACTTGCAGGGGACTTTGCCGTCGAAATCGGCTCAGACTTTGCCTATTTTGCATATCGTATCAGAGGCCGCCAGCACCTGCACCAGCCTACCAAACGGTCCTTTGGTCAGGCTTTTGGCGTGGAGGGTTACGTACCGATTGAGGGCGAACAAAGAAGTAGCGTATATGCTACATCATATGCCTCGCGCCCGAGCTATGATGATATTCGGCTTGCGCCGTACCAATCAAGCACTCTAGATCTGTCTCATGTGCACTCACTCGAAGGTGGTGATGGCGCGTACAAACCGGGGAGATTGTCGCCGACTGCATGAATGGAGCTGTTTACGGGCGCGTGGTGCGTGAGCTCACCCGCTCGTTCACGCGTAACCGCAGATGTTTGAGTATTATTTTACTCTACGCCCTTTTTCTTTATTGCGCGTATAGTATGTTTAATTATGTTTCATTTTGTACCACCTGCTTTTATTTCGATACCCTGACTCGGACTCTCTCTAATCCTACTCTACTCAAGATATTACTATAAACCTCACTCGGGTGCTATTCGCGAATACCAACAGCGCGCTATGCTATGCTGATCAGATGACCGACTCGGATCAGATTCGGTAGGCTGCGTCCGGCATTTCACTACTAAATTTCGCTATTGTAACCGTGATGTACGTTTTCAAAGCTCCCTCTGGCTTTCATTCAGCTGCGCCTTAGGCCATGGGATCCCAGCGCTCAACGTCCAGCTCGGCCGAGAACAGCGTCACCCCAGTAAAAAACTTCCCCACCGTCTTCTTGCATTGTCCAACGATCCGTTTCCCGGGTGGGACAACAAACACGAACCGCCAGATCGCCCTTGGAGGGAGCGCACCAGCACCTCTTCGAGAAAGAATTCTATGATGCCGTCGTGGATGCCATAGACTGGTTTAGATTCGAATTCATAGAGCCATGCCGTCGCGACATGGAAGATGTAGAAGAATCCACGGCTATGATAAACATGTCGAATACCTCCCGCCGGTTTGTTGTCGACTTTGTCACCACGGTGTTGAAATTGCCCCCAGTAGTTGAAATCGATTTTTATTAAATCTAAAACATCACATTTTTGTTCCGGAATCTCCGTGATATGTTCAAATAGGTCTCTAGTATGTACATGTAAATTGTCAAAGGTGTGCTGTCTCAAGAATATATGGAACAAAGAGTTGCCGAGAGTGAAAGTCATCGATTTCTGTTGAAAACCGAGTCTGTAGGTCCAAATATTCACCAAAACACTCCGAAAATTTTCAGTGAAGATTCAAATACGTATTCTATTGTGACCCGATACTAAATTATTGCTGCAAGGTGTTGTGCTCATGCAATGGACAAGATAGCTATAAATTTAAAGATCAAGTCCGGCTGACAAAGACGGCCAGGCTGGGCCAGCTCATTCTTTTGTCCACTGTCCACTGCATGAGCACAACGCCTTGCAGCAATAAATTTAGCATTGGAACACAATAACATATATATTTTAATCTTCACTGAATTTTTTCAGAGTGTTCTGATGAAGTTTTGGACCTACAGACTCAATTTTTAATAGAAGTCAACAACCTTCATTCTCGGTAACAGTGTTTCCATATATTTCTGAAACGGTACACCTTCGACAATTTACATGTACATACTAGAGACCTATTTGAACATATCCCGGAGATTCCGGAACAAAAATGTGATGTTTTAGATTTAATAAAAATCGATTTCAACTACTGGGGGCAATTTCAACACTGCGCGGCATGATAAGTTGAGCGCCACAGCTGGTCTTGGTCTTGGTCTGGCCTCACATTCGACTACCTGAGTAGACGGAAAGTAGGTCGAGACGGGCGAAGCCGCCACCAGGGATCCGTCTGATCCGTCTGTACAGTTCGAGGTTGAATCCCCATCGAGTCGTGACGATCGTTTCGCCATTGGAACCAGCTTAAGCGTAACGCCTCGCTGGAGTATCGACCGCGCTAAGGACCCGAACACTAAGCCAGTTATCTGCCTTGCAACAGACATTATCATCGAGTGCCGATTCAGAGAGATCTGGTCACCCCATGGAAGTGTCTGAACGATTTTGTTGAGTCGCATCTCGATTCTCGACAGCATGGGCAGCAGGCTCCAATGTCGCGTCCAACGCGTTATTCATGCCCAAGCGTCTAAGAAGAAATATTGGAAGAGACTCGTCGTCCAACTCGAAGTTGTAGGCTTCATCAAGGATATCACGAAGACGCTCGATTGAGAAGAACGCTATGGTCAGTGCGACCATGATGGTGTTCGCCAGGTAGAAGCAAATCCGAGGAAATGGTCCATATTTATTGAAAATTTCTTGGGAAAGGTTGCGCTTGACCTCTGGGAACCCTAGAGCAAGCGCGCTATGCGGAATTGGATGAGGGCATCCAGCACGAATTCGAAAGCTCACGCTTTGGCTATCTCTCCTCTGGTCCAGGGATTCATGATTGCGACTGCCCAATGGGTAGTCTTCCTCATACGTTTCCATATCCTCGACGGGATAGAGGTGGTATATATGTTGAAGAGGCTGGTACCATGGCGAATGAGACAAGGAGGGATGCCACTTTGGTCCACATCGACAAATGTCCACATGTATGGGACAAAGGGAGAGTCAAGGAGGTCCTCTAGCCTTTGGGAGAATACGCCCTCTTCTACGAACAGATAGCAATCACCGTGGCCATCATACCATATGAACGGGTTTCGTTCACTTAGGCGTCGACGCATGGCATAAAAAACCCAGAAGAATTTCCCTTTTTTTTCTCCAGCTGGTGGTTAGACGATGAGAAGGTAATGAAGAAAGACGCTCAACCAACGCCGGAATAAAAACCCGAAATAACCGTCCGAGAAGCGTGGGTGAAGAATGGCAGGCGCGCTAAGATAGAGCTACTGCAGAAGACTGGGATACAAGTGAAGGGTGCCCGTGGTGTACTACGGCTACAGTAGGTCGACCTGCAGTGCTCATTGGCAACTTAGTAAAGGAAGGCGCGGATGGCCAACTTTGTCCTGCCACTGGCAGTGCGTGAGGTCGGACACATCATCTGCCCTCGCATTCAGCAAGACTAGTACCGAGCAAGACTGTCTACATCAGCGCCGGCTTAACAAATAGGTCAAGTTGCCTTTCGACGTACTAGTACCAGTGGTTGCAACGTCGAGCACCAGCCACACTGGCACCCTCTTATATCATACAAAAGGTTGAGGGTGATGTCTCGCATAGAATGGAAGTTCCTCATGACATGTGCCGAGAGAGCTCCACTGGCACTAACCACTCCAACGAACGTGAGAATTGAAAGAATTTTGTATTTCTGGCAGTACTGACAAAGACTTCCAAGATGTCATCCTGCTAATATGCAATTAAATTGTATTAAATTGATCTCATTGGCTAGTTACCATATTAACTTTGATAAATCCAGGTCATTTCTTCTTCAAGTGCTCAGTGCTCAAGCTCAGCGACTCGTAGACACCGTGGAGCAGTTCGCGATATCCACGACTTTTGATTTCGCCACCACCTTGCAGAGTCTTGCGTCGCACGGAAAATGACGGTGCCTTTGCTATAGATGCTGACATATTGACCTTTTGGTGAGATATTCCAAGTCGGGTATAAGTTGCTGGATGACTTTAGGCAAGAGTGCGGAATTGAAGACACAAGTGATTGACATTAGTGCTTCCTGATCGACGTGCAGTACTGCACGTCGATCAGGAAGCACTATTACCCGGCGATAAGGTGCTCTAATGGAAGCCGCATTAATCGTGGAAAGCTTGACTCTGTTTTCTTTCTTGGGGAATTGTTGGATCCGTGGGGGCGCTTGATTATGAACCACAGGACGACAGGCTGCATGTTGGAGTGGACTGTGGGACGAGTGCAATACTATTCTGAACCGTGGCTCAGGCTGTCTAAGAAACGGAAACGGCTGAGGCAGTGGCGAGTTTTGAGTCAAAGTGTGAGACAACTGACGGCAGGCAAGAGAAGGCACCATATCGGAATGGCGTCGGGAAGTGTGTGCGCTGTGCTGGCCGTGTTGAGAGAGCTGTGGGAAAGCGGATATGACCCGATTAGGGGGGAGCTGGAAATGAACGCAAAAGAATGCCAGAAATGGACGCTCGGGCCGGGAAAAAGCCGGAAGGCAGGCAAAGGAGCCGTGTGAAAAAACGGACGAATATGGCAGGAATGTCTTGGCGACAGTGATTGACGCGTAGACAGCTTTGCGCCCGGTAGGGCCGGTACTGCCCTGGACTGTCGGAACTCTTCCGGAACGGTGACATCTCTGCACGGTATATATGTCCTCTGTTTCCCAAAGACTGACCCAAATTCTCTTTCACCATGGATTCCGAAACGTCCGCCCATGACGAGGAAAAGGGAAAGGCAGCAAAGGGTGTGTGTTCACATAGAACTTGCTCTTCTCTCTTCTCTGATATTGTATTCCCCCCTCTAGCTGTTTCAGCCCCCAGTGGCGATGACCCGTCCTCAAAGATGTGGATTCTCTCTATTTCACACGCCGACAAGCATGACTGTGCCATGGTCGAACGTTGGAAAGCTGACATGGACGGAATCCTCATTTATGTACGTTTCGAACCCGCCCGTGGGTCTTCGCAACCCATTTATCCTGTGGAAAAACATCCAGACAGGTGTATTCTCCGCGACCGTTGCTGCATTCCTCATCGAGAGTTACAAATTCCTCAAGCCCGATTTAACCGATGTGTCCTCTAAGCTTCTTCAACAGCTCACGCAGGAACTCGTGGGCATCTCTAATGGAGATCGCTTGACCCCTCAGCCCCTTGACTCGTTCACACCCAAACGTTATGCCATTCACGTAAACATCCTCTGGTTCCTCAGCCTCGTCATCAGTCTCTCCTGCGGTCTCGGTGCCACCCTTGTGCAACAGTGGGTTCGCAGGTACCTTAGGCTCACTCAGCACTCAGACACCCCAGCACATCGCGTCCGAGTTCGCACTTTCCTTTTCCGCGGCATGCGAGACTTCCATGTTCGCCTGGTAGTTGAAAACATCTCCGTCCTGCTGCACGCCTCAATCTTCCTTTTTTTTGCTGGCCTCGTCGAATTCCTTCTTAATATCAATCACGAAGTCGCGCACGTTGTCCTTGCAGTCGTCCTCTTATTTGCGGCCATTTACGTCATCCTCACCGGTCTTCCCGTCATATCCCAAGACTGTCCCTTCCAGACTCCGCTTACCTCAGTTATCTGGTACATCGGCCACGTCATTACCATTATCTCTCTGTTCCCGTTCACCTGCTCCAATCATGTTCGGTCCATGATTGATGATTTATGGAAACACACAAAAGGCGGTTTCGATGTCCATGTAATGAACTCGGTAGTGGGCAAAAAGACTCTCGACAAAGAAGCAGTCCGATTGACCCTCAACCTGTGTCGCGACGATGGCGATGTAGAAGCCTTCCTTGACGCGATCCCCGGTTATCTGCAGATCGACGAGAAAGTTGGCACCCGCGTCGATGATATCGGATCACTATTAAAACCCAAGGGAACTGATATGCCGCTTGGTCAGCGGATGGTGCACCTCCTTTCAACCTGCATTATCGGTGATGGGAAGATGGATGATGCCGCACGCCGCCACCGCGCGATAACCTGCTCGCACGTCGTCTTGGAACTGTCAAGGGCGGTCTCGTCCCTCACCGTCAAAGGCTTATCTCTGGACCTGCCATACGCTATAGGCCACAAAATCCAGCATCTGTCCCGTGATCACGATCCCAAGATCGCGTTTGCGGCAGTGAAGACCATCGCCGTATTGGAGCGTGCGCTGCTGGAGCAACTTTTGCACGCCGAGGACAGAATGGACCCAGACAAGACCGCGGAGCTAGCCGAAGTGCTTGGGGCAGCCATCGGCGAGAACGATTCCACTTCTCCGCGCTTCCAGCCCGGACTGCGCAATTATGACAGGTCGGACGAGCGGTTGATTGCGGTGACGGAATTCACGTCACGTCTCCTCGAGCTGCTTGAGGGCTCGTGGCATCCGTCTCGCCAGGACATCGAGGACATCAAATCGGTCTTTGATGAGCTTTGTCGTGGTCTTAACGGCCGTGAATTCTCACCCGCTACCCAGGAACGCTTTGTGAACGTGTTGAGTGAGACGTGGGAGGCACATTCGGCAGGTACGCTCTCCTTAAATTAATTCGTCTTTGAACGGACGTTCACACTGCCGGTACCCTCTATCCAGGTAAACAATCGCCGTCGGAATCACATTATTGGGTTATCATTACGTCCTTAAGGCCTTTCGTAGCAACTTTGGAACCCAGGTTTACGGAATCACTGAGGCAACGTGGACTACAGTAGTACACTACCTCATACTAGCTCCTTGGGAGCTTGCTTGATTTTATGTCATGTAAAGAAAGACGCTTCCACGATTTGTACGAATGATATATGATTTTGGGTCGTGATGATTTTTCCCATGAACTCGCATCCCTATCCCACGAAAATTCCGTATGTTTTGGAGGTGATCTGCCAGAGGAATGCAAAAGAAAAGAGGAAGAGGTGGCCTCTTGACTTGAAAGCCCCTGCCAAAGTGCGGCCCCCGGGCCTGTGACA
>WNFQ01008149.1_pt1 | contig 14373 bp, 12 predicted proteins | sample 5400171 | NCBI WGS metagenome assembly WNFQ01 (sample SAMN13153356, study PRJNA577476) | soil metagenome | isolation source: 20 cm soil under Madrone tree | place: USA:California | collected 2016-06-14
CTTTTTGCCGTTTGGTGAGGGCCATGGGTGCCTCCTTGACTTTCGTCTGCTCGACGCGGTGGACTTTTCCACAGCCACTCTAGGCGAAAAGAAAGCGAACGTCAACTCCAATTTTGCAAAATTGTTTTCTGAACCTTCAAATCGTTTGGGATACATTTTCCTTGATGCCGAAGCTTACCCTCGCCGTCCGCATCGCCGCCGGTTCGATTCTCCTGTTCAGTCTCGCCCACATCCTCTTTTGGGGGATGCTCGCCTTTTCCACCCGCGCGAATCTTCCTGACACGTTTCCGTACAACTATTTTTTTTCCATCCTGTGCATTTTCTCCGGCGCAGGCCTGTTCGGTGGAGCTATTGCCACCGGAGTTTTCTACGCACGCAACTGGGCGCGCATTGCCGCACTCGTTCTTGCTTCGCTCATCGCATTTTTCTGCGTATTCGCCGTTTTCGCCCTCATCGCCATCAGCTTTGGCACTCTGTCCACGGACCTCGGCATCGAAATCCCGCAAAAGAGCGATCTGATTCGCGTCGCGCTCGCTTATTTATTCATCTTCTCGCTCGCCCTCTGGTGGATCATCTTGTTTTCGAGAAAATCCGTTGCCGCGCAATTCTCCACATCGATATCTGCTTCAGCTAAAACAATTCCGGCAAAACCTGCTTGCCCTCCTCCTATTGCTTTGCTCGCCTGGCTCATGATTTTTTCTTCCACTCTCAGCGCCCTCTCCTGGCCGCTCATCCTGGGCAGAATTCCCGCCATGTTGTTTACGCATATCTTCTCCGCCGATACGAGCAAATGGATTTGGGCAGCAAACATCTTCCTCTTTCTCGTATGCGCCGTCGGCCTTCTCAAACTGCACCGGTGGAGCTACTCGGCCACGATTGTTTTACACGCTTTCTGGCTGGTAAGCCTTTTCATCACCCAGCTCAGCGCGAATTACCATTAGCCTCGCGCCTCCATTTCTTTTCTCAATCCGCCAAATCAATATTTGGATTGTTGCCCTTCACCGCACCCCGCATCCCTAACCGTTTCCTTGTGTTATCCTCTTTGTTTGGGGGAGTTTCATCCGGAAATGGCCACGACCACAGATATACCTCTGCCTAAAACCAAGCGCGAGGTCATTGACCGCGCGGTGATCCGCTTCGCCGGAGACTCCGGCGACGGCATGCAAGTCACCGGTAGCCAGTTCACCAACACCGTCGCGCTCTACGGCAACGACATTGCTACGTTCCCTGACTTCCCTGCCGAAATCCGCGCCCCTGCCGGAACCCTCCCGGGTGTCAGCGGTTACCAGCTTCATTTCTCATCCAATGAGATCTTCACGCCCGGCGACGCGGTGGACGTCCTCATCGCCATGAATCCGGCCGCGCTCAAGACCAATCTCGCCGATCTAAAGGCTAACGGCATTCTCATCGTCAACTCGGACGCCTTCGCGGAAACCGACCTTCGCAAGGCGCAAATGACTTCCAACCCCCTCGAGGATCATTCGCTCGACAAGTTCCGCCTCTTCTCCGTTGAGCTCGAGCGCCTCACCAAGACCGCGCTCGAACATCTCGGCATGGATGCGAAGTCCATCAGCCGTTGCAAGAACTTCTTCGCGCTCGGCATGTGCTATTGGCTTTACAACCGATCGATGGATTCGACCGTCCGTTGGATCGAAACCAAGTTCGGCAAAAAGCCGCTGCTCGTCGAAGCCAACAAGCTCGCCATGAAGGCCGGCTATGCTTATTGCGAAGCCACCGAAGCTTTCCAAATCAGCTACGAAATCCCGCCGGCAAAGCTCGAGCCCGGCCTCTATCGCAATTTGAGCGGCAATCAAGCGCTTGCTCTCGGCTTTGTTGCTGCTTCGCAAAAGTCCGGCCTTCGTCTTTTCCAGGGCAGCTATCCCATCACGCCCGCTTCGGACATTCTTCACGAACTCTCGCAGTACAAGGATTTCGGCGTCATCACGTTTCAGGCCGAAGACGAAATCGCCGCCGTCACCAGTGCGATTGGCGCTGCTTACGCCGGAGCCCTCGCCATCACCACAACGTCCGGCCCTGGCATGGCTCTCAAAACCGAAGCGATGGGCCTCGCCGTCGCCGTCGAGATTCCTCTCATCGTTTGCGATATTCAGCGCGGCGGCCCATCTACCGGCCTCCCGACAAAAACGGAACAAGCCGATCTGTTGCAGGCTCTCTTCGGCCGCAATTCCGAAGCGCCTATTCCCATCGTCGCCGCCGCAACGCCGAGCGAATGCTTCTGGGCCGCCATCGAAGCCGCTCGTATAGCCGTCAAGTACATGGTTCCCGTCATCCTTCTTTCCGACGGCTACCTCGCCAACGGCGCCGAACCCTGGCGCGTCCCCGAGCTTCACGAAATCCCGGACATCCCCGTCAAATTTGAAACCAATCCCGTGGACTTCAAGCCCTATCGCCGCGATCCGCAAACGCTCTCGCGCCCCTGGGCCATTCCCGGCACGCCCGGCCTCGAGCACCGCATCGGCGGCCTCGAAAAGCAGGACGTCACCGGCAACATCAACTACGAGAGCCCGAAGGCGATCCTGACGGCGATTTGCTCATCGTCGCGTGGGGTTCAACGCACGGCGCCATCACCGCCGCCGTCAAAGCGCAGCGCCAGAATCTTGCGGGCCGCAAGCGCATCGGCCATCTCCATCTGCGCCATCTCAATCCGCTGCCTTCAAACGTCGGTGAAATTCTGAAACGCTACAAGAAAGTTCTCGTTCCTGAATTAAACATGGGCCAGCTCAGCTGGGTCTTGCGCGCAAAGTTTCTCGTGAACGCCATCGGCCTCAACAAAATTCAGGGCCGTCCGTTCAAGCAGTCCGAGCTCGAGCAAAAAATTGAAGAGCTCTTGGACGTTTAGCGAGATTTTGTAGTGGCCGATCTTTAGATCGGCGATTTTGGAGAATTAAATGACCACGGCACCATTGCCCGTCCTAACCAAAAAAGATTTTCAAACCGACCAGGAAGTCCGCTGGTGCCCGGGTTGCGGCGACTATGCCATTCTCTCCGCCGTCCAGTCCGTTTTTCCTGAACTCGGCATCAAGCGCGAAAATTTCGTCGTCATCTCCGGCATCGGCTGTTCCTCGCGTTTTCCGTATTACATGAACACCTTCGGCTTTCACACGATTCACGGCCGCGCGCCCGCCGTTGCCACCGGCCTCAAAACCATTCGCCCCGATCTTGAAGTTTGGGTCGCTACCGGCGACGGCGACGCGCTCTCCATCGGCGGCAATCACACCATTCACATGCTTCGCCGCAACGTCGGCCTAAAAGTTCTTCTCTTCAACAACCGCATTTACGGCCTCACGAAGGGCCAGTATTCCCCGACGTCCGAGCTGAACAAGAAGACGAAATCCACTCCGTACGGCTCGCTCGACCGTCCGTTCAATCCGATTTCGCTCGCCATCGGCGCCGAAGCCACCTTCGTCGCGCGCAGCGTCGACGTCTTCCAGGGCCACCTCAAAGACACGCTCAAGCAGGCCGCCGCGCACAAAGGCTCCGCCTTCATCGAAATTCTGCAAAACTGCAACATCTTCAACGACGGTGCGTGGTTCTCGCTCACCGAAAAAGACGCGCGCGGCGAGCACATCCTTCAGCTCGAGCACGGCAAGCCGCTCGTCTTCGGTAAGAATCGCGACAAAGGCATCCGCCGCAAAGCCGACGGCGACATCGAAATCGTCCAGCTCGGCAACGGCATCACCGAATCCGACCTCATGGTTCACGACGCACATCATCCGCGCCCGTCGTATGCCTTCCTTCTCTCGCACATGGAGCTTCGCGAAGGCTTTCCGACTCCCATCGGCGTTCTTCGCGCCTGGGACGAAGTGCCTCGCTACGAAGACCTCGTGCACGATCAACTCAAGGAAGTTCTCTCGAAGCGCGGCCCCGGCGATCTCGCCAAACTTCTCCGCGCCGGCGACACCTGGCGCGTCGAAGCGCGATAACGCGCCTCAAGCGCCTCATACTTTCAAGATTTACAATCGGATTAGCGAAACCAACGTCGGCCCTCCGCGTCTATCCCCGCAACGGAGGTTTCCTCGATGCCTGCTATTAGCATCTGTGTGCTCGCAGCCGTTCTCGCCGCCTGCTGCTCTGCTAAATCGGCGCAAGCGCAGGACGCCATGTTTCGCGCAAACACCGCCCACACCGGCGTGTTCTCCGGCCCTGGCGTGCCGGAATTTCACAAACTCACTTGGAAATTTCACACGATGGCCCCCTTTCTCGCCTCACCCATCGTCAGCGGCGATACCGTCTACGTCGGCGGCGGCAATCACTTCTTCTATGCCCTCGATCTCGCAACCGGCAATGAAAAATGGCTTTTCCAAACCGGCGGCCGCGTACAAGGCTCTGCCGCCGTTTCGAACGGCTCGGTCTTTTTCGAAAGCTACGACAGTGACTTTTATTGCCTCGACGCGGCCACCGGCAAGCTCAAATGGAAATTCAAAACCGAAGGCGAACGTCGCTTCGCCGCAAAACATCTTCACGGCGCTGAACCTGCTGCCGAAACAATGCCCGACCCATTCGACTTCTATCTTTCCTCGCCCGTCGTCGCAAACGGTCTCGTCTATTTCGGCTCCGGCGACACAAACATCTACGCCCTTGATGCTTCAACCGGAGTTCTTAAATGGAAATTCAAAGCGGGCGATGTCGTCCACGCCTCACCTGCGCTCGCGAATGGCACTCTTTTCGTCGGCAGTTGGGACAGCTACTTCTACGCTCTCGACGCCACAACCGGAAAAGAAAAGTGGCGTTTCAAAACCGGCGAGGATCCCGGCATTCACAATCAGCAAGGCATACAATCGTCTGCCGCCGTCGCCGATGGCATCGTCTACTTCGGTTGCCGTGATTCAAAGTTCTACGCGCTCGACGCCGCCACCGGAAAACAACTCTGGACCTTCTCCAACAAGGGCTCCTGGGTCATCGCTTCTCCTGCCGTCAGCGACGGCAAAATCTACTTCGCAACTTCCGACACCGGCCTCTTTCATGCCCTCGACGCAAAAACCGGCGCGCCCGTTTTCTCTCTCGACTTCAAGCACTGGCCGATGTTTTCTTCTCCCGCCATCGCCGGCGATTTCGCGTACATCGGCTCCCACGACGGCCGCCTTCTCGTCATCAATCTCAAAACCCAAAAGCTCGCCTGGTCCTTCGACACCGACCGCAGAAAACAAAACGCTGCGAACTACACCAAGGACGACGGCTCTCCCAAATACTAAGCTGCCTATTTCGATTTTTTCTACGACGACGTGATTTACGGTGGCCAAAAAATGCTTTCCGTCGGCGCCGTTCTCTCCTCTCCCACTGTCTCCGGCAACACAGTCCTCTTCGGCTCAACCGACGGCACCCTCTACGCCCTCCAGTAACAACGAATCGCCCCTTAACAGGCTACCGGCAAAAACAAAAAGCCCCGTTCGCCGTGAGGCGAACAGGGTCTTTGTTCTTTCCAATTCTTCTATTGCACTGCCACAGACGAGATTCGGTTATTCCACGTATGCCCGGATTTTCCGCGCACCGGCACCTGCCGCAGATCCGCCGCGTCGCCACCCAGCGCCGCTCGTTTGCCGGTGAAGTTTCGGTCGTCATAAATCAGCGCACGCGCGTTGCCGAACACGCGAATCGAAGAAATATCATCGCCGTAGCCTCCCAGCGATTCCCTGCTTTCTCCCCGCCTCAGGCAGAAGAAATCGCCGCCAAAATCTCTGTCCCTGTAAAAACAGGCGCCGCCTCGGTTCCACCTTCCTCCGCGCCAATCCCCGCGTGGCGGCCACGTATCATTTGGATCCCGCTTCCACCATCCGCCTTCCGGCTCTCTCTGCCCTTGCCTTTCGCCAATCACGAAAATCGCCCGGCATCCGCGATCCACCCAAAGTCCCCGGCTGTCCACGCCCCACGTCCGCCCGGCTTCGCAAGGCGAACCGCTGATTTGCTGCTGCATAGTCACGCGTTCCCGTTCGTACACATCGAAGCAGTAATTCCGCCTTCCGTCATTCGATTCGCATTTCACCGTTCGTTGTGCTGACGCAATAGTGGGCAGCAGAAATACCGCGATAGCGAGCCCCAGACATCGCAGTAACGATTTCGCTTTCATCGGTTTGTCCTCCGGAATTTGCGGCTCACCCTCACCTGCCGGGCGCTGGTGTCATTTCGACGTGAGCCTGCCACACGCGTTCAGCCTAGCACACAATTCGCGGCCCGCTCGATAGCCTTGTCTCGATGTTTCTTCCTTGCATCTCTTATCCCCGCGAAGATGGCCGCGCGGCTTCAACCGCTATATACACGACAAATAGCGCCGCCCAACCCGGACATGCTTCAAGAAGATTTCTAGGATCCCGGGAAAGTGTTGGCCCGGTAATTGAGTCGCGGAGGGTGGGTCCTGCTTTTGAATTTGACTTTCTTCTTCCGAACGAAACTCAGATCACCCACTTATTCCTTCACTCATCGCACGTCTTCGTTAACACCGGCTTAACGTCCACAACCGGCGTCCCATCAATCGCTTCGAGCGGCGCCACGCGTAACTTCAACCCATCCATCTCCAAAATCTTCACCCGGTGCAATCCCAACGGATTCGGCCGGTCGGGTGACCGCGTCGCGAACACTCCCGTCAACGGATTGCTCATGTCGTTCCCCGGATGCACCTTCATCACGTTCCGCCGCGCTTCGTGCAGCCACGTAATCAGAATCACTTCGTCGCCGGCCTCCATTTGGTACAGACACTTCGCAAACTCCGGCAGAATTTCCACCCGCGCCTCCGGCGCGCCCAAATACCCTTGCCTCGGCGCATTCTTCCGTTTCTTCAACTCCGACCGCACAAACTTTCCTTTGCACTCTCTGCGCCGTTCCTCTGCGCCCTCTGTGTTAAATCTTTTTCTTCCTCCTTCAATTCGGGAACGTGTCCTCCTACTGTGACCAACTACTCGAAGAGAGCCGGCTGCGCCGAGGCATCATCGGGATCGTCAAAATTACTCAACCCAACGCCAACCAGGCGAAACCGCTGTTGTGAGCCAAGCCCGACTCGTTCCCGCAGTGACAGCGCGATATTCGTCAGCTCCTCGCAAGAAGAAGGAGGAGAACCTGGCGTGTGGCTGCGTGTGAGAATCTTGAAATCGCTGGTTTTCAATTTCAGCACGACGGTGCGCGCGATTTGTGACTCCTTGCGCGATGCCGTCCATGTGTGCTCGGCAAGTTTTCGAATCATTGGCTCCATTTCGGCCAGCAATACATCCTGCTCAAACGTGTCCTCGGCCGATACGGATCGCGTTGGCCTGTCCGGAACGACTTCACTTTTGTCGATTCCCCGGGCCAGATCGTAGAGCCGCACGCCATACCGGCCGAATCGGCCTTCGAGTGCCGCCAAATCCATTCGCCGCAGGTCGCGGACCGTTTGCACTTCAAGTTGCTTCAGCTTTTCTTCTGTGACTTTTCCAACTCCTGGTATTCGGCCCACGGGCAGCGGCAGCAAAAATGAATCTACTTCTTCCGGTTGTATGACAAATAACCCATCCGGTTTTTTCCAGTCCGAAGCAATCTTCGCGAGGAATTTGTTCGGCGCTACTCCCGCCGACGCCGTTAAACTCAGTTCCAAGCGGATCTGCTCGCGAATCGTCCGTGCCACTTGTGTGGCGGCAGGCAATCCTGTCTTGTTCTCCGAAACATCGAGATAGGCTTCGTCAAGCGACAACGGCTCAATCAAATCGGTATGGCGTTTAAAAATTTCGCGCACCTGGTGGGAGACCGCCCGATAGCGCGGAAAGTCCGGCGGCAGGAAGATTGCGCTTGGGCACAGGCGTTCGGCTCGAACAGCGGGCATGGCGGAACGCACGCCGAACTTTCGCGCTTCATACGAAGCGGCGCACACCACCGAGCGATTGCCACGCCACGCGACAACGACAGGTTTGCCGAGCAGTTGCGGATCGTCTCGCTGCTCTACGGACGCATAAAACGCGTCCATATCGATATGAATGATCTTGCGAACTTGCACAGGTTACTAGTCTAAGCGTTTGTGGGTCGTGGCGAAGCGCTCGCTAGCGAGAGAATCGCTCCTGTAAACAACATTGTGTCAAAAAAGTAGTTAAGCCCCTCGACCTTCGCTGCCGGATTCGGGTCGGCAAGCGCCAGGATCAAGACGGGTCCGTAGATGACAAGGACCAGCAGCAGAATCCAACCACCAACGCACGTTGTAACAGTCCGCGTTTTCCAATTCAGCAGAATGCTTCCACCGGCAACGAGAAGAGCTGCGCCCGTCACATAGTCAATGAGCACGCGCCCAGGAACCCACGTCGGAATCTCTTTTGCCAGCGGAACCCCGGGAAGCACAAGCGGGTGCAGAAAGTGCTCAATACCAAAAACCAATGCGGCGGCGGCGATCGCTATGCGGCCGACCGTGATCAGCGTGCCTTTGGGTTGACTGCGCAATCCGTCCATGGCAATTCCGGCTAGAATCCAGCCACCACCACCGAACGAAGTCTCTCGGAAGACGATTGTCCGAATAATTCTTTCGTGCGGGGATGCCAGCGCTCCAGGAAGATGAATCATCGCGACAAACAGGAACATCATGATTCCAAACAGCAGGCCCGACCATCGCACCGCTATCTTGGTGGCGATGCTCAAGGACGCGGCGATCAATGCAAAGCCCACGAAATACGCCCAGAACATGCGCCATGGCATGTACTTCGGCACCAAGGCGACCAGAGCATTTGCGCCAAAAAGATGTTCCGCACCGAACACTGCGAGCGGAGCAGCAAAACACAGATTGCTGAGTGTCGTGATCTTGTCCAGGCCGCGAGCCTCAGCGAACTCATTCTTTGCGGCCCATCCCCCGATCAAGAGAACCGCGATACCGGCAACGCACATGGCCATCACGAGCGGAGCTACTTGGAAGAACATGGCGAGAATGGTTGTGTACATAGATCTCCGATTCGGCAAAACTGCAGGTCGTCCCGCTGCTCCATCTACACATAAAAAGCATCCATGTCGATAGGAATGATCTTGCGAACGGTCATTCGGCAACCATCATATTCCTCAGTCGCCTATTCGAACCCTGGTGCCGCACCCCTTGGGTGCGGATTCTCTCTTCATTCGAACGCAACGCCTTCGTACAGTTTTTCCCTGTCCTGAAGTCACTTGCCCTTCTTTCTGCTTGCTCTTCCTTCTCACCACAAACTTTTAGTTGAAACAAGCGGCCCGCAACCAGAAAGCGTCGCCGCAACAAAAATCTAATCGCAGGTGAGGGTGACAGAAGCGGCTTGCCCTGCTCCTATCGCGGAGGACCTCTCCTTACAAGGAGATCTCCATGTCCGCTCAACCCCAGGTCAATGCTTCCCCGACTTCATCTCACAATTCCAACGCCAACAGATGTTGCTACGCATCTTCCGACAATCGCCGATGCAAAATGCTTCGCCACACTTCCCATCCCTCTCTCTGTCTTTTCCACGCGCGCGTAGAAAGCCACATCCTCGATTCCGAACGCGTCGGCAACGAACTCGCCTCCATCTCCGGCGAATTTCGCACTCACTCCGACGTCAATCATGCTCTTGGCAAACTTTGGGACATGCTCGCCCACGCCGCATCCCTCGCAAACGCGCCGCAACCATGGCGTACGTCGCCGCGCTTCTTCTCCCCACGCTCGAACCCGTTCGCCTCGAATCCAGCCGCGTGAACGGCTCCGACGCCTGGCTGAATGTCCTTCGCCGTGCCTTTCCGCTGCCTGCCCCTTCTACACGCTCCGCTGGCGTAGCCAACACTCGGCCCTCCGCCTCTAACTCCACCGCTGCTCCTGTGAAGCCCCTGGCTACCATCCCGGAAAAAAGCTGACCATGCGCCATCAACTCTTCGCACGATCATCCACGCCAATGCACCGGTCCGGTCGATCATCCGGGTTCCGCCCTCGCGAAAGTGCTGCTGGCAATCTCAACTTATCCGCGAAATCTCTGGGCACTCTGTACCTCTGTGGACTCACTTCTTCCCATAAGTCCTTTAGAATGCGCAGATTCGCAAAACGCGCTTCTAACTCCTTTAGAATGTGCAGTTCCAAAACAAAGTCCTTAAAGTCCTTTAGAATCTGCAGATCCACAAAAACCTATACCTACTCCCTTACCCCGAGTGCTCTTTACGAGCGGCCTTGCCCGAGCCTTACCTTCGAGTCGTTCTCTGCGCACTCTTCAGTGGTCGCCAGCCACTGTTCACTGCTCACTGGTTACTCTCCGCTGTCTCCCGCTTGCATCCTCCGGCATCTAAGTCAAAATAGGTCCGTAGGTTCCAGGCACATGGAAGAGTTTGCAAAACTCGCGTCGCTCCCCTTCCTCGGCGAAGCCGATCCGGTACCGCAATCTCTATTTCTCTCTTTCCCCGAGCAGGCCAAAACCCTCACGCTTCTCTACGACATCAGCCGAGAACTCACGGCCATTCTCGACCGCGAAACGCTTCTGCGCAGCATCGCACAGCACGTCAAGAAGCTCGTCAACTATCACGTCTTCACCGTGATGCTCTGGAATGAAAAAACTCAGCTCCTCGAAGGCGTCTTCGCCATGCACTACGAGGACACCATCCCCGCGCGTTTCCGCGTCCCCCTCGGTGAAGGCGTCACTGGAACTGCCGCCGCCGATCGCAAATCTATTCGCGTTCCCGATGTGAAGCTTGAGCCGCGCTACATTCATTGCGATGTGAACCACGGCGTCCGCTCCGAGCTCGTTGTTCCCCTGCTGCTTCAGGACAAGCTCATCGGGGTGCTCGATCTCGAGTCGACCGTTCCTCAAGCATTCAGCTCCGAGCATGAACGCATGCTCACCGCTCTTTCTGCGTTCATCGCCATTGCGCTCGAAAACTCCCGCATGTACGAAGAAGCGCGCCGCAATGAACAGCGCCTCCTCGCCGAACTCGACACCGCGCGTGAAATTCAGGGCCAGCTTCTTCCTCGCGGCGCCCGCGAGGTTCCGGGACTGGACATCGCAGCTTCTTACGTTCCCGCGCGCGAACTCGGCGGTGACTTCTACGATTTTCTTCCCTACGGGAACGGCCGCCTAGCGCTCGTCCTCGGCGACGTCTCCGGCAAGGGCACTCCGGCTGCGCTCTACGGTTCGCTCGCCATCGGAATCCTGCGCGAGCATGTGGTCGAGCATCCCTGCCCTCCCGCCGAGATGCTCAAAATGCTGAACGGCCGTCTTTACGCCGCGCGCCTCGACGCTCGTTTCGTCGCCATGCTCTTTGCGCTTTACGATGCCAACGCGAGGCAACTCACCATGGCCAGCGCGGGCGCGCCGCATCCTCTTCTGATCAGAGACGGAAAAGTCGAAGAACTGATCGTCGAAGGCGTGCCTCTCGGCCTGCTTCCGGAATCGGATTACGAAGTTTTCACGCTGGATTTGGAACCCGGCGATCTTCTGGTTTTCGCTTCCGACGGTATCGTGGAATCTGAAAACCCGAAGCACGAAGAATACGGCAGCGAGCGCCTCTATTCGCTTCTTTCGACCATGTCCAAGGAAGACTCCGTCGAGGATATCGCCGGCGCGATCCTTCTTGCCACGGATGAATTCAGCGGCTCTGCCCCGCCTCACGATGACCGTACCCTGCTTGTGATCCGCGTCGCCGAAGAAGTCGCCGCGGGCGACTTCTCTCGCATGCCGGTCATCTACTGAGCCGCGTTTAGGTCGAAACTAGAGGTCATTCGGAACGGAGCGAAGCGACGTGAGGAACCTGCTTTTTCTTTTCGTCTGGTGAACAAGCGCTTAGCGCGCCGCTATTCCGCCGTTGGCCGCGTTGGCCTGCAGCAGTTCCGGATTTTTCAGGAGCGGCAGCCACTTCTCCCGGGCCTCCGCAAATTCCGGCCAGTTCTTCTTCGAGATGGGATCGGACGGCGGCAATCCCAGCCTCTCAAAATTCTTGTACTGCCCCTTTTGCAGAATCCGGAAATCGAGATGCGGCCCCGTCGAAAGTCCCGTGCTCCCCACGAGTCCAATCGTCTTGCCAATTTCCACCCGCTCGCCCGCGCGGACAAACATTCGCGAGAGATGCAGGTACATCGTCTCGTACCCGTTCGCGTGCGCGATCTGCACCATGTTCCCTTCGCCGCCCTTGCGCCCCGCAAACACAACTCTGCCGCTACCGATGGTCTGCACCGGCGTGCCGACCGGCGCTCCGTAGTCCGTGCCCATGTGCGCGCGGTACGTTTTCAAAATAGGATGAAATCTCGCCCTGCTGAAATGCGAAGTCACCGGCGCGCCGAATTTGAGTGGCGACCGGAAGAAAGCTTTTTGCAGCGATTTTCCACCGGCGGTGTAGTAACCCGGCTGCCCCGCGGGGTCGTGAAATAGCAGCGCCTGATATTTTCTTCCGCCGTTGTCGTATTCCGCTGCAAAGATTCTTCCGTACGACGCAGTTTGCCCGTTCGCGTATTTTTTCTTTTCCAGCACAACTCGAAACGTGTCGCCCTTCCGCGGATCGGTATAAAAATCCAGGTCGTATCCGAAGATCTGCGAGAGCCGCATCGCCAGCTCCGCCGTTTCGCCCGCATCTTCCACCGCATTGAACAGCGAATCGTCCAGCCTGCCGCTCACCGCAACCACTTCCGTGCGCGACGGAATCTCGCGTATCTGCGCGATGTAGCCCTTGTCCTCAGGAGTGATCTTCAGCATCCGGTCGGCGTCAATCTTGTAGTCGATCTCCCGCAGCTGCCCTTCCATGGAGCGGCCCACGGTGATGGTGTTTCCCGCGCGCACTTGCCGCAGGTTGAAGGCGTGCTGCGCGGCGGCGGAAGCGCCGGCCGCCTCCTCCGGGGATAGGCCAAATTTCTGCAGCGCCACCGTAAAATTTTCGCCGGCGCGGACGCGTTGATCGGTCGGAACGACGGTGTTTTCGCGGATGGATGCGGCTTGCTTTTGCGCGAGAGCGATTTCGCGATCGAGATTCGAAATCGATTGCAGGCGTTGTTCGAATGTGTAGGCGAGCGTGGCGCCGCCAGCGAGCAACACCACGACAAGAACTATAAAAAACTTTCGATTCAATTTTCCCCCAGACGCCACTCGCGCGATTACGATTCAGACTAGCGCACCTTCTTGTTTAGTCTCAAGCAACGCGGAGGTCAAAGAGCGAATTTCGGAAGTTTCCGAAAATGCAATTCGGCGGAATTCTTGGCGCGGTGAGTTGCCGAGCTTTGCGGGAGATAGTAAATTCCACGCGCGAGAATTCATCCGGAAAGACGCTCGGAGAATTCGATGACGTATTTTTTTGCCCTTGTCGTTTTCTTTTTCACCCAGATTTCCGCAGCGCAAAAATCGGAAGCGCCCCCAGATATTCCCGAGGCGGGAACAACGGAAGCGATTGCGAAGGCGACGACGGAGGCACGGTTTCTTTCGCCGTGGGTGGCTTCGATTCCGGCTTCGAGCAAAGTTCCTTCCCCCGAGAAATTCTTCGGGCGAATCATGGGCGCGCCGGGCGAGCTTGTGAATTCGGAAAAATCGGAGGCTTATCTCCACACGTTGGCAGATGCTTCCCCGCGGGTGAAGTTTTTCACGATCGGGAAGAGCGAAGAGGGACGCGACATTGTGATGATTGCAATTGCGGATGAAGCGGGCATTCGCAATCTCGAGCAAATCAAAACGGCAACGGCCACGCTGGCAGATCCAAGAAAAGCAGATGCGGCGGCGGCGGAAAAGCTGATTGCGTCCGGCCGACCAGTTTATTACCTGAACGCGGGACTACATTCGGACGAGACAGGCTCAACGGAGTCCGTTCTGGAACTCGCGTACCGGCTGGCGGTCTCCGAACAGCCGATGATCCGTCAAATTCGAGAAAAGCTCGTTGTGCTGATCAATCCTGTTTGCAATCCGGACGGGCGCGACAAAGTTACGGAATGGTTTTATACGTATTTGAAAGGCAAAACGGAATACGCGAATTTACCGCGGCAATCGCCGCCGTACTGGTCGAAGTATGCATTCGTGGATATCAATCGCGACACACACCAGCAGACGCACGAGACTACGCGCGCGGTGCACCGGATGTTTCACGAGTGGCATCCGACGGTGGTGCACGATTTGCATGAAGCGGTGCCGCTGCTGATGTCGTGGAATGGAACCGGGCCATACAACCCCAACATTGATCCGATTACGTATACGGAATTTCTGGAGCAAGGATTTCACGCCGTGCAGGCCATGACGGCGCTGGGAATGCCGGGCGTTTCCACGTGGAATTTTGGCGAGGCATTCAGCCATCTTTATCTCGATTCGGTGGCGATGAATCACAACGCCATTGGGCGCGGTTACGAAACGTTTGGAAATTCTTCCGCGGAGACGATGACGAGGAAGCTGGATCACGGCGAGCGAACGGCGGAGTGGTACAGGCTGGTTCCGCCGCCGGCGGAATTCACGTGGTCGGCGCGGGACAACG
>WNFQ01009073.1_pt1 | contig 14367 bp, 16 predicted proteins | sample 5400171 | NCBI WGS metagenome assembly WNFQ01 (sample SAMN13153356, study PRJNA577476) | soil metagenome | isolation source: 20 cm soil under Madrone tree | place: USA:California | collected 2016-06-14
GCGTCTTGGTTACCCGTCTTGGAGCATATCGCACCGTCATCTGGGTTGCTTCGGCTCTAATGGTCCTCGGATGGGGTTTTATGACCACACTGGATGACTATTCTAATACGTAAGGAGATACGTCTTCACTCCCTCGTTCTGCTAATGTTCTATGGCGAAGGGCGGAGAAGGTGGTCTACCCGCTTGTCACAGCGGCTGGGGCCGGATGTCTATTCCAGGTATGACATCTCCCCCTTTCAGTCAGACTCGGAGTTGCTGATTTGTTTCCAGATCCCTATCATTGCATTGCAGGCTGCTATGCCTGTCAAGGATATGGCTACATCTACTGGTACTTTTGGCTTCCTTAGGTGCGCGCGGCTCGAGTGCCTTAGTGACCCTCATGGCTGAGTTGCATGTCAGGACAATGGGTGGCGCAGTTGGCATTGCCATCGGACAAGCCATCCATACGAGTATTCTCAAGAAGAAGATCAACGAGATCCCAGGCCTCAGTGGATTTGATACATCACCTGGAGCATTGAGTGAGAGTGTACGGACGCTCAAATTGCTCCCGGTAAGTGACTCTGGATTTTAGTTCGGAGTTGTCGAGTCTAAATGCATGACCTCTATAGCAACCCGTCCAGGGCGAGATTATTCACGCTTATACGAAATCTCTTGCTGCGATATGGATGTTCAACACGCCTGTTGTTGGAGTAGGATTCATCATGGGTGAGAAGCGCACGTATACCGATCATTTAGAGAACGGCTGAGGTTTATACGATGAAAAGTTCTTTTCATGAAGGCATATTCACTCGAGCGGACGACGATCCAAGCAGTCGCAAGGGGTGATACAGAAGCTGTAGCTGGCGAAGAAACACTGCCCAATTGGACACCAACAGATTCAGAAGCGGATTTGTCAGATGAAAAGTCAGAGGGGCATGTCGCGACACCATCAGTGGACTCTAGATCACAGGTCTGGTGAGAGTGCTGACAATAACCCTCACGTAGATACATAGAAGGTATAACTGGAAGAGGATAAGGATGGGGTATATTACTCTGCAAGTCAATTGGCAGGTCAGATTACGGATAACTTGTGTTGGATATTGAGTGGATCAATTAATTTGATGCCTTTTCGAGTTCTTTACCATTGCGACTTTGTTGCACATCCTTGTGTTATTTTGGCTCGTGCGGAGCAGCATGACTAAAAGCTACCTGTGTAACTTCCGTTCCGAGCGCTGTTATCAGTAGTATCGCTGTAGCGTACTACAACGATGTCCTCCACCGCTGTGACAGACAACTTTGTGAGCATCCCGATCCTGAATTATGCGCTACTCTCTTCCCCGGATACTCGGGCCGACTTCATCCGGCAACTCCAACACGCCCTCATCGATATCGGCTTCTTCTACCTCGAGCACACACCAGTGCCCGATGCCCTTTTCGACGAGGTGATAGCGTACCTACCCCGCGTCTTTGCACTCCCGCAGGAACGCAAGGACGCGCTGCGGATGGCCAACTCTCCCCACTTCCTCGGTTATTCCCGCCTTGGTGTTGAGAGGACCAAAGGCGTTGCGGACCAACGCGAGCAGTTCGATATTGCGACGCCTTTTGAGAATATGTGGGTTCCAGGACAGCCGGAGTATTTGCGTCTTTGGGGTCCGTCACAGGTGCGTCGCATTTGGTTTTCGGCTTCTTTACTGTAAATGGAGTTTTGCGGCTATCCGTTCCGTTTGTTCGTCTGTGCGTGCTACTAGTGCCGACACTCGGTCCTCGGATGCCGATAGATGATGATCGTGATCAATGGTCATTATCTTCGGGGGGTTTTTTTTTCAAACGCAATAGGTGTTTTTGAGGATGATCTGATCGATGATTGATGGCGGAATAGTTCTTGCTTGTACCGTACTGGCAATAATGGATCAAATTCGCTGATTCCTCTACTGCAGTGGCCGGAAGAGGAGGACGTGCCGGGGTTCAAGACGACGTACCTGCGGTACCTAGCGGCTGTCGAGGATCTGAGCTACGAGTTTACTGGGCTTGTGGCCGAGGCGTTCGGGTTGTCGTCAGATGGTCTGGCACAGTTCTACGGTGCTCGCGAATGTATGCAGCATCGCTCAAAGGTGCGCTCCAGTTGGAACCACACCCACACCCACACTGCAGACGGAGCCACGATCACGCATGCACCACTGACGCGGACATTTGATGAGCCATCAATCATCTCCTTCCTCGTACAGCACACGCAGGAGGCACGGGCTGATCGGTATTGTTTTTTGAACCTAGATCGTCAAGTACCCGACGCGAGATGAGGTCGCCTCTGAACAGGGTGTAGGCCCGCACTTTGATGCAGGCTTTTTAACTTTCGTAAGCCCAAGTCTAATCCCCGTGATTTTCGTTTCCAATCTCCCAATCTCCCACCCTCTTATCATTTATCATCGTTGTCATGTACATAATATGTTTGCGAGGACGCTCATACATACTGTACATGCGATTCATATAGCTGCTGCAAGCGTCGGATCATGCCGGCTTGCAGGTTCAGAACAAGTCTGGGAAATGGATCGACGTGCCCCCACACCCGTATACGTTCGTCGTTAATATAGGTAAAGGTACGTACGTACTGTAAACCTGCCTTCTTGTCATGCCGCCCTTCTTGTACGTCTTTGGGGAATCATGTATCATGTGTTGACCATGCTCCGCAATGTCGCGATCGCGCGGCATATCTTTTACCGTATGCAGGATTAGAGTCGGTCACTCAGGGCCTCGCACGGGCAACCTCGCACCGCGTGCTGGCCCCTGCTGCAGGCACCTCGCCGCGTTATTCAATCCCATTCTTCCAGAACATCGTGCAGGACTTGCGGCTCAGCGAGCATATCCTACAATGTATGTCTTACCCTCACTCTCCTTTCCTTCCTGGGTCCTTCTCCTGCTCATTCGCTTTGTATGTGCACAGTGCCTCCCGAGGTGCTCAAGCTCAAAGGGCGCCGTGGCGAGCTCAGCCAGACAGATTGTGAGTCCAATATCTGAAATTGTTCCGTCCTGTGATATAGGTTAGACCGATAAGTTGATTGATCTTCGTTTACGGTCGCAGCGGTGAATTTCTCTGAGTATGACAGTCTACCCGCGGGGCAGGTCTCTCTAGTCAACCGGGTCAAGTACGTGGCCTGCCTTCCGCACGGGGGCAGAGGTGATTTCTCGGCAGTTCGGCAGTATACTAACGAAGAGTTCGATGACAGGAGTCACCCAGACGTCGCTGAGAGACATTATCCCGATCTGTTCAAGCAGTTCTTCCCGCATGGACTGCCAACGCACGGCACGGCGTACTAAGAGCCGATGGAGTATGAGAAGAGAAGAGAAGCCGCCAAGCATCCGTGTAACTTGCAAGAAATGATTCTGTTTTTATTGAACTTTATATAGCGCGAGTATTCAGCAAGGAATCACCGCTGCCTTAACCCGAGAGCATCTGTGGATGCCAAGAAGAAAACATACTCGAGAGAGGGTAAGGAGCGTATACTGAAAAGGTTTCAGATATCTGGTGTGCATTTAAGGTTAGACTCGTAAGTATCTCGTCCTGTGAGAGGTCGAAAGCATGTGATTCTCTATATCATTTGGGCTGCTCATGAGACGAGATGCCGCGGGATATACCACCCGAAAGTAAGCTCACGGGACAGCAGCTGATTTCGATCAGATCACAATCTAGAGCTTCGGTTGGAACTTCGGGCATCCGCACGGTATAAGCTTACTTGGGTAATCTGGCACCTTACTTCCCATTCTGTTACGCGAGTAACCCCTCCCGGTCTGCAGCTCCGAAAAAAATGTTTCAAGCGGTCTCTGACTCGTAATAAGCTGGTTTGGGGGTGAAGAAGGCATTGAGGGTTGCGCAAGTCAAAAAGTCGCGCACAAAACATTTGCAGGTGGTCGATCTTCGCCAACATTATTTAAAAATAAAAGGCTGTTGCGGCGCCTATTACTTCCTCGAGCGGGGATGAGTTGATATGGATACAACAGCCGCACGGGAACAGATGGACACGGGAACCGCCGCCGCACAACATCCGTGAAGAACTCGTGACAAGCGCTCGCGCCAATATCAGGTACCACGAGAACGCATATGGGCGTCCGAGAAGGTGATCGCATCGAGTTGATACCGATTAAATAGGAGATGTGGGGACAAGGCATCAAAAGCGCCCTCGGAGGATGCTCGAATCAACCGAAATGAAATGAAATGGTTTGACTGGCCCGGGGGCAGGGGTGGTTGACGCCAACTGCCTCAGGGAGGCCGCCCATATCCCCACACTGATAAAAGATTTCACGAAGTGTTTACATGAGTGGGTCACTACTGGTTATGGTTCAGGGCTTCGGCGCCACATCACGCCGCGCCACAGGCAAGGCGAGGCTGGTACAATTGTGATAGGACTCAAGACTCGACCCTGGGTTCGGTGTCGGGCCAAAATAGGAATGGAGCCGATGTTTGTCAACTTCTCCGTAGACCGGGGGACCACAAGCGATGCGCCTCGGCAGTGTCTCGACTTTTAGAACATAGATAGAGGACGTCGCCAGGGGGGAACGGGGGCTGTGTTGGCGGTGGCGGTGGTCTAGAACGAAGAGCAGCATGGTAGCAAGCAGACAAATCTGCCAGGACGAGAGGATGCTTTATAAAGAGGAGCGGGGAACGGAGCGCCGTTGGAAGATGGTAGGTTGGGTCATAGTTTGATAAAAGGGAGGCACGTGCCTGGCATTGCTGGCCACAACGGCGCGGCTTTTCTCACCCTCTCTTTCCTCCTCCAAACGTCATGCCGGTCTCTCCTGCGACCCTTCCTCTCCACCAAGATCCCTGTCCTCAGCCCCAAGTAAAACTCTGCTCATCATGTCGCTCTCCCCTCTCCCTCGACCAAGACCCCGCCTACTTTTTCCCTGATTCAGACGCAAATGATCATCTAATGTTGTGTCGTCCCTGCAAGGAACGCTATCTCCTCCAGACAATCCAGCAGCAAATCCATGATTTGTCCCAGTATCCCGCTATTCCACAAGATCCGCACACGTTACATCCATATCCCCTCCCCCCAACCAACAACGACGCTCCTCATGCCTCCACTATCGGCAGTTCCATCCCGGAACAAGCCCCGGTGATAAACAGTTCGCCATCAGAACAACTCTCAACGCACATATCGCCCTCTGACCGACCCTCACTTCCCAAAGTAGCCCACGAATCCACCGTCTTTTCCCCCCATAGCAAACGTGCCAAATTAGCTATCAGTGCGCCCCTTGCACCTGATGGTCTTCGCTCGGCTGTTTCCCCCACGCATTCGGTTTCGCCGTCAGTGCGATCAAGTGACACACTTCTGCAACATTCACCAACGCCGGACCCATCCGTCGACATTACGCGAATTCGTGTACGATCACAAGGTCACCACTGCCTCTATCCTGGCGCAACCTTCCAGGGTACTCAGAAGAGTGGGCGCAATAGTTATGATGTGACAGTCTCTATAGTGGTGCGCTGTTGATCCCGTCATCGGCCATGATGATTTAATTGACGCGCCTCGTGTTACGCCAGGATGTCGACTTCTCTTCCTCTTTCCTTTGCGGTTACCTCTGCATTCGGGGGCTAACAGACGACTGGCCGGAGCTCACGACATATTTTGATGCGGAAATCATCGGCAGTCGTTATGGCTTCTTGACCAGAGGGTGGGGTGCCGACGAGGAGGGCGACATGGTGCATTGGGCTCGTTTCCCGGCCTTCCGCCACGTTAAGAATAAGCTAAAGGCTCCACACCTGACCATGGATGGTTCCCCGGGGGCCGTGTTTATGCGATGGAAAGAACGTTTTCTGGTCCCCGACCACCGTGTGCAGGATATTAATGGAGCAAGCTTTGCAGGTAATTAACCTTATATCGAGCCTATCTGCTAAACTCACCTCCACCACAACCAGGCTTTTACTACGTTTGCGTTGATTTCAACCCTCATCCGCAGTCGTCAACGACCTCAACCCGCCAATCACCAATGATTCGGGAGGATCCGGATGCGCCACCACCACCGACGCCTAAAGCGGAATCTGTTGTTCAGCCGGAGAGTGCAAATCCACCCCGCTCTCCATCTCTTGGAACACGTTCAGGTCCGGGAGTGGCTACCATGAGCGGGTTTTACTTCCACCAAAACTCGGAGCCGTAAGTGACCGGTTAATCAAGATATATCGTATATTTACGGAGCATTCGCAGATACCAGCAGTTGTCTCTCCAACACGTTCCAGAAAGCGTGAGCACGAGCTTCGAGCTCCGATGAATCTCACTCCGTGGGACGTCTTGTCCACAAAAGGATGTCTCTTCTGTTCCTGTTCTGTTTATCTATCTCTAGCCGGTACACCACACCTCCCTTTTTCCCTATTACCTCCCACTTTTGAATCTCTGTCTGTACTCACCCCCGTCTTGTAGTTTTTGTACCACTTCGTATGATATCCAGGCAGTGTCAACTTTCCAATGCATTCAATTTCCAAGTGAGATTTCCCCTTCTAACGCAAACTGCCGTCCGTAAGCTTCTTGTTCCTGGACATTATTCCCTTTTCTCTTTTTGGGCGTATCTCATCGGCAAAAAATGCCAATACAGTACAGTAAACCCTGTTTTGAAAATGAGATACTGTAAATGCATTCTGCGTTTTATATATCGGCAAGCTTTAAAGTTGACAGCCGGGCATACCGGTGATCTTGGTGGATACTGTACAGTATGATCACACCATGACCAAGCCATATGGTGCGAAGGTTATTTGAATCGATGCGGAAGAATACTCTGCCCTCCCGCCTCCTCTTCTTCTCCTACAACGCGTTCACTTGAGAGGACCCGGGGGAGACTATCAACTTATGACGTCGTCCAAGGTCCAGTCATCAGGCGCTGGGTCTAACGCGCTCCGACCGGAGACGGAGGAAACGACATGCGTCGTCATCATCGGGGGAGGGTAGGCCTGCTCTTGCGTCATTCACTGTTCTCACTTACCGAGCAAGGGAATGCTCTATCCGATTCACCTTTAATCAAAAAAACACGTTCCTCACCGGCGGTGGTGGTTTTCACCGGTCACTGTATTGACTTGTTCGCTGCATCTCGGAAGACCCGCGGGCATCGCAGCTGCGATTGCACTCAAGAAGGATCTAGGGTACGAAGGCTTTACGGTATGTAACACCCCCGTGAAACCGCGCCCCTTCTTGAGCTCCGGTGTTTTAATGTCAACTTTTTCTCCCCGCTCTCGGCTCCACTACTGCGACGATTCCCGCCTTCGATGGTGTCGGCTTATTTCTTTTTAGATATATGAAAAAGCACAAGAGGGCGTAGGAGGCGTGTGGAGGGTACGTGTATATTCGGACCCCATGCCGGTCTCGCTTCGCGTGTTTCGAGAAGAAAACCATTTTGACGTTTTCGTTCGTGCTGTCTTCTTCCCCCCCCGCACCCCTCCGACCGGGACTTGAAACAAGGATAACACATATCCCGTACGTAAACTCGTCCCGATCTGTGGAAATAAAGCTGACGAAGCGTGATTGGGTTGGGTGGTTAAATAAAACCAAAGGGGTGCGGGTGTGATGTGCCAGCACACTGGTATTCCCTCTCGCGCGCGCTGAACCCAGACTGGGGATCGTGCTACGTGTCACAGCGCGAGATCCACGCGTACTGGGAGGGGCTATGGATGCGGTACGGTCTACTCGTGCACACGCGCTTGGGCACAGAGGTTGTACGCGCGACGTGGGACTCCCACTCACAGCATTACACCGTCTTGCTCGAGGACGTGACATCGAAGGCGTGTCGCACGGTCTCGGCCAAGGTCGTACTCAGTGCCACAGGGGGATTTCAGCAGCCGCGAATACCGGAAGATCTACTTGGCTTGGAGACGTTCCTAGGTGATAAGTGGCACTCGGCGGCTTGGCGCCATGACGTGCCTCTTGCCGGGAAGCGCGTCGGCGTCATTGGAAATGGGTGCTCTGCGTGAGTTTGTGTTCCGACTTTTTCATCTCCAGGGTGCATACACATACTGTACACACGTGCGAGCAAGCGCGCGCATTATGTGTGTGTGTGGACCGTAGACCGTGTTGATGAGCAGCGGTGACCTGGTCGTTTTAAGTGCACAGTTCGTGCCGCAGATTTCTGAGGACTCCTCGGTGGAAGTGATAAACTTTTGTCGCACCCCACAGTGGTACGCGCCACGAGTGAGTCCCAGGTTTAGCACTATCAAAACTGTGGCATGCGCGGTTGAGCAGGTTCTTTCTTCGGTGCTTTTCAGACCCAGTTCGATTACCCCGGGTGGGCTAAATGGGCTTTCGCACACGTCCCGTTCGTGATGAGGGCTTACCGTGCGTTCATTATGATGAAGGTAAGGCTATGACAGGCATCTTCGTGGTGCCTGTTTCTGTGCGCGTTGATTGGAAGTCTCGCAGAGCGACATCAACTATCTTTATTTCAGCAGGGCCGATTCAAAATATTCTCGTCTCATAGGAGAAGTAAGTTCGGGGATAGAACGGACCCGGAAAGCGAACTCACCATTTTGCTGGGAAGGAAATGACAAAATATATCACAATGACGGCACCAAAGAGGTACCACAGCAAGCTGATTCCCCAGTTCCGTACGGTCACCCGTTTTCTTTGTTCCATAAGGACTTGCTGAACCACGTTTTTCCGAGTAGCGCCAGGATGTAAACGGATCATTTTCGACCCCGGCTACCTGGAGAGCTTGCACCGACCAAACGTGACTTTGAGTTTTGACGCTATCAAAAGCATCGTGCCTCAGGGAGTACAACTCGAAACTGGTGAAATCGTCCAACTTGACGTGCTGATCTTGGGAACCGGTTTCTCACTGGTACGTCATCCGTTGGCCCCGCAGAGAATTTCCGTCGACGTCGACATTTAACAGCTTCCACCTCGCCTGGAGATCCTTGGCACCGGAGGTCTTCGGCTTCGCGACTATTGGAAGTCAAAGGGTGGCCCCGAAGCCTATTATGGAATCGCGGTGCCGAACTTTCCCAACTTTTTCATGTTTCTCGGTATGTCCGCAGTACTGGTCTGGCGGTCTCCATGAGACAGATTTGACATGGACTGTGGGCACAGGGCCAAACACCGCAGGTGGACATGCGTCAGTCCTCTTCAACGAGGAAGTGCAGGTGTGTGTGGCTTGGGTCAAAGCCAAGTTTCGTCGTGTGCGTTGCTTAGTACGCCGTGTCAGATCCAGCACACGACGCAATTGGTCAAACCTATCCTCGCGGGCGCGGTACGGTCATTCGCGGTGCGTGAGGAGGCGAGCTCAAAATACAACTCATGGATGCAGAAACGGCTAGCTGGGTCTGTGTGGAATTTCTGCAACTCGTACTATCGCCGTGAGAGCGCCAAGGGCAAAATTTTCGCAACGTTCCCAGGGCCTGTGAGTCTATTCTGGTGGCTGGCGCGGCGGCCACGGTATTCGGACTACGAGATAGTTGGCGGGGAGCGGTGGGGACGTGCTTCGAGGCAGCGGGAGGGAATTGTAATGGCAGTGAAATTGATTGGGATGATATTTGGAGTGAGGAGAGTGTGGGAGGTGTTACATCATTCGCAGAGTTAAGCGCGGGTTGTGCGGTCAAGTCGGTTTGCCCGTCTTGCCATCGAATATTATCCAACGTCTGCTGCTGCAGGCTAGCTAATATTCCCTTCCCTCTTTCTCTTTCTCTTTCCCTTCTCTTCCGTCCGCCAAATCATGTCCGCACACACACACGGCACCGTTAGCTCGACTCAGAACATCGTCGGCGTCCACTACCGCGTTGGCAAGAAAATCGGCGAAGGCTCCTTTGGTGTCATCTTTGAGGGTTAGTTCCCCTCCCTTACGTCAATCCCGAGGCCCTACCTGACCCGGCTTCTCTCGTTACAGGTGTTAACCTCCTCAATTCTCAGAGCGTGGCCATCAAGTTTGTGTGTAGACTTTCTTTGTTTCTTTCTCCCAATCCTTGTCCCCTTCTGACGCGCTATACTTGGACCCTGTAGGAGCCCAGAAAGGCGGAGGCTCCTCAACTTCGCGATGAATGCCGGTCGTATCGCATACTAGCGGGATGCTGTGCGTTCTCTTGTCTGCCCTTTTTCTACGTTTGCATCTCAACACACTACACTGCGAGCAGTGGGCATTCCGCAAATATACCATTTCGGTCAAGAGGGTTTGCACAATATCTTGGTCATTGACCTGTTAGGGCCCAGCCTCGAGGACATGTTCGATATGTGTGGGCGCAAATTCACGATTAAGACGGTGTCCATGGCCGCACGACAAATGGTGCGTCCACTGGTGTCGAAACTTGGGCCGTGTCTCTGAAAAGAGTATGGGCAGATCACGCGTGTGCAAATAATACACGAGAAGAATTTGATCTATCGTGACATCAAACCTGATAACTTCCTCGTTGGTCGACCAGGGACAAAGGGTGCCAATGGTGCGCGTCTTTCTTTCGTCTTGTACGCGCACGTGAATCGCCGCTGAGCACAATGACAGTGATACATGTCGTGGATTTTGGGATGGCCAAGCAGTACCGTGATCCAAAGACAAAGCAGCACATCCCGTACCGTGAACGCAAGAGCCTGAGTGGAACTGCGCGATACATGAGTATTAACACTCACCTGGGCAGAGGTGCGATCATGCCTTACCTGATCCGTGATCCATCTTTCTGATTCACTCACAGAACAATCGAGGCGCGATGATCTCGAGTCTCTCGGCCACGTCTTCTTGTACTTCCTTCGTGGAAGCTTACCCTGGCAGGGTCTCAAAGCGGCGACGAACAAACAAAAGTACGAAAAGATCGGCGAGAAAAAGCAGACAACGCCCATAAAGGAACTTTGCGAAGGCCATCCGGGTAGGTCATGACAACCTCATGAATTTATTTGTCTCTTTTCTGACGACGTGATACGCAGAAGAGTTTGGCATTTATCTGAATTACGTCCGGAAACTTGGTTTTGAAGAAACGCCCGACTATGACTTCTTGCGTGATTTGTTTGCCAAAGTGATGAAGAACAATAACGACGTTGATGATGGCGTTTACGATTGGAATCTCTTAAACTGTTTACGCCCTTTAATCTTCCTTCTCCACCTTTTTACTGACTGTTCCATCCAGCTGGTCGTGGTTGGGAGGCCGTAGTGGTATGTTTCATTCGTCCTATCCGAATAATCATCTCACTTCTCGCCTTAGCAGAGCAAAAATCAGATGCTTTCCCAAGCTCCGAACACCGCATCTCCCCATACACCTCAACCTGATCGTCGAAGAGATCTTCAACGCCGCGAATCCGAACGTCGCAGAGCATCCAAGGTAAGGCAGTGAGAACCTCTGACGGTCGGACAATATACTTAGTAATAAATTGCAAGGCACCGCCAATGCTTGCCCCAGTTGGCACCAATACTCCGGGACAAACTACCCCTCTTTCAGCTGCAGCACAGGTTAACGTCCCCGTAGCAGCGATGCATCGTAGCGGCCACAACCCAAGCCCACAACACCCATATGCCGCAGGTGGCTTTGAATACCCACGAGGCGAAGCAACAGAAGACGCATATAACCAGCAACCGTACGGTCGAGCTTCGCCCATGATGTCAGCTGCGGCACCACCGGCTGTCAGTCAAGTACGCGCACGGGCGGGTGATGTTGGCATGTCGCATGACAGGACTGGTCAGGGCGGCGAGCCGCCACAGGAGAAGAGTACCCTGTGGAAGATCCTGACATGTAGCTGTGGCTGAGGTGATCCTCCCTCCCTCATTTGACGCCCCACCCCTTCAGTTTTGTTCATACACGAGGTTTAATCCCGGAGATCCAACCCACTTTTTTTGTCGACCACTTTCCCATGCTGCACTATTTCCCACTTGCATCCATTACTCTCCCATTTTCTTTCTCTCGTTCCCGGTCCTTCCTTAGATACCCCTAACCTTTCTAATTGGTCACATCGCTGGTGTACGTGTTCTTATGGATGCTGGTTCTAATTCAGATTACGGCAACTACTTGCGATCATCATTTGTGTGATATACAAGTATGACATATCTCAATGGCAGTCGTGACATTGACAACTTTGATTCCATGGATATTTTACATTCCTGTTGGGTATGAAGGTTACATTACTGTAAGGCCTAGAACCAACCTAGGTACTGTACCTGTGGATGCAAAGCGATGACGTGATTGGACGACAAGAAATCAGAAAGCATAGCGACGAAGTTATTATGGCACGCATATGAAATGTTACCTATCAACAAGAATGAGAAAGTAAGAATGGAAGAGAGTACTACTGTATGGGGTTCCGAGTCCTTCCCAGGGATGACTTCTATAGCATGGCATGACATGATAATATCCTCACCCTAATGCCACCCGCCGTTCCGCACTTCATCAGCATGCCTATGTCCACGCCCGACATAACTCCGACTTGGGCTCCAAGCACGGTTCTGGCCATCATGGTGACGGCGCTCGCGCTGTCCGCCAGCAGTAACACTATCGCTTGGCGTCGGCGTCCATTGCACCTGCTCGTCGCGGTCACTGGGTGTAGGCGAACGAACAGTGTAGGCGGAATCAGCGTGACGCGTTTCGCTGTACCCCCCATCGTCCGCTGCCGCTGCTTGCGGGGCAAGGGCCGGAGCAGGGGCCTGGCGCCAATCCTGCGAGCGCGGAGGTGGAGGTGGAGGTGGTTGGGACTGGCGGTGATCACGGGGACGTGTGTGCTCGAACTCGTGATCGCGATCGTGGACTGGTGGATGTGCGGTAGCGTGGCGATAACTATTTGGTTGTGAAGACGATGATAATGGCGCCGTTGTTGCTAATACTGGTGACGACGTCGGCGGGACCGTGCTGTGTGGATGTACGCGTGTATTTGTATTTCCGTGTGCGTGTGAATAGGGACGAGTGTGTGTGGACGGAGTAGGATGTGAGTGTGAGTGTGATAATGATGATGCGTGTGGGCTCTGCGGAGGTGGTGGGTATCCTCGAGAGTGGTATGAGCCGGAGGCGGGAGACGCTACTGGCGTCAGCGCTGGCTCAGGAGGTGCTGCTGCGGGAGTAAAGGGCCCTGCTGAGTCCCAAGAGGGCCGCCCCCAACCTTCTGCTGGGTTAGGTGGGAAATACGGTCGTTCGTTGTGGTTGGGAGGTCGATTCCCTGAATAACCTCCCCGTGACCCACGCCCGCGTCCCCGGTAGGAACGATAGACACTGGCGTGCTTGTGGTTCTGAATGCCGATTGAAGATAAGACCATAGCTTGTGGTGAATTGGCATGTGAGACGTACCGGCTGCCTCCAGTGTTCTTGATAATGTGGCTTGTTGGACTCAGCTGGAGTGTAATCATCACGAAAATTCCACTCGCCGTCACCTGCTGGGGGTTCAGGTAGATATGGCGCGGTCGACGGGAATGCGGTGCTACTGGGCACAGGGACTGGAGCAGGAGCAGGAGGATTGTCACGCATTCTTCCTAGTTCCTCCAAAAGTGAAACTACGGGTCCTAGAATACGGTTCTCTGACTTCTCCAACGTATTCCCGAATTTGACCATCAATTCGGTAGTCGTCTTGTTCAATATGTCCTCGACTCTCTGTATGTCCCTCTTAACGGACTGGGCAGTTTGGGATGAATTCCGAATTTCATCGCGGAGATGTGCGTTGACCTGTATCAACTCGTCTATCTTCCTATCTTGCGCCGCTACTGTGGAAGTAAGTGTTTCGACCTTTGCCTGGAGACGCGAACTTTCGAGTGTAGCTGTAGAGGACTGAGAATCTTGGCTCTTCTTGTCACCCCTCACAGAGGTTGCGGATCGTGGGATAAGGCCGGCACTAGGAAGCGATTCTGAATACCTGGCGCTCGTCTAGACGTCCCCGAATTAGAAGGGATGATCCACTCTACGGATGATCTCACGCACCCTCCGCCTCCTTCCTGATGGCGCGACTCCGTCAAAGGCTACAGAAACTCGTTTACGCTTCATAGAGTCGACCTCCATATTGACCGTTGCCGGTCCTGATGACCTCGACTTGGCACGTTCTGGTTCTGGTTGCGTATTAGTGAGTGTCCTAGTGAGTGTCCTAACCTGAGCGCTGGAGACTTACCTCGTGGGGGAGTTTCTGACCCCACCAAGGTATTACTAACGCTGTCCTCGGTAATCGGTGATCCCCAATCGCTCCCATCTCGAGGGAATGACATATCCATGGCGTAGGACGATCCAAGAATCTTGGCCGTTGTAAGTCAAGTAATTAGGGATGTAGGGGAATCCTATAAAGTAGATGGCACGTACAGCCACCCCAGTGGACCATGGCTTATCATACCAGCCAGGCTTGATATGGGATGTGTTATTCAAAGGTTGGCAGTGCGAGAATGACAGCGCTACAATGGCACGCCTTTGTCCGATCAGATTGGTCACGTCATCACCTGACACTTCAGCAGTTAGGATCGTTTCCTTGTCCGACGCGGAAATCC